>Ga0209048_10002011_pt1 | contig 20448 bp, 16 predicted proteins | sample FrelakmetCRP12CR_FD_187146 | JGI IMG/M metagenome (GOLD analysis project Ga0209048, IMG submission 187146) | Freshwater lake sediment microbial communities from the University of Notre Dame, USA, for methane emissions studies - CRP12 CR (SPAdes)... | ecosystem: Environmental > Aquatic >... | reverse complement strand
CTGCGGGTGCCCCCAGACGAGCGAGCAGCCGTAGTTGTTCATGCGCCGCCAGTCGATCCCGTTGGTGCGGGCGAACAAGATGTCGTTGAGCGCGAACGGGTTGTGCGTCTTGAACGCCGTCATCTGCCCTATGCTGCGACCGGCCTGCGCCAGTGCACGCTGCGCCGCCGGTACCGTGGCTTCGGGCATGTACGCGAGTTCGGCCCGCGCGAGGCCAAAGCCATGCAGCCGCACCGCGATCTTCGGATCGGTCGCCAGTTCTCGTGCCTGCTCGCGCGTCGTGACGACGATCGCTGCGTTGCCGTCGGCCGGGTGCGTCTGGCCACCGTAGGTGACGCTGCCTCCGGGAACGACAGGCTTCAATGCGGCCAGCCCTTCAGGCGTCGAGTGCGAGATGCCCTCGTCGCCTTCTAGCCGCGTCATGGTCTTCTTGAAGCCGGGCGCCGGCACGTCGAAGGGCAGCGTCATGAAGCGCTTCAGAAACGCCGAGCCGTCGGCCGTCGCCTGCGCGTACTGCTCCTCGCGCCGCAGCACGACCTCGTGCTGCTCGGCGGTGTCTATGCCGTGGCGCTTGGCAACGTTCTCGGCGGTGGCGAGCATCGAGTGCCCGCCGAGCGGATCGCAGCCGAAGTTGTCCATCACCCAGTCCTCGGCCACGCCGGTGCCGCCGGGGCCGCGCGGATTCGGGTAGTAGAGGTGCGGCCCGTTGGACGTGCGATCGCAGTTGACGACCAGCGCCGTCGTCGCCATGCCAACCTCGATTTCCTGCGCCGCAGCGAGCAGTGTGCGAACACCGGTGGCGCAGGCCTGCATCAGCGTCGGCCCGCCGGCCTGCACTGCGCCGATCAAACCCGTGAACCACGGCAGGCCGTAGAACGAGTGCTTCTGCGGCACCGAGAACCCGAGCACGCCGTAGTCCAAGCGCTTGGGGTCGATTCGCCGCCGCGCGAGTTCCAATCGCGCCACGTGGGCGGCGAACTCGACGCTGTGCAGGTGCGCGAAGCTGCCCTGCCAGCGCACGAACGGCGTGCTCCAGTAGGCGCCGTAGGGAATCTCGGCCAGGTAGTTCACTGTGTCTTGCTCCTGTTTCGATCGCCGGCCCTACCGTCCAGGCTTTGCCGGCGTCACGCCGGGCGCGATCTGGCGGGTCTTGGACGGTCGGACTCGGCTGCAGCGGCCTGCCGGACTCATCGTGTCGGCGGTCGCGGATCCATGCCTTCAACGCTGTGGCCGGTCCAGCGCCGGAACAGGTCATGTTCGATGCCGACTTGGTCGAGCGCTTTGCCAATGGTCTGATGGATCAGGTCCATGATGGTCTGGGGTCGGTGGTAGAAGGCCGGCATCGGCGGCAGAATCACCGCGCCGCAGTTGGCCGCACGTGCCATCAGCTCGAGGTGGCCCTTGTGCAGCGGGGTCTCGCGAACCATCAGCACGAGCTTTCGGCCTTCCTTGAGCTGCACGTCAGCGGCACGCACGACCAAGTTGTACGTGAACGAGTTGGCGATCGCCGACAGCGTCTTGATGGTGCAGGGCGCGACGATCATGCCGCGGGTGCGAAACGATCCGCTCGCGACGGCCGCGCCGACGTCCTTGTTCTTGTAGACGACGTCGGCCAGCGCGCGCACTTCCTCGAGCGTGCGGTCGGTCTCGATCGAGAGGTTCAGGCCCGCCGACTCGCTCAGGATCAGATGGGTGGGCTGGCCGAGCGCCTTCAGTACGCGAAGCAGCTCGACGCCGTAGACGACGCCGGTCGCGCCGGTGATTGCCACGATGAGGGGCAAGCTCATGAAATGGATCCTTCGGGTTCAGTTGCCGAGACATCGAGCAGCGGCGTCACCGGATGCGACACGCCGATGTGCCACAGGCTTGACGACGTCGCGTCCCAGGCTGTACCCGGTGCCCAGCGGCACACCGCTGAAGGTCCCGTGCCAAGCGGCGGCGGTCTCGGCGCGCGCGTGTGCCTTGAAGCAGTGTGCCGTTTCCGCGATCCAGACCCATGTCAAGCGTGAACACCGCCGAAGGGCCGTCGCCAAGGTGTTCCATACGTCGAAAACCGAAGCGCAACGGCGATGAGTTGGTGTCTGTCGGCATCCGGTGGAGCGACGATCCTCCGGCGCCGACGTTGGTGACCTGCTCAACACCGACGTCCATGACGCCGCACAGGGTGACGCTTTGCGCCTGCGCCTGCGCCTTCGCCTGCGTCGCAGCCGCACCGCCAAGCGCCAAGGCTGCGCTGCGGGAAAGTTGTCTTGATCTTCATGTGCTCTCGTCTCAGGGTGGAAGTCTGAATCTGCCCGCTCACACGGTCGCGTGCTGCGCTTTAGGCAGGTAGTGCAGCACGCCGCTCTCGGCCAAGGCAACCAGGCCGTAGGCAACGATGCCGACTGCGGTCAGCGGCGCAATGGCGACGAACACCGCGGCGGTGTTGCCCTGGCCCTCGCCGCTGACCAGCAGGAAGCCCAGCCCCTGGTTGCCGCCCACCAGTTCGCCGACCGTGCCACCAAATGAGGTCGCGCACGGCCACCACCGGATCTCCGCCCGCCCCGCTGGACAAAGCGCTTGGTGACCTTGCAGAACTCGATCTCGATCATGGACGCCTCGATCTGATCGCTCAGAATTCCGAGGCCTCGGCTCTCGGGGCGCGCGGCTACTTCTGGCGCCAGGGCAGCCTGTCGCCCCACTTGTCGAGTACCTTCGCGACGATCTCGGGATCGTCGACGGTGCGCGGAGGCTTCTCGCCCCAGAACTCGTATTCCTCGTTGCACATGGTGGCGTCGATGCCGAGGCCGGTCTGCCAGCCCTTTTCGCGCAGCGAGACGGCTGGGTCGAGCCACTGGCCGGCGCGGCGCGGCAGGATGTTCACGTCGCGATCGGCACGAACCCGCGTCGACAGCGCCCAATGCACGCTGTCGTAGTTCCAGATGTCGATGTCCTTATCGACGACGATGACGTGCTTATACCGCGCATAAGTGGCGCCCCAGACCGCGTCCATCACCTGCTGCGGATGCCCCTTGAACAGCTTGTCGATCTTGACGATGCACTCGTACGACACATCGCAACGCATGTCGAGCACGCCGGGAACGAGCTTGCGCACGGTGTCGAAGGCCACTGCCTGCGACGACTTGCCCACCACCAGCGCGCTCTCGCAGGGATACCACTGCTCGCGGGCACCGAGGTAGATCGGCTTCTTGCGCGTCGTAATACGCTTGACCTCGAAGACCGGGTTCGAACGCGACTCGCCGTAGTAGCCGGTGTACTCGCCGAAGCCGCCCTCGATCTCGCGGTAGCCGGGGCGGACAATGCCTTCGAAGACAAACTCGCACGTGGCAGGCACGTGGATGTCGTTGGTCTGGCACTTCACCATGTCCAGCGGCTCGCCGCGCAGCGCGCCCGCCATCTGGAACTCGTCAATGTCCGGCGGCGTGCGCGTGCTGGCACAAATGAACACCGTCGGGTCGTAGCCGGTGATCACCGTCATCGGCATGGCCTCGTTGGCGCGCTCGTACTTCATGTAGTGCTGGCGGCCATGTGTGTATTCCGGCGCCCCCCAGCCTAGCGTGTTCTTGGACAAGGTGCCCATGCGATAGATGCCGGCATTGAGCACACCGCTGTCGCGATCCTTGGTGACTGACACCGACAGCGTGCCCGGAAAAGCTGCACCGAATGCGCCGCCGTCGTGCTGGTGCCACTTGACGTTGCAGATCCTGGTCAGGTCGATGGCGTCGCCCTCGATCAGAACTTCCTGGCAGGGCGCGTCCTTGACCACCCGCCACGGAACCAGGCCCTGCGTGCGGCGGCACCATTCCTCGTTGAAGTCACTCCACTTCTCAATGCCCAGGGCCCAGAGAAAGCGCCGATCGGTGCCGATCAGATTGGTGACCATCGGGTAGTCGGCACCCTTGATCTTGTCGAACACGATCGCCGGCGCGTGTTCCTGCAGGCCAATGCGGGTGAGGCCGTTGATCTCCCAGGAGGGATCGACCTCCTGCGCGATGTGCACGATATCCTTCTTCGACTCGAGGAACGCGAGGAACTCGCGCATGTCGTTCCATTTACGTTGAAGCATGAACTGTCTCCTTGTAAGAGCTGCGGTCGGTGATGCTGCGCAAGCTCAGGCCAGGGCCGAGAGCTGGCCGCGCAGGGCGATGCGGTCGACCTTGCCCACCGTCGTGCGCGGCAGCTCAGTGACCAGAGAAATCTTCGAGGGGATCTTGTAGCGCGCCAGATTGGCCCGGCAATAGTCAATCAGGTCGTCGGCATTGGCACAGGCCCCGTCCTTCAGCACCACCAAGGCGCGAATGACTTCGCCGTAGTAGGGGTCGGGAACGGCCGCGGAGGCCGCTTCCTTCACCGCCGGATGCGAGAACAACACCTCGTCGACTTCGCGCGGATAGACGTTGTAGCCGCCGACAATCGCCATGTCCTTCTTGCGATCGCGAATCCAGAGGTCGCCGTCGGCGTCGAACTCGCCGATGTCGCCGGTATAGAGCCAGCCCTCGCGCAAGGCCTGCGCCGTCTCCTCGGGTCGATTGCGGTAGCCCGACATGATCTGTGGTCCGCGGGCGCGGATCTCGCCGATTTCGCCGCTGCCCAGCACACGGCTTCCGGTTTCGACATCGACGATCTGCACTTCGGTCAACGCCAGTGCCGGCCCGACCGACCCGGCCTTCAACGGCCCACCGTCGCGCACATAGGTCAGCACCGGTCCGGCCTCGGTCTGGCCAAAGCCTTCGAGGATCGGCGTGCCGGTGCCCTCCTTCCAGCGCCGGATCGTCTCCTCGGCCAGCGGCGCCGAGCCGGAGTACGCGGTGCGCAGGCTGGAGAAATCGGTGGTGGCGAAGCGTTCGTGGCCGAGCAGGCCGATGAACACCGTCGGCCCTGCCGGCAACCGACTGATGCGTTCGCTCGCAAGCAGCTCGAGCAGCAGCTCCGGCTTGTAGCGCGGCATGATCACCAGCGTGCCGCGACAGTGGGCCGACAGGTGCAGGCACATCGCCACGGCGAACACATGGAACAGCGGCATCATGCACAGGATGCGCTCGTCGTCGGCACGCGTTGGCAGCGCCGCCTCGCGTTGGGAAATGTTCACCGCCATCTGCCGATGCGAGATGTTCACGCCCTTGGGCAGGCCGGTGGTGCCCCCGGTGTACTGCAGCGTGGCCAGGTCGTCGGGGCTGGGCAGCGGCGTTGGCAGCTCGAGCGACGTGTCGTCCTTCCAGGCGTCGAGGCGTCGCGCGTCGCTTCCGCTGGCCTCACCGGCCACGCGGATGCGGTGCGCGATCCCCAGCGCCGAGCAAAGCGGCTCCACCGTCGGCGCCACGTCGTCGTCGTAGATCACCACCTGCGGCTGAGCATCGCCGAGGATGTGCGTGAGCTCACGTGCCGTGTACGTGGGGTTGATCGGCACCGCCTGCGCGCCCGCCGCATGAGTGGCGAACATTGCCACCGGCATGTCGAGCGAGTTGCCGCAGACCAGCGCCACGCGCGAGCCGCGCGCGCCCAGCGCGACCAGCTCGCGGGCCAGTCCCGCCACGCAGCGCAGGTACTGCGCATAGCTGAGCCGCCGCTGGCCGCACACGAGCGCAGTCGTTGCGCCGGATCGCGCCGCCGCGTCGGCCAGCATGTGCACCACCGTCGGGTGGACGCCGGGCAGCAGGGCGATGTCTGCGTCCTGGGCCATGGAACGCGCCTTGAGTTACCAGCCCGGCGGCCGCGAGACGGTGATGTGCGGCGCCACCTCCTCCTCAGTCGGGGTCCAGCCGATCTTGATCAGCTTGCCCTTGGGGTGGAGTTGGTGCGAGCCCAGGCCTTCCTTGAAGCCCTTCTTGCGCAACGCGGCCCGGGCCTTCACGGTCGCGGCCTCGTCGATGCGGTAGTCGAGCGCGTCGCGGTCGACGACCTTGATCACGACGCCGTAGTACTGCTTTGCCGCCTCGACCGAGAGCCACTCGTCCATCACGTCCTCGAGCACCGCGGCAGGCGGACGATCGAGCGGGTTGCCGAAGCCGCCGCCACCGGACGACGCGTAGAAGATCTTGTCGCCCTTCTTCAGCTGCACCCCGGTGGCGTACATGCCGGCGTTGAATTCCTTCTTCGTGCCCTTGTTGATGATCAAGTTGCAGCCGCCGCCGTTGAGTCCGCCCGAAAGGCCGAAGGGAGTGAACTTCTCGCGGTCGCCGTGGATCGTCATTGTTACGTCGGTCAGCACGGTCAGCTCGCGCAGCAGCGCGAAGCCGCCGCGGTACTTGCCATGGCCGCAGCTGTCCGGCCGCGCCTCGTAACGCGTGTACAGCACCGGGAACCAGCGCTCTTCGAGTTCCTGCGGAATCGTGCGGGCGTTGCAAAAGCGCATGAAGATGAGCGACTTGCCGTCCTTGTACGTGCGTGCGTTCTCACCGCCGACCGCATAGGTGTACTGCACGAAGTCCTTCTTCGTGCGCGGATTGAAGCCGCCCATGCACAGGTTGGTCAGGCTCACGGCGGCCGGGTAGACGCGCCACGGCTGCACCTTGCCCATCGGCCCGGCCAGACAGGCGATCGTCACCGCCTCGACCTTGTCGAACGCGCCGGAGGCATAGCCCGTCGTCGGTGCCGGCGCGATCACGTCCACGCAGGAGCCCTTCGTCGAGATGATCTCGATGTTGCGGATGATGCCTTCGTTCAGCGGGAACAGCTGCGGGAAGCAGATCATGAAGCCCAGGTAGTTGCCGCCGGTCAGCGTCGCGTGGCTGCATCCCCAGGAGCCGCGCGGCTGCGGGCCGCAGCCACGCCAGTCGAAGCTGATCTTGGTGCCCTTCTTGGTCATGCGGCAGTGCACGCGGATTGGCGGCTTGCCCGGCGACATCACGTCCTGGTCGCCAAAGTCCTCGAATTCCCAATGACCGTCGGGCAGCGTCGCCAGCTCGGACAGCATCATCCGCTCGGTGTAGTTGAACTGTTCCTCGAAGGCCTGGTACAGCGTCTCCTTGCCGTAGCGCTCGCACAGCTCCTTGACGCGGCGATCGATCAGCCGCGAGGCCTCGTACTGCGCCTGCAAGTCCGCGCGCCGCTCGGTGGAAGAACGGATGTTGATCGCGATGAATGAGAACAGCTCCTCGTCGAGGACGTCCTCCTTGTACAGCCGGATCGGCGGAATGCGGATGCCCTCGGCGTAGCAGGTGGTCGCCTCCGGATTGAAGGTGCCGGGCATCGGGCCGCCCATGTCGGCCCAGTGGATCACGGTGCACGAGAAGGCGACGATCTCGCCCTGGTGGAAGATCGGCCGGATCAACCGCGTGTCGTTGACGTGCGAGCCGGTACGGTACGGATCGGAGAAGAGGAAGGTGTCGCCCGGCTTCATGCTGGCAAGCGGGACGTCCTTGAGCAGTTCCTTGACCGAAGGGCCGAACGACGCGTAGTGCGCCGCGGCGTCGGTATGGCCGTGAGCGACCAGGCGGCCGTCGCGGGTGAGCAGCGCGTTCGAGCGATCACGCCCCATGCCGACCACCGGGTGGTAGGCGACGCGTTCGATCGTCGTCGATGCCTCGTAGCATGCGGCGACGAAGGCGTTGCGCATCACCTCAAAGGTGATCAGGTCCATGCCGATGTCGGCGGTATGGGTGAGCTTTTCCTTGACGTCGGTGACCGGGGCCTGGGTCGGGCCGCGCTTGACGTTCTTGCGTGCGGTAATGGCCATGGATGTGCTCCTAGCGCTCGATGCTGATGATCAGGTTGCCGAACTTGTCGACGGTGCAGTTCGTATTCGGCGGCATCACCGTCGTCGTGTCGGGCTGTTCGATGATGGCCGGGCCATTGAAATGCCCGCCGATGGGCAATCGCTCGCGCTCGTAGATCGCCGTATCGACGAAACCAGAGTCCTTGAACCAGACCTTGCGCGAGGGCTTGGTCGCCTGCTTCAGCGTCGTCGTGCGCTTGACCTCCGGCAGGCTGGGCTTGGGCAGCTCGCCGCGCGCGATGATGCGCAGGTTGACCAGTTCCACCGGCGCGTAGCCCGGCGGCAGCGTGTAGCCGTAGGCGGCCTGCATCGCCTTCATGAAGGCCTCGGTGATTGCGCCGAGGTCGGTGATGGGCTCGGCGCCGATCTCGACGGTGAAGAAGCGCGCCTGGCTGAAGTACTTCACATCGACATAGCGCTCGATGATGATTTGCTCGGCAGTCATGCCTTCCTTCTTCAGCGTCTGCACCGCACGCTTCTGCAGGGCGTTGAAGTCGCGGTTGAGCTTCTTGAAGTCGAGTTCGTCCTCGATCTTGTGCAGCGGCGTAGTGAATTCGTGCTTGACGTCCACACGGATCGCGCCGAACGCCGACGCGTAGCCCGGCAGCGGCGGCACGATCACCTTGGCCGCGCCGATCTCGCGCGCGAGGTCGCAGGCGTACATGGCGCCGCCGCCGCCGTAGGGCACGATCGCGAAGTCACGCGGATCCCAACCGCGCGAGACCGTCTGCAGCCGCATGGCCATCATCAGGTTGGTCATCGCCACCATGTACATGTTGGCCGCCGCGGTGGGTGCGTCCCAGCCGTAGTGGTTGCCGATCTTCTCCTTCAGGGCCTTGTGCGACAGCGCGCCATCGACCTGGATCTCGCCGCCGAGGTAGTAGGCCGGGTCGATGCGGCCAAGCACGATCTGGGTGTCGGTGTTGGTGGGCTCCGTGCCGCCCGCGCCATAGCATGCGGGCCCAGGCACCGCACCCATGCTCTGCGGACCGACGTTGAGCATGCCGCCCCGGTCCACCCAGCCGATCGAGCCGCCGCCCGCGCCGATGTAGATCGTGTCCACCGAGGGCAGGCAGCAGGGCACGTTCCACAGGATCTTCCACTCGTGGGTGATCGCCGGCTTGCCCTTGTAGATGATGGAGACGTTGTTGGTCGTGCCGCCGGTCTCGAACGCAATCACGTTCTCGAAGCCGGCCAGCGAGCCGATGTAGCCGGCCAGGCCCACGGCGCCCGACACCGGCGAGGAGTGGAAGGTCTTGGCCGGGAACTTCACCGCCTCGTCCATGCCGATCACGCCGCCGCCCGAGGTGGTGACGAGGATCGAGCCGGAGTAGTTCCAGTCCTGCTTCAGCCGCCGCGACAGCCCGCCGAGGTAGTTCTTCAGGATCGGCGAGATGTAGGCGTTGAGCACCGTCGTGCAGGTGCGCTCGAACTCGAGCATCTGCGGCAGCACCTCGTGCGACAGCGTCACGTCCAGGCCAGGCACTTCCTCGTGCAGGATCTCGCGTGTGCGCAGCTCGTGCGCCGGATTCATGAACGAGTCGATGTAGACCACCGCCACCGACTCGATGCTGCGCTTGCGGATCGCGCGGGCCGCGCGTCGGACCTCGGGCTCGGACAGCGGGGTCACGACCTCCCCATACGGGCTGATGCGCTCGCGGATCGTCAACACGTTGCGCCGCGGGATGATCAGCTCGGGCGGATCCCAGTCCAGCTCGAAGGCTGAGATCCGCTCGGCGCGCCCGCCGCCGAGCACGTCACGAAAGCCCTCGGTTGTGATCAGCGCCGTCCTCACGCCCTTGCGCTCGAGGATGGCGTTGGTCGAGACCGTCGCCCCGTGACGGAACGACAGCACCTCCTCGCCCTTGATCCCGGCGCGCTCAAGGCCGTTGATCACGCCGTCGAAGTAGGTCGGCGGCGTCGATGCCACCTTGCCCAGGCGTTGTTCCCCGGTCTCGAGGTTGACGCCGATGATGTCGGTGAAGGTGCCGCCGATGTCGGTTCCGACGACCCAGGTTCGCTTGCTTGCCATTCCGATCCCCTTCTCCGCGGAAAGCGTCCGCCACGCGTACTTCAATACCGAATACTATTCACTATTGAAGGCAATCTGTCATGCGCGGAAACCCTAGGTCAAGCCGCCTTTGGCAGGCGCGGACTGACTGGCGCCCAGCCGGCCTCAGAGGCCGAGGTAGGCTTGCCTGATGCGCGGGTCGTCGCCGATCTCGCGCGCCGGTCCTTCGGCGGCAACGCGGCCGTTCTCGATCACGTAGGCCTGCTGTGCAACTTCGAGAGTGCGGCGAACATCTTGCTCGGCCAGCAGCAGTGTCAGGCCGTCGGCGGTGAGGCGGCGGACGAGCTCGAAGATCTGCAATGCCAACACCGGTGCCAAACCTAGCGTCGGCTCGTCGAGCAGCATCAGCGTGGGCTGCGCCATCAGCCCGCGGCCAATCGCCAGCATCTGCTGCTCGCCGCCCGACAGCGTGACCGCCACCTGTGATTGGCGCTCGTTCAACTTTGGGAACACGTGGTAGACGTGATCGAGGGTGCGCCGCCACTGCGACCGCGCGCGCAAGTTGACGCCGCCAAGGCGCAGGTTCTCTGCCACGGTCAAGCTGGGGAAGACCATCCGCCCCTCTGGCACTAGCACCATCCCTGCCAACACACGCCTGTCGCAGGCGCTGCGCGCGATGTCGGCACCCTGGAAGCGCAGGCGGCCGCTGGTCACTGGCACCAGGCCCGCAAGGGTCTTCATCAGCGTGGTCTTGCCAGCGCCGTTGGCGCCTAGCAGGGCGGTCACGCCGCCAGCGGTCACGCGAATCGACAGGCCGTTGATCACCTGCGTGGCACCGTACCCGGCGACAAGCTCGTCAACCTCGAGTAGGTCTGTTGCGCTCACGAGTGCGCTCCGAAGTAGACCGAAAGTACCTTGTCGTTCTCGCCGATCTGCTGCGGCGAGCCTTGCGCGATCAATTCGCCGTGGTGCAGCACGATGATGCGGCTGCACAGATCCATCAGCGCACGCATCACATGCTCGATCACCAGCAGCGTAAGTCCGCGCGAAGCCTGCAGCCGGCGCAGGGTCTGCAGCATCTGCGTCACTTCGACCGGCGTCAGTCCGGCCATCACCTCGTCGAGCAGCACCAGTTGCGCCCCGGTGGCCACCGCACGCGCGATCTCCAGGCGCTTCTGCCCCGATAGCGTCAGCGTCGATGCGGGTCGATCGGCGACTTCGGCCAGACCCACATCCGCGAGCACCTGTCGCGCGACGATGTCGGCTTGCGCCGCATGGCGCAACTTAGCTTTGCCGAACATCGCCCCGGTGCGCACGTTTTCGAGCACCGTCAGCGCCGGAAACGGCATCACGATCTGGAAGGTGCGCGCCACGCCCAGGCCACAGATTTGATCCGCGCGCAGACCGACGATTGACGAGCCGGCAAAGCGGATATCACCGCTCGAGGGCCGGAGGTTGCCGGCGATCAGGCTGAACAGCGTGGTCTTGCCTGCACCGTTGGCGCCCATGATGCCGACGGTACTGCCGGCCTCTATCTCAAACGAGACCCCCGACAAGGCAACCAGGCCGCCGAAGCGTCGGCCCAAGTTGCACACTTCAAGCAGCGCAGTCATTGCGACGGGCCTATCCTGGCCGCGGTCGGCGAATGTCGCCTCTCGAACATGCCCAGCAGGCCATCGGGTACCAGCAGCACGAACACGACCAGCACCAGCCCGAGGATGATCATGTACAGCAGAGGCGCTTGGGCCCACAACAACTCGGACAGCGCAGTCAGGAAGATCACCCCGAGCAGCGGCCCTTTCGCGTTGTCGCCGCCACCGAGGATCGCCATAGCAATCACGGTGATCGAGATCATCGGGTCGAAGACCTGGCCGACCACGAAGTAAGTTGAGCGCAATGCCATCACTGCGCCGACCATGCCCGGAATTGCAGCCGACAGCACGAACGCCAGCAACTTGTAGCGCACCACAGGAACGCCGAGCGTCTCGGCGGCCAGTTCGTTCTCGCGCAGCGATCGCAGCCCGTGGCCGAAGCGCGAGCGGCTAACCCACGACAGCAACAGTATCGCGGCGGCGGCCAACGCGAACATCGCGAAGTACACCCGCACCAGATCGGGCGTCCCGAACAGGATGCGACTGGCGATGCCGCTCGCGGATTCGATGGCCATGATGCTGTACTTGACGAGCTCTGCCAGGCCGAAGGTCAGGATCACAAAATATGGCCCCTTGACGCGCAACACCGGCAGCCCCACGGCCAGGGCGAACAGCGCCGCCAGCAAGCCGGCACCGAGGATCGCCAGTGGCAGTGGCACCAGTTGCCAAGTGACCACGACGAGATAGGCGCCAAGCCCGTAGAAGACGACATGTCCGAGTGAGACATAGCCGGTCAAACGTGACAGCACGCACCAGCTCTGCGCCAGCGCCACCCACATCAACAGCGTGAGCCCGGTGCCCACAAGATAGTCGTTGGCGACGAAGGGCAGCGCTGCCATCAGCGCCGTGCCGACCGCCAGCACGAGCAACCAGCCACGGTCTGGCAAGGGCTCGCTCATCGCCGAGCCCGCGCTCAGGCCCTCACGCTACGGCGTGCGAACAGGCCGTTCGGGAACAACAGCAATGCACCGACGAAGCAGCCGTACAGGAGCACCGAGCGCAGGTTAGCCGAAGTCAACGCCACGCCGTAAGTCTCAATGACGCCCAGCACCAGCGCCGCCAGCAGCCCGGCCATTACGTTTCCAAGACCGCCCAGGATGATGACGATGAAGCCGGCGATCGTGAACGGGAAACCTGAGAAAGGCGAGAACTGCTCGAGCATCGACATCAGCACGCCAGCGAGTGCCGCGCTGGCGAAGCCGATGGCGAAACTCGCCAGTTGCACAAGGTCGACATCGACACCCACGACATACGCGGCCTCGCGCCGCTCTATCACCGCGCGCATCGCCAACCCGATGACACTGCGGCGCAGGAACAGTGCCACCGCGATACAGGTGGTGCCTGCGATCGCCAGTGCAGCGATGCGATTGCCAGTCATCGAAAGGCTGCCAATGCGCACCACCTCGTCCAGGTAAGCGTAGGCGCGGTTATTCGGCGTGAACGCCAGCGCCACGGCGTTCTGCACGATGATCGACAGCCCGAAGAACAACAGCAGCGAATTGCCTTCGATGCGCCCCGCGTGGCCAGCCCCGGCCGCCAGCAGACGCTGGAAGATGCCACGGTACACAGCGTAGCCAAGCGCGGCGCCGATCAGCGCCACCGCGGGCGCGGCAAGCAACGGCGAGATCCCCCACAGCGTGAAGGCCCAGAACGCTGCATAGGCGCCAAGCATCACCAGGTCACCATGCGCGACATTGAGCACCCGCATCGTGCCGTACACCAGGTTCAGCCCCAACGCGGTTAACGCGTAGAGCGAACCGGTGACGAGCGCTGAAAAAAGTAGCTGCCCAGACAACAGCGTGTCGATCATTGGCGCGGTCTCGCTACCACCCCTTCTTGGGCTCGTACCTGCCGGTAGCGATGGAAGCCGGCCAGACGATCTGTAGTCTTCCCTTCTGGTACTGGACGAAAGCGGTCGGAGTGATGACGTTCTGCACGCCGTTGAACTTCACCTTGCCGTTGATCGTCTCGAAGGTCTCCGTGCTGATCATCGCGCGTATCTTTTCCTTGTTCAGGCCATTCTTGGCGACCGCCGCCTCGAGGATCTCGAGCGACATCCAGGCCAGCGCCGAGTTCAGGAAGTCGGGGTCCTCACCGAACTTCTTGACATAGGCGTCATAGAAAGCCTGCGAGCCCTTCCATTCGGGGCGCGGCGCCCAGTGCGCGATTGTCACCACGCCCTCGGCGGAGGCGGCACCCACGGCCTTGGGAAAGAAGGCGTCGCTTGGCCCGATGGCAATGAACTGGAACGGGGAGTTGACGCCGAGTTCCTTGGCCTGCTTGGCGTACAGCACCGAGTCGCCCGGGTAGGCCAGCGCCAGCACCGCGTCGACATTGGCCTGCTTGGCCTGCGTCAGCATGGCGGTCATGTCCTTGATATCCGGTGGGTACTCGCTCGACAGCTTGATATCGATGCCGGCCTTCTTCAATTCGGGCTCGAGGAAGTTCTTGATCTCCTTGGTAAACGGCAGGACGTTCGCCAGCACGACCACCGACTTGACGCCCTGCGCCTTCAGGAAGGCGGTGAGTTCGACGCCGATGCGGTCGGGGATGGCCGAAGTCGTGAACCAGATGTAGCCCGGCTTGACCTCGCGCAGCGACACCGAGGCCGCGGTATTGCCGACGAGCGGGAACTTGTACTTCTCCACCACGGGCGCGATGGCAATGTGGAACGGCGTGCCCCAGGGGGCGAGCAGCAGGTCAACCTTGTCGTCGGTGATCAGCTTCTCGTAGATGCGCACCGCCTGCTCGGGCTTGGATTGATCGTCGTAGATAACGAACTCGACCTTGCGCTTGACTCCGCCGACGTTCATGCCGCCGCGCGCATTGACCTGTTCCTTCCACAGTTCGTAGGTGTTGAGCTGCGACGGCGTGGCGTTGGCCAGCATGCCGGTTCGGGCCATCGAGAAGCCGATTCGCAGCGGCTTGTCGGCCTGTGCCGGGGCTCCAGCGGCGGCGACCATGGCGGCGAGCGCGAACAAGCCGCTCACCAGCGAGCGACGGGACATTCTTGAACTCTTCATCTGCGTACTCCTGTCGAGTAAGTTAACTGGGAACGGGATTGCCGCATCGATGCCGTGGCCTGCCGCGCCCGGACGCGGCCGGTACCGTGGCAGGGCGCGCTAGCCTCGAAGTGGTCGGCGCCTTCGAGGGCTTGGGATTGATTCGCTGCAGACAATAAGCGAGCGTCACGGCGCCACCTTGTTGCCGCTCGCCTCGTGCGCCAGCATCCCGCGCAGCACACGCTCCGCGTTCAGCGGAAGCTGGGTGAACTGCACGCCGGTAGCGTTCGACACCGCGTTTGCGATCGCCGCGGCCACCGTATTGATGCCGATCTCGCCGACGCTCTTGGCACCGAAGGGCCCGCTTGGCTCGTTCGATTCGATCAGGTAGGCATGCAAGTCGTCGGGCAGCTCGACCATCGTCGGGATCTTGTAGTCCATCAGGCTGGGGTTGACCAGGCGCGGTCCGTCCCAGACCAACTCCTCGCTCAGCGCATAACCCATGCCCTGCATGAAAGCGCCCTCGATCTGGCCCTTCGCGAGACGCGGATTGATCGCCCGCCCGACGTCGCAGGCCGACCAGGCGCGCAGCACCTTGACGCGCCCCGTCGCGTCGTCGACCTCGACTTCGACGATCATGGCGCTGAAGCTGTAGACGCCGATGCGTGCGAAGGGCAACCCGAGCACGGCCACGCGCTTGGGATCGAAGGTCGCCTGGTCGAAAACACAAGTGCTCGAACCGATGATCGGACCACCGAATGCCCAGTGCGCGCGGCCCGAAATGTCGGCGAAGCTGACCGAGCGCTGCTGAACACCCTTGATCGCGACATGGCCGCCCGAAAGCAGTTCCAGATCGTCGGCCGCGCATTCGAGCATCGCGCCTGCGTGCTCCTTGAGCTTCTTCTCGACCTCGGCCGCTGCAGCGACCACCGAACGCCCGGTCAGGTAGGTTGCGCGACTGGCGGTGGAGCCCCAGTTGTAGGGCGAGCCGTCGGTATCGGGGCTGGCAAGGGCCACGCGATCCATTGGCACCTTCAGGGCCTGTGCGCACATTTGCGTCAGCACCGTGTTCGAACCTTGTCCGATGTCGACGGCACCGGTGTTCAACACAACGCTCCCGTCCTCGAGCACGCGCACGATCGCGCCGGTGGACAGCAAGCCGCTGATGTGCGCGGACAGGGCCACACCCAAGCCACGCCGTCGGCTGTCGCCGTCGGCAGCGGCCTTGACTGGCTGCGCCACGCGTCGGGCAGCCCATCCTGATTCGCGCTCGACCGTGTCCAAGCATTCGGCCAGGCCGTTGGACAGGATCGGCTGCCCACCGAACCATGGGTCACTGCCGGCCAGCATGTTCTTGCGGCGCAAGGCGATCGGATCCATGCCAAGCTTGGCAGCGATCTCGTCGAGCTGGCTTTCCGCGGCGAAGGTGACCTGCGGCACGCCGAAGCCGCGAAACGCGCCGAAGCGCATCTTGTTGGTGTAGGCGACCCGGCCATGAGCATGCACATGGGGGATGCGATAGGGGCCACCCTGCATCAGCAGCGCATAGCCGAGCACGCCCGGGCTGTCGTCACCGAACGCGCCACCGTCGAGAAGCAACTCGATCTCGCGCGCCACCAAGGTGCCGTCGCGCCGCACACCGGTCTTGATGCGAATATGAAACGGGTGCCGAGCGCGCACCGTTTCGAAATCCTCCTCGCGGCTGAGGATCAGCTTGACGCTGCGCCCCGACTTGATCGCGAGCAGCGCCAGCAAGGGCTGCACATGCGCTTCCATCTTGTTGCCGAAACCCGCACCGATGCGCGGCGTCAGGCACCGTAGCCGGGTCATCGGCAGGCCGAGCGTCTCGCACACGTGGGCTTGCACCCGGAATACCGACTGGTTGGCCGACCACAGCGTCACGCGCCCGGCCGCGTCAATCTCGGCCAAGGCGCCGCAAGGCTCCATCGACAGATGCGCCTGCGCCTGGGTCCGGTATTCGCGCTCGACGACCAGGTCGCAGTCGGCCCAGGCGGCATCGACGTCGCCTTGACGGTACGACGTGCGTGAGCAGACATTGCCCTGGGTGCCGGCGTCGAACACTTGGACGTACTGCGCCGCGTTGTCGTGCACCAGCGGGCTGCCGGGCGCGAGCGCGGCCACGGGGTCGAGCACGGCGGGCAGGTCTTCGTAGTCAATCTGGATCAGACGCACCGCCTGGCGCGCGATCGCCTCGTTGTCGGCGGCCACGGCGGCGACGATCTCGCCGACATAGCGAACCTTGCCCTTGGCCATGGCGTGCTCGTCCTTGATGAAAGCGCCCATGCGGTGCGATTCATTCAGGTCGTCACCGGTGACGATGGCGTGGACGCCCTTGAGCGCCATTGCCGCCGTCAGGTCATAACCCTTGATGCGGGCGTGCGGCAGCGGGCTCTGCAAGATGGCCGCGTGCAGCATGCCGTGGCGGTACAGATCGGCAATGTACAGCGCGCTGCCGTCGAGCTTCTCGGCGGCCTCGAGTTGTGGGACTGCGCGCCCGACCACCTGCGAGCCGTCGCGCGCGGTCGTGCCGGCGTGGTCTGGCGTGTTCATGATTCGGCCCCCCGCTTCGACATGGCGGCGGCGGACTTCACCGCCGCGACGATGCTGACGTACCCCGTGCAACGGCACAGGTTGCCCGACATCGCGGTGCGGATGGCGCCTTCGTCGGGCTGCGGGTTCGTCTCCAGCAGCGCGTTCGCGCTGACCAGCATGCCGGGTGTGCAGAAGCCGCACTGGAATGCACCGTTCTCGGCGAAGGCCGCCTGAAGCAACTGCATGCGCTGCGTATCGTTGAGGCCTTCCAGTGTTCGCACCTCGGCGCCTTCGCAGGCCTGCGCCAGGCACAAACAGGCACGCATCGTCTTGCCGTCGACGAGGATGGTGCAGGCACCACACACGCCCTGGTTGCATCCGCGCTTGGCGGCTGTCAGTTGCAAGCGGTCGCGCAGCACCGTCAGCAAGGTGTCGTGCAGTGCCGCGACGGTGTGCACCGTCTCGCCGTTGACGCGAAGCGTGACCGGACTGGCCGAGGTGGAGGATTCGGTCTCGCTCATACGACACCTCTCTGCGTGGAGTGAACGGAGTGCACCGCGCGGGTCAGCAGGCGCGGGATGAGCATCCGGCGATAGTCGGCACTGCCGCGCACGTCGTCGAGCGGGTCGGCACGCTCCTGCAGAAGCGCGCCGGCGCGGGCGAGCGCGGCATCCCCGCAATCGTCGGACAGGATGGCATTGACCTCGTCATCTGCGATCGGCGTCGGGCCGCAGCCGCCCACCGCAACCCGGATCCGACCATCGCCATGCAGGCAGATCGCCACCGAGGCCGTGGCAAGATCGCCCGCCACGCGCACATGCTTGACATACAGGCCCGTGCCAACTCCTGGCTTGGGCAGCATCACCGCGGTGACCACTTCTCCCTGCTCGAGCGCCGTGGTGTACCAGTCGACGAAGAATTCGCCGGCACTGACCGTGCGGCGTCCGTTCACAGACGCGATTTCCACGACGGCGCCAGCGACCACCAGCGCGGGTGGATAGTCGCTACCCGGGTCATCGGAGGCGATCGAGCCGCCGATCGTGCCCATGTTGCGTACGGTCGCGCTGGCAATCTGCGCGCAGGCTTCGCGCACGACAGCGGCCGTGCCCGCCAGCAGCGCGCAAGCCGCCGCTTCGCAATGCCGCGTGAACGCACCAATGCGCACGCGCCCGTCGGGAAGGATCGAAATGCCCTTGATCTCGTCGATGCGCGCCAAGCTCACGAGCGCCTGCGGCTCAAGCACGTGCGCGTTCATCATCGCCACCAAGGTCGCGCCGCCGGACATCAGCTTGGCCTCCGGGTCCCGGGCCAGCAGAGCGACGGCTTCGTCAACCGTGCTTGGGTGATGCATGCCTTGAATTGCCATATTCAACTCCTCGGCCCGGTGCCAGCGGCCCTGCGCTCGCCGCGCAACCAGGCTAGCAGTGCGTGCCACCAGCGCAGCAGCAGCGATGCGCCGCTACCGTGCGCTTGCAGCGCAGGCGCTGGGGCGGCCGCGGCGCCGTACCCCGCTTCCTCGCGCAGTCGCTCCAGATTGGCGCGCAAGTTCACGGCGAACTCATCACCGATGCTCTGCGCCTTCTTCTTCATCATGCCCAGCCCGAAGCGCCCCAGTCGCCCGGTGACTGACACCTCGGAACGATAGGTAACCAGCGTGCCTTCGGCACTGGGTTCGAGCGAGACCTGACTCTCGGCATGAAGCGAGCTGGCGTTGCTACCCTCCTCGCCTCGCGTTACCGCCCAGACATTGCGCTCGTCCTTGCGGGTGACCTCCACCTGCAAATTGAAGCGCGCCTTGATACCCGCCACCGCAATGACCACCACCGCGCGATACCGGTCGTCCGGCAGCGGCTCGAGGGTTTCGCAGCCCGGCAGGCACGAGGCCATCAGGCGCGCGTCGAACAGGTGGCCGATCAAGGCCTGCGGTGGCGCTGCGACCGGGAACTGACCTTCGATCAGCATGGCGTCGTCCTACGTGGCTCGCTACTGTCAATGTGCCGATCCCTGAACCTGCGCCTGGGTGCCGACGCGGTGGATTCCGCCGAGGGGCAAGTGGACGCTTCCGGGTCACATGCAATGACTTCAGGCTGAACAGAGCGCATCTGGAGCTCCTCGTGGCATACCCGACTCAGTCTCGCCAGGGCAACTTGTCAGGATCGGCTCATCGAACCCGGCGGGAAGGCCCTGCCGACCCTTGACGGCGGTTATCGTATGAAACAGTCGATGGCGCTTTATCGTCGCTTTTGCACTCGCTGTCAATAGAGAATACCATTCAGTATTGAGAGCCCCCGAACGAAACCGTTTGGCGCGAAGAATCGATCACCCGAACTGCAACGCAAGACCCACAAACGTCAGGAACATGATGGCTCAGACCAAGAAAGAAGGTGTGCGCGACGCGATTCTGGAGGCCGCTTTCCGGCAATTCTCCGACCGTGGCTATGTGGACAGTTCGATCCCCGCGATCGCGCGCGAAGCTGGCATCTCGACGGCGAATGTCTATGTCTACTTCAAGTCAAAACTGGAAATCCTCTACACGCTCTACGAGCCCTGGCTCATGGAGCGCCTGGACAAGCTCGATCGCTCGCTGAGCCGTGTGAAGGATCCGCGCGAGCGCTTCCAACGCCTGCTGACGGCGTTATGGCGTGACCTACCACGCGAGAGCAACGGATTCGCGAACAACGTGATGCAGGCCCTGTCCACCACAAGAGGTGGTGACGAGTACAGCCCGCATCTGCGCGAACAGTTCCAGGCCCGCGTGGCGGCCTGGCTTGAGGCTTGCCTGCAGATTCCAACGCAAGACGGCAGCCATCTGGCGGGAGTACTGCTGATGGCGTTCGACGGCTATACGATGAATGCGCACCTGGGCAGCGGCATTGTCTGTGACGTGAAGACACTCCGGCTTCTCGGCGACATGCTGGCCGGACGCGCCATGGCCTGATCTTCCTGCCGTCCGCAGCGAACTGACCACGGAGCCTTCAGGGGGCGGGGGAAGCGGCCGCGTCCGCGGTTGACAGTCAGGGCATCAGACGCCACAGCCGCTGGTCTGGCGCAACATGTCGTCGCGGTGTGCGCGAGCCTTCAGAAGACGTCCCGGCCGACGGTGAAGCACAAGCCCGAGCCCGGCCATGCGTCTCTGAGCTCGGCTTCAACCCCAGGCACCACGACAGTCACGAGAGCGAAGGCCAGCATCGTTGCATCGCACTGACACCAGTATGTCCAGATTGGCATAACGGCATCGATGTAGAAGCAGACTCGCAAGCCACTGAGGTGGGTTGGTTCCTCCAAGCGCGATCTGGACGCCATGCCGGAAGACGTCAAGGACCTGTTCGGCCATGCCATCGACCTCGCACAGGCTGGCCGTAAACACCAGGACGCCAAGGTCTTGACCGGCTTCGGTTCGGCCGGCGTGCTGGATGCGGTGGAAGACGATCGCGGCAACACCTACCGCGCTGTCTACACCGTCAAGTTCGCCGGATGGGTCTATGTCTTGCACTGCTACCAGAAGAAGTCCAAGAG
>Ga0209048_10002010_pt1 | contig 20457 bp, 20 predicted proteins | sample FrelakmetCRP12CR_FD_187146 | JGI IMG/M metagenome (GOLD analysis project Ga0209048, IMG submission 187146) | Freshwater lake sediment microbial communities from the University of Notre Dame, USA, for methane emissions studies - CRP12 CR (SPAdes)... | ecosystem: Environmental > Aquatic >... | reverse complement strand
CGTCATTGTGGGAGGCCCGGCACCCGGTGGCCCGGCTCAAGCTGCAAAAGCAGTTGATGGGCACCGTGGCCTTCAACCGGGAGAAGATGAATGAACCGGCGCCGGACAGCGGTTTTTTCCAGGAGGACTGGATTCACTACTACCATCCTGACAGCTTAAAAGATCGGGACCTGGTGGTAACGGGTTTTTTTGATCCTTCCCTGGAGACCGGGGCCACCTCCGATTACAAGGCTTTTGTCACGGTGGGCTGGGACCGACGGGAAATGGTGTTTTACGTGATGGATGCGGTCATCCAGAAAACCACCCTGGATCAGATTATGCGCACTATTTTCAACCGTCACCAGCAATTAGGCTATCAACTGGTAGGGGTGGAAGACAACCTCTTTCAGCGGCTACTGCTCAAGGAGTTCGACCGTTTAGGGGTGGAGCGCGGCCAACTGCTGCCCCTGAGAGGGGTGACCCACCGCATTGCCAAGGAGACCCGGGTGGCCGGCCTGTCACCGCTGTTGGAGCGGGGCAAGATTCGCTTTATCCGGGGGCATTCTGACCAGGAACTGCTGGTGGAGCAGTTGCTCTTTTTCCCGTCACGGACGCTGCACGACGATGGGCCGGACGCTCTGGCCGGGGCGGTATGCCTGGCCCAGGAACTGCCGACGGGAGAGAAAGCGAAATATATCCCGTTGAAGCCGCGGCTCTTCCAGAGCCGGGGGGCTTTTTGAGGGCGAGGACACTATGGGGCTGAAGGATTTATTCGGGAGGCTGTTTAAAGAGACGGTGAAGCCGGAAACCCGGGAGCTGTCGTCGATTAGTCTGGCAGAACGCTGGAGCAGTTACCCCAGTGCGGGGTTGACCCCGAACCGCCTGGCGGGAATCTTCCAGGAGGCGGATCAGGGAAATATTTATCGCCAGATGGAGCTGTTCGAGGAAATGGAGGAGAAGGACACCCACCTGGCCGCGATTCTCCAGACTCGGAAAATGGCGGTATTGGGCAAGGACTATGAGGTGATGCCCTATGCCAGGACGCCGGAGGATGAAAGGATTGCGGCGCTGGTGGGGGAGATCGTCTACGGCATTCCCAACCTGGAGGAGGCCCTCCTGGACCTGCTGGACGCCATCGGCAAGGGGTTTGCCTTAGGCGAAATCATCTGGGAGGTGACGGGCGGCCAGGCCCGGGTTTCAGAGCTCAGGTGGATTCCCCAGAAAAAGGTGACCTTCGGCGAAGACTGGAAGCCCCGCCTGATGACTGCCGAGGCCAGCTGGCAAGGAATTATGCCCCCGGTCTGGAAGGTCATTTACCACCGTTACAAGGCCCGGAGCGGCCACGCCACCCGGTCGGGAGTGCTCAGGGTGGTGGGCTGGATGTACCTGCTCAAGAATTTTGCCCTGAAGGATTGGGCGGCATTCAACGAGGTCTTCGGCATGCCGCTCAGGCTGGGTAAGTATGACAACACCGCCTCCCCTGCGGACCGGGAGGCCCTGGTGCAGGCCATCCGGAACCTGGGTTCCGACGCCGCGGGAGTGATCAGCAAGTCCACCGAGATCGAATTTGTGGAAGCCACCTCCAGGTCCGGCGGCGCCAACCCTTACCAACTTATGGCGGATTTTTGCAACCGGGAGATGTCCAAGGCGGTTTTGGGGCAAACCCTGACCACGGATACGACAGGGTCTACGGGTACGTATGCGGCGGCCCTGGTGCACGCCCAGGTGCGCCGGGACCTGGTGGAAGCCGACGCCCAGGCCCTGGCGGCTACCTTGAGGGAACAACTGCTGCGTCCCCTGGTGGGATTCAACTTCGGCTGGGATAAGCCCGTGCCCTGGTTCCGCTTCAGGTTTGAAGCGGAAGAGGATCTCAAGACCTTATCCGAGGTTTACCGCAACCTGGCGGCCCTGGGCATGCCCCTGGACATGGAGCATGTGGCGGAGCGTTTCGGCATCCCGTTGTCAGGGACCGCTGGCAAGAACGGCTAATTTTTGCCCCGGTGTTTTTGAGGCGGCTATGGAGAGCAGCAAGAAAAACCGAGAGCATGAGGCAATAGCTGGGAACTTCGTCTTTACGCCACCGGCGGGAAAGACCAGGCAGCAAATCAGACAAGGATGAGGGGGTAAAAAGGAGCATGAAAAAGCTAATTATCGCCGGAGTCATCATGGGGTTGTTAATCGGCTCAACCTCGGGGTGTCAAACCCTGAAAAACGCGTTCTGTTCCCCAACCACGCAGCAGGTAGCGGACGCGTCTGAGTACGTGTCTACTGCTGACTCAATTTTGAATTTTATGGCCAGTCTGGTGCCCAGCGTCGAGGTAACCGCGGTCATATGCGCCCTCAAGATCGCCAAAGCCGTGTTTGACAAAATCAAGGCCGGCATCTGCGTGTCGGCGGATCAGGAACAGGCAGCTCAAGCTACCGTCAAGGCCAGCAAAACGATAGCCATGAAGTTAGGGTATAAGCCGTGAAAGGTCTTGGGTGGCGCAAGGAACATTCTGACCCCAGGGATCTAACCCACGGGGATATCCCTGGGGTATACGACCGAGTTGAGGCAACGAAAGAAATACCGGAGGTGGATTTCTTCAAATGGATTCCTCCGATCAAAGACCAGGCAAATCTCAATTCTTGCGTCGCCAATAGTATCGCCGGCGCCTATGAATTCGACGGCATCAAGACAACCGGCAGGTATACGCCCGTCTCCCGGCTTTACCTTTACAAGGCGGCGAGAAGATTAGGAGGCTTTGCGGGGGATTCAGGGGCTTATATCCGGGATGGGATGCGAGCCCTGGTGAGACTGGGGGTTCCCCCAGAAGACCTCTGGGCCTATAAGATTGAAACATACGATGACCCACCTGATTTTGTGGCCACCGGCTATGCCCAGAATTTTGCGGCCTTGCGCTATGTCCGACTGAAAGATTTGGCCGAAATCAAGGCCTATATCCGGGCCGGTTTCCCGGTGGTTTTCGGGTTCACGGTTTTCCCCTCCATTGAGCTGGTCAAAGAAGATGGATGGATACCCCTGCCCAAGCCTACGGATCGACCGGTTGGGGGGCATGCAGTTTATACCTGTGCCTACTCTAATATCCGGAAGTCCAGCTATTGGAATGATCCACCCGGCGCCATCGGGTTTATGAACAGCTGGGGAGACTGGGGCGATAAAGGGAAAGGCTGGATTCCCTATAGTTTCTTTACCCAAGGTTTCTGTGATGACTTCTGGGTGCTAATTTCGGCAAAGCACCCAGATGATACCGACTTTAGCTCAAGCCCCCCCCGGTGATCGGCGACGAGGACCAGAAATGTTGTTGGGGCAAGTGGGTTATGACCAGCCTATTCGCAGTCCTCCCCAGCCTGATGAGGATAGTGCAATGGGGCGGGCCCGGATATGGCCGGAAGATGCAGAGAAAGCGGGACCTTGCGGCCCAAGGCGAGCCCAACTAAGGCAAAGCGGCTGGAACCCCTCGGTGAAAAGCACGCAGTGAGGAGAGATGACAATGACGTCTAACATGGTGAGCCAGGACCAGACGCCCACCCTACCGGAATGGATCAGGGTGCTCCCCCTGGGCAGAGTGGAATTGGCGGACCACCGGGAGCCGTTCCTGGTGGACGAGACCTCCCTCAAGTCCATGGTAGAGGCTTTTCGGTCCCGGGGGGTAGACCTGGTTATCGATTACGAGCACCAATCCTTGCAAGGGGAGCGAGCCCCGGCGGCAGGCTGGATCAAGGATCTGGAGGCCCGGATAGACGGCCTCTGGGCCCGGGTGGATTGGACCCAACAAGCCCGGGATTACCTGGAGAAGAAGGAGTATCGTTACTTTTCACCCGTGCTGCGGCTGGACCCTGAAACCCGCAAGCCTTTGGCCCTGATGCATGTAGGTCTGACCAACGTGCCCGCCATCAATCATCTGCCACCCCTGGTGGCCCGGTGGGGGGGTGAGGCGGCGCTGCCGGGAGGGCTTCAGCCAGGGGAACCGATGCTGCGGTCTCCGGCGACGGAGATGGACTCAGTAAAGGAGAAGGGAGGGATGGTGGAACAGCTCAAACATCTGATGGGGCTCACGCCCGAGGTGGAAGAAGGGGTGGTATGCGGCAAGGCGCTGGAGGCGTTTCGGGACCTGGCCGCGACCTTGAATCTGCCGGGTGAAGTTTCCGTGGCTCAGCTGAAAGGGGCGGTGGAAGCTTTGAAAGCCGGGGCGTCGCGCCTGCTCAAAACCGAGGAGGCGCTGCAGGCTCTCAAAGCCCGCCTGGCGGACGAAATGGCAGACCGGGTAGTGGAAGAGGCCCTGAAGGCTGGCAAGGTCAGCCCGGCCCAACGCGGTTGGGCGCTGGAATATTGTCGTCGGGATCCGGAAGGCTTCCAGACCTATGCGGACCGGGCTCCGAAACTGGTGCCCACCGGAGAGGAACTGCAACTCTTCAGGGAGAACCGCCTCGATGAAAGCGGTTTACTCCCGGAGGAACTGGCTGTTTGCCGATCCTTGAACGTTTCTCCGGAAGCATACCTAAAGGCCAAGGTCCAAACCGGGTAGTTGCCGCAGGGAGACTTTCCCGGATGGGGGAAGGCAAGGGTGGGCATGGGGCAAATGGCCAGACCGCCTACCGCCTCGCTCCCGGCTCAGCCCCTGCAGGGAAGAGCAGCAGGAAGGTTTTCAGCTGGATGTGATTAACCAATACGAGCGGAGGTAGAAGGATATGTCAGCATTAACCCGTGACCGGGCTACGCCTTACCGGGAAGGTATTGAGGTGGAATACTCGGTGGCAGCCAACCTTAAAATTTACGCCGGCTCCCTGGTATGTGTCAGTGCCGCCGGATATGCGGTGCCGGCGGCGGACACCAGCGGTTATCGGTTCGCCGGGGTGGCCATGGAACAGGTGGACAACAGCGGCGGCAGTGCCGGCGGCAAGACTGTGAAGTTGCGGCGGGCCGGGGTCTTCGAGTTCGATGCCGTGTCCATCACCCAGGATATGGTGGGCGCGGCCATGTACGCATCAGATGACCACACCTTTGATGATGCCGCCGGCCCCACCAATGACATCAAAGTGGGCCTGTTGGTCAAATATGTCTCGGCCACTAAAGGCTGGATCGACATCGCTAGGTAACGGAGGAATCTCTCATGATTATCAATATGGAAAGTTTAGCCCGACTGTACACGGGATTCACCGCCGTGTTCAATGCCGCCTTCCAGGAGACCCAGACCTGGTACGTACGGGTGGCCATGACGGTGCCGGCCAACACCCGGATTATGGATTACAAATTCCTCTTGGATTTTCCCATGGTCCGGGAATGGATCGGTGACCGGCAGATCAGCTCTCTGGAGCCCAAGGCCTTCCAGGTGGAAACCAAGGACTGGGAAGCCACCATCGAGGTGGACCGGAATGATATCGAAGACGACCAGCTGGGATTCTACAATCCCATCGTGGCGGCTCTGGCCCAGGAAGCGCGGAAACACCCGGAGAAGTTGATTTCGGACCTGATGCTGGGGGGATTTTCCACGCCGTGCTATGACGGCCAGAACTTCTTTGCCACGGCTCATCCGGTGGGCGCCGGGACCGTCTCCAACTTCGGCGGCGGCGCCGGCACCGCCTGGTACCTCCTGGACACCAGCCGGGCGGTCAAGCCGTTCATCTTTCAGTTGCGGCGGGACGTCCAACTGGTGCGCATGGACCGGCAGGATGACGAGCACGCCTTCATGCGGAAAAAAATGCGCTACGGGGTAGATTACCGGGGGGCGGCGGCCTATGGCCTGTGGCAACTGGCCTACGCCTGCAAAGAGACCCTGAATGACACCAACTATGCCGCGGCCCGGGCCGCCATGATGTCGGTGGCCAACGCCGAGGGCCGGCCCCTGGGGATGACGCCCAACCTGCTGTTGGTGCCCCCGTCCCTGGAGGCGCAGGCCCGGGAGATTTTGCAGGCGCAGTTTATCATCGGCGACCCCGCCACCGGCGGCGCCAGGACCAATGTCTGGCAGGGGACGGCCGACCTCCTGGTGGTGCCGGAGTTGGCCTAACGGGAACCATGAACCGGGAAGGCGGCTTCACCGCCGCCCTCCCTGGATTCAGAGACAAGGGGAACGATCATGGCGTGGTTTGGCGGCTTCACCATAGAAACGTACAACCGGATTCCGGGTGACTATGAAGACGTTACCGTGGGAGTCAGCGCGGTGGGCTTGTCGAGTACGAAAATCGCCCCGGTCACCGGCCCCTATGCGCGGTTGTCCGCCCGGGCGGCCCTGATGTCTTCGGAAAATGGCGACCTCCGGTTTCGCATTGACGGCGGGCTGGTTAGCACGAGCATCGGGCACTACCTGACCAGCGGCGACACCCTGGTGCTCACCGGCACCCAGGCCATACAGCAGTTCCGGGCCATCCGGAGCGGCGATACGGACGGGGTCTTAAGAGTAACTTACTTCTATTAAAAAGGTTCCGGCTTACCAATGAGAGCTGAATCTCTCAGGATTTTAACCGGAATGAAAAGATGCAGTCGGCAAGGTTAACCCAGCATTTGTGATCCCGGAGTTAATAATAGATCAGGGAGCACCAGGCAGGATACGGATTGGTATCTCCCTGATCAAAATAGATAATGAGACGCCATTGGCAAGCCGGGAGTTGATTGGCGCCCACGTTTTAAAGGAAAGATATCGGTCACATGGGAACTATTGCCTACAACAACTGGGTCGATCCCGATTACATCTTTCCCTAATGGTGGCGGGGTATTCTCTGCCAATGAGAAACAGGCCGCCGCTTTCGATTATTTCCCGGCCGCTGGATCTGGAAGTGGCGCTGGCTCCCCTTACTATTTTGCCAGACGGAATCAACCTCCCGGAACCACTGGGAATTAACCTGGGGGTGGCCTCGGGAATTGAGATAACCCTCAGTGACGATTTGATGGAAAACTGAACGATAAAGAGAACTGCCAAGAACGGGATAATGGAAAGGGGCACGCGTCATTCGGTTCTGCGGGTCAACAAATGCTCCGACCAGAACGGCCGGGTGGCCGCCTTGTCACGGGTAGGGGATAGCCTCAAGACCCTGAGGGAAATGTTCCCGGAGCGCTTCCTTGGTGGAGAGATCCACGAAGGCAACATTCTGGTCAACGTCGGCATCCAGGGACTGTGGAAGCTATCATGCAGTCTGGCCTGGCCTCCCGGGGTCTGGAGCAATGCCAAAGGCCGGACTGGAACAGGCAGCGGGGCGGCGCAAGCCACCGGCACCGGCGGCCAGCGGCGAAACGTGAACCCTGGAGCTTGATATCACCCTATCATAGGGGATTAACTGATGGGAACGCCTTTTACTTCAGCTCGTAACGGTCTTTGGGATGCCTCAAATGTAGATACCTGGGGACAGGGGATAGGGGTTTATCCTCAGACCGCCGCCGACGTGGTGAACATCGGCCACACGGTGACTTATAACAAGTTCTCCACCGTGGAGATGGGCGCTATCACTATTAACTCCGGTGGCATCCTGACCTTCCTCAACTCTATGAGCACTAAACTTACCTTAGGTAATGCGAATCTTACAATCAATAGTGGCGGAGAACTTCGAATTGGAGCGGTTGGGGCAATCATTCCCTATAATTACCTGGCAGAGCTTTATTTTAATACAACCGGCGATAATACTAAGGGGTTAACCTGTGCTAGTGGGGGGAAGATAGTAATCAATGGCGATCCTGCATATTATGGCAGCGACATTGATACCTATATAGAATCAAACTGGTCTGCCCCGGCAAGTGGCGCAAGTAGTTTCGTGTCCCATGATAATATGTCAGCTAAATGGGTGGCAGGTCAGGTTTTGCTGATCCACTTCGGCAAAGCGTATGTGTCCTACGCTAATGACTTCTTACTGTGTACCATTACAAGTATATCTGGAACGACTATTAATGTTACTGTAAACTCAAATCTTGGTGGTGCACAGACTTATAATGCCGGTGGATTTGTCTTAAATGTTAGTCGAAACGTCAGGATAGGAAAACTTAGTTACAATCAAGCATTGAACCAATTCCAGACAAACCGCCCATATTTTAAGGATGCAAATACGGTTGGAGCAGCAACCTTGCCTCAAATATCCAATGCGGAAATCGTAGGAGTTTACTCTTTTGGTTATGGAGCAAGCGCCGTAACAGAAAAGGTAGTGGTGAGAAATGGATATAATGGTTTTAGTTCATCAACTGCAAATTATGCTCAGGCAGCTACCATAGATGCCATAATATTTTCTATAAATCAAAAACCTATTACTAATTTGTCAGTAGGTACGATTAATGGATATATAGCTAATTGTAACCAACCGGTCATAAATATTAATAAATCCGTCTTTAATTGCACATTTGTCGGCAATACTTATTGTATGTCCAGCATTTTTAATTGTACTGGATCACCCGTATTTTTTGGAAATCAATATGCTTTAACTAATTCCTATGGGGCTTTAACCGCTAGTATTAATAATTTATTTTATAGCACGGCAATCGGCATTAATCCTTTTACAGGTACTAATATAGTGGAATCTTTAGTAATTGCTTCAGGCGGCAATAATATTTTCAGTTACTCTAAACTATCATCAAGTATAAGTTTAACAAGGAACACCTTATTAACACCGGGTAGAGCGTCCTTCCCAAGTTTGGGCCAAACACAAGGCAACGATGTAATTTACGATAACATGGGAACTATCACCAAGGTAACCGCCGATGGTGCTGGCGATCATCCGAGTCAACGCAGTGGCGGCAATGCTTATGTGTCTGAGGTTGTTGCTCAAGCTTTGATTAATGCTACCGATTATTGTGAGATTTATAATGTTCGCCTCTGGGCTACAGCAGGAGTGAGCAAGGTCTATCGTTTCTATGTACAGACGGACTACGTCACTCTGCCCACAGCCGAGATAAAACTTTATGGCGAGTATCTGGACAACACGCCGGCAGGCTCAGACCATTTGGCATCGGCTACCCCCTCGACCCAAGGTATCACCACAAGGGCCAATGCTGCCGACTGGAGCCAGTATGTGGAAGTGACCATCAATCCGGCTTTGGACGGTTGGGTGAATCTCTATCTCCGGCTTATGGGTTATGAATCTGGGAAAAAGGTATGGGTTGATCCGATGGTGGTAATCACCGGAGGTCCACCGCTAACGGTGACCCCCAGGTGGAAAGATGCTGACGTGTTACTTGATCTTGATTTCCGTAGCTATCCGATAATTGGCGGTAGTCATGTAATTCAACCTGCGAGGGCGGCATAAAATGTACCGGAAATTGGCAGATACAATAATCCTTGATTTCACGGTCCATCTCCCTACCACGGGTGCTGTTTCCGATGCCGACGCATTGCCGACCGTAGAGATTTGGGAGGATGAAACCGACACCACCCTGGCCGGGGGCACCGTTACGAAGCGGGTAGGGAAAACCGGCAATTATCGGGTGGCGGTGGTGGCTACTGCTGCAAACGGTTTTGAGGTAGGCAAGTCCTATAACGTGGTGGTGACTGTCGTGGCTGGAGGCGTGACGGCCAAGGCAGTTGTCGGGAGCTTTTTCATTGACGGAAAAAGGTTGAGTGACTTGAATGATATTGCGGCTGGCACAGTTATGGGTAAGTCTCCGGCGACTTTGGCGGCGGCTGATGTGTCGGGAAATATAGCCGCTGATATCCAGACCATCAAAGCTCAAGCTATTACTTGTGCGGCTGGAGTTACGGTCAATCCCAATGTAGGCATGACGCAACCAATAAACTTTACTGGAACCGGTGCAAATGCCCTGGTGCAAAGTGATGTAACCGACTGGAAGGGTGCCGCTGCTCCTGCCATGACCGGGGATGCATTTGCTCGGCTTGGCGCTGCTGGGGCCGGACTTACAGCTCTCGGGGATACCCGGATTGCCAACCTGGATGCAGCAGTTTCCAGCCGGTCCACCCTCACAGCTCAACAGGTCTGGGAATACGCCACTCGGACCTTGAGTAGCTTCGGGACGCTTGTAGCAGATATTTGGGCCAATGCCACCAGAACCCTTTCATCCTTCGGCACCCTGGCGGCGGACATATGGACCAACGCCACCCGAAGTTTGACCGACAAGGCGGGGTTCAGCATTTCCGGCACCACCGCTACCCTGGATGCCCTGGCCATCCTGCTCCGGGGAGCAGATAATGACACCCTCAAGACCCTCTCGGATCAACTTGATCTGGTGGCCCTGGAAGCCACCTTGACAGCCATCAAGGGTTCCGGCTGGGCGACGGAGACGCTAAAGGCGATTAAAGCAGCCATTCCCATCCAGGGGGCCACCAAAGCGGAACTGGATGTGGCGCAGGCGGCGATTGAGGCAGCGATTGACGATATTACCGGTCTTGACCTCTCCGGCCTGGCCCTGGAGGCCAGCGTCCAGGCGGTCAAGGGCAAGACCGATTTGCTGCCGGCCGATCCTGCCAGCGAGAGCGCGGTGGAGGCAGCCATTGCTGTCATTTCTGAACCAGACCTGAGTACCATCCTCACCGCCATCGGCAACCTCAACGACATTACCGTGGGGCAGCTCCTGGCCGGGGACCTTGGCGACGGGGTTTCGTTCCCGGCGGACTCCCTGGCCGACCGCCTGCGCAAACTTTTCTGGGTGGTCTGCAACCGCCTGGTGATCGAGGATGAGACCGGGGATTTCACGGCTTATAAGGGGGATGGCGCCACTCCGGGGGTTACCGGCAACATCGAGGATAACGGCGTCACCACTGAAAGGAGCACGCCCACATGGCCGTAAATCCCAAATCTGTGGCGTCCTGGGGGCTCCTGGGAGGCGGGACCGCCCAGCTGATCGAGGGGCCGGTAGAGATTGCTCTCATGACCTCCGAGGAACTGGAAGTAACCCTTTTAGCCGACGAAATCACCGTGGAGATCGACGATGAATAAAATTGCCATAAAGCAGGGCGAGGCAAAGACTATTACCTTCACCGTCACGGATGGCCTGGGCGCTGCGGTGGATCTCTCCGAGGCCAACCTGCTCCTGGGCGTGAAAAAAGATAAGTCGGACGAGGAGTACACCTTTACCAAGACCGATGAGGAGTTCGATAAGAGCCAGAAGGCCATCGGCATCGTTTCGGTAAATCTGACCGCCACCGACACCGACCAGCCGGAAGCGACCTACATTGCGGAGCTGCGGCTTTCCTGGGCCGGACCGGTAATCAAGAAGAGTGAGGATTTCTTCCTGCAGGTCAAGAGGGCGGTGACGGCGTAAATGGGCGCCGGCAGACCTGGGGCCGGCGACCAGCATTGGACATCTGTCTGCCGCTACCTTACGGGAAGACGGCAGGCAGGTCTCGTAAGAGAGGGGATTATGGCTTACTGTTCCGAAGACGACCTCCTCAAGATGATTCCTCAGTCAGAGTTGGCCGATTTGACGGTGGAGTCCGGGGAGGTACCCGACAGCCTCATCATCGCCGATGCCATTAGCAAGGCCGGGGCCGAGATCGACTCCTATCTGGGGGTCAAGTATGTGGTGCCCCTATCTTCCCCGCCGGCCCAGGTCAAGTCTTTGGCAGTGGACCTGGCCATCTACCACCTCTACTCCCGCCGCAGCGTCGTGCCGCCGGTGCGGCAACAGAAGTATGAAGCCGCGGTGGCCTTCCTGAAGCAGGTGGTGGCGGGACAGCTGGTGATCGTCGGGCCTGATGGAGAGTCGCCCACGGTGGCTAAAGAGGTGGCTGACTCTACCAGCGCCATCCGGGCCTTCACCCGGGATACCCTGGCGGACTGGTAAGGGGGCGGAGGCTATGGCCAACGATCTCTGGACCACGGTGGAAGACGCGGTAGCGGCGGCCCTGAAGAAGGAGCTGGACGCCCAGATTAATACCCTGGCCACTTACCAGGGGGACTGGCTGACGGATCTGCACCGAGAGTTCTGGCGCTTCCCGGCGGTTTTGGTGCAGTTGCACCAGAGCCGGGGGGAACAGGTGACCCTGGGGTCCTATGACCTGAACCTGGAATTTGTCGTCCTGGTGGTGGTGAGGCACCTGCGGGGGGAAGCCGCAGGCAGGCGGGAGGCAGACGGGGTCTACCAGATACTGGCTGGGGTGAGAAAGGCCTTGTGGCACCAGGATCTGGGCCTGGAACTGCAACCCCTCAATCTCATCAGGGAAGAGCCTTTAATGAGCAACCAGGAATTTTCCGTATATGCGGCCCACTATGGCACCGCCCTGGTGCAGATCTGTAAAGCTGACGAGGAGAGAGGATCATGACCCGGTCCATCCGAAATTTTTTAGCCACCCATAATCTGCTGGCGGTGTCGGCCAAGCAGCAAGAGGCGGCCATGAATACCGAGCAGGCATTGGACACCACTTTGCTGGTGGACCTGAACACGGTGCTCAACTACCAGGCGCTGAAGAAATCAAACCGGGAAGAGATCACCGGCAAAGAAGAGGCTGACCGGCTCTATGATTTCGGCGGCAAGGTCGTGGGCACCCTGACCTTTTCCCGGGCCCAGCCGCAGCATTTTGCCTTTTTGTTGGGCTACGGCCTGGGCGAGGTTCAGACAGAGGCGGCGGGAGCCGGCGGCTACCAGCATACCATCCGACCCCGGTCCGGGGAGGTGGATGTGGCCAGGTCAAACCCGTCTTTTACCGCGGCCATGCGCTTCGGACGCCAGGTGATGAAACGGCGCTTCGCCTCCTGCTTCATTGATCAAATCAGGATGGATTTCGCCCGGGACGGTTGGGCCAAGATCAGCGGGACGGTGAAAGGCAGCGGCAAGGTGGTGGACAACACCCAGGTGGAAGAAGTGGCGGCGGCCTACAATGCCGCCAGCCTGACCCTGGCGGTCAACGGGGTGGCGGGAGAGACTGCCGCCGAAAGACTGAGCAACGTCCAGGCGATCCAGGTGCTGAATCCCGTTACCCAGGTCTGGGAGGAAGTGGCGTACCAGGCGGTGTCCGCGGCGGTCCCCGGGGTCATCGACGTGAGCCCGCCGGGGGGAAGTGGGACGTCCACCACCTACCGGGTTTATTACCTGTCCGGGGAGACCGGTTGGATGAACCTGCCGTCCCGGGTTGACGAGCCCCCCCTGAAGGTGAGCCAGCTGGAAGTGACCCTGGGAGGGCGCTGGGATGGCGCCACCTTTGACGGTGGATATCGGCTGGCCACGGAGCTGCGAGGGGTCACCTGGACCTTAAAAAACAACCTGACGCCGGAATCCACGCCGGGGGCCGGCGGCAATTACGCCAATCGCGCCTTTAGGACCGGACGGGAACAGAGCCTGAAATTCGACCGGGATTTCCGGGACTTCCTCCTGGCCCAAAACCTGAAAGACAACGACACCCTGGGGATCTACTTAAAGGCGACGGGGCCGGAATTTGAGCCGGGGTTCTCTTACCAGGTGGAACTGGTCTTTCCCCGCGTGGCGGTGCTGGGGACCACGGTCAAGGTGTACCAACGGCGTCTGGGGGAAGAGGTGGAATTCACGATCCTGGAAGACGATACTTACGGCTCGGTGGCGGCCTACGTCCAGAACCAGGTGAGCAGCTACGCCGCTTGAATGCAGTGAGATCCCGGGAGAGGCAAGCAAGTTTCTGACTGCGAGGCCCACGGACCTCTCGTAGGAGAAAAGATGGCGAGAATTTTGGGAGAACCAAGCCATGCCCTGGCGATCCAGGACCCGGTCTCCGGTTCGGTGGTCACCCTGCATTACCGGCGGCCGACCTCGGAAGAGCGGGTGGCCTACCAACTCACCGCCTTCCGCCTCGAAGGCGGTGAGCGGCGGTTTTGCCTGGGGGAGACCCGCCTGAAGTTCGGGCTGGAGATCCTGACCGGGTTTGGGACGGGAGATTTTATCATGGCGGCAGAAGGCGGGGAAACCCCCCTGGACCCGAGCCGGCATCCAGATTGGAAGGCGCGTCTCGCCGAAGATGCCCCGGACCTCATATCATACCTGGCCCAACAGATTTTCGAAGGCATGCGGGTGGTATCCCGGGGTGAGCCGGAGTGGGACTGAGGCAGGTAGCCGGGGAAGGCCCCCAGGCCTGGCCGCTGGATAGAGAACTGCTGATGCTGGCCAGCGGACGGCTTTGCGGCCCGGAGGAGCGGCGCCGGTGCCGCGCCGAGAGCGGGGCGTTTGCCGACTGGGCCTGCGGGGCGTGCGCCGAGAGGGTGCGCCCGGAAGCCATCTCCCCCTGGACCTGGCACCTGATCTTCCTGTACCAGTTGAGCCGGGCCGGCTACCCTTTTAAGGCCAATGATCTCAGTCTTGAGACCTGGCTGCTCATGGGGACGGTGCGCCGCGTTTTAGAAGGAACTCAGCGAGGACCGTATGGCCACGAATAAAGAGAGAAGCAGTACCCACCAGAAAAAACTGGATGATTATCGCACCCTCCAGGAAGAGATGCTTACCCTCGCCCGGCAATACAGCCAGGACCGCCTGGCGGTATGGGTTGCTGAGGTCCAGTCCCTCCAGGACACCTGGAGCGGTTTCTCCCAGGAGTGGCAGTCCAGCCTGGAGGAGATGACGACCCAGGCCGGAAGTACGTTTGCAGATATAGCGGCCCAGGGCGAGACTTCCGCCGGGCTCCTGAGCCAGAGCTGGCAGAAAAACCTTACGGATATCTCAGGGTCCGTGGACCAGATGGGCGATAACTTCCTCAATACGTTGACAAAAATTGCGAGCGCCTGGGGGGCAACCGCAGGGAGCGAGGGCAGTTCTGGAAGTAGCTGGTCATCTCTCCTCAGCGGAGTCCTGGATTTCGGCGGCTTGTTCCACCAGGGAGGGATCGTGGAGGCCCACCAGGGGATGGTGATTTCCCCGGGAACCTTGATGGGCGACGAACAGCTCATCATGGCCCAGAAAGGGGAGGGGGTCCTCCCCCGGGAGAGCATGGCCCAGCTGGGGGAGAAAAACTTCGAAGCCCTGCGAACCGGCAGGTTTGATCTCGCCGGGGGTAAAGCCGCGCCCCGCTTTGACGTGACCATACAAGTCCAGACCCTGGATGCCTCCGGGGTGGCCGGCCTGGACTGGGACCGGCTGGTGCAACGGCACCTGGCCCCGGCTCTCAGACAAGAAGCGGACCGGCGCTGGTAAGGAGGGGAGATGGCAAACGCCATGTTGGCATGGACCCCCCTGGAGGGCAGCCGCCAGAGCTACACCTTGCCGGTCAATTTCACCTGGGACTATAAAGAACTGGCCCAGGACGAAACCGACCGGGAGCGGGCCTTGGACGGCACCTTAAGGAGTTACCTCAGGGGGTTAAAGCAGCGGTGGACTTTACAGTTTAAGTACATCTCCACGGCTCAGAAGGATGCACTCGCAGTCATCAAGCAGGACCAGGCGGATATTGATTTTTTCCGGGACGGGACCGGGGTCAAGACCTTCACCGGGGTTTGGACCAATGACCTGGATTTCCGGGAGGTGGCTCCCGGATTATGGTCCGGGAGCATAATCCTGGAAGAGGTGTAGTGCTGGATGCAAGAAACGGCCTTAATAATTCCCCGCAACCTTAAAAAAACCGGGATGCATAAAGTCCCCCTTTGAAAAAGGGGGATCTACCCCCCCCTTGAGGAAAGGGGGGAATAAAAATGGACCTGAATAGAGAGAATCTATGCGGCAAGCTGGAGCGGATTATTTACGGGAGGAAGCGCGTTGCCGGGGCGCCCGGCCTCGGGTGAAGGCGGTGCTCTTCCCCTATGAGCTGGACTGCGGGCTGGCCCCGGGGTCCGGGGAGTTTATCCAGACTGCCTATGGCGGGGAGCCGGGAAAACTGGTGATGGGCGACGGCTACTTTACTTCCGGCTCCTGGACCTCTCCTGTTGTGCAAACCTTTTCACCGTACCTGGACGAGGCGGTCCCGTCCTGGGAAGAGCCGGCGGGGCCCATGGACGTGGAGGTCCGGTTCCGCACCGGGGAGAAGCCGGACGACGTGGCCCAGGCTGCTTTTACGCTCCTGACCGCGGGGCAGGGCATTTCCCTGTCCCCGTATTTTCAGATGAAAGTGAATTTTAGCGAAACCATTCGGGCCTGGTCGCTGGACGACCCCGGGGAGGCGGATGAGTTTGCGGCCTATGCCGTGGATCAGGGCCAGGACGAGACTTATGAGACCTTCGCGTCGGATGGGCCGGGGTGTCTGGTTGATTTCTGCCTGACCGGGCAGCTCACGCTGCCGGAGCGGGAAATCATTGATCCCGGCGGAGTGTGGGTGGAACTGGCCCGGGATTTCAGTGAGCTCAGGACTGCTGATCACGTCTTGGTCCTGGACAACCGGGCGAGGCAATGGCTGAACCGACCCGAAAATGTCTATTTCCAGGAACAGGACTTGACCCGGAAGCAACTGGCGCTCTATCACGGCTGGGAGTTGGCCGACGGCACGGTGACCTGGCAGTTGCTCTACCAGGGAGTGGTGCAGCGCCTCGCGAAGATGGCCCACGGTTGGCGTCAGACGCATCGCGTCCGCCTGGAAAGCCAGGATTGGGTGGCCGCCAGGCTCAAGCAGATGATCGGCACCCCTGCCGATACGGGAGAGCGGCGGCCGTTCATGCGGGGCAGCTACCTGGCCCAGGGGTCGCTCACGAAGGTGATTGCGGCCGCGGTCAGCGGGGTCACCCGGACCGGCAGCGGCAGTGCCGACTTGCAGCTCCTGGGGACCTACCAGGGGGACTATCTCCTAAAATACCTCCTGAAAGCGGAAACCAGCGGCGAGGTGGGGAGCGCCACGTTCCGCTGGTCGCACAACCAGGGGCAGAGCTGGCAAAAGACGGGTCTGGCCACCGCCGGGGCGGATGGACCGGTGGAATTGGAGGAAGGCCTGTCGGTCTATTGGGAGTCGGGGACGGGGTCGGACCTGGTAGCGGGGGACTGTTGGAACTTCACGGCGTTCCCCCCGGTTTATAACTACCAGATCTTTGGGGCTCCCTTCGAAGCTATCACTGCGGTTTATATCGACGGGGAAGAGACCGACGACCGGGTGGTCGCGGACGCTAGCACCGGCCTGGTGCAGGTGACCGGACGCAGCGCCCAAGTGAAGGCCCGGGTGGTCAAGGATCGCACCACCCATCCGGCGGACATGGTGGCAGACATTCTGGAGGAAGTGGGTCTTGGCCAGGCCATCCATCATGACTCTTTTGCCATGGCCAAGAGCCTCACTCCCGAATACGCCATCGGGGTGATGTTCGAGGATCTCACCGCGGCCCAGGCCATCCGGGAGATCGTCCAGCGCTGCCTCTACGATCTCTGGAGCGATTCCGGGGAGATCAAGATCAGGGCGTATCTGGGTGAGGCGTAAGCGGCATGCCTGCTGCTTACTGCCCTCAAAGGGTCTAACCCCATTCGGTAGCACAGGCATCTCGCCTGTGCGACAGGTAAGGTGCGCAGGGCGCACCCGGCATCTCACTGCTGAACATCAGCCATTTTCCACCAAGGGATCATCATGGGACGCATTCAATGGACCCGGGCCTCACAGTTTAATTGGGTTTTCGACAATATGGGCGGGACCCCGCTCCAGGAAGCGGTGGCCGGCAACTGGAACCAGGCCGTGGCCGCGGTTCAGGCGGATGGCTCCGTGGCGGTCACCGCCCCTAACTACGGGGGCGGCCAGGTTTGCTGGGTGCGGGGGGTATGGCAGCTGGACACCTTGTTCCCCTGGGAAGGTTTTTGGGCCGACCCCATGGAGGGGGATGTCACCAACTATTACCCGGGCGGGTCCTTTGCCAATGAGGGGGACCTGACCACCATCACCCTGGGGACGGCGCTGCCGGCAGGAACTTCGGTGCAGCTCTACTATATTTATTTAACCGGGGAGCTGGCTCTCAAGTATGAACCGCTGAACAATTATCCTTGCATCCGCCAGGCTTACCGGGCCCGGGACGATTACACCTATGATTTTGCGGTAGACCGGATGCAGGACCTGATGGTCTTGCTTCACCTGGCGGGGCGGGAGCGGGGCCGGGACTATGGCCCGCTGATCCGGTTCCTCTGGGATGCCTTTGAGGAGCGGGAAGAGTCTCGCACCTCACCTTTGATGCATGATGACTTTGAGCGGCAGCGGTGGGACCGGGGGGTGCACCTGCTCTATCGCGGCGCTACCAGCGGGGAGACGGCCTTCCAGGCTTTCCAAAGCGAGATGGCCGGAGGCATGAGCGGCCGGGCGCTGCATGTGAAGGCGGCGCTCCCCACCACCCGGGACGCGGCCTGGTTCGGATATGGCCTGGACTGGTCCCTGGCCGCCAATCCCTTCAAGGCCATGGACCGTCTCACCTTTACCTTGCAAGGGGTCGGCAGCACCAATCACCTGCACAACCTCACCAAGATCGGTAGTGGCAGCGCTACCCTGCTGTTCCTGGGGGATTACACCAGCAAGGAGCAGCGGCGGTTTGTGGTCCAGATACAGGGCACGGGAGAGGTGGGGGCGGCCACCTTCTGCTGGTCCCGGGACGGCGGGCTCACCTGGAAAGCCGAAGGCCTGGTGAGCGGGGACCGGCAGCACCCGGTGACCCTGGAGGACGATCTTTCCGTTTTCTGGGAGAGCGGCGACGGCACCGACCTGGTGGCGGGGGATTACTGGACGTTTTGGGGCGGCGAGCCTGCCAGACATCCCCGGCGCCTCCTGGTGACGCTGAACGACTCCGGCTCGGGTGACCCGGACCCCTGGGGGACCGGACATACCTATGTCCATGCCATTCCGGACCGCTTTACCGAGGCCACCGACTTTGAACTCCCGTTCAGCCAGTTCTGGCGCCGGGACAACCTGATTGAGGACGGCGACCGGGTCCAGGCCATGTGGGGCAGCTGGTACTCCGCCACCCAGCAAGACGACAGCAACATCACCATCGGCACCCGGGAAGAGACCGAAGTTCTTCTAGAGGAGACCTTTTATACCCAGCGGCACATCGCCTGGGACCTGTCCTCTTATGTCACCGCCTTTGGGGTGTGGGCCGGCATCGATACTTCATCCTGCAACTCCGCCGGTCATGTCAACGTCAACTTCCTCATCAAACCGGTGGTGAGAGGGGTCAGTTCCCTCAGCCTCCGGGTCAAAGTCAAAGACGCCCAGGGCAGTTATTTCTATCGGGATGAAACGGTCCAGGTCAACACCTGGCAGCGGTTGGCCGTAACCCTGGGGGAGATGGCGCTGGAATCGGGGGCGTACCCCCTCACCCATCCCATCCAGGTGGTGGACATCGGCTGTCCGAGTTCTCCCCCCAGCAACGGGGCGTTTTATCTCACCGACCTCAAGTTCGATGAGCACGTGACCTTTGCCGCAGCCGATCGCCTCAGGACCTTGGAATTCAAGATGGAGCAGCAGGGCCTGCGGGAGCACGAGTGGTGGCTGGATGAGGTGGCCCTCAACCTGGAGGCCTCGGACCCCTACCCTTATGCGCCCCGGCTGGCCATTTCCCTGACCCCTTACGGCCAGAATCCCTGGCGGGGTCCCACCTTGGTGCATTACGCCCAACCCCTGGCGCCTTACCTGGTGGGGGCCTTGGACCTCAGCCAGACCTATCTCCAGTTGCACGGCGACGCCCAGGAGGAATTTACCCGGCGTTACGGCGGGGTGCCGGGTCCCATCATGCCCGTTCATACCCGCAATGACGTGGAAAACATCCCCCTGTGCGGCGGGGAGGATTTTCTCCGGTTCTCCTGGTGGCGGCTGCACCGCGATTTCGGCAAGGTGGCGGGGTTCTGGCAGTTTAACGGCGTTCTCGCCGACGCCTCCGAGAAAGGCCACACCCTCGCCTGGCAGGGGGGCGGCACCCCCATCTATGTCGACGGCATCTGTCAGCCGGGGAACACCGCCGTGGACCTGGACGGCAGCCACTACCTGACCCTAAACGACGCCGACCTGAACCTGGGGACGGAGGATTTTACCATCGAGATGGTCATCAAACCCGGGGCCCTGACCGACGGGGCGCGCCTTGTCAGCAAGATGGCTTCGGGGGGGGCCGGATACGAGGTGTGCCTGGGCCCCGGCGGGACGGTGCAGGTCGTCATCGCCGATGACAGCGGCGCCTCCAGCCTCGCACCCAGCCCCGGGCTCACCCTGGATACCGCCACTTACCACTACGTGGCCGTGGCCGGTGACCGGGACGGGCTATTCACCTTCAGTGTGGACGGCTCCCCGGGAACCTGCGCGGCGGCCCGTCCCGGCAGCCTGGATAATGGTGCGGCTTTCACCGTGGGGCGCCGGGCCGGCGCCGGGTCTGATTTTTACCAGGGCCAGATCGACCTGATCCGGGTCCATCGGGGCCGGGCCCTAAGCAGCGCTGAACTCCAGGACAACTGGGAGATCATCCAGGGCCAGCTGAACGGCTCGGCGTATCCGGAAGTCGGCAGTGGCCTGTGCCAATACTGGGCCTTCCAGCGCCTGTCGGAATTTTTCTTTCTGACCGGCGATAGCGCCGCCGAAGACATTCTGCTCACCTGGCTCACCTGGATCGACCGCTACGGCGTTCCCGACGGCAATGGCTGGAAGGTCCCGGCCCAATTCTCGGAGTTTGGCTTCACCTACGGGACCTACGATCCGGGGCAGACCGCCGCCATCGCCCTGG
>Ga0209048_10002009_pt1 | contig 20458 bp, 20 predicted proteins | sample FrelakmetCRP12CR_FD_187146 | JGI IMG/M metagenome (GOLD analysis project Ga0209048, IMG submission 187146) | Freshwater lake sediment microbial communities from the University of Notre Dame, USA, for methane emissions studies - CRP12 CR (SPAdes)... | ecosystem: Environmental > Aquatic >... | reverse complement strand
GGCGCCGCGCCTCCCTGTTCGGCGGCCGTCCCCTTGGCGGCGGGGGTCGCCGCGGCCGTCGCCTTCGGCAGGCGGTAGCTGGAGGAGATGCTGCCCAGTCCCGCGTAGGTGAACACGTCGCCGTAGACGTCCTGCAGGATCACGTAGTTGCCGAGTTCCGCCGATTTCCCGAGCCTCACGATGCGCCCGTCCTGCACCGCGACTACCGCGGCGTTCGGCGCGCTCATCAGATCGACGAGCTGGGGCGGCTGCGGGGTCGAGAGCGGCAGGGAGGCGGCGAGGGCGGCTGCCGGCGATGGCGCCGGGGGCCGGCCGTGTGCCCGCTGGCCTGCGGGCGCCAGGGCCGTGGCGTTGGCGGTCGCGCTGTGGGGGGAGGGGGCCTGGCGGACCGATCCCCAGGCAAAGCGCCTGCCCCTGACCGGCAGGCGGTCGTCGATGAGGCCCGTCAGCGTCGCGATCACGGGCCGCGGGTAGCTCGAGATCAGCTTCGCCCGCAGGAACACCGAGTTGACGTATTCCTCGGAGTGGTTGTAGGCGAGGATCGCCGAGTGCAGGTCGGACTGGGCGCCCGCGGCGCGCAGGTAGCGCGCGGCGGCGAAGATCGCGTCCACGGGGTTGTAGGGGTCCGCGTAGCCGGCGTCCAGGGCGTCCACGCCGTACTGCAGCCAGGTCGCGGGCATGAACTGCATCCAGCCCACGGCGCCGGCGCTCGAGACCGACTGGTCGGTGCCGTAGTTGGTCTCGATTTCGTTGATCGCCGCGAGGATCTGCCACGGCACGCCGTACTGGATGGCCGCGGCCTGGTAGATGGGCAGCAGGAACGGGGGGATGCGGTAGAAGGCCAGCGCCTGCGCGGAGGCCGCAGAGCCGGCCAGCGCGGCCGCCAGCGCGGCCACCTGGCCGGCGACGACCTGCGGGGGGGCCGCCACGTTGTTGGGGCCCGAGGCGGGAGCGGGCTTGTGCGCCTTGGCCCCGCCGGCGCTGGATTGGGGCTGGGTCGCGGTGAGGTTGGTGCGCTTCGCGTTCTGGACCGCGGTTGTCCTCTGTCCGCGCTGCACCGTGACGGGGGGCGCTTCCGGGACGCCGGACGGAGCCGGGCTGCTCGCCTGCGGCACGCTCGAGGCTGGCGCGGGCGCGGGCGTGCTCGTCGTGGTCGTCGGCTGTTGAGCGGAGCCGGTGGCCGGCTGGTAGGGGCCTTCGCCCTGCACGCGAGAACCGGCCACCGACGGCGCGGAGGAGCCTTCGGCGGGGCCGGTCGGGCCCGCGGGCACGCTTGCGCCGAGCGCCGGCAAGGGCCCGCTCAGGCTCGCTGCGGTAAGCCCGCCCCCGGCGAGGGCGGACAGCGCCGCGCGCCACGCCCGGCGGCGTGGACCGCTCATCGGCTGCCTGCGCCGAGCTCGATCATCTTGGGATCGTCCCATGGTCGTGGTTGGCGCAGCCAGCCCACGATCGCGGGTACGCCATCCCTGGCGGGGTACGCCATCCGTGATTCATATCGACAATAAACCACGAACCCGTAAAGGATTCGTAATCCCGTGCCGAAAACCCCCGACGGCGCTCCCTGCCGCGTGCCGGGGGGCCAGAACATACCGGGGTTCGATGGGCAGCGCCGGACGTTGGTCAATTCGTCCGTCCGGACGTCGATTCCGGTGTGCGGGCTTGCCGGCGGATTTGCCGGGAGCCGCGGCGATCGGGCGGGTCGGGGGATTCGCCGGCCGAGCGAACATCGCCTGCCTATTGGCCGATCGGGCCGATCCTCCTGCCAGGAGCGATCTTCTTGCCGAACACCGCTCTATCCTCGTGCCCCGAGGGTTATTGGGCAGACAAGAGCCGGCGCCGTGTCCGGCCGTGGCGAGGAGCTGAGACAAGATGATGCCCAGAGTTCGAAACCCCCATGCGGCGCTTGCCCTCTGCGCTTCCATGGCGCTTGCCTGCTTCGCATTCCTTTTGGCGGCCACGGCCGCACAGGCCGCAGAGACCGTCAGCATCACCGCAGCCGGCTTCTCGCCCGACAGGCTGGGCGTCCCCACGAACGTGTTCGGCAGCGCCACCATCGGCTCGACCAACCTGCCCGTTCCCTCGCCGATCACCCACGTCAACGTGTACGGACCCGCCGGGTCCACGTTGAACCTCCAAGGCACGGGCACGTGCAACGCCGCGGCGCTTGAAAACGTCGGCCCGGAAGCCTGTCCCGCAAACTCGAAGGCCGGATTCGGAGGCGGCGAAGGCATCTATGAAATCGCCAAAGAACTCATCAAAGAGAAGTACACGCTCGACTTCTTCCTCGCCGACAACCGCCCGGGCCACACGGTGATGCTGATCTACCTCAACGGCTCCACCCCGGTCTCGATCCAGCTCGTGTTCACAGCGCCCGTGATCAACGGACCCAAGCCCTACGGGCTCGGGTTCAGCGTCAACGTGCCGATCATCAAAGTCCTGCCCGAAGCATCCGACGCCTCTGCAACGAGCACGTTCCTGACGATCGGGGCGACCAACGTCGCCTATTTCAAGACCGTCCATGGCAAGCGCAGGCTCTTCCACGTCAAGGGCCTGATCACCCCCAGGAGCTGTCCGCGCGGAGGCTGGCCGGTGGCCTCGCAGTTCAGCTTCGAGGACGGCTCGACGGTCATGGCCAAGCGCAAGATCCCCTGTCCGAAGAGGTGATGCAGGGGCCGGTTGAGAGACCCGCGGGGCGAGCGCCGTGGCGCGCGGCGGGATGCTGAGGTCCGAACCGAGGACGCGCGCAGGAAGGGTGGCAGTGGGCCGCCCAGCTTCTGCCCGCGCCCTGGCCGCGGTCGGCCGTGCAGGTTCCGCCGGCGCCCTCGCGGCGCTGGCCGTCTGCTGGTTCTGCGGTCCTCCGCCGCTGCCGGCGCAGGCGCAGGCAGCGACCAGCGTGAGCATCCGCCCCTCGCTGCTGCCCGACCGGCTCGGGGCGAGCACCGCGTTCACGCTCGCATTCGGCCTCTCCGGTGGCCGGGAAGGCATCCCGGCGCCCCTGCGGCGGATCGTCCTGCACCTGCCCGCGGGCCTGGGCGTCGACCTGCGCGGCGGCAGGACCTGCACGAGCTCGCGCCTGCGGAGCAGAGGCACGGCGGGTTGTCCGTCCGGGACGCTCCTGGGCCGCGGACAGGCGCTTCTGAAGGTGCACGCCGGCTCGCAGGTGATCTCCGAGGCATCGACGATATCGGCCTTCCGCGGAGCCAACCGCGGTGGTCATCCGACGCTTGAGATCTTCTCCCAGGGCCAGACACCGTTGTACCAGAGCAGCATCAGCACGGCCGTGCTCGAAGCGGACCGTGCGCCCTACGGATCGAGGCTGAACATCCCGGTCCCCCGGATCCCGACGCTCGTATACGAGCCCGACGCGTCGATCGTCTCGTTCTCGCTGACCATCGGCGCCGCGGGCAGGCCCAGGGCGCACGCGGGGAGGCCGATCACCGTGCCCCGCCGCTGCCCGCCCGGCGGATTCCCGTTCGCCGCCGACCTGACCCTCGCCGACGGCTCGCTCCTGAGCGCCACGGCCGACGTCGCCTGCCCGTAGCCGGAACCGGGCCGATCCCCGGCTCGCCTTCCCGCCGTGGCGGGCGCGGCGGGGGTCGGCCAGGTGCTTTCCGGATCGGGGCCGACGCGATACCCTGGGGCCGTGGAAACGATCCTCTCGGTCCTCCAGGTGATCATCTCGGTGATCGTGATCTTCCTGGTGCTGATGCACTCGGGCAAGGACTCGGGCCTCTCCGGCGCGTTCGGGGTAGGTAGCGGTACCGGCCCGTTGGGCGGCGGCTCGATGGTCGAGCGCAACCTCAACCGCTGGACCATCTTCTTCGCGATCCTGTTCCTGATCAACGCGATCGTGCTGCTGAAGCGACCCTGGGCCTAGTCCGGCCCGGCGCCGGCGCCGCCCTCCTCGGACGCGCGAACGCCCGACCCCCCCGCAGCGCCACCGGAGTCGGCGCCACCGGCACCGTCGGACGCGCGAACGCCTGCCTCCCCGGCGGCGCCACCACCCGCCTCGCCCGCTCGAGCACGAGCCTCCCCCGCCACGTCGGGGCCCTCCTTCGCGGTCGCTGCCCGCCGAGACGCTTCGAGGCGGTTGAGGATCTGGAGCGCCTCGGCGCGTAGCGCCCGGTCGGTGGCCTCGTAGTCCTCCTTCGAGAGCTTCCCGGTGCGGTAGTCCAGTTCGGCGTCGCGCAGCTCGCGGTACTTCCCATCGCGGGCGGCCTCGAGCTCGCCGCGCTCGCTGTCCGACTCGGACCCGGCGCTCCGCGCGGAGCGCAGGGGCGAGCTGATCACGATGATCACCGCCGCCAGCAGCGCGAGCGTGAGGAGCGCGATCGCGAGGTTCACTCAAGCTCCTGTCCGGACGGGCGGATGCGATCCCGCCATGACCGCTTCAGGCGCGCGCCAAGCCCTGCGCGGCGCGGGCGCGCGAGCGAACCCGCACCCTGGCGCGAACTGAGCTCGGCGCGGGCCAGATGGCGATGAGGCCGCCGCCGAACACCATCAGGCCGCCGATCCAGATCCACATCACCAGCGGCGAGACGATCAAGTGGAACTGCGCCGGCGGCGGGTTCTTCAGATACGCACGCGCCAGGTAGGCGATCGCCACCTCGGCCTGTTCGGGAGGCAGCGTCCGGTTGCCCACGGTGACGATTCTCTGCAGTGCCGGGGTCGAGATGTTCGGCGCGATAGCGGTCCACACGTCGCGCGTGACGCCGGCGCTCATGCTGATATGGCTGACCGCCTGGCCCCCGATCAGGTGCCCGACCGATCCCTGCGCCGGTTCGCCCGAATCGTAGTAGCCCTCGCTCGGGCTCAGCGTCGCGACATGACGTCCCTGCCTGCTCACGTCCAGCACGGCTCCCAGGCTGAGGGTCGAGCCGGTGTGGGCGGCGTCGTACCTCGGGGTGATCGTCGCGGTGGGGCGCAGATAGCGGATCGTGTAGGCGCCCACGCGCGTGGACCCGCCGGGCGACAGACCCAGCTCTGAGGCGTGCTGGAAGGACGACGAGGCGGCCACGCCCACGAACAGGACGGCCATGCCGACGTGCACGATGTAACCGCCGTAGCGCCTGCGGTTGCGGCGCACGAGCGCCAGCAGCGCGACGGGAGCCGTCTCACCGGCGATCGCCCGGCGCGCGCGCACCCCGCGCACGAACTCCTGCCCGATGCTCCCGAGCACGAAAGCCCCGCAGCAGAACATCGCGATCGCGAAGGGCTTCTCGCGAACTCCGGCGGCCACGAGCGCGACGAGCGCGAGCAGCGCGATGATCGCGGGCGTGGCCAGGTTCCTGCGCGCGTTGGCCAGCGTCGCGCGTCGCCAGGCGATGACCGGCCCGATCCCGCTCAGCAGCACGAGGATCAGCGCCAGGGGCACGGTGTACCGGTCGAACCATGGAGGCCCGACCGAGGCTTCCTGGCCGGTGAGCGCCTCGGAGATCAGCGGGAAGTAGGTGCCCCAGAAGATCACGAAGCAGAGCGCCACCAGCACGAGGTTGTTCGCGAGGAAGATCGACTCGCGGGAGAGCAGCGAGTCCAGCCGGTGCTCGGAGCGCAGCATGTCGCGGCGCGAGACCACGAGATAGATGGAGCCGGCGGTCAGCGCGCCGATCAGCACCACGAACGGCACGCCCAGGGTCGCGCCCCCGAACGCGTGGATCGAGTTGAGGACCCCGCTGCGTACGAGGAACGTTCCCATGATCGCCAGCGCGCCGGTGGCGAGCACCAGCGACATGTTCCACACCTTCAGCATCCCTCGCTTCTCCTGGATCATCAGCGAGTGCAGGAACGCCGTGCCCGTCAGCCACGGCATCAGCGACGCGTTCTCGACCGCGTCCCACCCCCAGTAGCCGCCCCAGCCGAGCTCCGCGTAGGACCAGCGGGCGCCCAGCAGGATGCCCGCACCCAGGAACAGCCAGGCGGCGAACGCGAAGCGACGCGCGACCCTCATCCAGGCGGCGTCCACCCTGCGCGCGAGCAGGGCGCCCATGCCGAACGCGAGCGGGATCATGCACAGCGTGTAGCCCGAGTACAGCATCGGGGGATGGATCATCATCGTCGGGAAACGCAGCAGCGGATCGAGACCCGCGCCTTCGGCGGGGGCCGGGCGGGTGGTGGCGAACGGTGTCGCGTAGAACACCATCAGCGCGATGAAGAAACCCCCGAGGCCGAGCAGGATCGCCGTTGCGTAGGCGGCCACCTCGCGCATGCGCCGGCGGGTGATGAAGAGCGCCAGGCTCGACCACAGCGATAGCAGCCAGGCCCACAGCAGCAGCGAGCCTTCCTGCGAGGACCACACCGCAGCGGCCCGGTATAGCCCCGGCGTCGTCCGGCTCGAGGTGTCGGCGACCGTCACGAAGGCGAAGTCGTTGCGCAGGAACGCGATCTCAAGCACCGCGAACGCGACGGTGAGGATCCCGGCCAGCGCGTACACCGACCGCCGCCCGGAGTCCGCGAACTCAAGGCGCCCGCTGCGGACGCCGTACAGCGACGCGCCGATGCCGTACGCGCACACGGCGAGCGCCAGCAGCAGGCAGACGCGCCCGAGGACCGCCATCAGGGCCTACGTTCTGAGCTGGTGGGGGGTGTGGGAGGCGACGGCACTCAGTAGTTCTGCTTCTCGCCGGGCGGAGCCGTCTTGTACTTGGAGGGGCACTTGGTGATCAGCGAGTTACGTTCCCCTATGAACCGCCCGCCCTGCTTCTGCACGGTGACGATCACCTCGCGTCCTTCGCGGAACGGGTCCGGCACGGTTCCGGTGTAGTTCACCGGAATCGTCGTTCCTCCGGCGCGGTCTTCCACGGCGAAGGCGATCCCGTTGGCTTCGTGGCGAACCGATCCCTTGGCGACGGTGCCGGTCAGCTGGTAGCTGCGGCCGGGCTGCGCCTGGCGGACCAGCTGGCTGGGGCTGAGCGCCGGGCTCGCGGCGCTGAAGCTGGTGTAGATCAGCGCGCTCGCCAGCACGACGGCCGCGCTCAGCGCCACGATCAGGCGCGCCGTTCGCTTACGCGCGGGGTTCATGACCGTCAAGTATCTCAAACCCAATCTCTCAAACCCCCACTGCGGCTGCGCGGCGCAGCGGCAAAGCGGGTGCAGTCGCTCACGCGGGCGAGCGCGGTTCCAGCCGTCGTTGCGGGCCGGGCGGGGCGGTTCTACGAGGAAATCCCGCGTGCAGAGCGAAACCCTGGGGGATGCGCAGGGTCTCTACAGACACAGTCCGATGAGAGCAAGCCTCCGCCAGCAGCTCACGAAGCCGCGACCGTCACCCCGGCGCCCGCGCGAACGCCCGACGACCGCTGCTCGCACGCCCGACCTCGCGGTCCAGCGCGTGCGCCGCGCCGGCGGGCCCCTGGACCGCGCCTCCTACTCCTGCCGGTGCGGCTGCGTCTTCCTCGCCCCGGTCTCGACCACGGTGGCCTGCCCGCAGTGCCGCGCCCCGCAGGCCTGGTAGGGGCGGCCTGGCTCGCGGGATCCAACGGCCGGGCCTCATCCGGGCTCGCCCGTCTGTCTGACGGACCTCCCGACCCGGGGAGGCAGACCTTCGGGAGGACCCAAGCCGCAGGACTCATGGTCGGGAACAAGACCAGGCCTCCTGGTGGCGACGAAGGGCAGGCCTCCTGATCGGGATGCAGGCCGCCCCGTCGGCAGGGCCGACCGGGCGGGCCTGACGGTAGAGTGCGGCGCGCATGTCGCGCGAGCTCAAGCTCGGTCTCAACATCGGCTATTGGGCGGGCGGCCCGCCGCAGGACGCGGCTGCGCTCGTCGCATGCGCAGAGCGCCTCGGCTTCGACTCGCTCTGGACGGCCGAGGCCTACGGATCGGACTGCCTGACGCCCCTCGCCTGGTGGGGTGCGGCGACCGAGCGCCTGCGACTTGGGACGGCGATCGCACAGCTCTCGGCCCGTCAGCCGGCGGCCACGGCGATGGCGGCGATGACGCTCGACCATCTCTGCGGTGGTCGCTTCATCCTCGGCCTGGGCGTGTCCGGCCCGCAGGTCGTCGAGGGCTGGTACGGAATGCCGTTCGAGAAGCCGCTCGCGCGCACCCGCGAGTACATCGGCATCCTGCGCAGCATCTGGGCACGAGAGGGGCCCGTGACCAACGATGGCCCGCACTACCCGCTGCCGCGCCCGGGCGGGACCGGCCTGGGCAAGGCGCTGCGATCCTCGATCCACCCGCTGCGCTCTGAGATCCCGGTCTTCCTCGCCGCCGAGGGCCCGAAGAACGTCGCGCTCGCCGCCGAGCTGTGCGACGGGTGGCTCGCGCTCTTCTTCTCGCCGCACCACGAGGATCTCTACGCCCCCTCGCTGGCGGAGGGCTTCGGGCGGCCGGGGGCCCGACGGGACGCCGGCACCTTCGAGGTCACAGCGACCGTTCCCCTGATAGTGAACGACGATGTCGAGCAGGCCGTGGACTCGCTGCGTCCGATGTACGCGCTCTACTTCGGCGGCATGGGGGCGCGCAGCGCCAACTTCCATGCCGACGTCCCCGTTCGCATGGGCTTCGAGGCCGAGGTTCGCGAGATCCAGGAGCTCTACCTCGACGGCAAGAAGGACGAGGCCGCCGCCAAGGTGCCGACGGCGCTCGTCGAGAAGCTGGCGCTCGTGGGACCGCCGGAGAAGATCCGCCACGACCTCGAGGCATGGCGCGACTCGATCGTCACGACGCTGCTCGTCGGCGGCGACGAGCCGACGCTCGAGAAAGCCGCCGAGATCGTCCTCGGGTGACGCGCTAGGCGAAGGGGGGCTCCTCGCGGCCCGGGAAGATCTCGGGCAGGCCGTCGCTGACACGGTCGGGGAAGCTCGCAGCGCGCTTCTCAAGGAACGATGTGACGCCCTCGACCGCGTCGCCCGACTGCCCGCGGGCGAACATGGCGCGGGAGTCTGCCCGGTGCGCGACCATCGGGTGCTCGGCGCCGAGCATCGTCCACATCAGCCGGCGGGACAGCGCGACCGACACGGGCGCCGTGTGCTCGACGATCTCGGTAGCGAGAGCGCGCGCGGCGCCGAGCAGCTCGCCGGCGGGATGGACGCTCCGCAGAAGCCCTCCGGCGAGCGCCTCCTCGGCGTCGAACACGCGGCCTGTCATCACCCACTCCATCGCCTGGCTGATCCCGACGACGCGCGGCAGGAACCAGCTCGAGCAAGCCTCCGGGACGATCCCGCGGCGGACGAAGACGAAGCCGAAGCGTGCCTGATCGGAGGCGAGCCTGACATCCATCGGAAGCGTCATGGTGGCGCCGACGCCCACGGCCGGACCGTTGATCGCGGCGATCACCGGCTTCGTCGAGGCGAAGATGCGCAGCACTACCCGGCCGCCGCCGTCGCGCGGCACCTCGCCCTCGCCGGCCCGATCGCGCCAGTCGAACGTCTCCCCCCCTCCTGCGAGATCCGCGCCGGCGCAGAAGCCCCGGCCGTCGCCGGTGACGATCACCGCGCGCACGTCGTCGTCCTTGTCGGCGAGCTCGAACGCCTCGATCAGCTCATTCGCCATGCGCGGCGTGAACGCGTTCAGGCGCTCGGGCCGCGATAGGGTGACCGTGAGGATGTGATCCTCGACGGCGTAGCGAATCTCCTCGAACTGAGGGGTCCCCGTCGGCTGCTTGGGTTGGGTCTCGGGCTCCACTTGCTCTCCTCGAAGTAGGGGTCTGGGCATTCTCGCCGCAGCGCCCGGCCGTGACGCGGGCGGTGAGCCCGCGGAGCGTACAGCCGGGCACAAGCGCGACGAGGCTGCCGCTAGCCGTGAACGCTCAGATAGGACTGAACCCTCTCGACGAGGGCTACCAGGCGCCCGTTCGGCTTGACCCGCAACAACTGTCCCCTCGGTCCCTCCACTATGGGCGGACCGTCGTCGGTGCTGACGACCGTGTGGTCGTCGGGTAGCTGCTCAAGGCAGCGGATCTGCCGCTGCGTCAGCGGGTAGGTGTCGGGCATTGCCTCTCCAACGGGTCCGGCGCACAGCGCAGGCCTCACCCGAGAGTAGATGTCCCGCGGGAGATCTGGCACGGTGCGCAGAGGAACCTTGCACTTTGCGCGAGAAACCTCGCCCGCCGGCGGTGGCCGCGCCCCGGGGGCGACTCGGTCGCCCTCTCAGATTCCGGCCCGCCGCAGGAAGCCGATCACCTCTTCGGCGCAACGCTCCGGCTCATCCTCGAAGAGGAAGTGGCGCGCGCCCTTGAGCAACACGAGCCCGGCGCCGGGAATCTCGCTGGCGAAGCGCGACGCGTAGTCGCGCGGAAGGTAATCGTCCTGCTCGCCCCAGAGGACCAGTGCGGGCACCCCGAGCTCCCCGAGCCTTCCCTGGTAGGGCTCGAGCTCGTCGAGGTCGAAGGAGCGATAGAGCTCGAGCATCCCGCGCCGGCCTGCCGGCGTCGAGAACGCCTTCCAGTACTCGTCCACCGCCTGCTCGTCGATCCCGCTGGAGACCATCTCGAGCAGCGTGGCGAGTCCGTCGCGGGAGAGGCTGTCCACGAGTGCCTCGCCCTGGCTCGGGGTCCGCATCCGGCTCGCAAGATCGTGCCACTCGTAGTCCGGGAAGAACCCCGTGTTGGTGATCACGAGGCCACAGACGGCGTCGGGATGATCGCAAGCCCAGCGCAGGCCGATGCCACCGCCGGTGTCGTGAACCGCCAGCACGAACCGGTCGAGCCCGATCCCGCGGCGGAAGCGCTCGACTGCCTCGACATGTCGCTCCCAGGTTCCGGGCGGATCGGGCGCCGAGTCACCGAAGCCGGGGAGATCGGGCGCCACCGCTCTGTAGCCGGCGGACGCGAGAGCGGGGAGCAGGTGGCGCCACATGTAGGAGCTCTGCGGCCAGCCGTGCAGGCACACGATGGGAGCGTGATCAGACGGTTGCGAAGGCACCGCCTCCCGGTAGGCGATCCCTCCCGCACGCCTGAGCACCACTTGCGACACCCCCGCACCCTACCGACGCGACCTCGACCCGACCGGCGAGCACGGCAGCGTTGGCGTCATGGTCGGGCCCGGCGCCTCCCCGGCTGGTCGGCCGGGCTCAGGTGCGCTCGTCCTGGTGGGCCTCGCTCTCCGAGACGCCCCGGGAGGGCAATGCGAAGAGCGCGAGCGCCGCGCCCGCCACCGCGACGGCGGCGGCGACCGACAGTCCCAGGTCCATTCCGCTGATGAACGCCGAGCGCGCGAGGTTGGAGAGCAGCGCGCCGGTCGCTCCACCGAGGTGCCCGGCGACGCCGAGGGCGCCGCCGAGCGATCCGAGGATGGTCTGTTCGATCGTGTGGGGGATGCGGTAGGGCGCGAGCATGCTCGTCATCCTGTGCTCATAACGCGTTGAGAGGAGGCTGCCGACGACGGCGACGCCGAGCGCGCCGCCGATCTGCACGGACGTTCCGTTCGTGCCTGAGCCGACGCCGGTGTGCTCGCTCGGGAGCGAGCCCATGACAGCGCCGACCCCCGCGGGAAAGACGAGCCCGGCGCCGACGCCGAGCATCGTCATGCCCACCACCGCTTCGCCGTATGTGGTGGTGATCGAGGCGCCGGAGATCGACCACAGCCCGGCGGCGACCACGAGCAGGCCCACCGTCACGGTCAGCTTCACGCCCAGCCTGCGGACGAGCACCGATGAGAGTGGTGCCACTATCGCGATCGCGCCGGCGGCCGGAAGGACCCGTACGCCGGCCTGCAGGGGCGTGTAGCCGAGCTGGAACTGAAGAAACTGCGTCAGCACGAACAGCGCTCCCATCAACCCGAACATCAGCAAGCCGTTGCAGGAGATCGCCGCAGAGAAGCTCCTGTTCGCGAAGAACCGCAGGTTCAGCATCGGGTGGGAGCTTGCACGCTCCCATGCCGCAAACGCGCACAGCACGGCGAGCCCGCCGCAGCCCGTCGCGAGAACGAGCGTCGAGGTCCAGCCGTGGACGGGTGCCTCGATGATCGCCCACAGAACCAGTCCAAGGCCGGCGATCGACAGCAGGGCGCCACCCGGGTCCGATCGTCCGGCCGTCGGGTCCTTCGAGTCGGGTACCAGCGGGATGGCACACGCGAAGCCAAGCGCCGCCACCGGCACGTTGATCAGGAAGACCGACCCCCACCAGAAGTGCGCGAGCAAGAGGCCGCCGACGATCGGCCCGAGGGCGAGCCCCGCCCCGCTCGTACCCGACCAGAAGCCCAACGCGCGCTGGCGCTCAGCCCGGTCGCTGAAGGTGTTCGTGATGATCGAGAGTGTCGAGGGCATGATCAGCGCGGCTCCGATGCCCATGCTTGCCCGCGCGGCGATCAGCTCGCCCACCGTGCCCGAGAACGCGGCCCACGTCGAGCCCGCCGCGAAGGCCGCAAGGCCGAACAGGAAAGTCCGCTTGCGCCCGATCCGGTCCGCCAGACTCCCCGCCACGAGCATCAGCCCTCCGAAGACCAGCACGTAGGCGTCGACGATCCACTGCAGATCGCTCGTGGTGGCGTGCAACCTCTGCACAAGCGTGGGCAGCGCCACGTTGAGAACCGTGTTGTCGAGCGAGATGATCAGCAGCGGCACGCACAGCACCGCGAGCGCCGACCAGCGGCGCGAAGGCTCAGCGCGCTGTGGTTGAGCCTGCGATCCGGCGAAGCTCTCGGAGTCCGCCACCGCCTTTCCGACGGCGAGGGGCGCTTGTGCCATGACGCCAGCATCGCGCGCGCCCGCACCCGGTGCATCGGTGATTAGACCCGCCTCGCCATGGGGCAAGCTACGGACGCGGCCCAGGTACGTGGGGAAGTACGGATCGGCTCCGCGGGGGGACTCCGATGTCCCTTCGCGCCCCACGCGCTAACGTCAGCCTCAATACGACGCCGAGAGTGACGCAGGGGCCATGGGCGAGCAGCTGAGCATGCTGGACACGATGTTCCTCGAGCTCGAGCAGTTCGACGAGAGCGCGCACATGCACATCGGCGCGGCGCTCATCTTCGATCCGCTCCCCGACGGCGGGACACCGGACATGAGCGAGTTCCGCGACTACGTGCGCGAGCGGGCGGGAAGCCTTCCGCGCTTTGTCCAGCAGCTCTCCAGTCCGCATGCCGGGCCGCTCACATGGCTGACCTGGGAGCCGGCGAAGGCGTTCGACCCCGATGCCCACGTACATCACGCGACGCTGCCGGCGCCGGGCGGCGAGGCCGAGCTGCACGAGTGGCTCGGGGACTTCTGGTCGCACCGCCTGGACCGCCACCGGCCGCTGTGGGAAATGACGCTCCTTGACGGGCTCGAGAACGGGCGCTGGGCGCTGGTGACCAAGACGCACCACTGTCTCGTGGATGGCGTCGGCTCGGTCGACATCGGGTACGTCCTGATGGATCCCTCTCCCGAGGCTCGGCCGCCGCACCGGCGGCCGCCGGGGAGCGCAGAGGAGGAGCCCGCGGAGCACGGCGATGGCCGCTTCTGGCTCTCGCCCGGCCTGGTCTTGCGCGGGGCGCGGGCCGGCGTCGGTGCGGCGCTGCACCCGCGCGAATCATTCGATCGCGTGCGGGCGGCCGTCGAGCTGATCGCGCGCGAGGAGCTGATCGGGGCGCCACGGTCGAGCCTCAACGGGCCGATGAGCGGCACGCGCCACTTCGCCACGGTGCGCTTGGACCTCGCCGAGGTCAAGGCGACGAAGACGCGCCTTGGTGGCACGGTCAACGACGTCGTGCTCGCGCTCTGCGCGGGCGGGCTGCGACACCTGCTGCTCTCCCGCGGTGACGCGCTACCCGAGGGCGATCTGCGGGCGCAGGTGCCGGTGAACATCCGCTCAGAGGACCGCGAGCACGCTCTCGGCAACGAGCTGACATCGCTGTTCGTCGAGCTGCCGGTGGCCGAGGCGGATCCGATGGCGCGCTACCGCCGCGTCGTCGAGCGGGCCGAGCAGCTCAAGGTCGGCTCGCAACGCGCCGGGGGCAAGACGATCGTCGACCTGGCCGACATGGGACCGCCGCTCGCCGGCGCACTGCTCGCGCGATCGATGTTCGGTGGCAGCCGGATGTTCAACCTGACGATCACGAACGTTCCCGGGTCCCAGAAGCGGTTGTACGCGTTCGGGGCCCCGCTGGTCGAGGTCCTCCCGCTCGTACCGCTGTTCGCCGGACACACGATCGGCATCGCGGTCCTCACCTACGCCGGCCAGATGGTCTTCGGCCTCAACGCCGACCGCATGGCGGCACCCGACGTGGCGGTGCTCGCGGAGGGCATCGAGCGCTCGTTTTCAGAGCTGCGCCCGCCCGAGGCCAAGCGATCGCGGCGCCGGCCGGCGGTTGGAGCCGGGTCGTAGACGCCTGCGAGCAACCGATCCGGGCAGCCCTGCAAGCGCACCGGCTGGAGCACGCGGTCGATGACCGATGAGCGTGAGCGCGCGAAGCTCGAGCGGGCGCACCTGTATGCGCGCGAGCGCGGCGTGCTCCGGCCGCTGTACGCGCTCGCGCGGATGCTGGTCACGCCCCTGTTGCGATTCTGGTTTCGCGTACGCACGTCCGGGACCGAGCACATTCCCGCCACCGGCGCCGCGATCATCGCGCCCAACCACAAGAGCCTGCTCGACCCTTTCTTCGTCGGGATCGTCACGCGGCGCCACGTGCGCTACATGGCGAAGACAGAGCTCTTCAAAGGGCTGCTGGGCTGGCTCGTGCTGCGCCTCGGCGCGTTTCCCGTGCGCCGCGGCGAGGCCGACGCCGAGGCCATGCGGACCGCCCGCCTGATCCTCGAGCAGGGCGGGGTGGTCGTGGTCTTCCCCGAGGGCACCAGGATCGAGGACCCTCAAGCGCTCGGCTCCCCGCACCATGGCGCCGGCAGGCTGGCGCTGCAGACCGGAGCGCCCATCATCCCCGCGGCGATCGCGGGCACCCAGAAGCTGTGGCTCGGGCCCATCGCCAAGCCGCGACGGGTGCAGCTCGCGTTCCTGCCGGCGCTCGATCCACAGCAGGTCGCAGACCGGCCGGACGCGGTCACCGAGCTGATCGACAATGAGCTGTGGCCTGCCGTCCAGCGCGAGTATGGACGCGAGCTGGCCCGGCCCGGCGCGATCCTCGCCGGGCTTGCGGCGATCGGGCTCGGCGCCGGCCTTCTTGCTCGCCGGCAGGCCCGGGCCGACACGCGCGTGCTCGGCGTCGTCGAGCCGCGCAGGGTGCGCCGGGGAAAGAGGAGGAAGCGGATCCTGGAACGCCTGCCGCGGCCGCCGCGGCGCGGGCGGTAGCGCCAAACCTCGCACGGGGCTCGGTCTGCACGCGTCGCGCGAGCGGCTCCGGGGAACTGATGGACACTGCACGCCACGAGCGGGAAGCGCGATCCTGGAGGCGGTGAAGCCTGTCAGTGCTCGGCGGCCGGCCTCGCTTCCGCTGGTCGCGTAGGGCAGGCGCCGTGCTCATCGGGCGCGGGTGCGTCCGCTTGCGGTTGCTCGCCGCTTCAGCCTGACCCGCGATCGCCGGTGGCGCCGTCTCACCGCCGCAACGGGCGGGACGGGCCTGCCGGCGCCCAGGCGGGATACTGCGGCGGCGAGGAGTTCTCGCCAACGGCAGGTACAGCCTGAAAGGAGAGACATGCCGCAGATCACACAGGTTGGCCGGGTGATGGTGCCCGTGACAGACCAGGACGCGGGGATCGCCTTCTACACGAACACGCTGGGTTTCTCTCTCGTTGCGGACGTCGCCTTCGGCGAGGGTGAGCGCTGGGTCGAGGTCGCCCCGGCGGGTGGCGGGACCGCGCTCGCGCTGGTGCCGCCGCGCGGGCAGTATCAGCCGGGCCGCATGACGGGCATAGCCCTCGTGTCGTCCGACCCGCGCGCCGACCAGGCCGAGCTGAAGGGAAGAGGCGTTGACGTCGATACGGAGATGATGGGGGGCGACGGCACGGTGCCCCTGTTGTTCTTCTTCCGCGACCACGACGGAAACCAGCTGATGATCGTCCAGGGAGAGTAGACGCGAGCCGGAGCCGCCGGGCAGCGTTTCGGGCCCGTCACTAGGCTAGGTAGGCTGGGTGACGTTCAATGCCGCACCAGCTCGACAGGTGGATGTACAGAGGCGGCCACCCGAACCGGGTGGCGAGGTTCTTGAACGGCATCTAGAGGCTGGTCGGGGTGGCTGGGCTCTCACCGCAACGCTTGAACACCCTTGAGGTGCCGGGCCGCCGAACGGGCCACCGAACCTCGTTCCCGGTGGTCGTGGCGGACTATCAGGGCGAGCGCTACCTCGTGGCCATGCTGGGCGAGGGCGCCAACTGGGTGGCCAACGTCAGGGCGGCCGGCGGGCATGCGCTGCTCATCCGTGGCCACCGCGAAGCCGTGACCCTCGAGGAAGTCGATCCTGGCGCCCGCGCCCCGATCCTGCAGCGCTATCTGCAGGTAGCGCCAGGGGCGCGCCCCCACATACCAGTGGATCGTCGAGCCCCGCTGGCGGCGTTCGAAGGGATTGCTTCGCAATACCCGGTGTTCCGCATCCGGGCCGCTTCGCCTCAGCCGAATGACGGCCCCTCCGCCGCACGCGCCGAATGATCCAGTAGAAGAAGACCGCAGCTCGGTGCCACGGATCGCCGCGGCGGGCTAGGCCGGAGGCCTCTCGCTGCGATTCGCCGCGACCGGCGCAGTTCGACTAGCGTTGCCGGTATGTCAGTCCCCGATCGGCGGCTCCGGCGGGGCGCTCGCCTCGCGGGCCTGCTGGGCGCAGCCTCGCTCGCCGGCGCAATCCTCTGGTGGCGCCGGCACCCGTCGGCGTGCCCATACTCGCAGCGCTTCTGGCTCGAGCCCCCGCACCCGCTGATCACCCGCGCGCGGCTCCGCGAGATCCTCGAGCCGCAGCCCGGCGAGCAAATCCTCGAGATCGGCCCTGGCACCGGCTACTACACGCTGGCGCTGGCAGAGTGGATCGGGTCGGATGGCCGGCTCGACATCCTCGACGTCCAGCAGCCGATGCTCGACGCGACGCTGCGCCGCGCCCGTGAGCGCGGCCTTCGGAACATCACGGCGACCTGCGCCGACGCGCGGCATCTGCCCTACCCCGACGGGACGTTCGACGCGGTCGTGCTCGTCACGACCCTCGGGGAGATCCCCGACCAGGACGCCGCCTGGCGCGAGATGGCCCGCGTCGTCAAGCCCACCGGCCGCGTCGTCAACGGCGAGCTGTTCGGTGACCCCCACTGGGTGAGCCCGGGGGTAGCCGAGCGGCGCGCGACCGCGGCCGGCCTCGACACGCACAGTCGGCTGGGTCCCAAGACCGGGTACTTCGCCCGCCACGAGCGCGCCTGAGCGACTCCGTCCGGGCCCGGCACGGCCTCAAACGCTCACGAGAAGTCCGTCACCGTGTAGACCGGACGCGGGACCCGCGTCGGAGGTCCCGCACCGTCGCGGGTGTACACGGCAAACGACTCGTGCCGTCCGTGGTCGAGGATCGCGGCAACGATGTCGCCGCCGTGGGGCAGTGGCCTGCCCACCTCGATCTCGCAGTCGCAGCCCTCGAAGCGGCAATCCAGCTTGAAGATTCGACGCGGCCTGGCCGCGCAGCCGACGGCGATCTGCGAGCGCTCGCGCAGCTCGCTGTAGGCCGCCTCCGCTTCTTCGCTGTCGGACTCGATGCCGGCGAAGAAGAACTGCGTCACCTGCGCGATCCCCTGGACGGCCGCGGAGGAAAGCGCCTGCGCTCCTGCGCGGTCATCTTCCGGATCTTCAGCGAGCCATCCTTGACCTGGCGCTGCATCTCCTCGAGCCTCACGCGGCGCTTCTCGGCGGCGCGTTCTGCCTGCGTGAGCATGGCTCAACGTTAGCGGGTTCGAAGGTGCTCACCGCCCGGACCATGCAGTGCCTCGCAACGCTCAGGCGGGATACTGGGTCGATGGCCTCCGCGAACCTGGAACTCGTGCGGTCGATCTACGCCAAATGGGAGCGCGGTGAATACGGCTCGGTCGACTGGGCGGACCCCGAAATCGAGTACGTGTTCGCCGACGGGCCTGAACCGGGCAGCTGGACGGGGTTGGCCGGGATGGCGAAGGCCAACCGCTACTGGCCGCGTGCATGGGAGGACATCCGGCTCGAAGTGGACGAGTGCCGGCAGCTCGACGACGAGCGGGTGCTGGTGCTCATGCTCATGAGAGGTCGCGGCAAGGCGAGCGGACTGCATCTGCAGATGCATGGAGCATGCCTCTTCCGCCTGCGCGACGGGAAGGTCACGCGGCTCGTCGTCTACTGGGACCGCGACCGCTTGTTCGCCGACCTCGGCCTCTCCTCAGAGCGCGGATCGCTCTCCACGGGCTCCCCCCAGAGCTAGAAGCGTGCCCGCTCTGAAGAGCGGACCCGATTGACACCCACGGCCAGGTGCTCGCCCGCTGCGGGCGCCACAGAAGCGCGGGGTGGATCTTCGGCCGCGCGCTGCCGCCGAAGGGAAGATCGCGTGTGGACGGCCTCTACGAACTGCGCGACCGGGCGCTGTGGATGTAGAACCCGACTCGGCGACACGGCGGCGGGCCGCGCGGGTGCTGGCCCCTAGGATCCGCCGCGCAGCTCGGATGCGATGCCGGAGGCCCAGGCGCGGATCGCCCCCCAGTCGCGTCGGTCTCGGTACTCCGGCGGGCAGTTCGCGACCATCGCACGCTCGACGGGTCCGCGCGGGTTCTCGGGCATCCGTCCCTCGAAGACGACGTGCTCGCGCGCGCCGAGCTTCTCCACGGCCTCGATGATGCGGGGCGGCTCCAGCCAGGCGGGATCTGGGTCGTCGTCCGGCTTGCCCACTGGGCCCGAGCTGAACACCCAGAGTGGCCGCCGCGAAAGCTCGTGTCCGTGCTTGCGCAGGAAGTGCTTGGCATCGCCGCGCCAGCGCTTGATGTAGACGGCGCTGCCGATGATGACCGCGTCGTACGGCTCGACGCTGGTCACGTCTGCTGCCGCCACGCAGTCGACGCTCAGGCTCGACTCGCGCAGCGTGTCAGCTATCGCCTGCGCGATCTCGGCGGTGGAGCCACGCTTGGAGGCGTAGGCGACGAGCACGCTCATGTCGAAACGTCCGCTGGCAGGAACAACGCACGATCGTAGGGCCTGGGCGGGTCACGCATCATCGGGGCAAGGCGAGCGACGATGTCATGAAGACTAGGGATTTCGCTCGAGTCGAGCACCGGCCGTGGCACCGTCCGCCGGCGCTTGCGCGGCTTCGACGGAGGCGTGCGATCATCCGGCTGTGCCCGGCCTCCGCCATCTGCGTTGCGCTCGATGAAGACGGTGGTCTGCATGGGCGGCGAGCTCGAGGTCCGCGAGCGTCCCGAGCCCGTGCCAGGACCGGGACAGGTACGCATTCAGGTGCTCCGTTGCGGGATCTGCGGGTCCGATCTGCACGCGCGACACGGCTGCGACCAGTGGGCCGACATGGCCGCGCGGGTGGGCTATGACCGCTTCGCTCGCTCAGACGAGCCGATCATATTCGGCCACGAGTTCTGCGGCGAGGTCGCCGAGCACGGCCCCGGGTGCCGGCGCAGCTCGCCGACCGGGACACACGTGGTCGCGCTGCCGCTCCTGCGCGGGGGCGGCGGCGTGGACACCGTCGGCCTGTCGGTGCACGCTCCCGGCGCCTACGCCGAGCAGATGCTCGTGCAGGAGTCGCTGATGATGCCGGTGCCCAACGGCCTGCGGCCCGACATCGCCGCGCTGACCGAGCCGATGGCGGTGGCCTGGCACGCCGTGCGCCGCGGGGACGTGGGCAAGCGCACCGTGGCGATCGTGATCGGCTGCGGACCGATCGGGCTCGCGGTGATCCTGCTCCTGAAGGCCAAGGGCGTGCGGACCGTCGTGGCCAGCGACTACTCGCCGGCGCGCCGCGCGCTGGCGGTTGCCTGCGGCGCGGACGTCGTGGTGGACCCCGGGCGCGACTCCCCGTTCACCGCCGTGAAGGGACGCGGTCAACTGACGGACATGCCCTCAGCGTTGGAGCTCGCCGTCGGCACCCGTGAGAAGCTCGAGCGCCTCCCCGTCGGGTGGTGGCACGCTTGGCGGCTCGGCGAGGCGCTCGGCGCCGCGCCTAAGCATCCGGTGATCTTCGAGTGCGTCGGCGTGCCCGGCATGATCGAGAGCGTGATCGACGGGGCGCCGCTGTTCTCCCGCGTGGTCGTCGTCGGCGTGTGCGTCGGGACCGACCAGATCACGCCGGCGATGGCCATCAACAAGGAGATCGAACTGCGCTTCGTGCTCGCCTACACGCCGCTCGAGTTCCGCGACACCCTGCACATGCTCGCCGAGGGTGAGGTCGATCCCAGCCCGCTCGTCACCGGGACCGTGGGGCTCGACGGCGTCGACGCCGCGTTCACCGCCCTCGGCGATCCGGAGGTCCACGCGAAGATTCTCATCGACCCGCGCAGCACGGCTACCGAGCCGGCGACTCCAGCGCGCGTGGGCTAGCGCCGCCGTCGCGCAGGCGGAAGCGGTCGCGTGGCGCCGCGGGCGGCGCCACGGCCCGGTGCGGCCCGGGTTCGGCCAACTGCGCATCCGGGCTGCGATGACTAGCGCACCCTCACCTCATCGGAGCGA
>Ga0209048_10002008_pt1 | contig 20463 bp, 12 predicted proteins | sample FrelakmetCRP12CR_FD_187146 | JGI IMG/M metagenome (GOLD analysis project Ga0209048, IMG submission 187146) | Freshwater lake sediment microbial communities from the University of Notre Dame, USA, for methane emissions studies - CRP12 CR (SPAdes)... | ecosystem: Environmental > Aquatic >... | reverse complement strand
CGAAATCATCCATCATCTGCTTCACCGGGGGAGCATAAGCGTCCGCGTAGGGCGTCAGGGCCACGTGGACGCCGCCTTTCTGGCCGGGGGTGCCGGCGCAGCGGACCACGCCGCGGAAGACCTCCGGAGCCGGGATCTGCACTTTTTTGCCCAGGAACCAGGCGTTGTCCGTCGGAAGAATGCAGCACTGGTCCTTTTCGCCGTGACTGGGATCACCACCCTCGCAGGCCGGCCACGCGCTTTCCAGCGACAGCCCGGCCGGGACATACGCGCCCGAGTTCTGCCAGATCACCGCATCCGGGTTCCCGGCCCGCAAGGCCACGGCCAGCCGTCCGGCATCAGGAAACACTTTGCCCGAATGCTGATCGATCCAGTAGCCGGCAACCCGTTTCCCGTAGCGCAGGCTGATTTCCTTGAACAGCCCCAGCAGGAACTCATCCCATTTCGGGTTGGGCCACAGACCAAGCTTCGGGCCCGGCAGGCCATCAACCTCCGGCCCCCAGCCGAACAGTGCCCTCTCCTCCCGCGACAGGTCATGCTGGTCGGTGGGATGGACGTAGAGGCACAGCGCGATGCCGCGCTTGTTCAGTTCGTCAGCCACTTCGCCGATCAGGTCGCGCTTGGCCTGGTGCTTGGGCATACCGGCATCGACCATGACCTTGCTCGGCGCCAGCAGGTACATCGCCGCATGAAATGAGGTCAGCGTCACATATTGCGCGCCCATACCCTCGACCGCGTCGGCAAAGGCCTTGACGTCGAAGGCGTCGGCCTTCGCATCCAGGTCCCAGACCGCCGGCTGGGGCTTCCCAAGAAGATGGGCATACTCCACGGTGTAGTGGACGAAAATGCCGAACTTCGCATTGGTGATGAAATCCTTCCCCAACTCCTTAGAACTCGCGGCAGGTTGCCGTTCTTTCGCACCACAGATCACGGTTGAGGTTATGAGCACTACCAACATCGCCATCAGTAACTTTTTCATATTCCTGCGATTCCTTTTTGTTTAACTATTCATTACGGTTGATTACTTGCCTGCCGGTCTAGGAACCGGAATGGCGGCCGCACATTTATCGTCCGATTTCCAATCTTACCATCGCGCACCCGCGCTGCAGCGGGACGGTCAGGCGGATCGTCCCGTCATCAAGGCGCACGGTCACCGGAACCGGTGTCTCCGCACCGGGATGGAGGACCGTGCACACTGTTTTCGAGGTGATTCCTTTCACGTTGCGCAGAACTACGTCTACACTTTCCGCCTTTCCACCAAAGGTCACCGGCACGACATAGCCGGTGGGCACTTTGAAAAGGTTGACCTTGGCTTTGGAATCCATGACTTCCACGCAATGCGGCTCCAACACCCATTTCTTGCCGCGCATGAGATCCATCAATGGGCCGTAATCGAGATAGTACTTATCCACTTCAGGGCTCGGATGAATCGAATGATCGTTGCCTGGAAACGGCGCCATTGGATAGACGCCCAGGTATAGATACTTCTGGAAGAACTTGTCGGGATCGGACCCGAGATCATTCGGGTTAGATGTCCAACCCAGCGCCGGCTTGCGGACACAAAGCAGAGCGGTCGTGTTGAGCGGCGCTCCGGCATAGGTAAACTCGTCGAATATGCCGTCTGCATGGCGCAGCAGGTCGATGCGTTTGTCGTGGTTGTTAACAAAGATGACCTTGCCGGCTTTGTGCATCAGCGGGCTCAGCTTTTCCATCAGATCGTGCCACGATCGGATAAGCGAGCGGACCGGCTTTCCTTCAAACCAGCTGACACCGTCATCGCGTTGTTCGTTGTACATTCTCAACCAGTCCAGGCGATCGATGCAGATGCCAGTCGCGTCCGGAATCTGTTCGATATGCCGTTTCGCCTGATCAAGCAGGAATGCCTGGTATACGGGTTCGCCGCAGTCCAGCACAATGGCATCTTCCCAGGTGAAATACGGCCCGCCTGTTCTGGTGCGCGGATAGAACCTGAGTTGATCGGGATGCACACCTTCCGGAACACGCAGGATCGCATTGGAAAGCTTGCCGTAGATGTAATCGTTGCAGTCTTTCCATATATCGTTATTGTTCACATTTTGGGATTCAGGCGCCGGATATTTCACTCTCGTTCCAAACTCGGTCACGTTGAAATAGCTGAGCACATGAAAACCTTTCTCACGCATTCCTTTGGCATAGTTGCGCATAGCCGTAAGACTGGTGGTCCTGCCTCCGAAATTAGTCCAGGTCTCCTTCTCCCCCACAGGCGGCAGGAACATGCCCATGTACGGGAAATCAAAGCTGGCTTTCCAGTTCGTCCGGAAAGCCATCTTCTTCATTCTTGCCACATCGAATTCGGTCTCATGAGAGGAATAGGCGCCGGTTCCTGCAAGATCGTCTGCCGCCGGATTGATGGGATCGAAATGCTCGGGATAGCGCCGGATCATCCAACGCAGACCACCGCGCCAATCGGCTTCATGTGGCACCAGGTCGGCGGCAAAATGGACAGGGCTCTTGTCGGAAATCCTGAGGAACAGGCGGCTGAAGGTGAGGTTTCCGGCAGCCGTTGTGTCCAACGTCAGGTCCAGGATTGAATCCCGCGGGTCCAGGACGAGGCTCAACCCGGTGTCGTCGGAGCTCCAAAGCAGGCTGACCATGGGAATACAGAGAAGATCGCCCTGGAACGGACAGAACCCGATGCGTGTACTGTCGTAGCTGAAGTACGGTGCGCCGAACCACAGCGTGCAGTTCGCCAGCGGGCGTGAAACGAGCGGATCGGCCCAATTGCCTCCAGCGTTGGGCGGGACGATGCCATTGACGACCTGAGCTTCGTCTTTAACGATCGCGCCAATCGGACTCATTCGCGGATCGCTCCACGGTGCCCAGAAGCGCGTGTTGCCGGGCACCGTTTGAAACGAGGTCTTGATCGGCACGCTCCACGGCGCACCTTCTCCGACGATATCCACTTCCAAGCGAATGCTGTCTTTCGTGGGTCTGAAGCGGTCGGTAACTAGGCAGAAATTGCCCTTCGAATCCGTCATTCTCCGGGTGAATGCGTAGACTCCATGTAAAGACTTTTTCGCTTCAACTTTGCCCACAATTTTGCAGTCTTCCAACATCGTCTGCCCGGTAAACGCTCTCTCCGATCTCTTCTCGCCGATCAGGCAGTTCAGCAGATTACCCGCATCGTCCAATTTCACAGCGATGCCTGCCGCTTTCACCTCGTACTTCGGCTCCGACTTCCGCCTCTCGCCCGCTGATGGCACCCCCTGCCCGACGCTGGCAGGCAGTTGAACCGCCTTTCCGAGAGTACTACCTTCGGACTTTGTTTCAGCCGCACCGGCCAGACAGGGCAGCAAGAGCAGCACTGCAACCATAGAGATTAAGATCTTACTCATGTTTACTTTTCATTTCCATTAGCAACCGGCACGTCGCAGAACGTCAGCGCTTCCAGCCCGTTGGCGCCGATGATCAGCCTGTCCTGGCTCCAGTTCATTTCTTTGACATACTGGATCTTCTTCGCCGTCGAGGGCTCCTTCAGCTTAAGCGTGATCACGTTCCCGGCAGCCGATCCCGAGGCAACATTCCCGGCGACATCATCCAGGTAGAATTCACTTACCAGCGAATCCTTCCAGATAACAGGCTGGTCAAACTCCAGCGCAATTGCATCCTTTGCCGGGCTCGAATAATAAGCCCGCTTGAGATCGGGTGCCGTAATGGGCGCGGTCGGCGCTTTGCCATAGAAATCCCGCTCGATGAGCGGCTGCATCCGCTGTGCAAACACCGACCAGCCGACGAGCGGATAATGGCAGCCTCCGCCCGGCTTGATTCCCAGCGTGGGCATAACGTCCAAGTTCGAGTAGAGCCGCGGCAGGGTCCGCTGCTTCTCGCGCAGCATGTCGCCATGCCCGTTTCCCTGGCTGCAGCCGTTGGGCCAGATCTGGAAAATATAGTAGTGACGGACGTTGGGCATGTCCTGTTTCCATGCCGCCGACATATCGAGGAAATATCGCTGGTAGGTCACCCAGCCATATCCGTTGTCAGGGCCATCCGAGCCCTGGTCGGCTTCGCCCTGGTGCCACAGGACCGCACGGATGCCATGGGTCAGCCTGGCATTCTTCAGCCGCCAGAGCATGTGCCCGTACAGCGTTTTCAAATCGGCGGGATCGGTTTCGTTGCGCTTGTGCTCGTCGATACGGGTGCCGCCCTCCGCGGCCTGGATGATACAGATCGGTATCTTCTGGCTTGCAAAGAGCCGCTTGGCGAGTTCCATGCCCCACCAGCCGAGTGCGGCCTTGTCTGGCCCGCCCCAGAACGGAGAACACCACAGGTTCTCCCTCCTGCCATTGGCAAAACGTTCGCTAGCCCAGTGGGTTTCATCACCCCGCCCACCCGGACCGCCATAACTGCGGATCCACTCGTTGGTAACATTCGGCGACTGTTCGCCCGTATCCAGCGCCAGCGCGTTGGACTGCCCGTCGATCAGGTAGGCATCGCCGCACACCAGGTTGTCCACGGCCTGCAGCACGGTCTCGGCGCCGCCGGTCTTTGTCCCAAACTCCACCCTGTATTTGATCAGGCCCGCCTTGATTTTGACGGTAAACGCATATCCGTTTCCCGCCGCCGGCTTCTGAGTCTCGGTCTTGATGAGTTTGCCGTCGGCGTAGACCTTCAGAAACACCGAGTCAGCCGTGTTGGACAAAGTCCCGTTGTAATACAGCGTGCCTTCATTCTTGTCATCACGGGCATAGAACTGGCCGTCTTCCGGCTTCTCGTCCTTCTCCGGAATCCTCTGAACCCACGGATCGCTCTTCGGTTCGGTCACCTGGATCGTAGCCGTGGCGATCGTGGCCGCGCCGCCATTGTCGATCGCCGCCTTGACAATGACCGGCCCGGTGCACTGTGAGCGCTTGAGAATCAACTTGCCGGGGGCGACTTCTTTGCTCACGGCGCCGCCGGAGACGGTCCATTGGTAATTCAGTCCGCCCGCGCCTTTGGCGGCCATCGCCTTGAGATTGCTGATCTCGGGTACTACTTCCATAGTATCCCGGCCATTCCATTTCGAGGGTGCTTTCAGGGTAAACGCCGGTTCGGGGATCGCTTCCTTGATCTTGACCGGAATGTCCCTGGTCTTCACTTCACCGGCATAGACAGCCCTGCACTGGAGGATGAAGGACTGGTCGCCTGTCACCCGGCCGGCATTCAGCGTAAAATTAAACTGGTCGACATCTGCGATTGTTTCCAATCCGTCTTTCTTGATCACCCAGTAAAGTTTCTGCGCTCCGCCGGCCTTGGCCGTGATCGTGACGCGCTTGCCTTCCTCAACCGTGACCGTCGCCGGAGAAACTGAAAACGCCTGGCCTGTTTGCACCAGCGGCCCAACCAGCGTCTGCAGCGGCTTCTGGTTCTCGTATTCCAGCTTCACCCAGTCGGCGGAACGGGTGACCTTGGAAACCCGCACCTCGTCCATGTCGCCTTTGAAACAACCAAGAAAATAATGTCCATATTCGACCCCGATCCACATCGGCTGATTGGTGACAATATTCATCGGCGTGCCGCCGGTCGTGGTGCCATCGAGAACGCCGTTTACATAGAGCCGGCCTTCTCCCTTCTTATACGTATGCACGACATGATACCACTGGCCCATCGAAACCGGGCTCGCGCCACTGACGCTTGCTTCAGATTGCCAGCAATCCGTCCAGAAATGGAACGGCACGTGAGAATACAAAAGCTGGACCGGACCCAAAGGCTGAACGCCATATCCCCACATGATAATCCGGTGATTCCCGCCAAACGGCCTGATCCAGGCCTCGGTGGAATGCGGATTGGAACCCGTGGGAAATTTGTCGAGGTTTGCCCCGCATTCAATACCGCTTTTCCCGTCGAAATGAAGGCCGTTGCCGATGGTCGCGGGGCAAGCCGTGGTGCCGACGTTCTTGGGAGTGAGTGTGCCCACCTCTTCTTTCGCAGGATCAGCCGGATCGCTCATGTGCATGACGCACACGTATCCGTTGGACTCATTGAACACGGCCGACCCTTTTGATTCCGCCGCCGCATCTGACTTGCCCCAATACAACCTGATTTCCTGACGCGCATTGCCCTTGATGACCGGGAGGCGCACCCAGATGCTGGCGGTCCCTTGGGCCGCGTCCCATTCTTCAATCTGGTAGGCCAGCGGTGTGCCGTCGGCAGCGGCGAAACGAACGTCATCGCCGTTGGGTTTCGCCTGGCTGAAATCGAACCAGTCCTTGCTCAACCGAACCAGCAGCGGGAAGTTCTCTTCAGATGCCGTGGCCGGAAGGTTGGCACCCTCGGGCGTGGTCAGGACGTAGAGCGAGCCCGAATGCTGCCACCCCTGGTACTGGGCAGGAGCCGTCGCCAGCATGGCCAAGAACATTGACACACCGATCATCAGTTGCTTTGTCATATTGCATTTCCTTTACTTTTGTTGCTTTGTGTTAAGGTCTCCTGAATTCTAAATTCTGACTCCTGACTACTTTATTAGCAACCTGGTTTTCATATTACTTCAGGTCAGATGGCGCGGCCGGTTTCAGGACGAACGTGTGCGGCTGCGGTTGGCGAGCGGTGTTGATCCTGGTTTCCAGTTGCGCAATTTGTTCGTCGAGCCGCGCCAGCTCCTTCTCGCGCGCGGTCTCGAAAGACGGCGACTTGGCCCATTCCGGCGGACCATACAATTGCACTTCGCGCCAGCGATAAAAGAAGACATTGTTCTTTTCCACCACCAACGACCATAACTGCCGGGCCTGTTCGGTGATCGGTCCCGCGGTCAGCGTGAGATTGCAGCCCTGCGCCAATTCCCCCGCGGTGAGCGTGGCCGCCGGTTTGTCATCGATCAGAAGTTGATACTTCGGGGCCGTCAGGCCGGTGACCTTCAATTCGTAGCGGCTCAAGTCCGCCAGCAGCGGAATCAGGTTCGTGACCGCCTCACCCTGCGGATTGACCGGCATCGGCAGAGCCGTATCCTTGCGCGTGAAGCTCACAACACCGTCGGCGACTTTCGCATCGGTGACCTGGCAACCGGTCGCGGCAACGACTTTGCCGGCGGCACCGTCCAACTCCACACTCGAAACAGCGGCAGGCGCCCCGAGACATTTCAGGATGGCCCACGCCATGATCGTTTGACCGACCGGGCCGGGATGCACAGAGTCGCCCCCGCCAATAACGGCGTTGGGATCGGCTTGCCGGGCTTTAAGCATCACGGCCATATATGGATCAAACTGATCGGCGAAGAGAACGCCTTCTTTGGCGGCTACCTCGCGCAGGCCGTCGGACATTTTGCGCAACGCTTCGTTGCGGACATCCTTGTCCGGATCCGGGCGTTTGTCCTCGATCGGCTGCGGCGTCACCAGCGCGACGCGTGCGGCGTTACTTTTGAGGAGGGAAACCAACCCCGTCTGCTTTTCGATATAGTTTTTGAATATATTTTCGTCGAACGCCCTGTAGCCGTGGTCGTTCATGCCGAAGTCGATGGTGACAAACGTCGGCTTGAGCGGCAGCATATCGCGCCCGGCGCGATCCAGTCCGCCATGAGCCGTGTCGCCGCTCCAGCCGATATTACGGAACGTCAGCCTCCACTGCGGGAAGCGAGCGAGCGTGTAGGCTTCGATGGCGGTGGTATAGAGGCGTTGTTCGGTGATGCTGTCGCCGAGCAGCACGACCCGGTCACCATCGTGTATGGCAAACTTCTCCGTCGCGGCCTGCAACGGGGTGGGGGCGGTAAAGGCTGCGGCAAAGAGCAAAGCGACTGCAATTATGTTTGTTTTCTTCATGCTGTGTCTTCCTTTCATTTGTTATGTCTTCCTTTCTTGTATTACGGCGTCACGCTGAGATTGTCAAAGCAGTTGGGGTCGTAGCTGGACATCAGGTAGGCCATGCCACGCTTGTGATCCGGATGGCCCTCGTTCTGTACCCGGGCTACCTCGTTGCCGTCCAGGCTTGCACACACTTCAGCGCCCTTGAGAGTCAGAGCCAAATGATGCCACTTGCCTGGAGTGAAGCCCTCGACCTTGCCTGTCGCAAGAACCTTCACGACGTCTTGCTGGCTCTCCTTGCCATTCACCATTGCAACCGTCCGATTCGGAACGTCAAGCAACCACGTTCCATCCCCATGGAGAGCAAAGTTAAATCCGAGACGGTCCCAGGCTATGTAGCGTGTGCCGATCCCCGCCCTGCCGGCAGTGACCAGGACATCGGCCTGGACAGTGTAATTGGTCCAGCGAACATCGCCGAAAGGAGTGCTGGGAAAGCCTCCCCGGGCGCCCCAGGGGATGCCCTCTTTAGGTACGATTTGTTTCAGGCAGATGCCTTGGCCATCCGCGCGCTTGGCGGTTTCAAATGAGCCTTTTTGATCGGAGGTGTATTTCGGAGTCACGCCCGCGGGATAGCTTTCGAAGTCATCCTTGTAGGGCAGCGGGAAGTCAGAAGCAGGCGGCGGCGCAGGGTGCGCGCCCTTCTTCTGGCCCGTGGTGGTGGTAAGAGTATAAACGCTGTCTCCATCCAATGAAACGGTGAAACAGCGGTTGGTCGGACGAATTGTTTCAGCGGCAACAAACTGGTTGGTAGCATTGGATTTCCATACATACACTTTTTTGCCTGCCAGTTTACCTGCCACCTGCACCTGAATGTTCGTCGGCTTGTCTGTGCATACGATCAAACTCCAGTCTCCTCTCTTTGGATCGCGCAATGCCACATAGCTTCCCTTCCACGTGTTGGTCTCTATTTTTGCGCAGGCCTTGTCCATGTAACGCCAGCCGGGTTCGGTAAACTGCGTGGTGTGGGCGGTGGTCCACACCGCCGGGTAAACTTCATAGTGACCAGACCACGGGGTATGTGCCTCCATCAAGCCCACGCCGGAATAAGCGATGCCGGGATAGATGCCGGACAACATGGACCACACCTCGGTCTTCGTGATGCGACTGCGGATGTAGTTCTTGTTGAAGATCTGTGCAAGCAGGATCGATTTCTCCCAGGTTTTGCCGCTGACAGTGAATTCCTCGCTGTCCCAGAGCGGCTTTCCAGTGGCAGTGACCTTCTCGGAAGGGCACGTTCTTTCCGACTCGATCTGCGGCAGATAATCGTTCGCATAGTGATAGCCGACAGCTTGAAGGATCTTGTTGGCCTCGGGATTCTTTTCCAGAGCATCAAATATTCTCCAACTATTATCATTCCCCCAGTCGTCGGGACCTTGCAGCTTCACGTCCGCATAGCCGCGTGCATCAAGCGTCGGCCGCAGGGTCTTGACGACCCAGTTGAGGTCGGTGCCGCGCTCATTCCAGCCCGCAGCGATCCAGTCCATCTTCAATCCGTAACGCTTCTTCGCCACATCGAGGAAGGCCACGAACCAGTCCGCCGCCTCCTGCGACCACGGGTCCGGTACCCAGTAGGGATAACTCCACGGCAGGCAGTCGAGCAGCACCTGCGGGTTGCGCTTGCGGGCCTCCGCCATCAGCCAGAACTCGTAGCCGCGCGGAACGGGATTGGTCAGCTCCTCGCGGGTCAGGGCGTGCGTCGGCTCGCTGCCGCAGGTTGAGTCTTCACCGCCGCCGATCTCAACCTTGAGGTGCTGCAGATTCGCGCCGAATTTCGGCTTGAACATGTAGTCCATGATTTCGGACTTAAGCTTCTCTGGATAATCCGCCAGGTTCCGCGTGGAGGCCCCAGCGCTCACAGCGCCAACGCCCTCGAAGACACGCCCGCTGTCGGCGTCATCCAGGACGATCCTGGTTTCCGCGGACGCTGCCTGCAGCGTTAACAACAAAGCACCAATCCCGCACATTACAACGAATTTCTTTTCCATCGTCTTCGTCCTCTCTGATAGCCAAGCATATCTTATCCACAGATTTCACCGATTACACAGATTATGAAGCAAAGAGCTACACTTTTACGCCCCTCCCCCAATCTGTGGAATCTGCGTAATCTGTGGATAGAACTCCGCTTTCCGCTTGTCCCCAATCCGCGTAATCCGTACCTCAAACTTCTTCTCCTAAGCGCCATTTTTTGGTTGCTTCAATTCCGTGACAGGTCGCCGCTGAGGCGGATCGCTCTCCCCGGTTTCATCTTCAGTTCCGCAGTTTTCTCACCGTAGCGTACCTGGCAGACCTTGCCGGTAAGACTGCGGACCGTAACCGAGGTCAGCTTACAGTCCACCCACACCATGTCCACCTCGAAGCCGCCGCGGCCGCGCAGGCCAGTAACCGAACCGGTGGGCCAAGCGTTCGGCAAGGCCGGCAGCAGATGCACCTCGCCCGCCTGGCTCTGGAGCAGCATCTCGCACACCCCAGCCGTGGCGCCGAAGTTGCCATCCATCTGGAAGGGCGGACACGTGTCGAACATGTTCGGGTAAATATTGTTCTTCAAGAGTTCGGAATACATCTTGTACGCATGATCGCCATCCAGTAGACGCGCCCAGAAGCTGATTTTCCACGCCTTGCTCCAGCCGGTGCCGGAGTCCCCGCGGGCATTCAGCGACACCTTGGCCGCCGCTGCCAGCGCGGGCGTCTTGACCGGCGAGATCTGACGGCCCGGATGCAGGGCAAACAAATGCGACACGTGGCGGTGGTCGTTCTTCGGATCGTCGCGATCCACCATCCATTCCTGCAACTGCCCCCATTTTCCGATTTTGGGCACCAGCAGTTTGTCGCGCATGGCAGTGACCTTCTGGCGATACTCCGGATCGACACCCAGCGCCTGCGAGGCCTCGATATAGTTGGTGAAGAGATCCCAGAGGAGTTCCTGGTCAAACGACACGCCGTCTTCGCGCGGCCCCTGCTCGGGTGAAAATCCCATGGGTGCCACCAATGTGCCATCGGGCAACGCCTTGAGCCGGTCCTCCCAGAACTCGCACACTTCCTTCATCACCGGATAGGCCACGGTCTTGAGATAGGTCTTGTCACCGCCAAAGGCATAGTGCTCCCACAAATGCTGGCAATACCAGGCGCTGCCGGGCGTGTTCCATTCCCAACTCGATCCGCCGAAAATGTTATTCTCGGTCTGCACGGTCCACCCGCGCTTCGATTTGAACTCGGCCGATGTCTGCTCCGTCCTCACCTCACGCAGGCTGAAGATATAGTTAAGCAGCGGCTCAGCGCACTCCGGCAGGTTGGCGGGCTCGGCCGGCCAGTAGTTCATCTGGATATTGATGTTGGAGTGATAGTCGCAACGCCATGCGGGCTGGTTGCTGTTATTCCAGAGGCCTTGTAAATTGGCCGGCAATGCGCCACGCGACGAACTGATCAGCAGATACCGGCCATATTGAAATAGCAGGTTCTCCAATTCCGGATCCTGCGCGGTGGCTTGCTTGTAGGCGGCCAGCCGCTTTGGGGTCGGCAGCGCCGCGATGACGGCATCCGTCTTGCCGTTGTCCAGGCGCACCCGATTGAACAACGCCTGATAGTCCTTGACGTGCGCGGCCAGCAGCGCGGCATAGGGGCGCTTGGCCGCCTTGTCGATTTGCGTGCTCACCAGGCGGTGCGGCGCTTCGCCGGTCCGCCAGCCTTTGGCGCGCTGGTTGAGGTAGTCCGTGCCGGCACCCACCACGAGCGTCAGGCTGGTGGCGTTCTGGAATGTGATGCCCGTTGGCGTCGCGGTTAGCGTGCCGCCGTCGTTGATGACCAGGATCTGTGATTCATATTGCAGGCCGTTGTTCAACTTACCCGCAGTTGTCAGCCTGTCAGGTGCGATCACGGGTTGGGCATCGTGCCCATCCTTGAAGGTGAGTGTGCCGGAGTGGTTGCCCGGCTGGTCGGCGGTGAAGCGGAACACCATGACCTGGTCGGGAAGGCTGGCAAACGCCTCGCGGCGATAGCTCACGCCGTCGCTCGTATAGGTCACCGTGTGCACCGCCCGTCCGATATCCAGCTCGCGCCGGTAGTTCGTCACGGGCTTGGCCCGCGGCAGCGCCACCTCGAACTCGCCGAGATTCTGATACCAGCCCGAGTCTTTTTCATCGCCCAACCACAGGCTGTCCTCGTTGATTTGAACGGTCTCCTTGTCGGCCGCGCCGAAGATCATCGCGCCCAGGCGGCCGTTGCCGATGGGCAGCGCTTCCGCCTCCCAGTTTCCTGCCGGCTGCTCATACCACAGCACTTGGCTGGCTGGCGTGGCTGGCTGGATCGCCGGGCCAAATGCCAGCGGTGTCAGCAACATCGCGGCAATGCCGCACAATCTAACATAGTTATGGTTCATGATGTGTATTCCTTTCATTTGTTATGGCGTCACGCTGAGATTGTCAAAGCAGTTGGGGTCGTAGCTGGTTAAAAGATAGGCCATGCCGTTCTTGCGACCGGGGTAGCCTTCGTTGTGCACCTTGACCACTTCCTTACCATCCATGCTGGCGAGCATTTCATCGCCCTTGAGCGTGAGGGTCAAACGATGCCAGATTGCCGGATTGAAGCCGTCGAGCTTGCCGGTGCTGAGCGTCTTGACCTCTTCGTGGCGAGTCTCTTTGCCATTAACGATTTCAACCGGCAACTGCGGCGCGGTGATCGTCCACGTTCCATCCTGCTGGACAGTGAAGCCGGAACCGAGAAACTGGCCATAGAGGAAGCGGCCGCCGATCCCAGCTTTGCCGGCGGTGATCAGGACATCGGCCTGGATGGTGTAGTCGGTCCAGAGCTTGTCGCCGAAAACGGTGTTGGGAAAACAACCCGGGCCGCCCAACGCCCACGCGATGCCCTCCTTGGGCACGATTTGTTTCAGGCACATGCCTTTGCCGTCCGCGCGCTTGGCGGTTTCGAACGAGCCTTTCTGATCGGAGAGATACTTTGGAATCACGCCCGTGGGATAGCTTTCGAAGTCGTCCTTGTAGGGCAACGGGAAGGCCGCGGCGGGCGGCGGTACCGGGTGCGCTCCTTTCTTCTGACCGGTGGTGGTGGAAAGCGTATAGACGCTGTTGCCCTCCAGGGAAATGGTGAAGGCGCTGTTTGTCAGGCGCAGCGGCGTCTCCTCCACGAACTGGATCTTCTCGTTGGATTTCCAGACATGCACGTCGCCTTTGGCCAGCTTGCCAGTGACCTGCACCTGGAGATTAGTCGGCTTATCCGCGCAGACGATCATGCTCCAGTGGCCGGTTTTCGTGTCGCGCAGGGACACATAACTCCCACCCCAGGTGGCGGGATCGAGCTTGGCGCAGGCCTTGTCCATGTAACGCCAGCCGGGTTCGGTAAACTGAGTGGTGTGGGCGGTGGTCCACACCGCCGGGTAGACCTCATAGTAACCGGACCACGGGGTGTGCGCTTCCATCAAGCCCACGCCGGAGTAACCGATCCCCGGATAGATGCCGGACAACATGCACCACACCTCGGTTTTCGTGATGCGGCTGCGGATGTAATTCTTGTTATAGACTTGCGCCAGCAGCATGGATTTCTCCCAGGTCTTGCCGCTGTAGGTGAACTCCTCGCTGGACCACAGCGACTTGCCGCTGGCCATGGCCTTGGCGGTGGCGTGTTTTTCTTCGTACTCCAGTTCGGGACCCCACTTGCTCGGATAGTGGTAGCCAACCGCCTGCAGCACCTTGTCGGCCGCGGGATTCTTTTCCAACTCATCGAAGATCTTCCAGGAGTTGTTGTCCTCGTCCGGCGCCTGCAGTTTGACGTCGGCGTAGCCGTGGGCGTCCAGCGTCGGCCGCAGGATCTTGGCAATCCAGTTCAGGTCGGTGCCGCGCTCATTCCAAGCCGCCGCGACCCAGTCTATTTTCAACCCGTGCTGTTTCTTGGCCACATCGAGGAACGCGACATACCAATCGGCCGAATCCTGGGAGAACGGGCTCGAAACCCAGTAGGGATAACTCCACGGCAGGCAGTCGAGCAGCACCTGCGGATTGCGCTTGCGCGCCTCGGCCATCAGCCAGAACTCGAAGCCGCGCGGCACCGGATTCGTCAGTTCTTCGCGCGTGAGTACATGCGTAGGCTCACTGCCGCAGGTCCCGTTCTCGCCGCCGCCGATCTCGACCTTGAGATGCTGGAGATTTGCGCCGAATTTCGGTTTGAACATGTAGTCCAGGATCTCGGATTTCTGTTGGTCAGGATAATCCATGAAATTGCGCGAGGTTCCGCCCTGGCTGATCGCGCCGAGGCCTTCGAAGGCCCGGCCGCTATCGGCGTCATCCAGGACGATCCTGGTTTCCGCCGACGCTGCCTGCAGCGTCAACAGCAGCGCGTTGATTCCGCACCATGCTACGTGTCTATTTATCATCGTCTTCGCCCTTTCTGGTAGCGAAGCATATTTTATCCACAGATTTCACCGATTACACAGATTAAGGAGCAAAGAGCTATACTGCTGCGCCGGGCATTGAACTTTGTCCGCTCACGGAGTGGCTTGCCGCATGGCGCGAAGCAGAGTAGCGTCATTGAGCCACCCACTCCAGCCTTGCCGCGCCATCCGTCACTTCCGTCCCTCTCCCAATCTGTGAAATCTGCGTAATCTGCGGATAGAACTCCGCTTTCCGCTTGTCCCCGATCCGCGTAACCGGCCTTTTGCCCGCCGGATTTACAGCAAGTTGCCGCATTTAGCTAAATACGGCAAGTGCTGTTTCCGAATTATTACTATAAATAATAATTCGGGTTCTTTCGGGTTTTCTGTGTGAATACTGATTGGTCATTGGTACGTGCATATGAAACGAAGACATTGACTAAGCGAGTCGACTAAGCGTAACCAACTAGGTGTGGGACTAAGTGTTACGAAAAGAGAACAGCAACGCTCTACGGATCGCCATAATAACCATGCCCTTCTGGTATACTTTCAATTTCTCATGACCAAAAAGGTGTGCATAAACCCACTTCCCCACACTTAGTCGTCCACTCTTAGTCCCTCACACTTCATCGTTTACACTTACTCGACCCGCTTAGTCGCCCTCCCGTTCCGCTGTCGATCATGCCTCGTTCCATAATAGAATATCCCACGCTAATCCCGGAAGAGCCATAATTCGAGGCGCAGCCTTTGGGGCAATATCCTGGTCTCAGCCCCACCATCGGATTTGAAAAAAAGGCCGGGAGATGGCGCTCCCGGCCTCCGGGGTCAGACGGCGTCTAGGGATATGGTTGCTGCTGCGCTTTGATGCGGTAGAAGCGCTGCGTTACGCCCGCGGTGGAATTCGTTTCCAGCAGCGTTAGCGCGCCAACGCCGTTCGTCGGCAAGGAGCACGGCTGCCAGTTGTTCGTCAGGAGCAGGTCATCGTTGTATTCGAGCGTATAATCAACGCGATATTGGGCGTTGGTGAAGCGGACCATCGCGTGACCCTCCGGGTCTCGATAGAACCCATTCTGGCCGGACAGCATGACCGGGTTCGTCAGCGCTGGCCGCGCCGTGACCATGATATAGTCATTACTCGTTGCGGCTTTGACATAACCGTTGGTGTCGCTGATGGTCAGGATCACGGTGTAGGTGCCGGTGCTGGCGTAGGTGTTGGTCACATTGGCGCTGGTGGTGTTGGTGAAGTAGCTACCATCGCCAAAATCCCAGTAGTTGGTGGCAATGGGGCCACTGCCGGCCGTCGAGGTGTTGGTGAAGGTCACCGTCAGGGGCGCCCAATCGCTGGTCGGCCCTAACGCCGTGAAGCTCGCCGTCGGTGGCGTAGAAAGCAGCAGCGACAAGGTGTGGCCGCCCACGCCCGTCACCTGGAATGCGCTGAAGTCGGATTGCGCTACGCCATCCACGCGGATATTCCCGGCGGCGACCAAGGCCTGATAGTCCGCCTCGACCTTGTCGTCGGCGGTGAAGGTGGCCGTGGAACCGCTGGCAAAGCTGATGTAGTTCATGTCCCCTGCGGTAGTGCCTGTGTTATTGAAAGCGAGGCTGGTGCAGGTAAAAGAGGCGGCCCCCGAAAGGAGCACGTAACGGCTACCAGCCGCTTGACTAGCTTGCCCGAAATCCAATTCTCCTATTGTCACCGACGCCGTGTCGGCAAGGCTCCATGTCGCTACGGCAGTACTGGCAATGGCGTTGCCAAAAAGCACCCCCCCTGTCCCGCTATTATATCGAGCAGCACCGGACATGTTGTAGGTGGCGGTGACGCCGTCGAAGAGCACCTGGCCAATGAGCAAACCAGAACCACTCCCCGTGATGGTGCCATCGGTCTGATTCAGCGTGCCGGGGGTTTCTGTGACGCCAATCATAAAGTATCGATCAACCGTCCGGTCGCAGCTCCGATTCACGGTTCCAGTTACCGTCCAGTCAAAAACCTCATCCCCACCCACAATGAACGAGCTGGAGGTCGCCACCGTCAGCGAACCGTCGCTGGACGTCAGCGTGATGCCGCTGCCTTCCATCGTGGGCTTGAGATTGCTGAACGTCGCCACGCCGGCGACGGCATTCGTGGTGAGGGTGCTGTCGCCTGCAAAGGTCGTGCCGCTAATCGTCACGCTGCTGGTGTCGTTGGTCACGGTATTGCCGTTGGCATCCTGCACCAGCACCGTCACGGCCGGGGTGATCGCCGCACCCGCGCACGTATCGCTCGGCTGGACGCCAAATGCCAGTTGGAACGGGGCTCCCGGAACGACCGTGAAGGGCGTGCTGTCTAACCCTTCCAGGCCGCCGCCGCTGGCCGTCAGCACTACGCCGGTTTCCGCCTTGGTGTAGGTTACGCCGCTGATCGTCACCGAACTGTGCCCATTCGAGATGGTGCCGGTCGTCGTTCCGCCCAACGTGCCGGTGCCTGTGCCGATCTTGAGCGCGAGGGTCACCTCCGTGTCCGCCGTCAGGTTTGTCGGCGTGTTGCTTTCGTCCTGTGCCTCCACCGTGACGTCGAAGCCGATGCCGGCGATCACATTGGACCCGCCATTCACGTCGGTAATCACCAGATGCGGGGGAGTCGGAGCGCCTGTGGATAACGACAAGGTGTGCCCAACAACTTGGAATGCGCCGAAGTTGGTTGCCACACCATCCACGCGGATATTCCCAGCGGTGACCAAGGCTTGATAGTCCGACAAGGTCTTGTCGCCGGCGGTGAAGGTGGCCGTGGATCCCGAGGCAAAGCTGATGTAGTTCATGTCCCCTGCGGTAGTCCCCGTGTTATTGAAAGCGAGGCTGGTTGCGTTGAACGTGGCAGCCCCCGACAGGAGCAAGTAACGGCTATTACCCGGTTGGTCAGCTTGCCCGAACATTAACTCTCCCATTGTCACCGACGCCGTGTCGGTCAAGCTCCAGGTCGATACCGTTGACTGGTTGGGATACTCGTTGCCAAAAAGCACGACCTGAGTTCCCGCAATATAGCTGGCATTACCCGACATGTTGTAGGTGCCGCTGGCCACCTGGCCAATGATTGTCCCATAGGAAGCACCCGACGAGTCGATTGTGCCACCGGTCTGATTCAGGGTGCCGCCGTCACCAACGTCACGAATCATCAGTTGGCTCGAAATTGTAAGTAAACCATCGCCGCCGGTATCGTGGACGGTGGTGTCGTACCAACTGGCACTCGTCCACGTCTCGGTGCCGGTTATAGTCCACCCTGCTGTGGACCCCGCGCGGCTCACGCCGGGGAGGGCCAACAGGCCCACGACCGCCAGCGCCGCCGCCATCAACTGCACCATCCGTTTGCTGCTCGTCTTCATCGCATGCTCCTTTTTATTTTCGTCATTCTCCGATTTTTTCGCCGAGATTTTACGGCCTGTTCCGGACCGGAAACGCCTCCGCCGCAGCACTTGTTGGGCGCAATCTATTACAGCCGCCAAAAGCTGCCTAGTCGGTAAAATTACCGATGGGGGGGAGGGGGGGGGCAGAGGGCAGAGGTCAGAGATCAGAGGTCAGAGGTCAGCAGGAAAAAGCGTTTCGGGGAGGGGGGCAGAGGTCAGAAGGCGGCCGGAACGCGTCTTGGCACTCTTGCACGGATGAGAACGGGAGCGGCAGGCCGCGGTTTGGCTACGGGTCCCGCTCCTCCGGGAGATCGGGATACATTGCGCCTGCCTGTGCCGGACACGCCGGACAGGCGGATTTTCGCGGATAGGCGGCAAAGGAAATTTGAAATAAAACGGGGAAACAGGAATCGGAGTTGTTATCCAGTCGCGCGCGGCTGCTGCAATACGCCCTTGAGATATTTTTCGATGCACTGCTGCGCGTGGAAACAAACCGCGTCTGGGTTTGGGTGCTTGCGGGCGCGGCTTTCGCGCACCGCCGTCGCGAAGTCGCCTTCCGCCTTCCCGACCCACTCCCTAACCACGACTTTCATACAGCGTTTTGCCTTCCCGGAGTATCGCTGCCAGGAACAGGTCGTTTTGCGCCAGCCGCTGGCGCACCTCGGACGGCTTGCGCACAATCAGATCCAACGGAAACGTGCGGTGAATGCGTCGGTCGATCTCCAGCGCCTGCTCGACGTTGCGCTTGCGGTGCCGCATAACCACCAATAAATCCACATCGCTATCCGGCGCATGCGCCCCACGTGCGCGGGAGCCGAACAGCACGATGCGTTCCGGACGGAATGCCCGCGCCACACTCGTCGCGTAAGCCTGGATCTGTTTGGCTGCAACCATGTGCGCATCCTATCGCCACCGCTCCGGTGCGACAAGCACCAAAACGGCATTCCCCAGCGGCGGACGGAGGTTTGCCACGGATCACCGGATTTGCACAGATGGGAAAGGAGTTGGCCGCGTGCGCCCGCAGCGCGGATACTCCCTGGAATTCTGCCTTTGCTGCCATCCCGCTTTTTCCGCTTGTCCCCAATCCGCGTAATCCGCGCCATCCGTAGCTGAATTTCTTCTCCCTGTCGGCGCGCGGACTGGAACAGTTCTGCGCTTTTTTTCTGAAGACCGCGCTGGATCAAGTCGGGTTCATGAGCGGCTTGCTCGAACTGGATAAGGTGTTGCAGCGTGTCGCGCACTATGCCGAACAGTGGGCGGCTGAGGAGGGCGCATCCGCCGCGGCGCGCCACGTGCTGTGCGAAGTCCTCTTGCGGGGTGAAGTGGCGCGCGGGGCGGTGGCCCGGTTGACCGGCAAACCGGAACGGACGGCGCGCAGAATTCTGGCGCGCCTGCTGGACGCCGGTCTGGTCGTCTCGGACACGGCGAAGGGACCGATCCGCGCGGGCTTTCCGGCTAAATGTGTGGGCTACTATTTTCCGCGCTTGTATCCCGAAGGCGTGGAGTTGGACGCGCACTAACGCGGAGAAAATGTTAACGGCTCTTTTTAAATGGTCTTGCTTTCCAACTCATCGAGAAAGCTGCGGATCGGCAACGCATCGATGCCATCCTCGGTGCGAAAGGGGCGTTCGCCCAAGAAAACCACCAAGCGCCGGCGCAGGCCTTTCCATTCGGCTATGGACCGCAGCCCGTTGAAATCACGGGTCGCGAGGTGCTCCTTGGCCTTGACCTCGACCGCCGTGAGTTCCCGGCCGCGCTGGATCAGGAAATCCACCTCGACACCACCTTCGGTCGGAGCCCAGTAGAACAACCCGTCGTGCCGCAACCCCAGGCCACTGCCGGATGCACCGTAGGCTTTCAACAAGATACCCACCCAGCCTTCCAGCAACGCACCACGCTCCCCGGTACCCGGCGGATGCAATTCCCGTTTCACCGCCCGCACCACACCCGGATCCACCCAGTAGAGCTTGGGGTGCTTCCGTTCCTTGACCCGCAGCTTGCTCTCGTAGGCCGGCAACAGCCACGCCAGGTAGGTGTCGGCCAGAATTTCCAGATAGCCGGCGACCGTGGTCCGCGCCACCCCGGCATCGCGCGCCAAGCCGGCGACGCTCAGCACTTGCGCGTGCAACAGCGCCGCCACGGGCAGAAACCGCGCGAAGCCCGGCAGATTCCGCACCAAGGCCTCCGCCTGGATTTCCTCCTTCAAATACAACTGCACATAGGCCTCGAGACTCTCGGCCTTGGCGGACGACTGCCAGATCACGGGCAGGCTGCCAAAACGCAGCACCTCCGCGAGGTCGAAGTCCGCTCCGAGCTCCTGCGGCAGTAACGGAAACATGACCCGCCGCAGCGCACGACCGGCCAGCAGATTCGTGCCCGCCTGTTTCAGCTTGCGGGCGCTCGAGCCCAACAAGACAAAGCGCAGGCCGCGGCTTTCGATGAACCGATGAACCTCGTTCAGCAGTGCGGGCAGCCGCTGGATTTCGTCCACCACGACCGTTTGCCCCGCCGGAATCCGCAGCAACTCCCGACCGAAAAGGTGTGGGTCGCGCAGGTAACTCTGGAACAAACCCTCGTCCAGAAGATCGATGCGGGGGGTGTCCGGGAACGCCTGTCGGGACCATGTGCTTTTGCCCACACCCCGCATACCGAATAGAAAGAAGCTCTGTTCGGGCGGTTGCAATAGACGCGGATATGAGCGGACTGTTTTCATGTCGTCATATTTACCGGAAATATGACGACATGGCAACAAAAACTTTGGCCCAGCTAGGTTTACCCCCCCCCATACCGGGCTACCGCCTGCGCGCGGGAGTTGACGTGGAGCTTTTCGTAGATGTGCTCGATGTGGGTGCGGATTGTGGCATAGCTGGAGGCGAGCCGGTCGGCGATCTCCTTGTACATG
>Ga0209048_10002007_pt1 | contig 20476 bp, 20 predicted proteins | sample FrelakmetCRP12CR_FD_187146 | JGI IMG/M metagenome (GOLD analysis project Ga0209048, IMG submission 187146) | Freshwater lake sediment microbial communities from the University of Notre Dame, USA, for methane emissions studies - CRP12 CR (SPAdes)... | ecosystem: Environmental > Aquatic >... | reverse complement strand
AGACGGCCAGTACGAAACATAGTAGCGCGATCATGGTGCGCTGAGGTTAGGCGATTCCTTCGGCTAATCAATACGGATGAAGTTCTCGGTACACACAGGTTTCCGGTAGGTACGACCCAGACGGTGTATGCCGAAGTCTATGCCGCGACCTTGTTCAGGAAATTCTCTACCTTGCTGCGTAAGTTGGCGACAGCAGTCTCGACCGCCTCGGCGGAGCCAAGGACAGTTTCGGCCGCAGCCCGGGTTTCCGCGGCGGCACCCGCCACCACCTTCAGCACTGCCACCGTCTCATTTGTCCCTTGCGCGGCGCTGGCGACATTCTGCGCAATCTCGCCGGTCGCGCTGTTCTGTTGTCCGACCGCCGTAGCCGCCGTCGAGGCGTGCTGCTCGATCTCCTGCATGCGTTCGGCAATGCGGCGGATGGCGGCGACCGCGCTGGTGCTTGACGTCTGAATGGCCAAAATCTGGCTCGCCACCTCATCGGTCGCCTTTGCCGTCTGCACTGCGAGCGATTTGACTTCCGATGCGACGACGGCAAAGCCGCGGCCCGATTCCCCCGCTCGCGCCGCCTCGATGGTTGCATTGAGCGCCAACAGATTGGTCTGGCTGGCGATGCTGCGGATCAATTCGATAACTTCGCCGATCTTCTCCGCTGCCGCGGCCAGCTCGGTGATCTTGTCACTCGTCGCTTGCGACTCGGTCACCGCGTTCCGCACGACGGTGTTCGTCTCGACTAGCTGGCGACTGATCTCAGCTATGGACCCAGCCAACTCTTCGGCTGCACTAGCTGCGACCTGCACATTGGTCGAGGCTTCATTGGAGGCCTGAACCGCACCTTCGGCCCGCTGCGATGTCTCCCCGGAGGCACCAAACAGTGCGGTCGCCGTCGTCTTCATCGCGGTCGTGCTCTCGCCCACCGTCTGGAGAACGCTTTCGACCTGCTGACGGAAGGCGTCGATGGCAGACTCCATTTTGGTACGGCGCACTTCGTTCACTCGCAACGCGGCCTGCTGTTCTTCGACTTGATATTGTTCGGTGACGTCATCGTGCGTGACGACCCATCCCCCCTCAGGCATCGGCCGCTGCGACAATGCGATCTTGCGACCATTGGGGAGATCTACGACTTTTGTCAGTTCCTTTCCCTCGGCAAGCTCACGAAGTACCGCCGCCAGATATTGATCTGGATCTTCGGTAAAGCTCCCGGTCGCAATGCGGTGCTGAAGGATTTCGCGCAGCGAGCAGCCGGGCACGACTACGGCCGGCGACATGTTATACATCTCGATATAGCGTTCGTTGCATATGCTCAGCCGAACATTTGCATCGAACATGCACAGGCCTTGCGTCATGTTGTTGAGGGCAGTTTTCAGCCGGAGTTTGTCTTGCCGCATTCTGCGGTAGACACCGAAACCGATGACTCCCGATACCAAGGCCATCGCCGCTGCCCCAACACCGAGGTCGACGAGATGCCAGGCCGTGGGGTCTAAAATCTGGAAAAGCGCGTCAACCATTGGCTTTCCGTGCGAGGGGGGCGTCGATAGATATGCTCCCGCCGGGTTAATTTGCCATTAACTGCGGTTAACTGCCGTTAATTGGGTCATCGGCCCTGCACTGACCTGTGTGTACCGAAAACCTTATCCGGCAATGATTCGCCTAATGGCAGATTACGGAACATGCGAAGATCATCATCTGGTTTTCGTGACGGCTATGAAGCCTGCCAAGGATCGCGTGTGAACTAATGATTCCGTCCCGCTGACACGGACGAGAGACCGGCGAATCTTTATACAGTGAGTGTGACGCCGCGGGCCGGCGACAATCGGCACTGCAGGTTGCGAATTTTGGATGAATCGCTGATAATTTAGTATACTAATTATGCATTTTACCGGATTAACTGGCGTGACAACAAGGCGGTTTTGTCCAATAATTCTTGCGGGGCAGGTCGTGGTGCGTGACACCGATAAAGTCAAACAGATCCAGGAAGAGCTCGTGCGCAACTCGAGCCACGACTGAGTTCGGCTAGCGTTTCGTTCATCACGCCGCTGCTTGTTGACAAACCGTCGGCAGGTTGCATGCTAGCGTGGCTTGAGTCATTGTCCTGGATCACCGACCCGGTCGTCATCGCGCGCCAATTCATGGCCGGGCTGGCGAATGGTATGTTACTGTTTCTGGTGGCATCCGGATTGTCGCTTATTCTTGGCCTCACGCGGATCATCAATTTCGCGCACGGCTCGCTGTTCATGCTGGGCGCCTACGCTGCCTTCAGCGCGGTGGGATCGAACGCGAACACTTGGCCGCGCTTTGCCGCGATGCTGATCGTATCGGCATTCGCGGTCGCCGCTTTCGGCATCGCCTTCGAGCTGCTGATATTGCGGCGGATCTATCGCTCGCCGCAGGCGTTCCAACTGCTGGTGACCTTCAGCCTGGTGCTCATCTGCGGCGACGCGGTGCGCCTGATCTGGGGCAATGCCGAACACGCGGTGTCCGAACTGCCCACGCAATTGGAAGGATACATCCAGCCATTTGGAGTCACCTTCCCGGTCTACCGCCTATTCCTGGTCGGCGCCGGCATGGCGGTGTGCGCGGGTCTGTGGGCGCTGCTCTACCGCACGCGCTGGGGCATCCTTGTGCGCGCGGCGACGGTCGATCGCGACATGCTGCGCGCGCTCGGCGTCAATGTCGGCAATCTTTTTACCGCCGTGTTCGCGCTCGGCGCCGGGCTTGCCGGTCTTGCCGGTGGACTGGCGGCGCCGATCGTATCGATCGGCCCGGGGCTGCATGCTCAGGTCCTCACCGATGCATTCGTCGTGGTGGCGATCGGTGGCATGGGCAGCTTTCCCGGCTCGTTCGCCGGCGCTTTATTGATCGGCCAGGCTAATGCCTTCGGCATTCTCATCCTGCCACAAATGGCGATCGTATTGCCGTTCGCGCTCATGACGGTCGTGTTGGTCTTGCGCCCGCGCGGCCTATTCGGAGGGCGGGAATGATCATGCGAAACTGGTTCATTCCGCTTGCGCTCGCGGTCCTGCTGCTGTTGCCGCCGCTGCTGTCGGATTTCCGAATATTCATCTTGATCCAGATTATCGCCTTCGCGCTTTACGCCGTCTCTTTCAACCTGCTGCTCGGCTACGGCGGCATGCTAGCCTTCGGCTATGCGACCTTCTTCGGTCTCGGCGCTTATGCTTTCGGCATTCTGCTGGTCAAGGTCGGCGCCGGCGTCGTCATTTCAATGGTCGCCGCGCCGTTCGTCGCCGCCGCGGCCGGCGCGCTGATCGCCTATTTCTGCATCCGGCTGTCCGGAATCTATTTCGGCATGCTGACCTTCGCGTTCCAGATGCTAGCCTATTCGACCTTCCTGAAATCCTACGATTTTGCCGGCGGCGACGGCGGACTGCGCGGGCTGGTCATTCCCGGCCTGCTCGGCACGCCGAAAGGCATCTACTACTTCGCGCTCACTGTGGTGACGCTTTGCCTGTTCCTGCTCTGGCGGATTGTGCAGTCGCCGTTCGGTATCGTGCTGAGGGCCCAGCGCAACAACGAGCGCAAGAGCCTGGCGATCGGTATCAATGTCGATTTCCACAAGTGGAGCGCCTTCGTCATCAGTTCGTTCTTTGCCGGGGTCGCCGGCGTGTTCTGGGCGATCGCCAATCAAAGCGTGTTTCCCGATTGGCTCGACTGGCGCGCCAGCGCGGTCCCGATCGTCATGACCATCCTCGGCGGCACCACCAGTTTCGCCGGCCCGATCCTCGGCGCCGCGATCTACGTCATCCTGCAAACCGTGATGACCGGTTTCACCGAATATTGGGCGCTGTTCATGGGCTGCCTGATCCTGGTTATCGTGATGCTGATGCCGCAAGGCGTCATCCATTTGTTCGAACGGCGCCACCATGCCTGAAGCGATTTTCCACGTGCAGGATGTGCACAAGCACTTCAATGGTGTGCATGCCGCCGCCGGCGTCGCGCTATCGGTCGAGAAAGGCGAATTCCGCGCCGTCATTGGGCCGAATGGGGCGGGCAAGAGCACTCTGTTCAATATAATCAGCGGCTTCGTCGTGCCCGATCGCGGGCGCATCACGTTCGAGGGGCGCGACATCACCGGTCAGCCACCGCACCGGCTGTTCCACAACGGCATCAGCCGCACGTTCCAGATTACCAGCATCTTGGCCGAGCTAACCGTGCTGGAAAACGTCCAAGTTGCCTTGCTGTCCCGACATCGCCGGACCTTCGACCTGTTAAGACGCGCGGCTACGGCCTATCTCGATAAAAGCCATACGCTGCTCGAAATCGTAGGCCTCAAGGGCCTCGATGCGATGCAGGCCGGGACCTTGTCGCACGGAGACCAGAAGCGGCTCGAGCTCGCGGTCGCGATGACTAACGAGCCGCGGTTGCTGCTGCTCGACGAACCGACCGCCGGCATGGCCGCACGCGAACGCATCGAGTCGATCGGCGTGGTTCACCGCATCGCCCGGCAACACGGGCTAACGGTGATCTTCACCGAACACGACATGCAGGTAGTGTTCGCCGTTGCCGACCGGATTTCGGTACTACATCAGGGTCGCATTCTCACCGAAGGCCGGCCCGAAGACGTGCGCAACAATCGCGAGGTGCAGGAAATCTACCTCGGCGAACAGATTGATGCGCACGGGTGCTTTCAAAGTCGGTCACTGTAATAGATTCATGGAGGATAGAATGAGACAACATCGGAGTAAGCGTTTGGCGACGTTAGCATTTGCGATGTCGATCGGCGCCGGCGCGGCATTTGCGCAGGAGGCGCCGGTCCGCATCGGCCTGATCGACATGTACAACGGCCCGTTCGCGTTCCAGACCGGGCAGATAAGGCTTGGATTTCAGATTGCGGTCGACGAGGCCAACGCCGCCGGCGGCGTCAAGGGCCGCAAGTTCGAGCTGCAGACCGCGGACATGGGGCTGAGCGTCGAGAAGGCGATCACCGAAGCCCGCCGCATGATCTCCGATGACGGCCTGCATTATGTCGTCGTCGGCAGCCATGCCGGCGCGGCGCTGGCGATCGGCGGCCTGATCAAGGACCGCGACGACGTCTTCCTGCTCGGCGGCGTCGCTACCAGCAAGCACTTCACCGCCGAAGTAGGCGGGCCGATGATCGGTCGCTCCAACTGGAGCACGGTCGAGCTTGGCCGCATCATGGCCGACAACATCAAGTCGAAATCGGAAATCAAGCGCATCGTGACCATCGCGCCGGATTTCGAATTCGGCCATGACTTCGTCGACGACATTGTGGCGGCGATCAAAACGGTGCGTCCCGACATCGTGATTGCCCGCCAGGAGTGGCCGAAGATCGGCACGCTCGATTTCGCGCCGCAGGTCACGGCGATCCAGGCCGCCAAGCAGGACATGGTGGTGTCCGGAATCTTCGGCGGCGACCTCGTGAACTTCCTGAAGGCGGCGAAGGGTTTTGGCCTGTTCGAGGATGGCAAGGTGAAGTTCTTCACCCACGGTCTCGACCAGGTGAAGATGGCTTTTGCCAAGGACTCGCTGCCGGAGGGCACCCTGGTGAACCTCTGGTACCCCTACTATGCAATCAACTCGCCGGAGAACACCAAGTTCGTCGCCGAAGTTGAGAAGCGGGGCAACAGCTATCCGATCGGCTCCACGCTGGTCGGCTATATTGCAGGCAAGATGTTGACGACCGCGATCGTCAAGGGCGGCGATCCCGATCATGCGGCGGCGGCTTCCAGGGCCATGCCGGGAATGAGCTTCTCTACGCCGGTCGGCATGGCGCATGTGCGCGGATGCGACAATGTCGCAGCCTATCCGTATTTCTTCGGTACCGTGAAGCGCGGCGCGGAATTTCCCGATGGCATCGGCGCGGTTGGGGTCCAAGCCTATGACCCGGCGCAATATGCCCGAACCTGCGACGAGGTTCTGAAACTGCGGAAGAGCTAGTGTCTTTACTTTTGGAGGTGACGGACGCCCACAGCTATTATGGATCGAACCATGTGCTGTTTGGCGTCAACCTGAATGTCGCAGAAGGCGAAGTGATCGTCTTGCTGGGCCGTAACGGCGCCGGCAAGACCACGACGCTGAAAGGCATCATGGGCGTCCATCACTTCCGGAGCGGGCAGGTCCGCTTTCACGGCGAGGAGATCGGTACACTTGAGTCCGACGCGGTCTGCCGCGCCGGGCTCGGTTATGTCCCGGAGGACTGCCGCATCTTCAAGGGGCTGTCGGTGGCGGAAAATCTCGAGACGGCGCGGCGGCCGCCGCGTCCCGGACGCAAGCCATGGGACGAGCAGCGCGTGTTCGAACTGTTTCCGATGCTGCGCGAGCATATCGGCCGGCGCGGCGATTCGCTCAGCGGCGGCCAGCAGCGCATGCTCGCCGTCGGCCGTACCTTAATGGGAAATCCGGAGCTGCTGCTACTCGACGAACCGTCGGAAGGGCTGGCGCCGGTCGTGGTCGATCAGATGCTAGCAAAGCTGCGGCTATTGAAGGAAAGCGGCGAGACAATTCTGATGTCCGAGCAGAACCTGCATTTCTCGCTCAAGCTCGCCGACCGGGCCTACATCATCGAAAAAGGTGAAATCAAATATGAAGGACTGCCGGAACAATTGGCAAACGACGAGGCCGTTCGCAAAGCCTATCTTATGGTTTAGCGGCCGGGGCGCGCACACTGGCGTTGGAGGCGGACAGAATGGATCAAGCTAATCCTAATATTCGGCGCATCGTGACCGGACACGATGCCGCCGGCAAAGCAGTCGTGACAATTGACGGGCCGGCAACAAATCATAAGCGACAGGCTTCGGTCCCGTCGACCCATACCTCGACGCTGATCTGGGTCACCGATCGATTGCCGGCCGACATGCTGGGTGAGGAGGACACCGGGTTGCGCATTCTCGGCACCGCACCGCCGGACGGCGGATCGCGCTTTGCCGTGATCGAATTCCAGCCGCTCGGCATCAAGACTAATATGCATCGCACCGACACCATCGACTACGTGGTCTGCCTGTCGGGCGAGATTGACATGGACCTCGACGATTCGACCGTGCACCTGAAGCCCGGCGATGTCATGGTGCAGCGAGGCACCAATCATTGCTGGATCAATCGCGGCACGGTGCCGGCTCGCATCGCGGTGGTGCTGGTGGACGGCAAGCTCAAGCGCGCCGGATCGATCACCGGAGCCGGCCAGGCATCGAGCTACGTGCACGTGACGCCGGCCGGCAACAATACTCAATGACGCCCCTGAAATCGCAAGAACGCAGCGGACATAAACATGCCCACAACCAATCTCTGCCAAGTCAGTAACGACCGGATCGTAGTGCGCGACCGCGATCTGGTCAAAGACATCATGGGCCGGATGACGTTCACCGAGGCGTTTTTCCTGCTCCTGACCGGGCGGAACGCGACTTCCGGCGAGGCCCGCATCGTCGACACGGTACTGATCACGCTGATGGAGCATGGCCTGACGCCGCAGGCGATCGCGACGCGTCTGATCTACCTGTCGGCGCCGGAGTCGCTGCAGGGCGCCATGGCGGCGGGACTGCTCGGCATCGGCGGGCAGTTCGCCGGAACTATGGAGGGTGCGGCCAAGCTGCTCGAGGAAATCGTCGCCGCCGGCGCCGATGGCGAAACGGTAGCGAAGGCGATCGTCAGCCGTTATCAGGCGTCGAAGAAAAGTGTTCCGGGTTTCGGCAACCGGCAACACAAGCCCGATGATCCGCGCACGCCGAAGATCCTGGCAATCGCAGAGCAGGAAGGCCATGCCGGTCCTTATGTCGCCGCCCTCAAGCTGCTGGGGCGCGAAGTCGATAGCGGCTACAAAAAGCATATCACCATCAACGCCACCGGTGCGATTGCCGCGGTGCTGCTGGAGATCAAGATTCCGGCCTCGGTGATGCGCGGGCTGGCGGTGATTTCGCGCGCGGCCGGCCTGCTGGCGCACCTGCGCGAGGAGCAGACCTCGCCGGTGGCGCTGCATCTACTCAATATGGCGCACGAAGCGGTGCCCTATGCGCAAGCCGGGCAAAAAGAGGAACAGCAAAAATGAGCGTATTGAGCGGGGTCCGCGTATTAGAAGCTGCCAACTTCGTGAGCGGCCCCTATGCCTGCCAATTGCTTGCCGAGCTCGGTGCCGAGGTGATCAAGGTCGAAAATCCGAAGGGTGGCGACCCATTCCGGAATTACACACCCGACGGCTACAGCGCCGCGTTCTGCGCCCATAATCGGCACAAGAAAAGCATCACGCTCAATCTTTCGAAGCCGGCCGGCGTGGAAGCGTTCCAGGCGCTGGCCCGCAAGGCCGACGTGCTGGTGGAGAATTTCCGGCCGGGGACAATGGACCGGCTCGGGCTCGGCTGGGGGCAGCTTTCCGCCATCAATCCCAGGCTGATCTATTGCTCGATCACCGGCTTCGGACCGGACGGGCCGTATCGGCATCGGCCGGCTTACGACACGGTGGTGCAGGCGGTCTCTGGTCTGCTCGGCCAGTTCCTCGAGCCCGACCGACCGAGAATCACCGGCCCCAATGTTGCCGATGCGGTGACCGGCCTCTATGCCGCCTATGGCGTGCTCGGCGCGCTGTACGAGCGGGAGAAAAGGGGACGCGGGCACCTGGTGGAAGTGCCGATGCTCGACGCCGTGATTTCGTTCGCGACCAATTCGATCGCACAGTTCTTCCGCAACGGCCAGACGCCGAGCCCGTATCAGCGGCCGGCAGCATCGCAATGCTTCGTCCTGCCTTGCGCCGACGGCAAGCTGATCGCCGTGCACCTGTCAACACCGCCGAAATTCTGGGAGGCGTTGCTGGGGGTCATCGAGCGGCCGGAGCTCGGCGCCGATCCACGTTTCGCCAGCAGTGGACAGCGCATCAAGAACTACGATGAATTGTCGGAGGAGCTCGGCCGGTCATTTTCGAAAAAGCCGCAAGCCGAATGGACCGTCGTGCTTGAACACCTGGACGTGCCGTTTGCGCCGGTCAACGATTTCGCGGCCGTGGTCGACGATCCGCAGGTCAAGCATCTCGGCACAGTGATCGAAATGGATCATCCGCGCATGGGGCGCGTGAAGGGGATCAATGGCGCGGTGCATTACGACGGCCAGCGCGAAGTCAACCGCATGGCGCCGCCGGTGCTAGGCGAACACAATGATGAGGTGCTGCGGGAGGCTGGCTTTTCGGCCGACGACCTCACGCGATTGCGCGCGGACGGCGCGCTCGATTCTTAAGCCGATTAGATGAGCCCGATGTTCATCGTCGTGTCCCACGCTGATTTAGAACAAGCGACGATACGGCGCGGAAATCGGACACGAACCGGCTTGCCTTTTATTTATTTTGATCCATGATCCAAAATTCAATGGGACGCAATTCCCATTCCGAATATGCGCCGCCAATCAGAGGATAGTTATGAAATCGAAATTTTTCGCGTTGGCATCCCTCACGTTGACAATGTTCTGTGCTGCCTCGGAGGTGAGCGCGGCCGACAAAGTGCGGTTCGTGACCGACTTCGGATATCTCGGCCGCCACGCCTATTATTTCGTCGCGCTCGACAAGGGCTATTACCGCGACGCGAACCTCGACGTCGACATCGTGCGCGGCCAGGGCTCTGCGGACGCGGTGAAACAGGTCGCGGCGGGTTCTGCGCAGATCGGCTTTGCCGATACTGCGGCGCTGATCTTGTCACGCGCCAACGATCAGGTGCCGGTGAAGATGGTGGCCGTGGTCTATGACAAGGCGCCGCACGCAATCTTTGCGCTCAAAGAATCCGGAATCTCGAAGCCCAAGGATCTCGAGGGCCGCAGCGTCGCGGACGCCGCGGCGAGCTCGATCCCGCGCATGTTCCCGGCTTACGCCAAGGCGGCGAAAATCGATGCTGCCAAGGTGAAATGGACCGTCGTGACCAGCGATGCGATCGCGGCGACGCTTGCGCTCGGCCGTGCCGACGCGGTTGGATATTACACGATCAGCGAAGCGCTGTTGAAGAAGGCGATCGGCTCGAAGGAGCTGGTGATTCTCACTTATGCCGACGCCGGCCTTGATTTTTACAGTAACGGCATTATCGCGGACGAGAAAGTGATCGCGTCGAATCCCGATCTGGTTAAACGTTTTGTCTCGGCGACCTTGCACGGTTTGCGCGACTCGATCGCCGATCCCGAAGCGGCCGCGAAGATCCTCAACAAATATCATCGCGAGATCGACGTCGACGTCGGAACCGCCGAGGTCAAGGCGGTCGCCGGGCTGGTTCGCAAACCGGTTGAAAAAGCCGGCGTGATCGAGCTCCCGCGCATGCAGCGCACCGTCGACATCGTGGCGGAAGCGTTCACCCTCAAGCAGCCGGTCAAGGCCGAGGACGTTTACGTCGCGGGATTTGCGCAGTAGATGCCGGAAAATGCGGGCTGGCGGTTTTAGCCCGCACGCCGGTTTCGAGCTGCAATGTAGCGTAGCTGGAATTGCGCAGGTTCATTCATGCGCGCCTCGGTTCGACAGCACCGGCCGTCTTTTGGCGCTTCGACGCGCGGTTTCAGAATGACTGACGTCGCTATGGAAAAAATCACGCTGGAAGGCCTTCATAAGGCCTTTCTGACGCCGACCGGTCGCACGGTGGCGTTGCAGAACGTCGACCTGAAGATCGCCAAGGACGAGTTCGTCGCCTTGGTCGGCCCTTCGGGCTGCGGAAAATCGACTCTGCTGCGGATCGTGAGTGCGCTCATCAGGCCGTCGAAGGGCAAGGTCTTTATCGACGGCGCGGCGATTTCGAGTCCAAGCCGCGATGTCGGCATCGTGTTTCAGCAAGCGGTATTGCTGCCATGGCGTAGCGTCCTGGACAATGTCCTGCTTCCAGCCGAAATCCTCGGTCTCGACATGAAGCAGGCGAGGGCCCGCGCGTACCAGCTCCTTGAGATGGTCCACCTCATCGGCTTCGAGGCGCGCCGGCCCAACGAGCTATCCGGCGGCATGCAGCAACGCGTGGCGATATGCCGGGCGCTCATTCACGCGCCTTCCGTACTGCTGATGGATGAGCCGTTCGCCGCGCTCGACGCTATGACGCGCGAAGAGCTAGGGTTCGAGTTGCTTCGGATTTGGGCCATCGAGAAGAAGACGATCATATTCGTTACTCACAACATTCCCGAAGCCATCCTTTTGGCGGATCGCGTCGTGGCAATGTCGCCTCGGCCCGGCCGAATCTCTGAAATCGTCAACGTCGACCTGCCGCGTCCGCGCACGCTCGATATGGAATTCACGGAAAAATTCAAAGGCTATTCCGACCGCGTCAGAGCCGTCATCGACCAGGGCAAAGAGCCAAGAGAGCTCACAAGAGAGATCAAATGACTGAACACGCACTCTCTCCTGCCGGCGACGATATCGAATACGAAATCGTCGATGTCCGCAGATCGTGGCTCAAAGAGAGCGTCGCCCCGCTTTTGACGTTCGCCGTTCTGTTGGCGCTATGGGAAGCCGGCACGGATTATTTCAATATCCCGACCTGGCTTTTGCCTTCGCCCTCGACGATCGCGCTGGCGTTTGTGGATTGGCGCGGCGAGCTCTGGAACCATTCACTGACGACGCTATACGAGACTCTGATCGGGTTTGCGCTGTCGATCGGCCTGGCGGTGCCGCTTGCAGTGGCCGTCGTTTATTCGCCGTTCCTGCGAAAAAGCATTTACCCGATCCTGCTCGCAATGCAGTCGGTGCCGAAGGTCGCGATCGCACCGCTCCTGGCGCTATGGATAGGTTTTGGAATGCTGCCGAAGATTCTGGTGGTGTTTCTCGTCTGCTTCTTTCCGATCATCGTCGCGACCGCCACGGGCCTCGCATCGGTACCGGTGCCCGTCATGGATCTCATCCGCTCGCTGTCGGCTAATCAGATCCAGACCTTCATCAAGATTCGGTTTCCGACCGCTATGCCGCATATTTTTGTCGGCCTGAAGATCGCCATAACCTTTGCTGTGATCGGCGCGGTGATTGGCGAATTCGTCGGCTCGGAATCCGGCCTCGGCTACCTCATCCTCGTTTCGTCGTCGCAAGCGCGCACGCCTGTCGCTTTCGCCGCTCTGACCATCCTCACGATGATGAGCATCGTTCTTTATTACGTCATCGAGTTTATCGAAAAGATCACCGTGCCTTGGGCTGTGAGTACCTGACAATCTGATGACGCGTTGCCCACGGTACGCGGGCGGAGAAAAACAATGAGCGCAATGACACATAAAAACACGCCGTCCCAATCCTGGGACAAAGCCAACCCGCGCGAGGTCCGGCGTGCCTGCCGTGAGCTGGGCTACACCGGATATACGGCCGGCCTTGCGCCCGGGCATGTCCAGGCGAACATATGCATCCTGCCGAAAGCCTGGGGCGATGACTTTCTCCTGTTCTGCCAGCGCAACCCGAAGCCGTGTCCGTTGATTTCCCGATCCGAGGTCGGCGATCCGCGGCTGCCGGCGCTGGCAAAAGACCTCGACATCCGTACCGACGTGCCGCGCTATCACATCTTTCGGGACGGAAAATTCGTCGAGGAAGTCACCGACATCACGAGCTACTGGCAAGACGATTTGGTGACTTTCGCGCTTGGCTGCTCGTTTTCGTTCGAGGAAGCATTGCAGGAAGCCGGGATCCCGCTGCCGTTTCTTGAAAAGAACAGCGTCGCCGGCGTCTACGTCTCTAAGCTGCCGACCGAGTCGGCAGGGCCGTACAAGGCGCCGCTTGTCGTGACGATGCGGGCGTTCAAGCCCGCGGATGCCATTCGCGCGATTCAGATCACCTCGCGCTTCCCGAACGTGCATGGTGCGCCGGTCCATATCGGCAGTCCCGAGCAGATCGGCGTCGATCTTGCCGATCGCTACCAGAATGTCGGCGATGGCACCGTCGGCGAGGGCGAAATACCCCTGTTCTGGGCGTGCGGTCTTACTCCCCAGCTCGCGGTCATGAGCGCGAAGCCGCCGCTCTGCATTACGCATGCCCCGTCATCGATGCTGGTCACCGATTTGAGTAACGCAAGCCTGGCGATGCTTTGACGCGAACAACGTTCTCACTCCGGATCCGGTGAAATGGCCCGCTATCGGGATTTCGAATTGTGCGGCCGTTCGGAGGCCGTCGGCGCAAGCGGCATGGTCGCAACCTCGCATCCGCAGGCGACGCTCGCGGCGTTGGACGTCTTGCGCGAAGGCGGCAACGCCGTCGACGCGGCGGTGTGCGCCGCTGCGGTGCAGGCCGTCGTGGAGCCGACACAAACGGGTCTCGGTGGTGACTGCTTTGCGCTATTGATGCGCACAGCGGACAAAGAACCTGTTGCACTGAACGGGTCCGGTTGGTCGCCCAAGGCGGCATCGCTCGACTGGTTTCTCGAGCGCAAGCTGAGGGACATACCAGTCGAAAGCCCTCATGCCGTGACGGTCCCTGGCGCTGTCGCGGCGTGGGAGCGCTTGATCAAAGACCACGGCCGGCTGCCGTGGGAGCGCGCCCTGTCGCCGGCGGTCGCGTTGGCGGAATCTGGCTCGTGCGTTCCGGAACGGCTGGCGCGCGACTGGGCCAAGCAGCGCGAAAAACTGCAACGAAACGCTGCGGCTGCCTCGCTGTTCCTGATGAATGGTGAAACGCCGGCGGCCGGGGCGGTGCACAAGCAGCCTGCTCTCGGTTGCGCTCTGCGTGCCATTTCAAAAGGCGGCGCGCGCGAATTTTATCAGGGCGCTGTCGCCGCCGATTTGGTCGCGGCGTTGCGGCAACAAGGCGGGATGCATACGGCCGAAGATTTTTCTGAATTCGTCCCGGAATATGTGAAGCCGATTTCGGTGGACTATCGCGGTTATCAGTTGTGGGAATGCCCGCCGAACGGGCAGGGGCTGGTGCCGATGCTGATGGCGAAGGGCCTCGAAGGCTTTGACCTGTCGGCATGGCCGTCGGTGAGCGCTCAGAGGTTCCATCTGCAGGCGGAGTTTGCGCGGCTGGCCTATGCCGGACGGGACGCATTCGTCGCCGATCCACGCACCGGAAAAGTGCCGGTCGAATGGTTGCTGTCCGACAAGCACATCGGCGAGTTGCGCCGGCGCGTGTCTTTGACGAGCCGCACGCCCGAGGTGGATACCTATCCGGCCCGGGCGCACAGCGACACGGTCTTTATATGCGTCGTCGATCGGGATCAGACCGCGGTTTCCCTGATCAACTCGATCTTCGAAGATTTCGGGTCCGGCATCGCCTGCGATCGCACCGGGGTTATTTTTCATAACCGCGCGTCGTCGTTTACGATCGAGCCCGGCCATCCTAATGCAATCGCCGGTCGCAAGCGGCCGATGCACACGATTATTCCGGCCATGCTGAGCAAGAACGGCAAAGCGGTGATGCCATTCGGCGTCACCGGCGCGCATTTCCAACCGATTGGGCAGGTCCAGATTCTGACGAATGTCATAGATTACGGAATGCCGGTTCAGGCAGCCATCGATCACCCGCGCATGTTCGCGCGCGGCGACACTTTCGAGCTGGAGCGCACGGTGCCAGAGACCATCGCGCAAGAATTGCGCGGCCTTGGCCACAATATAACGCGTCCGGCCAACCCGCTCGGTACTGCGCAGGCAATCTGGATCGATCGCGACCGTGGTGTGTTGCGCGGCGGCGCGGACGGCCGGCGCGACGGTATCGCACTCGGATATTGAACGTTTGATACGGCGGCGATGGTCGAAGGGAGAGACATGAGTGTACAAAATTCGACTCGTTTTCAGTTATTCGTGAACCCGGACGTATCGCGAACGGCGCCGTACAATGCGGACGGCTGTGCCGACATTCTCAGCGATCAGGCGTTTGAAATCGCCAGGCGCGAGATCGCCTTCTGGCTCGCTATCGGGGAACCATTGCGCAGCTTGCTGGGACTGGCGCGCGCTTTGAATATCGGCCAGGTCTTCTACAAGGACGAAGGCGGTCGTTTCGGCCTCGGAATCGCGCTGTTGTTCGGTACCGAAGGTGCGACCGATCCCGATGTTTACCGTCAGATCGTGGGCCCGAGCGCGGATGACGTGCGCGCCACAGCCGTTGCGTGAACCAGAGAATGTCGATGTCCGACGCCCGGCAATTTATTGAACAACTCGACCGCGAGATCGAGGCCGAACGCGAGGTCCTGGTCGATCTTTGCGCCCGGCTTGTCGCAGCGCCGAGCGCAAGCCCGCCCGGACGCACCGTCGAGGTCGCACTCATTGTCGAGGATTTCCTCAATCGCGGCGGCATCGCCACCGAGCGCGTGGCGCAGGACCCGGAAGCACCGAACATCGTGGGTCACGTCGGCGAAAAGCGCGGGCGTCATATCGTGTTCAACGCCCACATGGACACGATGCAGGCGGGCGACGAGAGCAAATGGTCCGTTCCGATTCTGAAGATGACGCGGAAAGACGGCCGACTCTACGGCCTGGGCATGGGAAACATGAAGGGCGCGCTTGCGGCCATGTGCGTGGCAAGCGTGGTTCTGGCCCGGCATCGCAGATCGCTGCCGAGTCGTTTCACCATGACGGCGGTCTGCGATGAAGTCATGTTCGGCGAGCGTGGCGCCGTTTATCTTCTGAAGGTTCGTCCCGACGTTCACGGCGACTATCTCATTAGCGGCGAGGGGCCGGGCTACATGCAGCTGGCGCCGGCTGAAAAGGGCCTGTTGTGGCTCGATATAGAAGCGTCGGGCGACGGCGGTCATTCGTCGCGTGCGTTGCGCGGCGAAACGGCGGCGGCGAAGCTCGCCGGCCTGCTGTCGCGTATCGACGGCGTAAACGAGATGTATGCCAAGATCCCACCGGAAATCGACGGCATTTCGGGGGGCGAAGGCGACGTCGGCCTGCGCGTGTCGCTCAACGCGGGCACCGTGATGGCCGGCGGAGTCCGCAGCCTGATTGCCACCAGGGCACGCGCCGAAGTCGACGTGCGGCTGCCGCCAGGCGTGAGCGGCGCGGAGATCGAACGTCGCGTGAGAGCCGAAGCGGCGGGCGATTCCGCCTTTTCGGTCAAGGCGGTCAAGGCCTGGGATGCCAACTGGACCGCGCTGTCCGACCCCCTGGTGCGCGAGCTTCTCGATGCGGCGACGGCGGTGCGAGGGCAGCGGCCGCAGTTCGTGGTCCGCCTGCCGGGCAGCGACGCCCGCCGTTGGCGGGACCTTGGAGTGCCGGCAGCGTGTTACGGCCCGCAGCCGACCTTGTCGGCCGGCGTGGACGATTACGCCAACGAACAAGATGTTGTGGATTGTGCAAGGGTCTATGCGCGGACTTGCGTTCGCTTGATGAACAACGGTCGGTAGAGGTGTGAAATGCTCGCCCTGACGCTAGCTTGCGGAAATTACGATCGCACACGCGCCATCATGGATGGCCGCGTCCGGATCGAGGGTTGCGAGATCAATTACATTCCGCTTGAGCCGGAGGAGGTTTTTTTTCGGGCGACACGATACGAGGAATTCGATATCGCCGAACTGTCCTTCCACAGCTACATCCTGCAAACCTCGCGCAACGAGAGCCGGTACATCGGCATCCCGGCGTTCGTGTCACGCTGTTTCCGTCATTCGATGATCTATATCCGGTCCGATCGCGGTATCCACGAGCCGGCCGATCTTAAAGGCAAACTTGTCGGCGTTCCGGAATATCAATTGACCGCGCTGGTCTGGATGCGCGGAATTCTGCAAGAGCAATACGGCGTCAAGCCCACCGATATTCATTGGCGCAGCGGCGGACAGGAACAGCCTGGCCGGAAAGAGCGGGCGCGAATCGATCTTCCCAAGGAAATCGACCTGCAGCCGATTCCTCCCGGCGAGACCTTGTCGGCGATGCTGAAGGACGGCAAGCTTGACGCTGTGATGACGGCGCGCGCGCCTTCCTGCTTTCACAACGAGTCCCCGAATATCGGCCGGATGTTTCCCAATCATCGGGAGGTGGAGAAGGCGTACTACAGGAAGACCGGGCTTTATCCGATCATGCATCTCATCGGAATCCGCAAGATCCTGGTAGAGCGCTATCCCTGGCTGCCGGCGAGCACCCTGAAAGCGTTCGTACAGGCCAAAGCCGCCGCCATGTACGATTTGCGGACGCTGGCGGCACCCAATCTTATGCTTCCCTGGACCGAAGCGGAGACGCTGGAAACGATGGCGCTGATGGGCAAGGATTTTTGGCGCTATGGCGTGACGGAAAATTTGCGCGAGATCGAAACACTGGCGCGCTATTCGCATCAACAGGGACTAGCCGAACGCATTGTTCCGGTCGAGGAGATGTTCGCACCATCGACTTTCGAGGTATCGCGTATCTGAGCAACGCTGCAAGTCAATTCGCCTGCGGGGGCAATAATTCAGATGAGAAAGGAACGATCATGATAAAGTTCAATCGCCGAATTCTTTTGACCGTACTTGTGACAGGGGTGGCGCTCGCTGTCTTGGCCGGCGTGACGCCGGCGGCGGCGGCAGACAAGGTCAGCTTGATCACCGATGCGGGCTTCCTTGGGCGGCACGCTTATTATTTTGTCGCGATCGAAAAGGGCTACTACAAGGACGCCAACCTCGACGTTACGGTCGTGCGCGGCCAAGGCTCCGCGGAAGCCGTCAAGCAGGTCGCCGCCGGCAATGCGACATTCGGCTTTGCGGATGCAGGCTCGACCGTGCTTGCCCGCGGCAACGACAAAGTGCCGGTCCGGCTGGTCGCGATCGTCTATTCCCGGCCGCCGCACGCCATCTATGCGTTAAAGGGGTCCGGTATTGAAAAGCCGAAAGACCTTGAGGGCCGCCAGATCGCCAATCCGGCCAGCGGTGCGATCGTGCAGGTCTTCCCTGCCTATGCCAAAGCCGCCGGCATCGATCAGAGCAAGGTCAAATGGGTTGTGGCCTCCAGCGAGTCATTGCCCGGATTGCTTGCTCTCGGGCGCGTCGACGCCATCGGCCAATTCACGGTCGGTGAGCCGCGCCTGAAGAAAGATGCTCCGGGGAAGGAATTGGTGGAATTGACATTTGCGGATGCCGGGCTGGATTTTTACAGCAACGGCATCATCGCCAGTGACAACACCATCACGTCGAATCCCGATCTGGTGCAGCGCTTTGTGACCGCGACCGTCAAAGGCCTGAAGGACGCGCTGGATAACCCGCAAGAAGCCGCGGAAATCATGAAAAAATATCACCGCGAGTTGGACGTCGAACTCGGCGCCGCCGAACTCGTAAAAGTTCGTGCGCTGGCCAGGGTTGCGAACAGTCCTCTGGGCAAGATCGACGCAAAGCGTGCGCAAAGCACCATCGATCTCGTCGCAACAGCGTTCTCGCTGAAGAGCCCGGTCAAGGTCGAAGACGCGTTCGATTTGAGATTCGTGAAGTAACGCGAGTCGATACGGCCTAGGATAACAGCAACCGATTGGGGTCGAGCTCACGCAGAACGCGGAGCTCGGCGTCGGTCGGCGGCTCGTTGACCGGAAGATCCCGGTCCGCTATTAATTCGAACCCGGTGTTGGCCCGGACTTCATCGATCGGGACGCCCGGGTTCAGCGCATTCACCGTCATCCGTCTCATCCGCTCGTCGAAGCCGAAAACCGCGAGTTCGGTAATGACGCGCAGCGCGCCGCCGTGAGTCAAACCACAGTCGCGGCGGCTTTCGCCGCCCCTCAACCAGCCTGGGCTGGTGACGAAATCCACCTGTTCAACGAACCGTCGCTTCTCGTGCTTGATCGCGACGATCAGGTTGCTCAGGCTCGCAATGTCGTTGCCGCCGCCGGTGCCCGGTAGCCTGATCTTCTTGCGGCCGTCGCGGGCGTTCACCACCGAGCTGTTGAGATTGCCGTACTGATCAATTTGCGCGCCGCCAATGAAGCCGACGTCGACATAGCCGCGCTGCATCATCAGGAGAACTTCGGAGCTGCCCAACACCATGTTGGCGCGCCGCGCGCCGCGCTGATCGTTGGTGGACGGCGGCAGCTTGCCGGGCTCAATCGAAGCCCCGACGATGCCACCTTCGAACAAGATCGTCAGGCCGGGACAGTTCGAGCGTTGCGCGAGGCATGCCGCAAGCAATGGGATGCCGATGCCGGCGAATACGACCTGACCGTCCTTGAGCTCACGCGCGCTCAGGACCGACAACAGCTCATTATCCGAGTAGGCCGTGCCTTTAGTCATTCTGCAAATCCCGGGCGCGGCGTGCGGCGTCAAGCAATTCATCCATTCCGATCAATTCGAGAAATTGCGTCCAGGAGGCCGGGCCGTAAACGTACCGATCGAGATAGGCCTTCATGCCGGCGACGGGATCGGCATTCACCAGATCGGTGAAAGTTTGCAGATGCTTCATCATCGGTTCGTAGAGGCCGTAACATTCATGCGGCGCCGATCCGAATGGCACCTCGACCACCGCGTCCACGCAGAAAAATGGAATCTTCGTTTGGTCGGGCGCACGCCGAATTTGATCGTTGGAGACAATCCGTTCCGTCGTCAGGATCACTCGGTCGGCCGCCATCGCCAGGTCGACATCCATGAAAGGAAGTCCATCGATCTGCGCGTTTCCGTAAACGTCGCATCGATGCACATGAATGATCGCAACATTGGGATTGAGTGCGGGAACCAGCAAAATCTGTTCGCCGGTGAAGGGGCACTGCATCGCGTGGGTGTCCGGCCGCGCCGCCAGTACGTCCGAGCCCAGCATTGTTCGCGTCGGCATGAAGGGAACGCCCATCGCGCCAGCGCGCCAGCGCATGCCGATCGCGAGGTGGCTCCACTCCTCGTAGCGCGCCAGCCCGTTTTCGACGTGATGGCGCATCACCTTCGAGACACCCCACATGATGCCTTGGCTAAACCAGCTCGTAATGATGTGCCGGCTCAAACCCGAACCGAGCAGCAGGTCGCCTTCGCTGGTGATGATGGGACGCGAGCAAACCAGGTTCTGCCGCTTCGCCCGCATCAACTCCCAGAGCATGGCCATGGGAGTGCGGGACATCATGCTGCCACCGATGCCGAGCGACTCTCCATCGGAGATGCGTCCGGCCGCCTCGCTCAACGACATGTTTTTCGGATAGAGGCCGCGGTCGCGGCGAGCGACCGTCTCCCGCAATTCGGCGTAGGGCCGCACGCCGACCATCCGCGCATCGCTCGCCATAGATCGCCTCGTGCTGTCGGAACGCGGATCGGGTCAGGACATCTGGGTCCGTTATTTTTTAGCCGCTTAGAGCTGTACACTCAATATAATTCGGTATATTTCAGTATACAAATAAGCTCAACCGCGTGATTTGTCCCGACAGACGCCCAAGACGGCGGCAAAGGAGAACGACGAAGTGATTCCGAAGACGATGAAAGCCGCCATTTACGAGAAGTACGGCGATCCCGACGTTCTCAAGTTTGCCGACGTACCGACGCCGGTCCCCGGCCGCGACGAAGCACTGGTCAAAGTGCATGCGGTCGGCCTGAACGGCTACGACTTGATGGCGCGCTCCGGCCGTTACAAGCCCAATAAGGGCAAATTCCCGCACATTCTCGGCGGAGACTTCGGCGGCGAACTGGTGGCCCTCGGTCCCGACACGCCCAGCGACCTTCCGCTCGGGACCCGCGTG
>Ga0209048_10002006_pt1 | contig 20477 bp, 24 predicted proteins | sample FrelakmetCRP12CR_FD_187146 | JGI IMG/M metagenome (GOLD analysis project Ga0209048, IMG submission 187146) | Freshwater lake sediment microbial communities from the University of Notre Dame, USA, for methane emissions studies - CRP12 CR (SPAdes)... | ecosystem: Environmental > Aquatic >... | reverse complement strand
GGGGATAGCCGAGGATCAGCCGCAGTGGCTGAGCCGGATAGGTCTGCGCCCAAGCGACGCGCGAAAGGGTCGGGAAGGCAGCAGCACCGGCTGCCAGATGCAAAAAGTGCCGGCGGGGAAGTTTCATGACGCCTGCTCCAATTATAACCTCGCTGGCGGCCCTGCGAAGAAGCTACACCAACACCCTGAGCGGGTTAAGCGATTTGATGTCTCCTAGTGGCCCATAACAGACATGCCACTCGCACTAACGAATGTCCGCTTTCGGGGGTAAAGCATACATGACGCGGACGTGGGGCGATGTCCGCTTTCGACCCGAAACGGACATTAGCTGGGATGCACACGCGCTAAATTCGTCGCCCAGCACATAGGCAGCTGAGCGCAAATTGACACAGATCAAACCAATCGAAATACGCATGAACTATTTCAACCGTTTGCTTTGCCGGCTTTCCTGGCACTTAGCGTCATTTAGCTGCGCCGCAAAATTTGGTGGCTTTTGGACCAAAGCGCACAATGCTGAATTTTGGCGCGAGATGGCTCGGTCGCGAATGACGCAAAGCGGACATGCACTCGCGCCGACGATGGAACGAACACGTCAGCCCTGGCGGGGTGATGCGGTCTGAGGCGGCCCCAACGTGTTGAACCGAGCTTTCTGCTCATCGGTTAGAGAGCCATAGAAGCTGGCGAGTTCAGGGCGCACTATCTTAATGGCCTCGACCATAGCATCGAGCCGCTTTCCCAGCGCATCAAATCGATCTATCGGCGTTTGCGGCGTCTGGGTAGGGCAGGATGCCTGCAATCGATTAGCAGCCTCCGTTGATGCGATCTTTAGCCTGGCGAACGCGTCTTGTTGCTCCAATGTTGGCTTGACGACTTGCTCCACGCGCTCCACAGGCAGCTGTGTGAAACTTTCCGCGCGGCGGCTGCAGAACGCAGCCAGATCGTTGCCCGAGGCGGATCCACGGCGGTTCGCCCGTGCATCCGCAGCCGGGCCCAGCGTCGCAAAGCGTTGCCTCTGCTCTTCGCTCAATGAATTGTAGAAATTGTCGAGCGGCGTACGCACGATCCCCAACGCCTGGATCATGCCGTCGAGCCGCTTTTGCACGGTGTCGAGCCGACCCAGGGGCGTAAGCAGGACTTCGCTCGAACAGGACGCCTTGAGGATGTCGCTCGCCTGTGACGAAGCGACTTTTAGACCATCGAGTACTTTGAGTTGTTCGTTGGTCGGGTGGATCGTTCTTTCGATGCGATCGATCGGAAGATCGGTTACGCCCGGTGCCAGCCCGCCGCAGGGCTGCGCCAAATCGGTGCTGTTGGTGGAGCCTGTAATTTCGCGGTCGACATTGCGGGGTCTGACGACGAGAATTTTTGCCGGCCCGCTATATCCATAATCTCCATATTCGCCGTAAACATTGTCGTAGACTGGGCCGTAGGCGTAATCGGGACCGGGCCAGAACATGGCATCCCAGACGAAAATATCTCCATAAGCCCAGAACGGGTCGTAATAGCCGTAAGGCCAGGGCGCGAAGGCGAAAAGGTCACCGTAGAAGTAGGGCCAGTAGGTCGATGCGCCCCATCCGCCGTGCCAATGATGGCCCCACCGGTTCCAAGCGGTCCGACCGCCCAACGTGCGAGCGCCGCCGAAACCGCGAACATGCGCGCCACTGATGTGAGCGAAACTGCCTCGCGACGTTCCGATGCGAGCGCCACCGAGGCTGGGAACATGTGCGCTACCGAAGCCACTGCGTGACAACCCAATGCGAGCGCCGCCGAAGCTGCGAACATGCGCGCCGCCGAAATGCGCCCCTCCGCTGCCGAAATGGCCGCCACCGCCATGGCCATGGCCATGGCCACCACCGCCGCCAGATCGCGCCAAGGTGAGTTCAGTTCCAAAGCATAGCACCGCGCCAAGCGCGATACTTGCCGCGAGTATTTTGTAAATCTTGGTCGCCATAACGCGTGCTCCGCTCGCGCCATTTTGTTCTAAGAAGGCACTCAACACCCTTCAAGCGAAATCATATCGCTGATATGGTGCCTTAGTCACTCGGGGGCGGCGAACGCTAGGGTTGTAACCGCCTGACAAGGCCTCTGAGGTTTTGCCATGAAAATGAGCAAGCTCGGTTATTTTTCCGAGTTCCTGCTATTTCCTCCGCTCGTTCTCTTCGCCGTACTGATCGCGTTTCGCAGTTCGGTTCCGCCGCAGCCCGCGATCTGGGCGATTTTCTATGTCGTCGGACTGGTTGGCTGGACATTGATCGAATATCTGCTGCATCGCGTGCTCTTTCACCACGCACCGATTCTCTCGCTGATACATGAGCGCCACCATCGTTCTCCACAGGACCTCATCGGCACGCCCGCCTGGGCGAGCGTGTTGATTAGCTTGATCGCGGTCGCAAGCCCCTCCTGGGCGGCACTCGGATTCGACCTGGGGACTGCGGCGACCGCGGGCCTCGTCACCGGCTACCTGTGGTACGTGTTCGTGCACTACGCGACCCACCATTGGCGGCCGCGACGGCATTCCTATCTTTACCGGGCGCGGCTGCGCCACGCCCGCCACCACCATTTATCCCATAGCGGTAATTTCGGCGTGACGACCGGAGTATGGGATCGAATTTTTGGCACGGCACTTGAAGACTACGCGCCGAGGCCCAGAAATGCCAAATGACTGATGCCGGAACACTCTGCGACCACACGATTTTGAGCTTGATCTAGATCTAGATCAGTCAATGAGTGAACCGCTGAGCAGGAATGGCCACGTTGTCAACGGCGTTAGCCTAACGGAGAAAGCCCGGCCTAAGAACCGGGCTTTCCGCGTTAGGGCGAATCCTCACAAATATTTTGCTGAAAGCAAGCGAGATCATTCGCTGCGGGCGTCGACCGTTCTTATCCTGCTTACAACAAATAAATCGTATCGCCGTTTCGGTCGAACGGAAGTTAAAATTTCGTAATCTTCGATAATATCCAATGGCGGTAAGCGATGGCCAAAGTTCTTCCGCATTTCCGTGACTCCTTAAGTCTATTCCGCACCTGATTCGGGAGCTAAGCGATGCCACAATTCGCACCTCAACTCGTCCAAGACATGAGGAGTGCACTTGAAGATGTCATGACAAGAGTGCCCTTGGAATATTCAACAACAGCAGTGAAGGTGTATCTCGCTGAATGTATTCTGAAGGCCGCTGCTCAAGGGCAGATAAGCTATAATGAGCTGGTCGCTTCGGCTGCTGATCAGATACAGGTGGCCATATTGCTGTTCACGTAAGCAAGCGCGAGGGCGGACATGCGGCCACTTCCACTTATGGTACAAAGCGGCCGTGCTGCCCGCCGCATTTGACGGCTGTTTACGGCTCCAAAGCGGATTGAAGCTAGGATTTTTGGTCTGCGCATTGCATAAATACAAAATGAACCAATTTACTATCCCGATTTTAGCTCTCGCAGGAGCCGCGACGGCAGCGGCCCTATTGGGTTTGCTTGCGCATGACGCCTTACACGTCCCTCGCGGCACTATCCGCATAGACGCGCTTGCCAGCGCCACCTTTATTGGGGTCGCCTTGGTAGGCAGCGTCTTACTAGAACGGAGTAAGTAGATGCCCGGCGCCATTGTCTGCTTTTGGCACTTAGCGGACATTCCAACCACAGCCGCGTTTGTCCGCTTTTGGGGAACAGCGGACAACGGTGGATTTTGGCCTGCGATGGTTTGTCCGCTAATGACCCAAAGCGGCGCCGAAGAGACCAAGTGGTCGAAGGTGGTCAGGGATTCCGATGCGCACCAATAGCGCGCCGGTACGGCTCGATCATGATCATTCGGGCTTGAGATTGATGGCCTCGACCATGCTCCGCCATTTGCCGATGTCGGTTCGAAACATTGCCTCAGCAGATTTCTGATCGAGGTTGAGCGGCTCAAAGCCGAGCTGCTCGAGGCGCGAGGCCACTTCGGGATCTTTCAAAATCTCGTTGATCGCCACATTAAGCTTGTTGGCGATCTCGTCAGGCGTTTTCGCAGGCAAGAAAAAGCCGGTCCATGCTGACGCGACGAAGCCCGGGTAGCCGCTTTCGCTGTAAGTAGGAACATCGGGCAGGATAGCCATGCGCTTCTCGCTGGCAATTGCGAGGCCTCGCAGAGCTCCGGCCTTGACCGGAGCGGCCGCGCCTGCGGCAGGAGGGGTGGCGACCAACGGAATCTGATTGCCCATCGCTGCCGTCACAGCAGGTGCGCCGCCCTGAAAAGGAATATGCGTCGTCGGGATCTTGGCGAGCCTTTCAAAGAAGTACTGGGTCACGATGTAAGAGGCGCTGCCAGCGCCGGCGGTGCCGAATTGCGCCGTCGACGAACGCGCATTATCGACGAACTCCTTCAATGTCTTGGCTCCGTTTGGCGGTGCCGAAATCATCTCCGGAGAAGTTGCGGCAATTGATATGGCTTTGAAATCATCCGCCGTGTAACCGCGCTTCGGGTAAAGAGTTTCATTAATCGGCAACGACGTCGTTGCGCCAAGAATCGTATATCCATCCGGCTCCGCTGTGGCGACGCGGCGATGCGCGAGATTGCCGGCCGCCCCCGCGCGATTTTCAACGATAACAGTCTGGCCGAGCTTGCCTTGCAGCTTCTGGCCGACGAGCCGGGCGATCACATCGATGAGCCCACCCGGCGCAAAGCCAACGATAATGGTGATGGTCTTCGAGGGATAAGTGTCGGCACGCGCCACCGTCACCGCCGACAGACTCATGGCAGTAGCCAATGCAATGGACAGACACGTGTGCCACGAAAAGGGGTGTTGTTCGGCGTTCGAAGACAGGGGGGCTGGGCTGAGGGGCATGGGGAGGTTTCCAAATAAAATTAGCTAAAGCTATAGGAGATAGTCTATCAGCGGCAAGCTGCGCCGACAAAGTGATCGAATAGAGACACTGTTTGCTGTAGTGCACCAACTACAGCTTGCTCGGAACGCTGAGCGTACGTCTCACACTACGCTGGTAGCCGTCTGAGCCTGATGGAGATACGGGCCTGAAGTTAAATCGGTTCACATGCCACTTGCGGCACAAAGCAGCCGTCGATGGCACTTAGCCGACGTACCAACTCGTTGGGGGGCGTCGGTGCATTTCATTAAAAAACATGCGGCCAATTGGTTGGTCGCTTTGCTCTTAGGGCTGTTATTTCTGCCCGCTCTTACCAGTGCATCCAATGCCCAGACACCCAACAGCCCGATTCACGATGGATCCTTACATTTGGATGTGAGAGTTCACGAGCTTGTAAAGGATATGAAGGAGCTTACGCGGGAACGGCTATGCACCTCCTCGGCCTGTTCATTGACGCCCGCCATCGCCCGCGTGAGTTCTTCATATACGTCATCATCAATCGTCACGACGCCATAATTGGAGTTCTCTCCGTCGAAGCGGCCCTCGGCGGGCTGATCAGCATGCAAGAACCAATGGTAACCGATGAGGGTAGGATGCTTCAGCCCGGCGCTGACGTAACGGTCAAAGCTCCGAGCGCGCTCGCCTTGGCTGGCAACACGAGGGCCGGCCCCGATCGTGTTGGGCAATCCGGAATCATCGCCACGGAAGGAGAATTCTCCGATCAGGCATGGCCTGCCACTGCGGGCATAGGCCTCAATCGAAGGAAACGCATTATAATCATAGCAATTAAAACCGACGACATCGAGGTGATGGCCGGCGGCCTCGATGACCGATTGCTGCGGCACATAGGCAAATCGGCAGCCGAGCACGAGATGGTTCGGATCGGCTTCCTTGATCGCGGCAACCGTGACCTCGAAGTAACGGTCGGCCAACGCGCCTGCGAACGCGTCGCAATCGGCAAAGAAACGTGCACGTCTCGCATCCGTGGCGAGCCGATCGACCTCGACGCCTTCCACGTAGAGACGGTGGCGGATGAACGGCGGTTTGATCACGCGAATCGCCGCCAGCTCATGCCAAGAATCGGCTGCAACGTGCCATACCGACTTGAATTCGCGGAAACTACCATAACGATTGCGGAGCGTATTTATTGCAGCCTCTCGACCCGGGCGCGCCACCTTTTCGTTGAGGAAGACCGTCAAGAGCTCGTCGTGTCCGCGCCAGTCCGGCGCCCACCGTAGTTCGTTATCGGTGAACCAACCGAGGAAGCTGGCATCGGTACGGTGCGGCCCGCAGATATCACTGGCCCTTTTCCGCGCGAAGATTTCGAAGTCGGGATCGAAGGCATCGCCCGGAGGCCAACCCTGTTGGTGCGAGCAAAACGATGCAGCGATGTCTACAATCGCGGTGACCGCAAGCGGCGCCGACCCTGCATTAGCGACTTTATCGTCCGACCAGGCGCCAAGCGAGTTGAACCCCCAGGAGCGCAGACGCTGTGCGGCGGCCGCACGCCAGGCCTCCCGGCTACCGTACTTTTGCTGGCAGGCTTCGCGATAAAGGAAGCGATTGGTGTTCTGAATGCAATCATGGTCGAAGTTCACCGCATCGACGCCCTTCGACAGAAAGAGTCCGCCGTCGGGGTCGACGAACCACCAGATCCCCTCGATCTGCTCGACACGGAAATAGCCACTCGCCCGAACTCGTTTGGCGACGATGCCACCCCAGCGCGTTCTGAAAGCTTCAGTCATCGAACGATATACGCCGCCTTATCCCGGTGGTTCGAGCTCTTCTCCGTGATGTTGCCTGCAGTTGGTGACGCTATCGGTGCACAGCCTCGCGTCCCGTCAGCGACGACGCATGCATTCACGGAACCACCATGACGCAGCAGGAACAGAAGCTCGTAAGCTTTTGCGCCACGCTGCCAAGCGGCAGGGCAGCGAGGTGCCCACTTCCGCGTCGCCCGACAACCAGCACTTCAACGTGCTCGCGTTTCACAATGTCGAGGATCGTTTCCGCCGCATCGCCTTCAAATGCCTGAATTCGAACATCGGATACGCCGAGCCGCTTCGCCCGTTCCTTGGCTTCTATCAGAATCTGCTTGGTAAAACGCTCGAGCAGACTTTCCGATATTCCGAGCTGCCGAATCTCTTTCATGTGGTTGCTCAAAAGCTTGACATCCCGAATCGTCACGATCCAGAGAATGCCATTCAACGCCTTTGCGAGTCCTGCCGCGACATCGACAGCGCGGTTGGCGCCTTTGGACCCGTCGGTGACAACCATGATGTGCTGCATTTGGGCCCCGCCGATTAGATTAGGTCACTTACGCACTTTGTTTCTTTTTAACAGCATCTATGGGTAACAGTTATTGATGCGCATCAATGGCAGGTTATGGCACTAAGCCGACCTCCCGCCGCTTCCGCTATTTTGTAGCTATCGGGGGTAAGCGGGACATGACGCGGACATCGTGAAACCGGCGCTAATGACCCAAAGCGGACTTTGGCAAGCCTGTCCACGGGAGTGTTTATGAGTTCGCACCCCAAGTCCTGCGCAACGTCAAATTAAGCGCCCACAATTCCCCGTCGGGCGAGCCGCCCAATCCGCCCTATGGGCTGCCATGAGATAATGCTATGCGCGGCGGTTATGGATTATTGTCAGCATACCGACGGGCAGGTCCGCGACGAGCGCTAGCGGTGCGCCAAGACGTGTTCCCAAGATTCGGCACGACGACAAGGCGGTCGACTTCACCCCTTAAAACGGCGTGCAGGAACTTGGGATAATCCCTGAAGGACACGCACCCATTCGACTGGCCGTTGGAACCCAGCATGTAGGTATGCGCCAGCATACCATCGCGACCGTACATCTTGCCGTCGTCGACCGGATTAAGGCGGATGGCCCGAACGCCATGGAAAGGCTGCTCGCGCAATGTAAGCTCATAGACATTCGGCGGCGTCGGACCGCGCATCCTGACGTGGACGTAGCGAGGATCGTCCAACTTATTACCCAGCCCCGAATGCGCCTCCAGCCTATCTCCGTTGGGCAAATAGACGGTATGCGCTGCGATGTCATAAACCGCAGTACGGCTGTCGGGATCAGGTAGCGGCATCGACTTGTTGTGACCTTGCTGCGGCGTAACGCGCTTCTCAGAGGTGGACGCCTGGGTCACAGCGGGAGTCAATTCGGCAACATGCGTTGAGGCCGGGGCACGGGCAATTTCAGGCTTCGCCCGGCTCTGCGGAGGACGCAGCGGATTCGGCTGCATCGAAGCGACATTGCTCGCGCCTTCGACGGGATGCTGCGGCACAAGCGGCACGGCGTCCGTGACCGTGGCCGTGGAAGCAGGAGTCGTCGCGCGAGCCCATTTGGCCTCAAAGGTCAGGGCATCGGCAGGATCGGTCGAAACTCGGGCCGAACCGGTAAAATTCGCCGCACTAGCAAACGTGGGATAGTGGTTAGCGAGAGCGATCGCCGCCGGGCCGATCGGCGCCTTCGCATGGAGATTGGGATTGGTAGCGAAAGCGGTGTTGATGATCCATGCGGCCGCCACAGTGACAATCGTGACGAGCGCACATGCGGCGGCCACGGTTCCGAGGCCGATGACGACAGCATTACAAAGAAACCGAATAACCCGGCGACATTCGCCGAAATGGAGAATACGACCGTCGAAAGAAATGACGTCATTAAAAGTCGCGGTCGTACCCGTCATCGTCTACGCTACTCGAAATCTATTACTTACATTTACGCCATTGCCAGTCGCGCAAGTTAAAGCCCGTCGAGCGGTCTTGATTGCTTGAAAGATACGGAACTTGATCCTGTCATCCCGATCCGCCGCTTCACGACATGTGACGGTGCGGAAAACTATGCGGGGGTTAAGGTTAAGCGGCAGTAAATGGTCCCTCGCGTGCGCCGATTCTTTTGATCGCGATCCAGTGGCCGGGCGATTACGGTCAACGCCGGCGAGCAAATGCATCGGCTCGCCGGAGAAAAGATGCATCCACGCTCACAATTGAGGACCATCAAAAATTCAGTATCACCCGGGACCACTGCAGATCGCACCGACGGGGTGATCGAATGGCGGCTCGCCGAGGTCCGAGACGGGTCTTAGCGGACATAGCGACGTAGCCGCGTCACTCGGTTTTACTCCGGATAACGGACATTCGTAGGCGCATCTACGTCGGAATATGGCCGACCATTTATGAAACCCATGCCCCGCCTATGCCATCTTCGAGTGGGTAGGGGCGGGGGTACAATCTTCTGTAGTCTTATTTGCCGCCAATTATCAGTGGCAATAGGCGGAGGGAGAATCCGCCGTCCTATGCCGTGTGAAGGGAACGCTACCCTTCGCCGCCTTCAGTTGGGTACGGGTGGGGGCAGGGCCACCGGCAAGGAGCCTCTGCATGAACGAGAAGAAGCCATCGCTTGGAATGGAAGAGAAAACAGTTGAGCAACCTGTGAGCAACGATACGAAGAGGCCCAAAAATCCATCCGCCAATGTTGCGAATGATCATGCGTCATAATTGGCGCATCCCCCCAGAGCATTGAAGAGACTCAAGCCCCTCACGTAATAAACCTCTTCAACGCGCATCGGAATCAGACCCGGTAGCCGCTGAAGTAGCTTTGACTTGGATCAAACAACCCCAATGTCATTTTTCCGTATATTCCATAAAGCGTAATGCAATCCTTGATTGATGGAGAATTAAACCCAATGACAATTCAGGCTCACGTTGCGGAACTGGAGCGGCGGCATCATGCAATCGAAAAGGAAATTGTTGAAGCATTGAAGCATAACTCCATCGATGATTTGAAGATTGTTGAGTTAAAGCGTCAAAAGCTCCAGTTAAAGGATGAGATCAAGCGCCTGCAGCACGGCACTGCTAGCGGCAACAAGTAGCGAGATGGCAATGTTGCTTGAGCACGAGATTGCAAAGGCTATTCGCAGCCATGAACGGTGGAAGGAAAAGCTCAGTGCTTCGATCGAGAATGGTACTGTAAGCGCCGATGCTTTCGATGTTGGCAACGACAGCATTTGCGACTTCGGACGTTGGCTTTATGGTTCGACCATTCCCAATGACGCGCGTTATGATTCGAAATACACCATCGTTCAATCTCTTCACGTTGAATTTCACAAATGTGCCGAAAAGGTAGTGTATTTGTTGTCTGAGGGTAGAAAAGCGGAGGCAGGCGTGCTGATGTCGAGCGACGGCGAGTACACAAAAGTGTCTGAACAGCTCATGGCGACGATGGTGGCGTGGAAGGAGTCCGTCCATAAAGCCAGGGCGAAGACGCCGTTGCACCGCAATAAGACCGTCTGAATTACGCGAACGGTCGTTTATTGATTTGAATCAACGCGCAACGATCTCGCCGAGCGAGTATACCGCCTGCTCAATTATTGGCGGTTTAAGCTATGTGGAAGCATATTTCTACCGCAAAGAATGATTGCGATTTGCAACTTGCCGTAATTGATAAAGACGGAACACATGCACTCGTGTTTCCATGCCGTCACAGTCTTGGTGGATGGATAGTCTCAAATTCCAAGCAGCGGATATACGTGAATCCGACACACTGGCGGGACTGGGACGAGGCGCAAGAAGATAGCGAGGACGCTGCTCGTAATCCGCCTATGGGCAACAATACCAATCCATCCTTAAAACTCGACCTGTTCTCGACGGCTCAACAGCTATCAGACACTTCACCGCTGTCGGCAAGCGAACCAGTGCGTAAGGACGAGCCTGCAGCCACTGCATCGCCATCGTATGCGCTACCGACCAACCTGCCGAGCGCACTCAAGCACCTGGATGACAATCAGTTAGACCGATTGCTTTCAGCAGTGCTCGCCGAGCTTAAGCAACGCGGCAAAAAGCTTTCCGTATCAGATGAAACGTCCCGCAAGCAGCAGATCAAGGAAGTCGCGCCGCCTTTGGCGGAAGGGAAACTGAATGCTGTTCGCGCTGCCTTCAAGGCTGGTGTTAGACCGTCACGGATTGCTCGGCAGTTCGGGATTTCCCAGTCGGACGTGAAAAAGGTGTTGGCGAGCGATCGGTCGAAGTGAGCAGCCTTACGCATGCCGAAATACGACGAGTTAGTTGTTTTGGGGGAGCTACTCGGGGTCTGCTTATTCGTGTTCCTGGTGGTCGCGATGGTCTGGGGCAAACGCCCGCCATCGTGACGCTCTCGGGCATGATTCGATGCATAGGAGATATGCCGACTGATAACGCCGTCACCCTCTCTTGCATCTCTGATTTGAGGATCACGGCTTGCGCTCCCACGCCGCCTTGAAATCCGCCATCGGTTGCTCACGGCCCGCATCACAACGGCGATCATGCGTACTTTGCGGGACGCGCGCGGTGATCGTCCAGAACCAGCGGGGATCTGCCGGTGCTGCGTGTTTCCACATGATGCGACCGATGTGCTGGTCGCCGTCGAAGACATCGTAATCGTCGTCCTACCATTGGCCTGTCGGGCGGCTCTTGGATGCGCCCTTGAGAATTAGTGTGCGCACGCTGTCGTCTGTGACCTTCGCCTACCGTGACTGACAGTCGGTGCTCGTCCCGCGCGCCTGGCAAATCACATTTGGGGATTGTAGCGGCGGTGACGGCGACGAGGACGTAGGCGCGGCCCGTTTGGCTCGTCGGGCGTCAACATATTTTTGGCATTCAGCGTAAGATTCGGCTCCGGGATAAAAGCCGTACGATCTGCAAGCGACGTCATCGGAAGCGGCGACGCTATCGAGTGGCTGGTTCCAGCCGGGATCGCTAGAACAGCCAGATAGAACCAACACCGCAATGGTGGCGGCAATTGCGTACTTGAACGTGATCTTTATGATCATTGTTTCGCCGGACTGCCGACTAGCGCCCGATGCAACTCGGTGACCGCTTGCGCGAGTTGGTCGTGATGTAAAACGTCGCCTTTGGGAATGCGCCCAACCGTCTTAGCCAATTCGCGCAGAATGTCAGCGAATAGGCCGAAGTTGATGTGCATGTGAATCGATTTGCGCACGTCTTCAGCACCTGGTCGTTCGAGAATCAGCGCGATGCCGGTGGGATCGAGATGTGCCTCGAATCGAGATGAGCGCTCGAACGTTCCGACATAGAGTTTGTCTGGGTATTCGAGCGCGATCTCCGCCTTGTCAGGGATAGGTTTCGTCATTGGGTCCCCCTTCGATAATCGCACTGAATTTGCGCGCGTCGTACCTCGTCGACTACGGCTTCACCCCGCCGATCCGCTCGCCGAATAAATCGGCGATCGGGTAGTTCGCTCTAAGCTAATCTGAGTAGCGCTGATCGTACATGAGGTCAAAAAAGACCGGGGGTGGGTGCCGGCCACCCCCAGGATTGCGCTCGCTCTGCAAAATTCGACGCACTCGTCTATTTCGCGGCGGTTTTCAGAATTTTCGTCGGGGACCAGTTTGACAGACAGGTGACCCATTTCGGCCTGAGAGCGAAGAACCGGCCCGCGTGCCGATCGTGGCCCCGGTCCCGACCGCGGCCCTGGTGGCGCCCCACCGCCGCCGCGCCCGCAGCTTTGAACGTCGCGACAGATGCCGGTTTGGAGATGGTCCAAACCGGCATCCGTTGCTTCAGAAAACCAATCGTGCCGTCTACTACTTCGATACGATCGTGCTGTTGCTTGGCATGATGATCGTCGTCGCCAATCTCCCGCTTTCACGATTTTTCCGCGTCATCACCCACTGGATCGAAGCCTACGTTAGACGGCCGATCACGTTGCTTGGAATGGTAATTTTTTCCTCCGGGGTTCTCTCAGCGTTCCTGGTCAACGACACGATCTGCCTGGTGATGACCCTGCTCGTGCTCGAACTCGTGACACGGCTAAAGCAAAATCCTATTCCCTGCCTCTTGGCGATCGCGACCGCGTCTAACATCGGTAGTGTCGCGACTATCACTGGAAATCCCCAAAACATCATAATTGGAAGCCTCTCCCGTATTCCTTACGGTGATTTCGCTGCGGCGCTTGTGCCGGTCGCAGTCATCGGGCTCATGATCACTTCTGTTCTCATCGCATTATCCTATCGGAGCGAATTCTTTACGCGTGATCGTGACGTTTTTCGTTGGTGGGCTATCCGTAGCTAGTGCAATTTTTCTGATCTTGGAAATGGGTCAGCCTTTTGCGGGGCTAATGCAGATTTCCAGTGAGGCACCACGCCACGCGCTTGCACCGCTTGGTTCCTAACATGGGGGGTAAAGCGGACATCGCCCTAGCCAACAGCCCCGTCCCGATGCGCAAATTTCTTTTGCGCTGCGGACTCAGTAGCGAACGTCAAGGCGCCGTGCTACAGGTGTGAACCCGTTCGAAACGAAATCAATGCAATAGGCTTTACTTTCAAGACCAAGATATTTGATAATCCCGAAAGTATCCTCTCTGATGGACGCACAGTGATTTCAGCGTATCTTACGCGACAGCGGACGGTCTTCGCTATTCTGGCTGTTTTTGGGCTGTTAGCAGCATGCGCTACACGACCTGAGACTGGTTTTCTGCTTCCTGTCGCCGAGACGGCAGCGGGTGCGACCGATCGTACGTTGCTTGTGGCAACAACACGTGAGCGGGACGCGCGGCCTGGTACTTTATACAACGGCGAGAGAGGGCAGCCGTTGGACTTTGCGGCAGTAACGATCTCGATTCCACAAAACCACGTCGTTGGCGAGATCGAATGGCCATCGAATCCTCCCGGAAATCCAAATACGGATTTCGTTGTGCGCCAAGCCGCGTATCTGGACGGCGAAAAGGAATTCGTCCGAACGTTGAATGCCCAATTGGCGAAGCGTCCGCGTGGCAGCCGCAGGGTATTCTTGTTCATTCACGGCTTCAACACGATGTTTGCCGAGGGGCTTTATCGCTTTACGCAGGTTGTTCACGATTCGGAATCCGTGGCTGTCCCCGTGCTGTTTACCTGGGCTTCGCGCGGAAAAACCGGCGCATATATCTATGATACCAATAGTGCGACGACGGCCCGCGACGATCTCGAGCACACACTCCGGCTGCTCTTTGCAAGCGATGCCGACCAGATCAATATTCTGGCCCATTCGATGGGCAATTGGGTCACGGTAGAGGCGTTGCGACAGATCAAGATATCAGGCCAATTTCCGCCGATGGGTAAACTTGGATCGATCTTTCTCGCGGATGCCGACATAGATATGGATGTTTTCAAATCGCAGATGCGTCGGTTTGGAAAACCGAAAAAGCCATTCTACGTCATCGTTTCCAAAGATGATAAAGCGCTTCGGTTCTCCACTTTTATCGCAGGCGGCAGGAGTCGATTGGGTGACGATGAAAACGTAGAGGAGCTGGCCGCTTTAGGAGCGACCGTGATCGACCTGACAGATGTAAAGGCGACTGATCCAACCAATCACAGCAAGTTCGCGCAAATCGCCGACGTGGCCCCGCAGTTGACCGCAGTCCTTGCCAAGGGCGTCGCCGCAAATCCCGAGTCCCAGGGAAAGCAGCCAGAGGGCGGCACTCTTGCAGGTATTGTGGCAACGCCGGTTACGATTCTTGGCGCTTCAATCAAGATCACTTCCGGTCAATAATTCAACGACTTCAATGCCCACATTCTATTTGCGTACGGACGGTGCTAACGCGCCGCCGCTAGATTGGGCCGGTGAAACGCAACCGCAATTGATGCCGCGAATGTCCGCTAAGTGGGGCGGGGCCGGGGCATGTCTGTGGGGTAACCGACTTGGGCACTAGCGGACAACCTGCATAATCTATAATCATATCAATGTCATTTGGCGGAAGGGGTGAGATTCGAACTCACGGTACCCTTGCGGGTACGCCGGTTTTCAAGACCGGTGCCTTAAACCACTCGGCCACCCTTCCTTGCAGTAATTTCAATGACTTAACAGACACCGCGCGGAACATTTTGGCATTTTTGGCCCCGGATTGGCCCCGGTGCGGTTTGGGCGCACCACAGAACAAGCTTCTACGGTTCTTCGCGCGCCGCCGCAAACATGGCCTCCATGGTCTGTGCTGCCCGGTCATCCGAATTAGGGAACATATGGCCATAGACCGATAGCGTTATTGTCGGTGAGCCGTGGCCAAGCCGCCGACTGACTGAAAGTACGTCCTGTCCCGAAGCGATCAACTGCGAAGCATGGGTATGCCTTAGCGAATGCAGCGTCACTATTGGTACGCCAGCGGCTTTTACGGCCTCACGCCATTCCTTCGTCAGCGAGTTCGGGCTACGTGGCTTGCCTGCCCAAGTTGCAAATACCAAGTCATCCGGCGCGGCACGGCCAAGGCCAAGCTTGAGCCGTTGTTGCTGTTGGACCTTCCAATGTTCACGTAATTCCGCCACCGCCGAAGCGGGCAGGCTGATCGACCGGCGTCCGTGACGGGTTTTTGGCGACTTGAAGCGCAAGCCTGCTTTTGTCTGTTCAAGCGACTGTTCAACCCGCAGCATCGCGCCATCAAGATCAACGTCACGCCAGCGCAACGCCAGCAATTCGCCGCGCCGCATCCCAGTCGTCAGCGCTACGATAAGAATGGGATAGATACTGCGCCCTTCCAGCTTGCGCAGCACGCTTTGCACTTGGGCGGGCGTGAGCAATTCGATTTCAGTGGACGCCACGCGCGGCGGGCTTATCAGCGCGGCGACGTTTTGTTGGACCAAGCCCCAACGATTGGCATGGCCTAGCGCGCGATGTAAAACGCGATGCACATGCCCGACTGTGCGCGGCGCTAGTGCGCGGCGATATTTTCCACCATGCAATAGTACGCCGTAGAGTTCATTGAGTTGTACGGCGCGAAGCTTTTGCAGATGTACGTTGCCGATATGAGCGGCAACGTGATTACGCAACAGTTCGGCATAGCGTTCAAAGGTCTTGGCGCTGACATGGCTTTGCGCCCAATCGCGCTGCCAACGTTCAATGAACTGCGCCACAGTCATTTTGGAAATATCGACGTATTGGCCTTTCGAATGTTCAGCGATCAGAACCGCAAGTTTTAATTCGGCATCGCGCTTTGTTCCTATAAAAGTATGATAACGAATGCGACGTTTGCCGGTGAGCGGATCCGCCCCTAGTTCAATCCTGAGCCGCCAGGATTTCTTACCGCGCCGCCGGATATGACCGCTCATGTTTGAGCCTTTTTAGATTTGAGGAAATTCGATATTCGCTCGGCAAGCCGCCCGGCCGCCTTGTGCAATGAACGTGCCCTGATTTGCGTTTCAGGCGTAGCGTAGCTGGGCTTGCCGGTTGCCGCTTCCTTGAGTACACGCCAGGCCCAACTTTTTGCGCCGACAGTTTCGTAATCTAGAGGCTGGTCGGGTCGTTTCATTTCGCCGGTCGGGCGCAACGCAAGCATGATTTCTTGGGCTGCCATACAAGCCTGATCGTAAGCGTAGGGCTCATCTATCCAATCGCATTTTCGAGCCGCGTCCCATGATTGCGTCAGATGAAATAATCCAGAGTTGCCTGCGACCTGCATTGCTTCGGCCGACAATTTCAGAATGGCCGACAATGACGCATATTCACCGGAGGCATAGGTATCGGTATCGGTTTCGAAACTCCGAAGCAGGCGCGAGTTGATTTCCTTATTGATTGAAATGCCGTGCTGTTCCGCTGCGATTTCCAGCATTTCATGCATTTCCGGCGTGGTCCGAAAGTTTGTTTGAACGGGTTTTGGCTTTGGCATCGGGCCTCCCATGAAAAAGTGGTACCACTTTTAATATTTGATTTCAAGGTCATTTTAACTTGACTAGGCCCGTTACGCGAATATTGGTAGCGCGGTAGCTCATTATGGTTACTGTTGTTATAAATAGTGACCACATTGGCATCAATTATCTGGATGAAGGAAAATCAGCAAATGGCGCGAGTGAACAAGGTCAACACCAACGACGAACGCCAAGTCTTAACTGTCCCCGAAGCGGGCCGCCGTTTTGGGTTGGGTCGTAACGCCGCATATGAAGCCGCCCGAACCGGCCAAATCCCCACCTTGCGCTTTGGCAAGTTGAAGCGGGTATCGGTGAAGGTCATCGACCGGATGCTCGACGGCGGCGGATTAGCCAGCAATCCAAACGGTGGCACCGCGCGGGTAGTTGAGAAGTAAAAAAACTACGGCCCGATTTTCACCAACGTGAAATCGGGCCGCGTTCATTTCTAGCGCCGATCCGATGAGATTCCTTGGCGGGATATCGGATCAGCAAGGTAGGTTTCGGTGCAGCCCATAGATAGGCCAATTGTTTTCCGACAGCAACAGCCCGCCGCCGATCATCAGGCTGCGCGCGCCGTCCGCGATGGCGTTGAATGGTCCGATTGCTGCCGCCACATGGGGCTGCACCGGAAGTCGCCTGCCGGACATGTCCCAGCGGCGCTGATGGGGGAGGAAAACGACGCCTACCCCGTGGTCGCCAGCCTGAATGCCGGGTGGCGGGTCATCGTCTGCAAGGCCGCGATCCAATGGATATTGCAGCGGCGGCGCGGCGGTCCTAACGGGTGGCGCGGTCGCTCGTATTGTCGCACCAGCGAAGCCTTGGTCGGGTGCGCGCGTGAGCATGTCGGCGGCACTGCCGGTGACGCGCTGGTGATCTTGCTGCGACTACCCGATCGGATCGGCGGTGAGGCATGACAAAGGCACCCAAGCGGTCGCTTGCTGATGACCTGCTGCCGCTGACACCGGCATGGGGGATGGAGTACTTACCGAGAGTCGTTGCCGGTGATCCTGATGCCGTCAGGTGTTTGATCTTCGTCGCACAAAATAATCAGCGCGGAAAAATTGTCGCGGCCCTTTGGAAGCACAGAGTGGCGCCGGAAGTTCTGCGCGTAGCACTTGCGGATGGTTACGACCACGACCACAGCCACGTTTGTAATGCGTTCCGCCGTAGGAGTTTGGTGGCGGCCTTTAGATGGGCCAAATTTCCTACCGATCATCTTGCCGACGAATTCACGATATGGCGCGGAGGCAGCGGCGATCTTGCTTACCTTCTGAGCGGGTTCTCTTGGACGCGGGATAGGGATATTGCCTGCTGGTTTGCCATGCGCTTTGCAGGCATCCACCCACCGCCGCGCTTGTATAGGGCAACGGTCAAGCGCGAGCAGGTCCTAGCGCACCTGACGGGCCGCGAAGAAGATGAAATTCTCATCGAGCCGTTTTCAGTTTCGGTGGTGAAAACTGATGGCGACGTTGCTGCGTGGAAAAAAGCGGCTCACCGACACTGCCAAAGAGTAGCGAAATATATCGACGCACTGAACGACCGCTCCGGCTCCGATATTCAGATTGCCGAGGCCGCACAATGACAGAACGGCGGCGGCTTCCGAACAGACGCTTTTGCGAAAGCTTTACCTTCGAAGTTGGCGGGCTGCGCTTTACCGCGACCGTGAGCCGATTTCCTGATGGTCGCATTGGCGAATTGTTTCTCAATAATCATAAATCAGGAAATCATGCGGATACCAACGCCCGCGATGCGGCCATCGTGTTGTCATTCGCCCTGCAACACGGGGCCGACATAAACGCGATACGCAAGGCGCTATGCCGTGATAGCCGGGGCAACGCATTGGGGCCGCTCGCCGCTGCGCTTGATTTGTTGGCCGTTGATGGCGCGATGACTGAGGGGCCTGGCCATGCCAAAAACCCATGACGCGACAGGGCGCAGCCTAAAGCGCAGCGGCAGCATCTTGGCCGCCCCGCCTCAGACAAACACGCGCGCATACCGCCGACGCAACAGGATTGCGGGCCAATTCGCGCCGCGCCTTATTGAGATGCTGGAAGGCCCGGCCTACCGGGTGATGAGCCTGTCCGCGCACCGGCTGCTTGACCGGCTTGAGATTGAATACGGACACCACGCGGGCCGCGACAACGGGAAATTGCCCGTCACCTACGACGACTTTGTGAAATATGGCATTGAACGCCACAGCATCGCGCCCGCGATGCGCGAAGTTGAGGCGCTTGGGTTTGCGCAGGTCACTGATCGCGGTCGCGCCGGTAATGCCGAGTATAGGACGGCGAACAAATTTCGGCTGACGTATCGGCCCACAGACGAGCGTGGAGCGACGGACGAGTGGCGGACGATCGAGACCGTTGAGGAAGCTAAAGCTATCGCACAGGCAGCTCGAAAGCCTGTGAGACGCGTTAGGTCACAGACCAAAGGGGTATCCGAAAAACAAAATCCAGTGGAGAGTTTTCCCCATTTCAGTGCGGCAAACCCCCACCGAAAATCCCAAATCCCAGTAGGGGAAACCCCCACTACAGTCATAGTGGGGAAACCCCCACTACTATCTATATCTGCACTGGGTGGGGACGAACCATCCCAATGTCAGGCGGCGCATCCGGCCAGAAACGGAGCGCGCCGATGACCCAATCCAACCGGCAGCGTCCCAACGATGCGCGGCAAGTCCGCGCAAGCCTTTGGCTTACGCCATCGTCTGAGGAAGCCGGGGAGTGGGCTACCAATTTCCGCGACGGTGCTGATGCAGATCACGATAACGCTGCTGACGATTTTGCCCGGCTGCTGCGTTTCATGGCGGCCTGCCGGGCAAGCGACATACACGATGGGGGATATTACGCTGATCGGTTCGCTGCATTTATCCATGGTGACTTCGTCACGCTGCAAGCCGCCTTCGGGCTGAAGAAAGATATTCGGCACCTGCAGCGAAAGCTGCGGCGCGATGAAATTATAGTGGAAGCTGCGGCGACGTTCTGTAGCGAGATCGCGTCCAAGCGTGGGCAAGCGGAGCTACTTTCAAAAAAACTTTCCCGTTATCGGGCTACTGCTTGGCAGCGCGATCAATTTTGCATCGCGTGTCCGCAGAGACATGCCCGCAATCTGCAAGCCCTACTTTGGGAAATCCTAAAACTTGAGGATGCGCAACTAAGTTGGGAAAGCATCCGCAAAGTGCTGGGTTAAGTCGAGACCCTTTTCTTTACCCACGCGCACTCGCACGCTGCATGCACATGCACCAGCGCAACGGAGAATGAAAAATGTCTTGGAAAGATGTGGTATCCGCAGTAATGGTCAACCCATCGCCGCCGGTTATGGGAGGCGGCGACGTAATCGACTTTCTGCCGGAACCTGCGAAAGCAAAACTATTTCATCTGCGCACTAAGTGCGACGATGATCGTGCTGCGCTACGCGCCGTCACCGACAAGCGCAATGAACAGCGCGAGAAAAAGGTTGAGGCTACGTCCGAAATTCGGAGGCTCAAAAGCGAGTACACACTCGCACTTGGGCGGCCCAGCGATAATGACCACCCAAGCCTTCAGCGTTTGACCGGGCAGGTCGCTGCTGCGGATGCGGAATTGTTGCGGCTTGAACCGCCATACAAAGAGCGATCGGAACATGCGTCACATAGTGGCCAACTCGTTCAAAATATCGAGCGGTACCTGCATGAAAATTCACGTGGGCAATCCTTCAAAGCCTTCACTGGCTCAATGCCGGGTTTAAAAAAAGGTGAACGCGCGCCCGATGCTGTGCAGCGAATTCGCACCGAGATCGAAGTGTTGCGCGAACGTAAAAGGCTCACCGAGTTAGCACCATTGCCAAGCGCTGACGCAAAACTAATTGCGGCTGAACGCATCGATGAATTGGCGGCCCAAGGCACGCCAGATGTTTTTGATCTGATCGAAAATGGCGGGAAGATCGAGTGGCCGATGAGATCACCAACAATCGCGCCGGACGGTGCCGGCAT
>Ga0209048_10002005_pt1 | contig 20483 bp, 18 predicted proteins | sample FrelakmetCRP12CR_FD_187146 | JGI IMG/M metagenome (GOLD analysis project Ga0209048, IMG submission 187146) | Freshwater lake sediment microbial communities from the University of Notre Dame, USA, for methane emissions studies - CRP12 CR (SPAdes)... | ecosystem: Environmental > Aquatic >... | reverse complement strand
TCGTACCGCCTGGTCGATCTACACCTACAAGATCGAATTCGATCCTGCGCGTCTCACGAATCCCGCGTTACGCACCCATTGACATAAACCATAGAATCTATGGAAATCCGATCGCCGCGCCTGCGACCGCGAGCTATGGCTGCTCCACCTCTTGGATTCAACCGATGGACGCAACACACTAAACTGCGTAAGCAGGAGGAGTGTTGCAGATGACGTATCGGCCACGGACCTATTACACGGACAGCCAGAAGGCGCTTATGTGGGAGCGCTGGCAGAAGGGCGATTCGCTCCAGCAGATTGCCCAGCTGTTTGATCGGACCCACTCGTCGGTTCAGGGCATTCTGGTGCGGACGGGTGGGATACGTCCCGCGCCACGACATCGCTCGACATTGGCGCTGACATTGACCGAACGAGAAGAAGTATCGCGCGCGGTAGCTGCAGGGCGCTCGATCCGATCAATCGCGTCCCAGCTCGGGCGGGCACCCTCCACCATCAGCCGAGAAATCCAGCGCAACGGCGGCCAGCAGTGGTATCGGGCGAGTCACGCGGATCAGGCGGCGTGGGACCGAGCGCAGCGCCCCAAGACGTGTAAGCTGGTCAAGAATCGACGTTTGGCCCGCGTCGTGGCGGGCAAGCTCCAGTCGCAGTGGTCGCCGGAGCAGATTGCGGGATGGCTCAAGCGGACGTACCCGGACGACGAGACGCACCAGGTGTCACACGAGACCATTTATCGCAGTCTCTTCATCCAGGCTCGTGGTGCCTTGAAGAAAGAGTTGTTGCAGCACTTGCGGCGGACACGAGCCATGCGCCGTTCGCGCCACCACACCCAGAAGACAGCTAATCACGGCCGAATCGTTGACGCGGTGTCGATCAGTGAGCGTCCGGCCACGACTGAAGATCGGGCATTGCCGGGTCACTGGGAAGGTGACCTCCTGTTCGGCGACCGCAACAGCCAGATTGCGACCCTCGTTGAACGCCATACCCGCTACGTCATGCTGGTGAAGGTTGCCGGTACCGATACCGAGACGGTCACCAAAGCGTTGATCAGGAACGCGCGTAAGTTGCCGCAGGAACTCTACCAATCGCTGACGTGGGATCGAGGTAAGGAAATGGCCGCCCACAAGCGCTTTACCCTGGCGACTGACATCAAGGTCTACTTCTGCGATCCGCAAAGTCCTTGGCAGCGCGGGACGAATGAGAATACGAACGGGCTCTTGCGGCAGTATTTCCCGAAGGGGAATAACCTCTCTGGCTACTCGCAAGCCCAACTTAATGCGGTGGCCAGGAAGCTAAATGAACGCCCAAGGAAAGCGCTAAACTACGAAACACCCGCTGAGCGATTCAGCCAATGTGTTGCAGCCACCGGTTGAATCGAAGCTTGACTCCGGCCGTTCCCGGCGTGAATGCTTTGACGCATGAATGGCCCGAGGTGGCCCCACGCAGACAGTGCCAAGTGGCGGCCACCACTATTGCCTGGAGCGTCGTTCCCGATACGGAGTTCCTGGCGCGACGTTCAAAGTACGGCACATGGGGCCAATGTTCGAGGGCAAACATCTGCCCGCGCTCCGGCTTCCGCGCTATCGTGTAGACACGCGACGCGCGAATGCTCTTGCGCCATGAATCCGCGGCCGGTCAAGCGAAGGACCACGCGGACTGCGCCGGATTTCGACGGACAAGTCGGGAATTGAGCTTCGGCCTATGTGGGCTGGATTATGTCGCGCTGGCGCTGTTCATCGTCTGCTGGCTGGGCACGGACTGGCTGATCGCGCACCGCGCGCGCCGCATACCTGGCGTGCATGACCTCATCCGACCGCAACGCATCGAGTGGATGCGGCAAGCACATCTGCGCGACATCCGCATCGCGGACGCCGGGCTGAGCGGCGGCAGATTGAAGCGCAATATCGATGATGCCGCACTTGCGGAAGAGCCCGGCGGGACATGACGCACGACCGAGGGCGGCCTTGTTCAGTTCAGTGCGCAGGCCCCCGGCCCATCCGGGTGACCGCACGAACCGCATGGACCTGCGGCGACGGGCGCCGCCTGCGCGGTCGATACCGCCGTGGCAAAAACGGAGAGCTTCTTTTCAAGGTCGATCGAGTGGCAGTCCGGGCAGTCCGGAACGGCACCCGAGCGGACGAGCGTTTCGAATTCGTGCCCGCACTTTCTGCACGCGTATTCGTAGATTGGCATGTTCGACTCCTTGTCTGTCAAGCATTGTAATCGAGCAGGAAACGCCTGGCGCGGAAGGCGCCGCGCAAATTGCGCAAATTCGGCCCATGAGCTCGAAGCGCGCCGGCACTCGCTGACCGACAAAGTCCGCCCTGGGGCACCCTGTGTCGTTTGGCGACAACCTTGGGTCGCTAAGCCGTCGGCACCGTTGCGGTGCGCCCCCTACCATTGCAGGCAACGACGACCAGGTGGAACGAATGTCCAACGACGCGGCAGAAGACCTCGACCTCGACGGCCTCAACGACGAGGAGCTGGTCGAGCAGGTGCACGACGATCTCTATAACGGCCTCAAGGAGGAAGTCGAGGAAGCCACGCGCATCTTTCTCGCCCGCGGCTGGTCAGCCGAGCGGGTCCTGAACGACGCGCTCGTCGAAGGCATGCGCGTCGTCGGGATCGACTTTCGTGACGGGATCCTGTTCGTGCCTGAAGTGCTGCTGGCCGCCAACGCGATGAAGGGCGGAATGGCGATCCTGCGTCCGCTGCTCGCCGAATCGGGAACCGAGCCGATCGGCAAGATGGTCATCGGCACGGTCAAGGGCGACATCCACGACATCGGCAAGAATCTCGTCTCGATGATGATGGAGGGTGCCGGCTTCGAGGTGATCGACCTCGGCATCAACAACCCGGTCGAGAAATACCTGGAAGCGCTCGCCACGCACAAGCCCGACATCCTCGGCATGTCGGCGCTGCTGACGACCACCATGCCCTACATGAAGGTGGTGATCGACACGATGAAGGACCAGGGCATCCGCGACGACTACATCGTGCTCGTCGGCGGCGCGCCGCTGAACGAGGCGTTCGGCAAGGCGGTTGGCGCCGACGCGTACTGCCGCGACGCGGCGATCGCGGTGGAAACGGCCAAATCGCTGATCGCCGCCCGCCGCGCGACCCGCGACGCACGCTGAACTCGGGCAGCCCGATGGGAGTGCCGGCACCCGTGCTCGTGATCGCCTGCGGCGCGCTCGCCCACGAGATCGTGGCATTGCGCGATGCGAATGGCTGGACTCACCTGGACGTGCAGTGCCTGCCAGCCGACCTCCACAACGCGCCGTCGCGGATCCCTGCTGCGGTGCGCGACAAGATCCGAGCCAACCGCGACCGCTACGCGTCGATCTTCGTCGCGTACGGGGACTGCGGCACCGGCGGCGCGCTTGACGCGATGCTTGCGCAGGAGCAGGTCGAGCGGATTCCCGGCGCGCACTGCTACGAATTCCTTGCGGGCGGCCCCGCGTTCGCGGCACTCGCCGACGACGAGCCGGGCACGTTCTACGTCACCGATTTCCTGCTGCGCCACTTCGATCGGCTTGTGATTCGCGGCCTCGGGCTCGACCGCCACCCGGAACTGGCCGCGCAGTATTTCGGCAACTACCGGCGCGTTGTCTACCTTGCGCAATCGCCCTCGCCCGAGCGGGTGGTTGCCGCCCGCGCCGCCGCCAATCGATTGGGGCTCGCGTTCGAATATCGCTGCACGGGCTATGGGGACCTCGAGCGTAGCCTTCGCGCGGTGAACGCCGGAGTAGCGGTGTGGCGAAGCTGATCCTCATCTCTTGGCGCGACATCCCCGCGCAGGTGGTCGTGAAGCAGGGCCGCAACACCGCCAAGGTGCCGCTGTCGCAGCGCTTCCAGGAAGCGGTCGACCGTGCCGCGATGCGCGCGGGCAAGGGCAGCTCGGATGCCTACCTCGCGGACTGGAAGCGCAGCGAGCCGCGGGAATGCGGTGCCGACATCGAAGCCGAGGCGGCGGCCGAGGCCGCGCGGCTGGAAGCGCGCTACAGCGACGCCGATCTCGAGCGGCTCATTCGCGCGCACGGCGTGGACGACGACGCCGCGGTCGCCGCGCCCGGTGCACCGGAAGGGCGCTGATGTACGCCGTGCGCCGCTGGTCGGTGCGCCAGGCGCGTGCGCTGGAGACGTGCTATCGGGCCTTCGAGCGTGCGATGGTCGCCCTGCATCCGGTGTGGACGCGCATCGGCTACGCGCGACTGGAAAGGCCGGTTGCCGCAGTGGAAAGGGCCGTCAAGGGGTTCCTCTTCGATTGCCGGATGTGCGGCCAATGCGTCCTCGGCTCGACGGGGATGTCCTGCCCGATGAACTGCCCGAAGAGCCTGCGCAACGGTCCGTGCGGCGGAGTGCGCGCCACGGGCCACTGCGAAGTCGATCCGCGGATGATGTGCGTCTGGGTGGACGCGGTCGCCGGCAGTCAGCGGATGCGCGCCGGCAGAGACGCCATCCATGTGGTGCAGTTCGCCGTCGACCGGCGCCTCGAGGGGCGCTCGTCGTGGCTCGCGGCGGCGCGGGCGCCGACCGGGGCGCCGCCATGAAATTCGAGGACGAGCCGGTACCGGGATATCCGCTGCCGATCCTCCCCGGCCACACGTCGCCCGGACGGCTGGAGCGCGTGCTTCGTGCGGGGGCGTTCGCGGTCACGACCGAGCTCGATCCGCCCGATTCCGCCGATCCCGAGGACGTCTATCGGCGTGCCCGCATCTTCGACGGCTTTGTCGATGCCATCAACGCCACCGACGGCAGCGGCGCCAACTGCCACATGTCGAGCCTCGCCGTCTGCGCGCTGCTGACGCGCGTCGGCTACGCGCCGGTGATGCAGATCTCCTGCCGCGACCGCAACCGCATCGCCATTCAGGGCGACATCCTGGGCGGCGCGGCGATGGGCGTCTGCAACATGCTCTGCCTCACCGGCGACTTTGTTGCGGCGGGCGATCATCTGCAGGCGCGACCCGTCTTCGATCTCGACTGCATGACGCTGCTGGAAATCGGCCGCGCGCTGCGCGACGAGCACCATTTCCAGAGCGGCCGCAAGGTGACGCACGCGCCGCGTGTCTTCTTCGGCGCCGTCGAGAATCCGTTCGCGCCGCCGCACGAGTGGCGCGCCTTCCGGCTCGCGAAGAAGGTCACGGCCGGTGCGCAATTCATCCAGACCCAGTATTGCTACGACGTGCCGCGCCTGCGCGAATTCATGCGGCACGTGACCGACCTGGGTCTGCTCGATCGTGTCTTCATCCTGGTCGGCGTCGGGCCGCTGCGCTCGGCCAAGGCCGCGGAGTGGATGCGCTCGTGCGTGCCGGGCGTCCACATCCCCGATGCCGTCGTCAAGCGGATGTCCGGCGCGGCGAACCCGGCGCTGGAGGGCCGCAGGTTCTGCGTCGAACTCATTCAGGAGATCCGCGAGATCCGGGGTGTCGCCGGCGTGCACGTGATGGCGTATCGGCAGGAAGAGTCGGTCGCCGATGTGATCGAGCGCTCCGGCGTGCTGAACGGCCGCACGCCGTGGCGCCCCGAGCGAATCCAGGATGTCCACCAAACCGAGGCCGCGTCATGACCGACACCGTCATCAGTTCCGCCACCAAAGAAGTCGTGATCGGGTTCGAGCGTCCCTTCGTGATCATCGGCGAGCGCATCAACCCGACCGGGCGCAAGATCCTCGCCGCAGAAATGGCGGCCGGCGACTTTTCGCGCGTCGAGGCCGACGCCCTCGCGCAGGTCGCCGCGGGCGCACACATGCTGGACGTCAACGCCGGCATCCCGCTCGCCGACGAGCCGGCGATCCTCGCCCGCGCGATCCAACTGGTGCAGTCGATCACGGATGTCCCACTGTCCATCGACTCGTCGATCGTCGCCGCGCTCGAGGCCGGGCTCGCCGTTTACAAGGGCAAGCCCCTGGTCAATTCGGTGACCGGCGAGGAAGACCGGCTCGAGGCCGTGTTGCCGCTGGTGAAGAAATACGGCGCCGCCGTGGTCGCGATCTCCAACGACGAATCGGGGATCTCGGCGGATCCCGACGTCCGGTTCGCAGTCGCGAAGAAGATCGTCCAGCGTGCCGCCGACCACGGCATCCCGGCTGCCGACATCGTCGTCGATCCGCTGGTGATGCCGATCGGCGCCGTGAATCAGGCGGCGGTGCAGGTGATGCGCCTGGTGCATCGGCTGCGCACGGAACTCGAGGTCAACACCACCTGCGGCGCATCGAACGTGAGCTTCGGCCTGCCGCAGCGCGACGGCATCAACACCGCGTTCCTGACCATGGCCATCGGTGCGGGCATGACCTCCGCGATCACCAATCCGCTGCACGAAGGAATCGTTCGCGCCTGCATGGCCGCCGACGTGATGATGGGCCACGACCCGGATTGCATTCGCTGGATTCGCCGATTTCGCGAGGCGCCGACCCCCGGCGCCGAAGGCGAGGCGGCACGTGGCCGGCGCGAGGTCGGCAGGCGGCGGCGCGCGTGAGCGCAGCGCACGCACCCACCGGAGGCAACGCGTGATTGCGACGGCGAGACGACGAACCGGCACCGCGACGCAGGCGAGTGGGGCAATTCGCTGCGGGCGCATGCATCATCCTGAGCCCGCAGCGAATTGCCCCACTCGCCCACCGACGCCATGGCCGTGACCACCACCGACGCATTGGTCGTCTTCACGCCCTCGGGGCGACGGGGGCGCTTTCCCGTCGGCACGCCGCTGCTCCAGGCCGCGCGCTCGCTCGGTGTGGACATCGATTCGGTCTGCGGCGGGCGCGGGATGTGCGGCCGCTGCCAGGTGGTGTTGGCCGAGGGCGAGTTCGCGAAGCACGGCGTGACGTCGCGCTCGACGAACCTGTCGCCCCTCGGGCCTGTCGAGCGGGAGTTCGCCCGCGGCCATCCACTGGCGCCCGGAAGGCGGCTGTCCTGCTCGACGCAGGTGCTGGGGGATGTCGTCGTCGACGTGCCGCAGGACAGCCAGGTCCATCGGCAGGTCGTGCGCAAGTCCGCCGAAGCGCACGACATCGAGCTCGATCCGGTCGTGCGCCTGCACTACGTCGAGGTGCAGCTACCCGACATGCACGATCCCTCGGGGGACTTGCGCCGGCTCGAGGATGCGCTCGAGTTCGAGTGGCGGCTGACGGAGCTTGCCTGCGACGTGCGCGTCCTGCAGCAGCTGCAGCCAGCCCTGCGCCGGGGCGGATGGAAAGTGACGGTGGCCGTACACGGCGGCAGCCAGATCATCGCCGTGTGGCCGGGCTTCCGCCAACGCGTGTACGGCATCGCGGTCGACGTCGGTTCGACGACGATTGCCGCACACCTGTGCGACCTCTCCAGCGGCGAGGTCATCGCCGCGGCCGGTGCGATGAATCCGCAGATCCGCTTCGGCGAAGATCTGATGAGCCGCGTTTCCTACGTGATGATGCATCACGGCGGGGACAAGGAAATGACCGATGCGGTGCGGGCGGCCATCAACGACCTCGTCACCGACGTCGCCCGCCAGGCCGGCATCGTCCGCGAGGAAATCCTCGAGGCGACGTTCGTCGGCAATCCGATCATGCACCACCTGCTGCTCGGCATCAGTCCGGTCGAGCTGGGCGGTGCGCCGTTCGCGCTGTCGACGGACGCCTCGCTGACGCTGTGGGCGACGGAAATCGATCTCGCCATCCACCGCAACGCCCGCATCTACGTGCTGCCCTGCATCGCCGGGCACGTGGGCGCCGATGCCGCCGGGGTGGTGCTGGCCGAGCGCCCGGACCTCTCCGAAGAGGTGACACTGCTGGTCGACGTGGGAACCAATGCCGAAATCGTCCTCGGCGATCACCGGCGCCTGCTGGCGTGCTCGAGTCCGACCGGACCCGCTTTCGAAGGCGCGCAGATCAGCTGCGGGCAGCGGGCGGCGCCGGGAGCCATCGAAAGGGTCCGCATCGATCGCGAAACACTCGAGCCGCGCGTCAAGGTCATCGGCTGCGATCTGTGGTCCGACGACCCGCACTTCGCCGCGGCCACCGCCGCGATCGGCGTGACCGGTATCTGCGGTTCCGGAATCATCGAGGTCATCGCGGAGCTGTATCTCGCCGGCGTGATACGCCACGACGGCGTGATCGACGGCAGCCTCGCCGAACGCAGCGCGCGCATTCGAGCCGACGGACGGACGTTCGCCTACGACCTCCACGGCGGCGCCGACGGCCGTGCGCCGCTCTCGATCACCCAGAACGACGTTCGCGCGATTCAGCTCGCCAAGGCCGCGCTGTACGCCGGTGTGCGGCTGCTGATGGAGCGGATGCACGTCGACCGCGTCGACCGCATCCGCCTGGCCGGCGCCTTCGGCAGCCACATCGACGTGAAGTACGCGATGGTGCTCGGCATGATTCCCGACTGCGCGCTCGGTTCCGTCAGCTCGGCCGGCAACGCCGCAGGCACCGGTGCCCGCATTGCGCTGCTCGACCAGCGCTCGCGCCGGGTGATCGAGCAACTCGTGCGCCGCGTCGAAAAGATCGAGACCGCCATCGAGCCGCGCTTCCAGGAATTCTTCGTCGAGGCCATGGCGATCCCGCATCTGACCGCGCCGTTTCCGCGATTGCGCGAGGCCGTGCCATTGCCGGAGGCAGGAACGGCCATGGCCGGTTCCGGCCGGCGGGCGCGATCGGCGGCGCGCCGCAAGGCGTAGGCCGGCGAAACGCCAATTCCCGCGGAGCTACGATGTCTGATCTCCTTCCCCGCCTGCTGAAGACGCGGCCATGGCTGCTGGCCGATGGCGCGACCGGCAGCAATCTCTTCGCCGCAGGGCTCGCCTCGGGTGAGGCGCCGGAACTTTGGAACGTCGATCACCCGGATCGAATCGCGGACCTGCATCGCCGCTTCGTCGAAGCCGGCGCCGACATCATCCTCACCAACAGTTTCGGCGGCAACCGCTATCGGCTGGCATTGCACAAGGCCGAGCGCCGGGTGGCGGAACTGAACGAGGCGGCGGCACGGATTGCCCGCGGCGAAGCCGACGCCAGCAGCCGCGATGTCGTGGTCGCGGGCAGCATGGGACCGACCGGCGAAATCATGGCGCCGCTCGGCGCACTGGAATTCGGCGCGGCGCGGGATGCCTTCACGGAACAGGCGGCGGCGCTGGCGCGAGGCGGCGTCGACGCGCTGTGGATCGAGACGATGTCCTCACGCGAAGAGGTGGAAGCCGCGATTGCCGGGGCTGCGGCGACCGCGCTGCCGATCGTGTGCACGATGAGCTTCGACACCAACGGTCGCACGATGATGGGCGTCGCGCCCTCCGAGCTCGCGGCATTGGAGCGCGAAACGACGCCCTGCCCGGTCGCCTGCGGGGCCAACTGCGGCGTCGGTGCATCCGAGGTCGTCGCCTGCATCCTCAATCTGGCGAGCGCCGCGGCGCCCGGCACGGTGCTGGTGGCCAAGGCCAACTGCGGAATTCCGCAATATGTCGATGGCGCGATCCGCTACGACGGCACGCCGGAGTTGATGGCCAATTACGCGCGCCTGGCCTACGATGCCGGCGCGAGGATCATCGGCGGCTGTTGCGGCACCACGCCGGAGCACATCCGCGCGATGCGCGCCGCGCTGGAAGCCCACACACACGGTCCGCGCCCGTCACTCGACGTGGTCATCGCGCAGCTCGGCGACGTTTCCACCGGCGCCCGCGCCCAATGGCGGGGGGAACACGATCGTCGGGCCGGTGCTGCGCCTGGCGCGGGCCCCGCGCGCCGGGCTGGCCGGCGCTCCCATTGACCCTACCGCAGCGCAACATGGGCCAAGGGTTGCCGAACGGCCGGGAGGCCCCTGCGTCCCCGGCGCCGGTCGTCATCAAACGTTAGCAGTCGCCGATTATTGTCCGGTTCGTCAATTCCCTTTACTGCGCCACGCGTTTCGGGTGGAATGGCGGGCGGGGAAACCTGGTCCGGGCATTTCCGATCGGTTCGGTACCAGTCGCATTCACTACCTGAGGAGGTCACGCAATGTTCAAATCCACAATCCGCAGCCTGATCATGGGCGCGACTGCGGTCGTCGTGTCGGCGATGATCGCCGGCCCGGCCTTCGCGCAAAAGACCAAGCTCACCGTCTACTCGGCGCTCGAGGCCGATCAGGTCGGCCCCTACAAGCAGGCCTTCGAGGCGGCGAATCCGGACATCGAAATCGCGTGGGTCCGCGACTCGACGGGCGTCATCACCGCCCGCATCCTGGCGGAAAAGGACAACCCGCGCGCCGATGTCATCTGGGGTCTGGGCGCGTCCAGCGTCGCGCTGTTCGATTCGATGGGCATGCTGGAAGGCTACACGCCGAAGGGCGCCGATCAGGTGAAGCCGACGTTCCGCAGCAGCAAGAACCCGATGTCGTGGACCGGCATGGACGCGTGGCTCGCGGTGATGTGCTTCAACACGATCGAGGGCGGCAAGAAGAACCTGCCGAAGCCTGCCTCGTGGTCCGATCTCGCGAATCCTGTCTACAAGGACTCGATCGTGATGCCCAACCCGGCCTCGTCGGGAACCGGCTACCAGGCGGTCTATGCATGGATCCAGATCATGGGCGAGAAGGCCGCCTGGGAATTCATGGACAAGCTGCACCAGAACATCGCGGTCTACACGCATTCCGGCTCGGCGCCCTGCGTGCAGGCGGCGAAAGGCGAGCGCGTAATCGGCATCGGCTTCGACATGCGCGGCGCCAAGGAGAAAACCGCCGGAGCGCCGATCGACATCATCCTGGCCAAGGAAGGCGCACCGTGGGACATGGAAGCCACGGCGATCGTCAAGGGGACCAAGAATCTGGCCGCGGCCCAGAAGCTCGCGGACTTTGCCGTCACCAAGGGCGCCTACGAGCTCTACGGCAAGTACTACGCCATCAGCGGCTATCCGGGCATGAACCCGGCACCGCCGAACTATCCGCCGAGCGCCGACGCGGCGATGGCCAAGATCGACCTGGCGCAGATGGGCCAGGAGCGCGCGAAGATTCTCGCCGAGTGGACAAAGCGCTACGACTCCAAGTCGGCGCCGAAGTAACGCCCGCTACCGCTCACTGAGAGCAAACGCGACGCGGCCCTCGCCTTCGCCGATGGCGAGGTGCGGGCCGCTTTCGTTCCCATGCCTGAAAACGACGTCACGACGGCCCGCGCCCCCTATCTGCGCATCGAACGGCTGCGAAAGCAGTTCGGTGCGTTCGCCGCGCTGAAGGACATCTCCCTCGAAATATTTCCGGGGGAGTTCGTCTGCTTTCTCGGCCCGTCTGGCTGCGGCAAGACCACACTGCTGCGGGCGATCGCGGGGCTCGACATCCAGACCTCGGGCCGGATCTTCCAGGCCGACAAGGAAATTTCGAACCTGCCGGCGTCGCACCGCGACTTCGGCATCGTGTTCCAGTCGTACGCGCTGTTCCCGAACCTGACGGTCGCCGCGAATGTCGGGTATGGCCTGGTCAGCCGCCGGCTGCCGAAGGTCGAGATCGCGACCCGCGTCGGCGAATTGCTTCAGCTCGTCGGATTGCCCGATTCGGGCCGCAAATACCCGGCGCAGCTTTCCGGCGGCCAGCAGCAGCGCGTGGCCCTGGCACGCGCGCTGGCGCTTTCGCCCGGCCTGCTGCTGTTGGATGAGCCGCTGTCGGCGCTCGACGCCCGCGTGCGCGCGTATCTGCGCAGCGAGATCCGGCGCCTGCACCAGCGCATCGGTGTCACGACGATCATGGTCACGCACGACCAGGAAGAGGCGCTGACGATGGCGGACCGCATCGTCGTGATGAACCACGGCGTGATCGAGCAGGTCGGCACGCCGACCGAGGTTTACAGGAAGCCGGCAAGCGCCTTCGTCGCGGATTTCGTCGGCACCACCAATTTCCTGCCGGGCGTCGTGGTCCGGCCCGGTGTCGTGCGTTTCGGCGACATCGACCTCGCCTGCGACATCGACATCCAGCCCGGGCCCGGCAGCGACGTCACGCTGGCGATCCGGCCCGAGGACGTGGTGGTGCGCAACATCGTGGCCACCAATCCCAACACGTTCACGGCGCGCGTCGCCGACGTGGAGTTCCTGGGCTCGTTCTGCCGCGTCGGTCTCGCGCTCGATGGCGGCGATCCCGCTCTCGTCGCCGACTTCTCGATCAACGTCGTGCGCGACCTGTCGATCGAAGAGGGCAAGACGATATTGATCGCGTTGCCGCCGGAGCGGCTGCGCGTGTTTCCCCGGGCACCGCAAACGCCGTGAGCGCGCCGGGCCGCCCCAAGCGCGAATTGCGCGGCCTCCGCGAGGTCATGCCCGAAGTGTTGGACGGTGAGGTCGGCCGCCACCCGCGCTCGCAGGCGCGCCCTTCGAGCCTGGGCTTCGCCCTGCTCGCACGGGCGTCCCTCGGGGGGACGGCGCGCAGCGCCAAGGGGGCACATCCGTGAGCGCGGCCACGTCCGCCACCGCCGCCTCGTTCCCCGCGACCCGCCGCCGGCTCGATCGCGACGACCTGCTGATGCGCGGGGGCATCTGCCTGCTGATCGGCTGGATGCTCGTCACACTCGTGCTGCCGCTGTGGTCGCTGCTGTCCAAGAGCTTCCAGAACCAGGATGGCGCTTTCGTCGGGCTCGCCAACTATGTCCAGTACTTTTCCACGCCCGCCCTGTTCCAGTCGGTGTGGAACAGCCTGATGATCTCGGTCGTATCCACCGCGATCGTGCTGCCGCTGGCCTTCGTCTACGCCTATGCGCTGCAGCGCAGCTGCATCCGCTGGAAAGGGCTGTTCCAGGCTCTCGCGCTCATCCCCATCCTGGCGCCTTCGCTGCTGCCGGCGATCTCGTTCATCTATCTGTTCGGCAATCAGGGGTTCCTCAAGGGGCTGATGTTCGGCGGCACCATCTATGGGCCGGTCGGCATCGTGATCTCGCAGGTCTTCTACTGCTTCCCGCATGCGCTGATGATTCTCGTCGCCGCGCTGTCGATGGCCGACGCGCGCCTCTACGAGGCCGCCGACGCACTGGGCGCCTCCAAGACGCGCGTGTTCTTCACGGTCACGCTGCCCGGCGCGAAATACGGCGTGATCAGCGCAGGCTTCGTCATCTTCACGCTCGTGATCACCGATTTCGGGATCGCCAAGGTGATCGGCGGGCAATTCAATGTGCTCGCGACCGACATCTACAAGCAGGTGATCGGTCAGCAGAATTTCGGGATGGGCGCGGTGGTCGGGTTCGTCCTGCTGATCCCGGCGGTGTTCGCCTTCGCCGCCGACCGCATCATCCAGCGCCGCCAGGTGGCGCTGCTGTCGGCACGCGCCGTGCCGCTCATCCCCAAGCCTGCGCCACGGCGCGACTGGGGCCTGTTCGCGTTCTGTGCGGTCGTCGGCGGCCTGATCCTGGGGGTGCTCCTGATGGCGGCGTGGGCGTCGTTGGTCACACGCTGGCCCTACAACCTCACGCTGACGCTCAAGAACTACGCGTTCGCGGAATTCGACAGCAACGGATGGGGCGCGTACTGGAATTCGCTGGTCCTGGCGTCGTGGACGGCCGTGATCGGAACGGCGGTCGTCTTTCTCGGCGCCTACCTGCTGGAAAAGACGCGCGGCTTTGCCTGGGGCCGCGGCGTAGCCCAACTCATGGCCATGCTGCCGATGGCGGTGCCGGGTCTGGTGCTCGGGCTTGCCTACATCTTCTTCTTCAATGCCAAGGCCAATCCGCTCGGCTTCATCTATGCGACGATGATCATCCTCGTCGTCAATTCTGTCACCCACTTCTACACGGTCAGCCACCTCACCGCGACGACGTCGCTGAAGCAGCTCGACCAGGAATTCGAAGCGGTGTCCGCCTCGCTGAAGGTGTCGCTGCTGCGCACGATGGCGAGGGTGACCGTGCCGATCTGCCTGCCTGCGGTACTGGACATCAGCATCTACCTGTTCGTCAACGCGATGACCACGGTTTCGGCGGTGATTTTTCTGTATTCCACTGACACCAAGCTCGCGGCGGTCTCGATCATCCACATGGACGAGGCCGGTTTCACCGCCGCCGCCGCTGCAATGGCGTTGACGATCGTGGCCACTTCGGCCGCGGTGAAGATCGCGCACGTGCTGCTGACGCGCCGGTTCGATCGCAGCACGCAGGCCTGGCGGCAGCGTTAAGTGTCGGCCGGCGCTCCTCGCCGAAACGACACGGGCGATCAGAACTTCGAGTCCGGAAACGACGCCTTGCGCCGGTTTACGTAGTCCAGCAGCGCTTCGTCCACGGCGGGGTCGAGCGGAGGCGGCTGGTACTCGGCCAGCTGCTTCTTCCAGACCGCGTTCGCGCGCTGGGTCATGTCGCGGCTGCCCTCGGCTTCCCATTGCTCGACGCTGTTGTTGTCGGCGATCGACGAGCGGTAGAACGCCGTCTCGAAGTTGGCCTGCGTGTGTGCGCAGCCGAGAAAGTGTTTGCCCGGGCCGACTTCGCGCAGCGCATCCATGGCCTGGCCGTTCTCGGAGAGATCGATGCCGGCGAGCAGCGTGTGCATCATTCCGGCCTGGTCGACGTCCATGATGAATTTCTCGTAGCCCATCGATAGCCCACCTTCGAGCCAGCCCGCCGTATGCAGCACGAAGTTCACCCCGGCGAGACACGTGGGCAGCAGCGTGTTGGCGGACTCGTAGGCCGCCTGGGCGTCGGGAATCTTCGAGCCGCAAAGCGCCCCGCCCGAGCGGAACGGGACGCCGAGGCGCCGCGCGAGGGCAGCCATCGCGAACAGCACCAACGCCGGTTCGGGCGTGCCGAACGTCGGCGCGCCGGATTGCATCGAAATCGACGACGCGAAGCTGCCGAGCACGACGGGCGCACCGGGGCTCACGAGCTGGATGAACGCCATGCCGGACATCGCCTCGGCGAGCGTCTGCGCGGCGGTGCCGGCGACGGTCACCGGCGACATCGCGCCGGCCAGGATGAACGGAGTCACGATGCATGCCTGGTTGGCGCGCGCATAGACTTTCGCCGCGCCCAGCATCGTGGCGTCGTACGTCATGGGCGAGTTGGCGTTGATGAGGTTGATGACGACGGTCTTCGGCTTGCCGGAGGCGGGGTCGACGAACCCGTCCCCGAACAATATCCTCGCCATCTCGACGGAATCCTGCGCCCGCTCCGGATGCGTCACCGAGCCCATGAAAGGCTTGTCGCTGTACTTCATGTGGCTGTACACCATGTCGAAGTGCCGCTTGTTCACGGGCAGGTCGACCGGCTCGCAGATCGTCCCGCCGGAGTGATGCAGCGACGAGGCCATGTAGGCGAGCTTCACGAAGTTGCGAAAGTCCTCGATCGTCGCGTAGCGCCGGCCGTCGTCCAGGCTGCGTATGAACGGCGAGCCGTAGGACGGCGCAAATACGGTGTGCTTCCCGCCAATGGGCACACTGCGCGCCGGATTGCGTGCGTGCTGGACGAACTCACGCGGCGCGCTCGCCTGGATGATGCTCCGGCACATGCCGGGCGGACACCGGACGCGCTCGCCGTCGACATCGGCGCCCGCCGCTTTCCAGACCTCGAGCGCTTCCGCGTCGTCGCGGTAGTCGATCCCGATTTCCGCGAGGATGATGTCGGCGTTGCGCTCGATGATCGCCAACCCCTCTTCGTCCAGCACTTCGTAGCAGCCGATCCGGCGCGTGATGTAGGGCATCGACGCGATGGCACGCGCCGATCGGGCGGCGCGTTTGGCCGCGCGGCCGCCACCTCGAGGGGAATGCGGCACGTGTGCCTGTTGCTCGTCCATGGCTGCTCCTGGTCTCGGCCGTCGTTGCGGCGTTCCCGGGAGTATGGTCAGCGGACCGAATGGCGGCCGGCCCGTTTGCGACGCTGCGTTGCGCATCGACGCCATTGCGGCCGGGACCCTTGCACCGATGCTGGCTTGCAGTGTGCTAGATTCCCGTTCCTATGTCATTGCCCCGGAAGAGCCGCATCGTCATCATCGGCGGCGGGGTCGTCGGTTGCAGCATCGCCTATCACCTCGCAAAGCGCGGCGTGCATGACGTCCTGCTGCTGGAGCGCCTGCAGCTCACGCACGGCGCCACGTGGCACGCGGCCGGTCTCGTCGGGCAATTGCGCAGCAGCAGCAACCTGACGCGCCTCATGCGGTACTCCGCCGAGCTCTACGGCAAGCTCGAAGCGGAGACCGGACAGGCCACCGGCTGGCACCGCGTCGGCAGCCTGCGCCTCGCTTCGTCGCTGCAACGCTGGCAGGAGCTGAAGCGCTCGGCGACGATGGCGAAGGGCTTCGGGTTCCACGTCGAGCTCGTCACGCCGGGGCAGGCGCGCGACCTGTTTCCGTTGATCGAGCCGGCCGGCGTCGTCGGTGCCGCGTGGATCGAGGGCGATGGCTATGTCGATCCGACCAGCCTGACCAACGCCTATGCCGCCGGTGCGCGCGCCGGCGGGGTTACCATCGCCCAGGGCGTGCGGGTGAACGCGCTGAAGAAGCGTGGCCGGCGGGTCACGGCCGTGGTGACCGATCACGGCGAGATCGAAGCCGAGTGCGTGATCAACGCGGCGGGGATGTGGGGCCGCGAGATCGCGGCGATGGTCGGCACGCGTGTCGCTGCCTGCGCCGTCGAGCACCAGTACTTCGTCACCGACAAGACCGACCGCATCCCGGCAGCGCTGCCGACGCTGCGCGATCCGGACCGCAACTTCTACGTGAAGCCCGAGCCCGGCGCGCTCGCCGTCGGCGGCTGGGAAACGAACACTCCGCCCTGGGGTGCCGCGGGCATCCGCCAGGATTTCGGCCCCGAATTGCTGCAGCCGGATTTCGAGCGTTTTGCGCCGCTCGCCGAGGCCGCGGCGGCACGGATTCCGGTGCTGAACGAAGTCGGCATCCGGCAGATGATCAACGGTCCGATACCGATCACCGCGGACGGCGAACCGATCATCGGCCTTTCGCCCGAGCTCGACAATTTCTACCTCTGCTGCGGCTTCACGTCGGGCATCGCCGCGTCCGGAGGCGCCGGTTGGGTGATGGCCAACTGGATCGTCGACGGCGACCCCGGGATGGATCTCTGGCCGTTCGACGTGCGTCGCTTCGGTGCGCCGCACTCGGTCAAGGAGTTCATGTACGCGCGGGCCGTCGAAAGCTACAGCCGTTACTACCACATCGCGTGGCCCGCCTACGAGGCCGAGGCGGGCCGCGACGCGCGGCGCAGCCCACTGCACGCGGTGCTCAAGGCCGCTGGCGCCGTCTATGGCAACAAGTTCGGCTGGGAACGGCCGAACTGGTTCGCGGCCCGTGGCACCGCGGCGGTCGACCTGCCGTCGTTCGAACGCGGACCCGCTTTCGAGGCCATCGGCGCCGAGCATCGCGCTGTCCGCGAGCGGGTCGCGCTGATCGACATGAGTTCGTTCTCCAAGTACGAAGTGCGCGGGGCCGGCGCGCTGGCGCTCCTGCAGAAAGTTGCCTGCAACGATCTCGATCGCCCGGCGGGCAGCGTCGTCTACACGCAGTTGTGCAACGAGCGCGGCGGCATCGAGGCCGACGTGACCATCACGCGCCTCGCCGATGATCGCTTCTATTTCGTCACCGGCAGCGCATTGGGCGTTCGCGACCGCTCGACGCTGGAGCGCCATCTTCCCGCCGACGGTACCGCCGAGATCGTCGACCAGACGTCGGCGAAGGCAGTGCTGAACGTCTGCGGCCCGAAATCGCGCGAGGTGCTCGCGCAGCTGACCGACACGCCGCTCGACAACGCGAGCTTTCCCTACATGAGCGCGCGCGAGCTGGACCTCGCGTTCGCGCCGGCGCTTGCGCTGCGCGTCACCTATCTCGGAGAGTTGGGATACGAACTCCATGTGCCGGTCGAGTACGCGCTCCACCTGTACGAACGGTTGTGGGCCGCGGGCGCGCGCCATGGCATCGCGAACGCCGGCTATCGCGCAATCAACAGTCTACGTCTCGAGAAGCATTATCTGGTCTGGGGATCGGATATCACGCCCGACCACAACCCGTTCGAGGCGGGCCTCGGCTTCTGCGTCGCGCTCGGCAAGGGAGCGTTTGTCGCGCGCGCCGTACTCACCGCGATCAAGGCGGGCGGGCCGCGCCAACGGCTGACCTGGTTCGATGCGCCGCCGGAGGTCGACCTGTTCGGCGGCGAAATCGTGCTGGCCGGCGACCGCGTGCTGGGCCGGGTCACCAGCGCGGGCTACGGCTACACCGTGGGCCGCAACATCCTGTGTGCATACGTCGCCGCCGACGAACCGGTTCATCCGGACTATGTCGTGGAGGCGATGGGAGTCCGCTATCCTGCGATTCGCCACACGCGACCGCCGTACGACCCCGATCGCAAAGCGATTCTCGCGTGAATCTCGCCTGAATTTCGCCCGGAACCCGACATGGCCGGTTGCAATTCGTCACTCGCGGCGGACCTCGCCGCCCTTCTCGACTCTCGCCGCGACGGCTTCGGCATGCCGCGACCGTTCTACCAGTCGGCAGCGCTGTACGAGGCGGAGCTGGCGACGCTCTGGCATGGCGGCTGGCTCTTCGCGGGATTCGCGTTCGAGATTCCGAAGCCGGGCGACTACGTGACGCTTGCCGTCGACGCCACGTCGGTGCTCGTGATCCGCGGGGACGACGGCGCCGTGCGGGCGTTCCACAATGTCTGCCGCCATCGCGGCTCCCGGCTTTGCCGGACGGAAACCGGACATCTCCGTGCGATCGTCTGCCCCTACCACAGCTGGACTTACTCGCGGCGGGGCGAACTGATCGCCTGTCACGGCATGCACGACGGCATCGACAAGTCGACGCTGGGGTTGAAGCCGGTGCGCGCCGAGATCGTTGCCGGATTGATCTACATCTCGCTGTCCGAGACGCCTCCCGCATTCGACGGCATCCGCAGGCAATTCGAAATCGCCGGCGCGCCGCAGGGGTTCGACCGTGCGCGGATCGCCAAGTCCGCGGAATACGAGGTCGACGCGAACTGGAAGCTCGTGTGGGAGAACAATCGCGAGTGCTACCACTGCACGCCCTGCCACCCGCAATACGTGAAATCGAACTTCGACATCTACGAGGAGGCGTACGCCTCCGAAGCGATACGGCAGCAGATCGCGGCCGCGATCGCACGCACGCAGTCGAAATGGGACGTGCCGGGCGACGCGGCGACGCACCCGAAGGGCGGACTGGCTACGTTTCCCGATCCCGACCATGACCTCTGGTACACGTGCAACCGCACTGCGCTCGCCGAAGGCTTCGACACCGAGTCGCTGGACGGCAAGCGTGTCGCGCCGCTGATGGGTGATTACCCGGATGCAAGCGTCGGCGTGCTGCGCATGCGCAGCCTGCCCAACTTCTGGCTGCACGCGAGCTGCGACCACGCGGTCGTCACGCGGATGCTGCCTGCCGGCGTGCGCCAGACCAGGATGCGGAGCTACTGGCTCGTGCACCGGGATGCACGCGAAGGCGAGGACTACGAGCTCGACCGCCTGCTGCCCTTCTGGAGCCTCACCAACGAGCAGGACTGGGAGATCTGCAGGTGGCAGCAGAAAGGCGTGGACTCGATCGGCTACGAGCCGGGACCGCTTTCGCAGCGCAAGGAATACAACGTCGACGCGTTCATCCACTGGTACCTGAAGCAGGTGCGCGCGGGCGCCCGCTGACACCGTCGTTCAGTTGTCCGCGGTGCCACGAAACGCCGCCGCGCGCGCCTTGAGTTGCGTGGCTGCCGCGGTCGTCGCTGCGGGATCCAATCGGCCTGGCTGACGCTGCCAGAAGGTGACGATGTCGAAGCGCCCGAAACAGGACTTGACGATCATCGAACGAGGCTCGCCGGTCACCGAGCTTTCTTGGACTTCGACGCCCTGCACCAACTCGTAGGGAATGCGAGTGCTCATCGCGCCCGGCGGCTGGACGAAGAGCACCGACCGTTCGCTGATGGCGAGCGTTCCTTCGGTCGGCGTCCTGGATCGCTCGACTTGCGGGTAGCCCTCGCGTTCGAACTCGGATCGCCAGTTTGCCCGCTCGAACGTCCGGACTTCCCCCTCGTCGGTGGGTATCGCGGTCTCCATCGACTCGGAGACCGCGATGCCCTTGCCGGTGTACACCCGGCAGCGATCCTTTTCCGCCCGCTCCTGCATGTCTGCCAATGGCCCGAGGGTCAGCGCCACGAGACCTTGAGCGCCTTGCGCGGCGAGGTTGAGGCCGACCGCCGGCCAGATCGCGCACCCCGCCACCCCGGCGCACAGGAATGCGAGCACGCAGAGACGCTGCGTCGCGCTCACCGTCTTGGATGCTCCGTACGGCCGGGTACATTCGAACGCGACTCTTGCATGAGCTTCCCGCCTATTCCACGTGAACGATCGTTCCGGATCGCTCAACTGTAACCCATGCGGGATCAACAAGACACTTCGACAGGCGACCGCGGACCGTCGCGGGCACGGTTCCCGACGCGACGCTCGCGCTTGCCGAGCAGTGGATGATGAAGCAACGCGCGGTCCGGGAGCGCCGCCACGATCAACTGGACAGTTACCTCAATGACCTGAAGGAGCAGAAACGATGACTGGCTCGAACGTTGCCCAACGCGATCCCGGGCTCG
>Ga0209048_10002004_pt1 | contig 20490 bp, 11 predicted proteins | sample FrelakmetCRP12CR_FD_187146 | JGI IMG/M metagenome (GOLD analysis project Ga0209048, IMG submission 187146) | Freshwater lake sediment microbial communities from the University of Notre Dame, USA, for methane emissions studies - CRP12 CR (SPAdes)... | ecosystem: Environmental > Aquatic >... | reverse complement strand
CAACGCATCAATACCTACGGGTGGGGCGTGGACGGGCCGGGGTCCATCAATGCGGTGGCCCTGCTGGCCACCGGCATCACCAATTACCTGCCGATGCTGCAGACCTTTGCCCGGACCATTGGGCCTACGAATATGAATTTGGAGGTGAGCGGCGGGATTTCCGCGTGGGATTGCTACAACGGCGTCTTCCTGGCGGAATATTACATGCTGACGGGCGACGCCCAGGTGTCCCACGCGGTGAATGAGTATGTCCTGTACGCGGCCCGCCATACGAGCATGTACGGCACGGCCGGCCACGGCTTTGCGAATGTGCCCCCGCCAGAAGGTTGGAATCTCGGGGGCACCCACGGCTCGATTAGCTGGTATGGGCCGGTGAACCAGGGCGGCCTGGTCGCCCAACTGACGATTGCCTTGGGGAAGAAGGCCGGCGTGGTGGACGCGGAAATTGATCCGGCCATTGCGCGGGCGGCCAATTTCTTCGGCTACTTTGTTAATAAGGGGTCCATTCCGTACGGCGAACATGTGCCGTATTGCGGCGAGGCCCCGATTAACGGCCGGACGTATTGGAATCACCGAAGCAACGGCAAGGACGGGTTGGCCGCGGTCATGTTCGCCGTCATGGGCGGCAAGCCGGTGCAGGCGCAGTATTATTCGCGGATGGCGCTGGCGGGGTACAATGGCGAGTGGAACGGGCACACGGGGCAGGGGTTTAGCTACCTGTGGACGGAGCTGGGCGCCAACGTGGGCGGCACGAACGCGGTGCAGGGATACCAGCAGAAGATGCGCTGGGACCGGGATATGAAGCGCCGCCTGGACGGGTCGTTTGTGTATGAAGGCGGCGAGCAGTTAGGGGCCGGATACAATGTTACCAACTACTGGGATAGTAACTATGTCTATCATGACACGCCGACGGCCTATTATCTCATACACGCCGCCATACCGCTGAAGAAGCTGTACATTACGGGAAAGAGTGCGGACGCGACGAACACGCTGAGCTCCGCGGTGGTCAGCAACGCGCTGTGGGCCGCGCAATACCCCGAGACCTGCGGCGGGTATACGACGAACCAGCTTGTTTCCCACCTGGCCGAGTATGATCCGCTGGTGTGGATGAATGCGGCCACCGAATTGAGTGTGCGGACCAATGGGGCGGCCTTGATCCCGACGCTGATCGCCATGGCGGCAAATCCGACGAATGCCACTCAACGCGCGGCGGCCTGTTATGCGCTGGGGGTGATGCAAGCCACGGACGCCGCGCCCACGTTGGTGAGCAGGCTCGCCGACACCGATTACGGGGTGCGCTTCAGAGCCGCGGAAGCGCTGGGGCCGTGGAACCGGGGGTGGCAGGGAAGCGGGATTCCCGCCAGTGCCTCCCTGCCGTACCTGACCACCATGATGGCGACGTATATCACCAACGTGACGCCCACCTATCCCTTATCGTACGGAACTAACGTGCCCGGATTCAATTGGAACGATCCGTTGCAGCAGGCCAATGGGATGTTGGCGATTACTGTATTCAATCCCAACAACTTGGGTTCATACGCCATCAATGCCACCAAGGACCAGCTCTGGCCGGCGGTCAAGGCAGGCATCAAACACCCGTCCGGCGATATGCTGGGCAACAGCATGAGCGATTTTGTGACCACCTTGCTAACCTCCAATGATGTCTATGAGCTGGCATTGGATCTGTTCCGGATGGCGGAACTGCCGCCGCCGTGCTGCGCGATGTACAACGAGTCCGGGCCTTTCATGGGAAAGCAAGTCCTGTCGAAGTACCAGATTTTTGAAGATGTCGAGTTGTGCATGAACTACACGGCGTTCTGGGGTTGGGGCCCCGCCGCCGGCTACGATTTTCTGTGGCCGCATAGGGAGGCTGCGCGGCGAACGCTTCCTGGTTTGATGGATCAGAAACTTGCGTGGAGCTATACGACAGATCCTGTAGGCGGCGAAAACTTCTCGAATTATACCAACGCCATTGCCCAGATAGACGGCGCGACGAATGCGTCGCCACAGGTGTACGGGCGGCCGTACGCCGGTCCGCAAATCGTGGTCACGCCCGTCAACACGGCCAAGGCGCTCACCCTGGCCGGCTCGTCGTGCCGGACGAGCCAGGGGACCTACAATGTCATCACCCAGCCGACACACGGCGTGCTGTCGGGCTCGGCGCCGAACGTCACCTACACCCCCTCGGCGGGCTACCAGGGCATGGACAGTTTCACCTTCACCTTCACCGACTACGTGACCAATTCGACTCCCGGGACCGTGCAGGTCGTCGTGGGCGCCGGCGGCATCGGATTGAAGGGACAGTATTACGACACGATGAATTTCACCACACTGATGGCGACGATGACCAACGCGGCGATCAACTTCGACTGGGGCACGTCGGCGCCCGCCAGCGGGATGGGTGTGGACACCTACAGCGTGCGCTGGACGGGGCAGGTGCTGGCGCCGGAGAGCGGGCGCTACCGGTTTTCGACGCGCACCAGCGACGGTGTTCGGCTGTGGGTGAACGGACAGTTGGTGATTGACGACTGGCACGACCAGCCGACCAACCTGTGGAACGACAGCGCGGGCATCACCCTGACCGCCGGCTCGAAATACAACGTGAAGATGGAGTATTACAGGAATACCACACCGTCCACGGTGCGGCTGTATTGGTACATGCCGTCGCGGCTGGAGTGCACGATCATACCGCAGGAGCTGCTGTACCCGGCGATGGACGTGAACCTGACCGCACCGGCGAACGGCGCGGGCTATGCGTCGGCGTCGGCGGTGACGCTGACGGCCGATGTCGCGGACATGGCCGGCACGGTGACGAACGTGGCCTTCTACAACGGAGCTGCGCTGCTCGGGAACGACACCACGGCGCCGTATTCGGTCGTATGGTCGAATGTGCCGGCCGGCGAGTATAGTCTGACAGCCCGGGCCATGAACAACACCGGCCTGGTCAGCACGTCGGCCGTAGCCGTGATCACGGTGGACGGCCGCTCGGTTCCCGTTACGTCCGGACTGGCCTGCTGGTATGATGCATCCTACGGCATCACCGTGGACAGGAAGCAGAGTGTGCGGTCCTGGCTTGACCGGTCAACCAACGGGCGTAACGCGGTACTTCACTTTAGTGATGGGAACCCGGAGCTTATGCAGAACCAGTTGTTCTCGAGGCCCGCGCTTCGGTTCAACAATTTTATGACGCGCTGCTGGCTGGACGTTGCCGGCCCGATGTTCGTCAAGGAGCAATACGTCGTTGTGCGCAGCTACCTTAGCAACCCCTGGAATTATGGCGCGTTCCTCGGCCGCAGTGATACCTCGGCCTCAAGCTACTTGCTGAGTGGAACCGGGTTCGAATGGTTGCCCGCCGGTGTGTCCAGGAATGGAACCGCGCTTTCGAGTCCGTTCGATCTTGCGCCGATCACCAACTGGATGGTGCTCAAGATCACGGTGGACAACAGCTACACGAATGCGGGACCTTACATGCTTGGGGGATGCAGTGGCTACTATGCTGCCAAGTTTGACGTGACCGAGATCCTCGGCTATTCCCGGGCGCTGACCACGCAGGAGGAAGCAAACGTGGGCGGCTACCTGGCGGCCAAGTACGGGGTCGCCACGACGTATCCGGCTTCCGGCAGCCTGGCCAATCTGCCGGCCAGCGGGGTGACTACCAACGCGGCGGCGCTCAACGGCCTGCTGATGTGCAACGGGACCAACTATGGCGTGGTGGCCTACTGGGGCACGACCGACGGCGGCCTGAACCCCGCGAACTGGGCCAACTCGGCCTATGTCGGCTCCTGGACCAATGTGTCCTCGACCAACTTCAGCAAGCAGGTTTCAGGGCTCCTCCCTGGCGCCACGTACTACTTCACCTTCCGGGGCACCAACGCGGTGAGCACGGGCACGATCTGGGCGGCCCCCTCGCAGAGTTTCACAACGATCTCGACGGCCAAGGACATTCTGAGCTTCGGCGCCAACGTCGCCGGGAGCAGCGCTGTGATTGATACCGGAGCCGGCACGGTGGCTTGGACGGTGCCGTATGGCACGGCGGTGACCAACCTGGCGCCGACCTACACGGTTTCGCCTTTTGCCTCGGGCAGTCCGGTTTCCGGGACGAGCCGAAACTTCACCACCCCGCAGACCTACACGATTACCGCCCAGAACGGTTCCACCAAGGTCTATACCGTCACGGTCTTCTTTGGCGCGCCGAGTTCGGCCTGTGACATTCTGACCTTCGGCCCCGGAGCCACCATTAACGGAACCAACATCGCCTGGTCCGTGCCTTATGGGACCGCTTTGGCGACCTTAGCGCCGGCTTACACGGTTTCCCTCGGCGCCTCGGGCGTTCCGGCCAGCGGGGTGGCCCCGAGCCCGAACTTCGCCATCATGAATCCGGGCACCTACACCATTACCGCCCAGGATGGCGTCACCACCAAGCGCTACCGCGTGGCGATCACGCTCCTCCCTTACGTTCCGGCGGGAATCACGAACGGCAGCTTTGAGATCGGCAAGGACATCCCACTCAATTGGAATGGTGGTCAGGGTGGCTACGTGGGCGTTGACCTTTCTTCAGGCCCGTCCAATACCGACCTGCCCGGGTGGTCCGGCAGCTTCAATTCGTGGTACGATATAAATAACTGCGATTCCATGAGTGCCCAGGACGGCGTGCGATGGATTAATCTGGTTTACCTGGATGGTGCCGCCCTCTGTCAGTCCTTCGCGGTCATCGCAGGGAAAGTTTACACCGTGAGCTATTACGAGAAGAGGCGGGGCGGTGGTGGCTATATGGACACGACCATGCGTGTCGCCGCCGGGACGGTTACGGGTACAAACGGAACGCCGACGTCTGTTGACGCAGGCCCGGCAGCCAGCATCGTTCAGAAGAGCACCACGGGAAACGATGAGTGGACGCTGCACAGCTTCACGTTCACCCCGAACACCACGACGACGGCGACCATAAGCTTCACAAACGATCCCGCTGGCGACAACGACGGCGTTTACCTGGACAATGTCAGTGTCATGGGGCCGCCCGTGGCGACCCTCATCAACTCGTTCGCCACCGGGGTGAACACCAACTCCGCGGTGCTCAACGCCACGCTGGGCTGCATGGGGACCAACTATTCGGTTTATGCCCATTGGAACACCTCCTATGGCGGGACCAATGTCGCGCTGTGGACCAACTCGGCCTACGTTGGCGCGTGGACCAATGTGGCCTCGACGAACCTGAGTTACCTCGCCACGGGTCTGGCCCCGGGCATGACCTACTACTTCACCTTCCGCGGGACCAACGCGAGCGGCAATTTGTGGGCGCCCAACGTGCTGAATTTCACCGCGCTGGCGTCAGCCAACCAAGCGCCGGTGATCACCGAGGGCGCGACGGCGGCGGTCACGATGAGCGAGGACGGCAGTCCCACGCCGTTCAGTCTCACCCTGCACGCCACCGACGCCGACGGCGACACGATCACCTGGTCGGTGAGCACGAATGCCGCACATGGCACGGCCACCGCCAGCGGCACCGGGACCAGCAAGGCGATCGGTTATACGCCGACGGCCAACTACAACGGCGCGGACAGTTTCGTGGTCCAGGTCTCCGACGGCCGGGGCGGCACGGATACGATCACGGTGAATGTGACGATCACAGCCGTGAACGACGCGCCGAGCGTGAGCCTGACGGCGCCGACCAACGGCGCCAGCTTCACGGCGCCGGCGACGATCACGCTGACAGCCAACGCCTCGGACGTGGACGGCACGATTACGACGGTGGGCTTCTATAACGGCGCCACGCTGCTCGGGTCCGATACCAGCTCGCCGTACGCCTACACCTGGACGAACGTGGCGGCGGGTTCGTATAATCTGACGGCCCGGGCCACGGACAACGGCGGCCTGATCAGCACGTCGGCCGTCGTCGCGATCACCGTCACCACCAACAGTCTGCCCAGTCCCTGGCAGGCGCAGGACATCGGGACGGTGGGGTTGGCGGGCAGCGCCACCTACAGCAACAGCACGTATACGGTGAAGGGCGCCGGCTTGGGGGTCACCAACACGGCGGATGCGCTCCAATTCGTGTATCAAGCGTCCAGCGGGGACTGCGAGATGAAGCTGCGGGTGGCGAGTTTGACGAACACCACGTCCGCGGCCAAGGCCGGCGTGATGATCCGCGAGTCGCTCAACAGCGACGCGCGGGAGGGGGGTGTGTGGGTGACGCCCAGCAGCGGCATCATCTTCACCCGTCGCACCAGCACCGGCGGCAACACATCCATCAGTTCGTCCACCGGCAAGACCGCTCCTTATTGGGTGCGTCTCACGCGGACGTCCAACTCATTCAAGGCCTACTACGGCACCAATGGCACGAGTTGGACGCAACTCGGTTCGACTGCCACGATCAGCATGGCGACCAACGCCGTCATGGGCCTGGGCGTATGCAGCGGGGCTACCAACACATTGTCCACTTCGACGATGGATAACGTGACGGCCACGCCATAGACTGACGACACAGCCATAATGTGAGAAGCGCGCATGGGCGTGGCACAAGCCGCGCCCCTGTGCGAAGGTCGGGTCATGAAAAAACGACAGACCATCGTGGTCGTCCTTTTTGCTGCGCTTGGCGTGGTCAGCGGCTTGATGCTTTGGCTTAACCGCCCGCCTGAAGACGCGACCGGCGGCGCGCCGCTTGGCGTCCAGCCAAACGAGTCTCCAGCGGCCAAAAGACTGGCGGTGCAACCGCGCCAGAAAAGCTTCGAATCTGTTTTAAAGCCTGCCCTAGCGGAATTTCGGGCGGCCCTGCGCACCACGCTGACCGAATCCGATGAGGCGCTGCGGCAGGAAAAGCAGGAGGCCTTGCTTCAAAACATTGCTTTGGCGGACATTCCGGATGCGCTGGATTATCTGGGCGGGCAGCCCCCAACGGAATTCACCGAAGGCCTGCTGGTGCTGCTCGTCCGACGCTGGGCGGAGGACAACCCGCCGGCCGCCGCGGATTGGATCGCACAAAGCCCCAGGCCCTGTTGCCTCGAAGCCCGCAACGGGGTCGCGATTGCGTGGGCCAACCAGGACTTTGCGAAAGCGCTGGAATGGGTGCGGCAATGGCCCGACCCGCAAGAACGGGGAAGCGGTCTTTGCAGCATCGCCTACGAAGAGGCCCGCACCCAACCGCTCGAGGCCCTGAAGCTGGCCGTGGAACTGCCGGCCAGTTCCGCGCGCGACGACCTTGTAAAATTCGCCGCCACCCAGTGGGGCGCCACCGATCCCGAAGCGGCGGCGGCCTGGGCCGAACAAATCGGCGACGCGGGCTTGGGTCAGCGGACACTGGCGCTGATTGCGACGGTCTGGGGCGAAACCGACCCCGCAGCGGCTGCCCGCCTGGCGCTGGATGCTCTCCCCCCGGGCCGGGAACAGGATGACGCGGTGGTGGGGATTGTGCAGCGCTGGGTGCAGCAGGAGCCGGAAGCGGCCGTGGTGTGGGTGGAACAATTTCCCGAGGGGAAAATGAAACAGGCGGCGCTGGAAAACGCGGTTAAATTGTGGGCGGACAAAGATGTGCAGCAGGTGGGGGACTGGTTGAACAGTCTGTCGGCCGGGACCACGCGGGATGCGGCTGTCGCCGTGTTTTCGAGCTGGCTGACACCCGCGTCTCCCGCAGTGGCCGCCCGGTGGGCGGAGTCCATCGGAGAAGACGGCGAGCGCCAACGGCAAATGGCGTGGGTGGCGCAGAATCGGCTTGTGCAGGAAGATCCTTTCGCACGGCCGTAAAGAAACACGCTTCGTCTTCAAGCTCTCGTTGCAACGAAGAAACTCGATGACCGTGCGTCTTCCCTGTGCTCGTTTCCCGCTACCCCGCCGAGCGCCACATCACGGTGGTCCCCGAGATCGACATGCTCGGCCACTCCACGCCCGTCCTGCCCTGCGGACCTTTCCACGGTTGGAAACTTTCTAACCCGACTTGGCGGATTCGCTCCCGAATCCGCCAACTTGGGCTAGGCCGACGCGACCACGGAGCAGCGTTGCAGACCCAACGGATCCGCACCGATTTCGACGCAATCGCCGGGCCGCAGGAGCACCGGCGGTTGACGGGCAGAGCCAATGCCGCCGGGTGTGCCGGTGGCGAGGATGTCACCGGGTTCGAGGGTGATCGTCGCGCTGAGAAAAGCGATCAGGAAGGGGATCTTGAATAACATGCGACTCGTGTGGTCGTCCTGCAGGCTGTGGCCATTGACGCGCTGAAAGAGACGGAGGTTGTGCGGGTCGGCGACCTCGTCGCGCGTCACGAGGAAGGGACCCAGCGGGCCGAAGGTGTCGGCGCTCTTGCCGCGATACCACTGGCGGCCGGTGCGCTGGGCGTCCCGGTCCGTGACATCGTTGAGCAGGGTATAACCGGCCACATAGTCGAGCGCCGCCGCTTCCGGGACGCGCTGTGCGCGGCGGCCCAGGACCACGGCCAATTCGGCCTCGCCGTCCACGCGCCGGGCAGCGCGGGGCAGCAGGATGGGATCATAGGGACCATTCAACGCGGACACCGCCTTGGAAAAGAAGATGGGCGCGTCCGGGATTTCCGCGTCGAACTCGGCGGCGTGCGCGGCGTAGTTTTTGCCGAGGCAGACGATCTGGCCGGGGCGCGCCACCGGCGGGCCCAGACGGAGGCCGGCGGCTGGCACCAGCGCCGGGTGCTCTTCCCGCAACAGGTTGGCCAGCCGCGCCAGGCCGTGACCGGCGAAGAAATGGGCATTGAAATCCTCGATGTCAAAAGCCATGGCGCGGACGTCGAGGATGGAGGCTTGCCCGGGGGTGGGCGTGTTGTCCAGCCAGATGCCCGGCCGCTCCTCAGCCTTCGGTCCGAAGCGCACCAGTTTCATGACGTCCTCGCAGCGTGGGTCGGGAAACAGCGGCGCCCTCGGGGCCGAGCGCGCCGCGGTTCAGATGCAGTTGCGCCAGCACGGCATCGGCGGTTCTGAAATGGCACTTGGCCGCGTCCAACAGCACCTGCGGCCCCTGCTTGTCCACCAGTTGCCGGGCGGCGGCCTGCACCTGGGCGGAAGCGCCCTTGGGTATGGCACAGCCGTATTTTTCCTGCAGCTCCCGCAGCGCCCGGAGAAATCCGGCGCGGGCCAGCAGGGAGGCGGCGGCCACCGCCGGATCGGATTCGGCGCGCGGGCGCTGTTCGAGCTGGAGGCGGCGGCCCTGCTGCAACAGGGCCTGCTCGATCTGCCGCTTGGGCCCGAACTGGTCGGAAAGCGCCCGGGGGCAGTCGGGTACCGCGGCGAGCAGGTTTTCGATGGCGCGCGCATGCCCCCAGGCGAGGATGCGATTGACGTTGCGCAACCGGGCGTAGAGCCGGTTGTAGGCCCGGGGGCCGATCACTACCAGGCTGTAGCGGTTGCCGAGGAGCCGCCGGATGTCCAGCGCCAGTTGTTCGGCGACGCGGTCGCTGGTGACGCGTTTGCTGTCGCGGACATTCAACGCCTCAAAGGCCTTGGCCAGCGCGGGGTCCACGTAGGCGGCGGCAATGACCAGCGGGCCGAAAAAATCGCCCTTGCCGCTCTCGTCCACGCCCATATGCGGGGCCGAGGCTTCCGGATGCAGGACGGCTTCATAGCCCAGGCGGACTTCCCGGAGGATCTCGGGTTCCAAGACATACGTGACCCAGTCGGCGGCCCCGGAACCTTGGATCAGGCATTTGCCGCTGAGGTACAGGGCGATGGTGCAGTCAGGGCCCGCGGCGGCGGCCCGGGTGTAGGGCAGGTGCAGGGGGCGATAATTGCCCTCGTGCAGGAGCTTTTGCAACTGCGCTTGCTGTTCCGCCGTCAGGGTAAAGCTGAAGGAATGCCGTTTCATGATGGCGCGGCTGACGCTAGCAGATACCGGTCCGGCTGGCAACACGGCAGGGCGGCGTACCCCTGGCAACGCGCACCCAGGGTGGGGGAACCAGGGCCGCCACCGCGCCCCACGGGGGGGTACTGCGCGGCGAAATATTTTATCATAAATAAGTTGACGGTTCCGTGAAGAGGGATTATGTTGCCAACACAAAGTCGCATTCTTGCGCATGGGTTTCAGTACTGGGAGGATATTGTGAAAAAGAAATGTTACTTGCTGATGCTGTTGGCTTTTTGCGCCGTGTGGGCAGCCCCACAGGTTTGGGCCGCGGATGCAGCCCCCACGAACCAGGTCACAGCTCAGGTTACGCAGGCGGAATTGGCGCGGTTGCTGGTGGAAGTGCTCGGTCTGTCCAGATTCCTGCCGGCTAACCCGACCCCGGCACAGTGCTTTGTCGTGCTCATGGCCAACGGCATCGTGCCCAAGGATGGCTGGAATGCCGAGATGGCGGTCACGCGGGCTGATTTGGCGCGGGTGGTGGTCCAAGCCATGAAAAAAACCAATGAGATCAAGAATCCCGATGATCCGCAATCGTGGATTGATTACCTGGTGGGCCTCGGCATTCCGATTGACACGGTGGGCCTGGCCACCAAACCGCTCGAACCGCTGGCGCTGCCGGTTTCACCACACGCCTACACGGCCCAAATGGACCCCTTGCAGACGGATACCAAGCAAATCATGGCGCCGATCACGCAGTATGGAACGGTGATGACCCCCATTCGCCAACTGTTCAGCTTCCAACCCGTGCCGCTCAAGCCGGTCACACCCACCGGGCCGCAGGGCGCAAAGTTTTAAGTTTATTTGACGATAACGCTATTAACCACATCGAGGAGAGGAGCTGATGATGAAATGGATAAAATGTTCAACTGCTTGCGGGTTGTTGTTCTTTCTGGTGGCAGGCATCAGCCAGGGCCTCGGCACCGGGAACAATCTGCAAGTAAACAACAACCTGCGTCTCGAATACGACGACAACATTTATCAGTCGAATACCAACAAAACCGCCAGCTTGAAGGTGATTGACCAGTTGGAGTTCATGTACAACCTGAATCTGGATAGAACCTTTCTGAGCTTGCGCTACCGGCCCGCGTTCACCTGGTGGGAAAACCGCGAGGCGCAACGGGAAGATGCCCTGCAGCATGAGGCGGATGTTGTGCTGAACCAGGTGTTCAGCCCCCGCCTGTCCCTGAGCTTGATGGACACCTTCCGCCGCGGATTGCAACCGGAATTGATTGACCGCAACACCGGGCGTACACAGGAGAATCAGGATTTCATCGGCAACACCGCAAACGGCACGCTGAGCTTCCTGTTGAGCCCGAAAACGACCCTGGATGTCGCCGGCCGTTATTATCTCCTGGAATATGACAATGAAGCGATGTCGAATTTGAATTATCGAGTGAGTACGGCGGGGCTGTCCTTGCGGCATCAGTTGTCCGGTCAGACGAGGGTCTCCGGCGATGCCCGTTACGAGGACATCAGCTACGATGGCGTGGACCGCGGGTCGCAGAGTGTGTTTGTCGGGGCTGGCCTGGAAAAGACCATCAGCGCGCGGCTCCTGGGCAGCCTGAGCGGCGGCCTGCAGGTCAAGACCTTTAATTCCAGCGCCCTCTCCGGAAAGAATTCACCCTATGGCAATGTCTCCTTGACTTACTTGCCCACCTCCCTGATGCGCTTTACCGTGGGTGGGGGCTATGCGCTCATGGAAACCGAGATCTTCCCCTTTGCCAACCAGGAGCAACTGACCGGCTTTGCGAGCTTTGCCTATGATATCACCTCACGGCTGGCCTTTTATCTGTCCGGCGCGGCCACGCGCGGCCAGTATGATCAGAAATGGATGGTGCAAGCCGGTTCGAGCACGAACGGCGTGGTGGACTTCAACGGTACCGACCTGATTCTGCAAGCGAGCGCGCGCATGACCTACCGGTTGAACCGGTGCAATTGGCTGGGCATCGGTTATGGCTACACCACGCTGAGCTCGGACTTGCGCGAAGACTTTGTGCGCAATCAGTATGACGTGAACTGGACCACCCAGTTCTAAACCTGGGCCTCCGAAGGCGGCGACGGGTCCTGGACCCGGGCCTGTGTTGTGGATGCAGGGCGAGGCCTTGTGCCTCGCCCTCCTCTAGAAGGCGAGCAAACCATGGCGGAAAAGGAAACACCGGAAGTCGGTCTGCACTTTCTCGATTACTGGCGGGTGATCCGGTCCCGCAAGGAGATTGTCCTGGCGGTGGCCCTGCTCGTGATCATCACGGGTGCGGCGTACACCCTGACCTTGCCGCGCATGTACGAGGCCGAGGCCAAGATTTCCCTGCGGGAGGATCAGGCGGACGTGGATCCCTTCGAACGGCAGAACATGATGGGTTTCAGTTACAATCCCTTTTTTCTGCGCACGCAGTTTGAAATCATCCAGTCGCGGCAGATTCTGTTCACGGTGATCGCCAACCTGAAACTGGAAAGCGAGTGGGGTAAAACACGGAATGAAAACAAAGCCCCCATCAGCCGGGGTTATGCGTACAACCTGCTGGCCCACAGTCTGCGGGTGTCGCCCTATCGCGATACCAGCCTGATTTCCATCATTGTGCGCTTTGAAGATCCGGAGGAGGCGGCGCGGCTCGCCAATGAAATTGCGAACGTGTATCGGGATTACCGTCTGAACGCCAAGAAGCGCGAGATGATGCGTGGCGTCGAGGCGCTGGACTCTGAAATGGAAAAGCAGCAGGCCAAGGTGACCAAGGCGGAGGAGGAGTTGGAAAAAATCCGCAAGGATCTGGGCGTGACCACCATGGGAGCAACCAGCATGGGGGGTGGTTTTTCAATCGACAAGCAGCGCATCGCCGCCATGGAGGCTGACCGCATTTCCGCGCGCGTGGATACGCTGGTGCGCAAGGTGCGCCTGGAGCAGCTGTCCAAATTGGAGGGCGAAGATCTGGTGAATGCGGCCGCCTTCATCGTCGGGGACGCGTCGCTCAACACCTTGCGTTCACAGATTACCGACAGCCAGGTCAGTCTGAAACTCATGCTCGAGAATCTGGGAGAAAACCATCCCGATGTCAAGCGGCTGAGGGCCGGCATGACCGAGCTGCGGCAACGGCTGAAGGAAGGCTTGGATGGCATGCGGCACGGCTTGGAAGCCGATTACCAGGTCGCCAAGGCCAAGTATGACCAGTTGGAAATCGAACTGGCCGCGGTGAAGAAAACCGACATTGAATCCGAACGGGAACGCTATCTGCCCTATTCCCGCGCCGAGCGCAACTTGGATAACCAGCGGGCGATCCTCACGGCGCTGAAGGCCAAGCTGGCGCAGCAAGGGATCGAAGTGGAACTCCCGCGCTCGCCGGTCGAAGTGGTTGATCCGGCCGAACCCAACGCCGGGCCTGTCAGCCCCAACCTGTTCCTGAATATCCTCATCAGCGTGTTCGTGGGTTTTGGCGCCGGGGTGATGCTGGCCTATTTCCTCGAATATTTGGACACGTCTGTCAAGACCGTGGATGACGTGGAGAAATACCTGGGCGCGCCGGTGCTGGGGGCCATCCCGCAGAAGGTCAAGCCCCTGAACCAGGAAGGGCCTGACAGTCCGCATGCGGAAGCGTACCGCGTGCTGCGGGCCAATATGCAGTTCGCCAACAAGAGCGGCGGCGGCGCCTTTGCTTTCATCAGCGGTGGCGCCGGCGAAGGCAAGTCCACCACGCTTTTCAACCTGGCCTATGTCTGTGCCCAGCAGGGCGACAAGGTGCTGATTGTGGACTCGGATTTGCGCCGGCCTGTCCAGCATACCATCCTCGGCATGTCCAACCGGTTCGGCTTGACCAACGTCCTGATGCGCGACGTGCCCATCGAAGAGACCATCAAGCCCACCAGCATCCCCAACCTGCACTTGCTGCCCAGCGGCAAGTTGCCGAAAACCGCGGTCGGCCTGCTCGATTCCCAGCGCATGCGCGAACTGGTGAAAAACCTCAAGGCGCGCTACGACTACGTCTTCTTCGATTCGCCGCCGATCATCGGCGTCACCGACGCCTCCATCCTGGCCAGCGAGGTGGACGGCGTGGTGCTGATCGTGCAATACCGCAAGTTCCCCAAGGTGATTTCCGCGCGCGCGAAGCGCATGATCGAAAATACCGGCAGTCACATCCTGGGGGTCGTGTTGAATAACATCAACATCATGCGGGATGACTACTACTATTATTATCACTCCTACTATGCGGACTATTATTATCGATCGCAGGAAAGCGCGTCCAAAGGCGAAAAAGCCCCCCCGGGCGCCCCGTCCGCGGCGGTCAAGAAGGAAACCGTCTAAGCAACATGAAACGTTATCTCATCAACAGCTTTATCCTGACCGGCTGCCTGCTGGTCCTCGCCGGCGGTGCTGGATGCCGCACCGCCGGGCGGCAGAAATCCGCGGCCGTCCAGCCTCCTAAACCGATTCCGAGCCAGAACGTGGCCCGCGCGCCGGGCACAACGCCCCCGCCTGCCGCGCGCAGAGGCTGGTTGGCCGCAATCTTCGGCGGCAAAAAAGCCGCCCCGGCCGCGAGTCCCGCGGGCAAGCAAGCGGCCGCGACCACCACCAACAAGCCGCCGCCGGTCATCGAGAACCCCAACAAGGCGGCCTTGATTTATCGCATTCAGATCAACGACCAGGCCATCATCAGCCTGACCGGCATATCGCTGGAACAGCGTTTCGACGTGATCGTGGATGAGCACGGTTTCATCAAGTTGCCGTACATCGAAAACATCAAAGCCGAGGGGAAGACCGGTTCCGAATTGGAAACGCTGATCCATGACAGCTACATCAACCAGCAGATCTACAAGCGGATCACGGTGAACGTGGCGCTGCCCAATCAACTCCAGACCTTATATTATTACGTGCAGGGTGAATTGCGCGGCACGGGCGGCCGTATGCCGTGGGTGAACGGCATGACGGTCATGAAGGCGGTGGCCGCCGCCGGCGGCCCAAGCGATTTTGCCTCGTCGAAGATCCGAATTACGCGCGGCGACAAAACGTTCACCCTCAACATTAATGATGTTGCCAAGCATCCGGAAAAAGACAAGCCGCTGCTGCCCGGCGATGTTATTGTTGTGGACAAAAGCTGGATGTAGACGTCACCCAAGCGTCGGTGGGCTGGCTTGCGGATGATCGCCCCTGCGCCGGATGCCGAGCTGCAATCCATCCCGCGGAAGCATCATGGCTTGGCTGTCGCGGGCCTGCTTTAGACTGACACTGATTTAAGCTGACGTTGACCCGTCGCCTTGCGTATGGTAACCTCTTCTTGGTGTCGGGGCGTAGCGCAGCCTGGTAGCGCGTTTGCTTGGGGTGCAAAAGGTCAGGAGTTCAAATCTCCTCGCCCCGACCAGTTTTCATACCTCAGGCCTGGATGGCTGGCCGTTGGCGTCAAGCGCAAGGGGCAGTGTGGAGCCTTCCCATCCGTCCGGGAAACGACATGTTGTTCATCCCGCAGGGCCGCGTGAGAACGTTCCGGATCATGCCGGTGGACGGATGGGTGCAGAGCGCCGCAGGCCGCCGGTTCTTCTCATGCGGGCGGCCGTGGAGCTGGTTGTTACTGATCTGGTCGCTGCCCGCCGCCCGGCTGGGGGCGGCGGAACCACCGGCCGAGCGCGTGGTCTCGCTTGCACCGAGTTTGACGGAGATCGTCTGTGCCTTGGGCGCCGCGGACCGGCTCGTGGGACGAACCAGCGCCTGCGACTATCCGCCCGCGCCGCTCAAGCAAGTCCCGATCATCGGCGGCTTTGGCGCGCCGTCGCTGGAACTGCTGCTCCGGCAACGGCCCACGCTAGTTGTGGATGTTGCTTTGGAGGACGAGGCGCTCGGCCGCCGGATGGAAAGCCTCGGGCTGCGCCGCCAACGCATCCCCTGTCGTACGCTGGGCGATATTCCTGTGGCGATCCGCGCCCTCGGCCGGCTGCTGCAGCGCGAGCCGGTGGCGGAGGCGCTGGCTGCTCGTTTTGCGGCCAGCGTTGCGCAGTGCCGTCAGTCCGCCGCGGCCCGCGACCCGCGCCGCGGGACGCCCAAGGTTTATGCGGAAATCTGGAGCGATCCGCTGATGACCTGCGGCCGCCGCACCTTCATCGCCGAACTCATCGCCCTGGCCGGCGGCCGTAACATCGGCGACGAATTGGACCGCGACTATATTTCCGTATCGGCCGAATGGATCCTGGCGCATCAGCCGGACCAGATCCTGTGTCTCTACGAGACCAACGTCCGCACCCTCCTCGGCCAATTCCGCGGCCGCAGCGGCTGGGCGCTGGTTCCGGCGGTCCAACAAGGCCGCGTCCATGGCGGACTCGACAACGCCATCCTGCTCCGCCCCGGCCCCCGCGCACTCGACGGTGTGGCGGTGCTTCGGAAATGCTTGGAGTGAGCGGCGGCCTGCCTTTTGGAGTGCGGCGGCGGCCTGCCCTCCGTAGCCTTGCTGAAAGTCCTCCACTTTGGAGGAGCCTAGGAGGGCTGCTTTTCTTCGGCGCGACTTGACGCGCCGCTTCAGGTTGCGGACCGTCAAGCCGGTCTGCATGAAAGCGCGATCAAGATCGCGCACTCCAAAATGGTGATGCTTCACCCGACAGGATGAACTCCAAATATTATTGTACCCCGGGCTTGTCGAACGGCCTGTCGCCGTGGCTTAATACCCGTGGCGCATGAGAAAATCCTGGATACCGTGGCTGCTCCTGGCCGTGGCGCCGCTGGTGCTGGGCGGCGCGCTGCTCATTGGCCCCACGCCGGTGGCTTTGCTGGACCCGCATACGGCGTTGGGCCGGGCAGTGCTGCTGCTCCGGCTGAACCGTGTCGGCGCGGGTTTTGCCGTCGGCGCGGCGCTGGCCGGGGCGGGCGTGGTGCTGCAGGCGCTGTTGCGCAATCCGCTGGCCGAGCCGTATGTGCTGGGGGTGTCCAGTGGCGCGGCGCTGGGCGCCGCCCTGGCCATCTTCTTCGGCTTGACGACCCTGGGCGCGCTGGTGCTGCCGGCGAGCGCGTTTGCGCTGGGCCTGGCCACCATGGCACTGGTGTACGCGCTGGGCAGCCACCATGGCGCGCCCTCGCTGTACGGGTTGCTGCTCAGCGGTGTCATCGTCAGCGCGGTTGCCTCCAGTTTGCTGATGCTGTTGATCTCGCTGGCGCCCGTCGAGGGTCTCCACAGCATCACGTGGTGGATGTTGGGCAACCTCCAGTCCGCCTCCGGCCCGTTGCTGGCCGGTTGCGTGGCGCTGATGGCCATCGCGGGCGGCGGCGTCTGGTTGTTCGCCCGCGAGCTCGACGCCCTGACGCTGGGCCGCGAAATGGCGCACCACCTAGGCGCGCGGCCGGGGCTGGTCGTCGGGCTGGGCCTCGCCGGCGCCACCCTGCTGACCGCCGCCGCCGTGGCCCTGGCCGGGCTGATCGGTTTTGTGGGCCTGGTGGTGCCGCATGTCATGCGCAGCTTGATCGGTCCGGCGCATCGGCGTCTGCTGCCCACCGCCGCGCTGGTGGGCGGCTTGCTGCTGGTGCTCTGCGATGCCCTGGCGCGGACGGTGGCGGCGCCGCTGGAAGTGCCGGTGGGCGTGGTCACCGCGCTGCTCGGCGGCCCGTTCTTCATCGTCGTGCTGCGGCGCCGCCGCAAGGCGGGTTGGGTGGAATGACGCCGGCGCTTGAGCTGCACGAGGTGACGGCGGGCTACCGCCGCCAGGACGTGCTGTGCGGACTCTCGCTGACGGTGGCCGAGGGCGAATGGGTTGCGTTGCTCGGCCCGAATGGCGCAGGCAAGTCCACCCTGTTCCGCGTGCTGACCGGTTTACATCCGGCGGCCGCGGGGACCCTGCGCCTGTTTGGCCGCGACCTGCGCGCCATCCGCCCGGCGGAGCGCGCCCGGCTGGTGGCCGTTGTGCCGCAGGAACTGGCCACGCCGATGGCCTTCACCGTCGAGGAACTGGTCACCCTCGGCCGGCTCAGCGTGCTCAGCCGCTGGGCCCGGCCTGTGGCCGCCGACCGCCGGATCATGGAACGCGCCATGGCCTATACCGACGTGCTGGAACTGCGCGACCGGCCCTACGATGAGCTCAGCGGCGGCGAACAGCAGCGCGTGGCCATCGCGCTGGCGCTGGCGCAGGAACCGCGGCTGATCCTACTCGACGAGCCGACGGCGCACCTCGACATCAATCACCGGCTGGACATCCTCCAACTTATCGAGCGGCTGAACGTGGAGCGGAAGCTGACCGTCCTGTTCATCAGCCACGACCTCAACCTGGCGGCGGAATTCTGCGGCCGGCTGGTGCTGCTGGATCATGGGCGGATTGTCGCCGATGGCCCGCCGGCGGCGGTGCTGCGCGAAGATCTCTTGCGCGAGGTGTACCATTGCGATTTGCGAGTCCGGCCGGATGCCGCCGGCACGCCGGTGGTGGCCCCCGAGCGCAAGCCCAGACGCATCCCCCCGGAGCAGACGGTGCGTGTCCACGTGATCTGCGGCGGCGGCAGCGGCACGGAATTGCTGCGCCACCTGCGGCTGGCCGGCCATCAGGTGACCTGCGGCGTGCTCAACGCAGGCGACAGTGACGCGCGCGCCGCGGCGGCGCTGGATGCCGAACTGGCCTTGGAAGAGCCCTTTTCTCCCATCGGCGCCGCCGCGCTGGACCGTGCGCGTCAACTGGCGGCCGGGGCCAGCGCCGTGGTGCTCTGCGACGTGCCTTTCGGCCCCGGCAACGTGGTCAACCTGACCCTCGCCGAGGAGGCCCTCGCCCGTGGCGCGCGGGTGTTGATTAACCGCCATCAATTGGACCGTCGCGATTTCACCCCCGGCCGGGAAGCCCTGCCGCGCCTGACCAGCCTGTTCGCCCGCGGCGCGCTACCTTGGTTGCGCTTGGATGAGGTGCTGGCCCAACTGGCCGCCGGACGTCCGCCGCCGAAGAGCGCGGGCTAGCGCCGTCACCGACCCATATCGCCAGCGGGCTTCACGGCACGGCGTGCGCCGGCGCCGCGCGCAGCAGGTCCAGCGGACTCGTCGCCGGATTGCGCAAATCCTTGACGACGTGCGTGTAGATCATCGTGGTTTCCACACTGGCATGACCCAAATAATCCTGGATCTGCCGGATATCCACGCCATTCAAGAGCAAGCTGGTGGCAAAGCTGTGGCGCAGCGTATGCACGCTCGCCGGTTTGGACAGTCCGGCCTTGCGCACGGCATCGCTGACCGCTTTTTGAATGGTCACATCGCTCACATGGTGCCGGCGTATGGCGCCACCGCGCGGATCGGTGGACAACGATTTGCTGGGGAAAACCCATTGCCACGCCCATTCCCGGCCCGCCTGCGGATACTTCACCGCCAAGGCGTCCGGCAGATAGACCGGACCGATATTCGCCGCCCGATCCTGTTCGTAGAGTTTTCTGACCCGCTCCAGATGTTTCCGTAAATCCGGTTTGACCGCCTCGGCCAGGAGGGTGGTACGATCCTTGTCCCCTTTGCCGGCACGAACGAAAATCAAATTGTTCTCGAAGTCGAGATCCTTCACCCGCAACCGGCAGCACTCCATCACCCGTAAACCGCCGCCATAAATCACCTCCGCCATCAGCCGGGTGGTGCCCTCCATCCGGGCCAGCAGGGCTTGTACTTCCGGCAGCGAGAGTACGGTTGGCAGGCGCGAGCCACGCTTGGCGCGCACCCCCGCTTGCAGATCGCCCAAGGCCATCTGCAACACCTCCCGGCAGAGAAATAACACTGCGCTGAAAGCCTGGTTCTGCGTGGCTGCCGCCACACGGTGCCGAGTGGCCAGGTGCGCCAGGAAATCCTTGACCGCCTGTTCCGTCACCCGGACCGCGCCGGCCGTCCCGGGCGCAGTCAGGCTTTCCAGGTAATCGAAAAACCGCTTGATCCATTCCAGGTAGGTCTGTTCCGTGCGGTAGGAATAGTGCTTTACCCGCAAGAGTTGCCGAGAGGCAGCCAGCGCCTCGGCCTTGGAGGTCAGGCCGTCAGCCTGAGGATTCACGTGCGGCGCAGCCGTTTTCTTCCAGTCGGTCTGGCTTTGAAAATTGTGGAAATACAAGCGAATCGCCTTTTCCGCCTGTTCCACCTGCCAGTCTTCGAACCGCCCGTCCTTACGCATGGCTTGCAGGAACAGATCCAACCGGTCCGTCAGGCTCTGGCGGGGATCGGCGGGCGCTTCGCGGAGAAACCGGCGCACCCAACTTACATAAAATCTGGCGTGCTTCTCCTGCGCCAGATGGGACTTCAGGAGATATTCGCCGAATCGATCAAGCTCCATCGTGTTATCGTTCAACTGGTTGTTCATGAAGTGACCGCCCTTCCCTGATTAGAACAAGCTTTACCTATCATTCCAATACGGACCAATTGTAAAGTTTTCACCCCCTGATTTCAAGGTATTTTTCACATTGGAAACCGACTTTTGTAAAGCTTGTTCTAATCCAAGCCTGTGTACAAGTCAACCATTCAAAATACGCCAGTTCCGGGCGCAAGTGCCGCGTCCGGTTAATCATCATCAACTGCATCCATTTACGCGGATATTCAACATAAACCCGCCCCGAATAAATTCATGCCGAATTTACTTGCTTTATTATCCGCCGGGCGGACAATGACTTTAGTTCGTATGAAAACAAGCGCTTGGGCGAGTGCCAATCCAGCGAAAGTAAAGCTTGTTCTATACAACGTT
>Ga0209048_10002003_pt1 | contig 20493 bp, 16 predicted proteins | sample FrelakmetCRP12CR_FD_187146 | JGI IMG/M metagenome (GOLD analysis project Ga0209048, IMG submission 187146) | Freshwater lake sediment microbial communities from the University of Notre Dame, USA, for methane emissions studies - CRP12 CR (SPAdes)... | ecosystem: Environmental > Aquatic >... | reverse complement strand
GCAGCATCGACGGCCTCAAGGTCGGAGACTTGCCGTCGGCCGCGGCCTATGCGGAAGCCACCGGATGGCTGGTTAGCGCATTGCAATCCCTGGGCCGCCACGACGATGCGCGGCGTATCGGGGAAGAAGGCCTCGCGGTGGCCGGACAGGTGCTGAACAAACGCCCCGGGCACATGGGGGCGATCCGTGCGCGCGCGCTGATGGAAGGCTCTCTGGCCGACAGCGAGGCGGATAGTCTGCACATGGCCAAGGCGGTTGCCCTGATGGACGCGCAGTCGCGCGATTGGGAAGCCATCGTCAAGATCGATCCGAGCAACCAGATTGCCTTGAGCAACATGATTGGTTCCAAAGACAATGCCGGGTTCGCGCTTTTCAGGATGGGTCGACTCCGCGAGAGTCTCGAGAATCACCGTGCGGCGCTCGCCCTGGGACGGCAGGCGCAGGAGGCTGGCCCGGTGCTGCGGAACTTATTCTTCGTCTCCGGACGCCTGACCAATCTCGAAGCCGATCTGGGCAACCGACCGGCGTCGGAGGCCGCGCGGAAGGAGCAGCTCAGGCTTGCAACGATAGTCACCCAGGATCTCCCCCCAGAATCATTCGTACGCTTTCTTTTCACCGAATGGAGTCAATTCTTCGGGTATGCGCTCCCCATCGCGGCCGCCGACTATGAATGGGTGCGCACCTCGGCGTCGGCATCGATCCAACGCATCGAAAGCCTCACGCCCAAGGATCCGTCGCAGGAGCTTTGGAAGAACAGACTCTCGGCTGGCGAGCATGCGATCCTGGCCGACGCGCTCTACAACCTCAAGCAATACGACGCGGCCAGCCGGGAGATCAGGACGGCCATCGAATTCCGCAAACGACTGCCGATGCGCACGCTGCAGGACGAACGCGACGCCAGCGACGAACTGATCCTTGCGGCAATGATTGCCGCGCGGCAGGGCAATTTCTCCGAGGCGCAACAGATCATCGAACCTGTCCTGAAATTCCATCGCGGACTCCATGCGCGCGGAAAGGACAACGACGACCTCACCCAGCACATCCAACTGGCGCAGGCGCTCTACGTCTCCGCACTCGCCGCAGAAGGCCGGAAGGGAGCCCAGCTGGCCGAGGCGGCCGCCATCCTCGACGGCCTGCCGTCCACGATGCGCGGCCGGATCAGCATCGCTCTCTGGCGTAACCGCATCGCCGAGGAGCAGAAGGCTCGGAGCAAATAGGCGTCGCCCTCACCCAATTCGCGCGTCGCCGTTTCGCGCGAAGCATGGATCCGCATCCAGTACGATCGACAATAGCCGGAGACTCCCGTTGAGCGACGTTGCGGCCACGATTCGCGAAGCGCTGAACGCCGGCCTCAACGCGCAGGCGCTCGATCTGGCCCGCGCCGCCATCGCCGACGACCCCGGCGCCGCCGAAATCCGGTACCTCGGCGCACTTGCCTCGGCCCGCATGGGCGCGATCGGCGAAGCGGAAAAGTGGCTGGGGGAAATCGACCGCGAGTCACTCGGCAACAGTCCGCTGGCCGTCGAGGTGTGGAGCCTTGCCGGCAGGATCGCCAAGGAGCGCTTCGCGGCAACGCGCGACAGAACCAGCGCAGCCGCACGGGATTTCGCGCATAAATCCATTGAGAGCTACGAACGCGCATTTGCGCTGAGCGGCAGCGCCTACCCTGCCGTCAACGCGGCCACGATGGCGATGCTTGCAGGCGATTCATCGGCTGCGAGTCGTCTCGCGCGACAGGCGCTTGCGGCACCGGTAACCGCGGAAGATCACTGGCACCACGCGACCCGGGGCGAAGCATTGCTGCTGCTCGGCCGCCAGGACGAGGCGTGCGGCCACTACGCCGAAGCGTATCGATTGGCCGGCAACCGGTTCGGCGACATCGCCTCCATGCGGCGGCAACTGCTGCTGATCGGGTCGAGCGCCGCGCGGGAGTTGGCGGCGTTGCTGCCCGCGCCGCAGGTGATCGCATTTTCGGGACACATGATCGACCATCCGTCCCGCGCGTCGCCCCGATTTCCTGCGCACATCGAGGCGAAGGTGGCGGCGGCTCTGCGTGAAAGGATCGCGACGCTCGGGCCGTCGATCGGCTACGCGCAGGCGGCGTGCGGCGCCGACATCCTGTTTCTGGAAGCGATGCAGGATGCGGGCATGCAGACGCAGATCGTGCTGCCGTTCCCCGCCGCGGACTTCATCAGGTCCAGCGTCGGCTTCGCCGGCGATGGCTGGATCGAGCGCTTCGAACGCGTTGTCGCGAAGGCGACCCGCGTTGTCCTCGCGACCGAGGAAGGCTTTCTGGGCGACGACGTGCTGTTCGAACACGCGGCGAATCTGATCCAGGGCATGGCCTACCTGCGCGCAACGGAACTTTCCACACATCCATTGCTGCTCACCGTTCTGGAGCACGGCGTGGCCGAATCCGTAGGCGGCACCGCGGCCACGGCGCGCAATTGGCTCAAGAAAGGTGGCCGAATCGAGAACATCGACGTCGCGGCGCTGCGCAACGGCACTTCCGCGAATCCGGCGGCCCATGCCGCGGCCAGCGGATCGGCACCGCCCGAGTCCCTTCCGTCCGCAAGGAAGCGAAGTCTGAAAAGCCTGCTCTTCGCCGACATCAGCGGCTTTTCCAGAATGCCCGAGCAGTACGCGCCCGATTTCGCGGAAATGTTCCTGGGAACCTGCAAGCGGATCCTCGATTCCTTGGAACATCAGGAAGTCCATGCCAACACGCACGGTGACGGCCTCTTCCTCGTGTTCGACCTGCCGAGCCACGCCGCGGAATTCGCCTTTCGCCTACAGCAGGCGATCGGCCAGGTCGACTGGCCGGCCCTGGGTCTGGCGGCGGAAACCGGCGTGCGGATCGCGCTGCATACCGGTCCGCTGTTTCGCATCTTCGACCCGGTCACCGCCCGTTTCACGTTCTACGGTACGCATGTCAACCGCACCGCGCGCCTGGAACCCGTAGTCCAGCCGCGGCACATCTTCGTGACCGAGGAGTTCGCGGCCTCGCTCGTCGCCGAGGATCAGGACCGCTTCACCTGCGACTACATCGGCACGATGAAACTCGCCAAGAAATTCGGCGACGCCCGCCTGTATCGGTTGCGTCTCTCGAAAGGCACCTGACTGCAGGCGCGAATGGTTAGAATCGAAAATTGCCCTGCCCGGCCCCGAAAGTTCCGCAAATGTACAACCTGATCAACTATCCCGTCGTTCTCTTCCTGGTGGCCTTCGCGATGCTCTGGCTGGCGGCGGCCGTCGGGGTGAGACTGGGGCGGCGCCGAAGACTCAAGGACGACACCCGCGAGGACTTCGCCGTGATCCAGGCCGCCACGCTGACGTTGCTCGGCCTCATCCTTGGGTTCAGCTTTTCGATGGCGATCAGCCGCTACGATCACCGCAAGAATCTCGAAGAGGAAGAGGCCAACGCCATCGGGACGGAATACCTCAGGGCGGACCTGCTGCCACCCGCCGATGCCGCCAAGGTGAAAAGTTTGCTGAAAAGCTACCTCGAGCAGCGGATCTCGTTCTACACAACCCGCGATCCGGAAGAGTACCGACAGATCAACATCCGCACCGCAAAGCTTCAGGGCGAACTGTGGTCGGCGGTCCAGGCGCCAGCCGTCGCGCAGCCGACGCCTCTGTCCGCGCTTGCGGTCGCCGGGATGAACGACGTGCTGAACTCCCAGGGCTACACGCAGGCGGCCTGGTGGAACCGGATTCCGGTCATGGCCTGGGGCCTGATGGTGGTCATTGCGATCTGCTGCAACGTGCTGACCGGCTACGGGGCGCGCGATGCCAAGGCCGAACGCAAGCTGCTGCTGGTCCTGCCGCTGGTCGTGTCGATCACGTTCATGCTCATTGCCGATATCGACAGCCCGCGTGGCGGCCTGATCCGCGTACATCCGCAGAACCTGCAAAATTTCTCGGAATCCCTGCGCCCGCAATGAGCTGTGGGAAGCTGCGACAGCCAGGGTGATGCCGGCATGGCGCGAGCCCGCCCGGATTTGTATAGAATTGCGTGTTGGCCACGGTCGTCCAGATCCGTTGCGCCCGGTTCGACCCTTGGAGACTCCCGATGATCCGCCTGACCCGCAACCTCTTGCTCGTGGCACTGGGCGCCGCCGCGCTGGCCGCGCCGGCCGCCGCGCAGACGAAGGAACCCCTCAAGATCGGCTTCGTCTATGTGAGCCCGATCGGCGACGCCGGTTGGACGTTCCAGCACGACACGGGCCGCAAGGAAATGCAAAAGGCGCTGGGCGGCAAGGTCACCACCAAGTACATCGAGAGCGTGCCGGAAGGCGCCGATGCCGAGCGGGTGATCCGCGACCTCGCGCAATCGGGCCATAACCTCATATTCACGACGTCGTTCGGTTACATGAATCCGACGCTCAAAGTCGCCACGGCGTTTCCCAAAGTCAATTTCGAACACGCGACCGGCTACAAGACGGCGAAGAACGTCGGCATCTACAACGCGCGCTTCTACGAGGGCCGTTACCTGGCCGGGATGGTCGCCGGCAGGATGACCAAGACGGGCGTGGCGGGCTACGTCGCCGCGTTCCCGATTCCCGAAGTGGTGATGGGGATCAACGCATTCGCGCGCGGCATGCGCAGCGTCAATCCGAAAGCCGAAGTGAAGGTCATTTGGGTCAACTCGTGGTTCGATCCCGGTCGCGAGAGCGAGGCCAGCAACACGCTGGTGTCGCAGGGCGCCGACGTGCTGACGCACCACACCGACTCGACCGCTGCCGTGCAGACGGCTGAGGCCAAGAAGGTGTACGCCATTGCCTACCACTCGGACATGTCGAAATACGGCCCGAATGCGCAACTCACCGCGGTGACGCACCATTGGGGCGACTACTACACGAAGGTCGCGCAGTCGGTCGTCGACGGCAAGTGGCAGCAGGACAACGTCTGGGGCGGCATCAAGGACGGCATGATCAAGCTGGCGCCGTTCAACAAGGTCGTGCCGCCGGATGTCGTCGCCATGGTGAAGAAGGCGGAAGGCGAAATTGCCGCCGGCAGGTTGAACCCGTTTACCGGCCCGATGAAGACCAACGACGGCAAGGAGGTCCTCGCTGCCGGCAAGACGATCACCGACGCCGAGTTGTCGAAGATGGACTACTACGTCGAGGGTGTGGTCGGAAAATTGCCTTCGTCAAAGTAACCTGATTTTGTAAGTCGATCGAGCCGGGAGCCCAAGAATGACCGCGCAGCGCGACACACCCAAGTCCCCCAAGTCCCGCAAGTCGCCACGTCCGGTGAAGCCCTCGCCGCGCCGGCGTCGCGTGACCACCGGCGACACCGGCCCCACCAGCGGCCCCGCTGCCGTCGAGCGCAGCGCCATCGGCGAGAACATTGCGTCGGCAACCGAAGCCGAAACCAACGCGCTGCAGGACATCCTGGCCGGGCGCTCCCCCGGCGACGCGAAGGAATTGGCGAAGGCGCTTCTCCGGAAGCAGCAGGTGCGTTCCCACGAGGCCGATGCCGAGACCGAGGATGAGCTTTCGCCGGACTGGCGCGCCGGCGGCTATCCGTACAAGTACCTGCTGCCCCGCAAGAGCTATGAGCGCCAGAAGTACCGGCTGCAGGTGGAACTGCTGAAACTCCAGGCCTGGGTGCGCGAATCGGGCCAGAAGGTCATCGTGCTGTTCGAAGGCCGCGACGCGGCAGGCAAGGGGGGCACGATCAAGCGTTTCATGGAGCACCTCAATCCTCGCGGTGCGCGCGTTGTGGCGCTGGAGAAGCCTACCGAGGAAGAACGCGGTCAGTGGTATTTCCAGCGCTACGTGCGGCACCTGCCCACTCGGGGTGAGATCGTGCTGTTCGACCGCTCGTGGTACAACCGCGCCGGGGTCGAACGTGTCATGGAGTTCTGTTCGGATCACGAGTACCGCGAGTTCATGCGCCAGGCACCCGAGTTCGAGCGCAACCTCGTGCACAGCGGCATCCACCTCGTCAAGTTCTGGTTCTCGGTGAGCCGCGAGGAGCAGCGGCGCCGGTTCAAGGAGCGGGAGGCGCATCCGCTCAAGCAATGGAAGCTGTCGCCGATCGACAAGGCCTCCCTCGACAAGTGGAATGACTACACGAAAGCAAAGGAAGCGATGTTCTTCAGCACCGACACGGCCGATGCGCCGTGGACGGTGATCAAATCCAACTGCAAGAAACGCGCACGGCTCAATGCGCTGCGCTACCTGCTCCACTCGTTTCCCTACACGGCGAAGGATCCGGAGCGCATCGGCATCGTCGACCCGCTGCTCGTCGGGCGCGCGAACGTCGTGCACGAACGCGGGGAGCACGTCGGGGCAGGCGTCGCCTGATACCACGGCGCGACGTGGCGCGGAACGCGGTCAGCCGTTGAGCCGGCCCAGCAGGCCCAGAACGTTCTCGAACAGCTTGTCATACGGCGGATAGAGCAGCTTCGCCGCGGCGAACCGCGGCTGGACGAACACCGGCTTGCAGTGCGTGAACGTCAGAAAGCTCGCCTCGCCATGGTAGGCGCCGGTTCCCGACGCGCCCACGCCGCCGAAGGGAAGATTCTTGTGCGCGAAATGCCACAGCGTGTCGTTCACGGTCACGCCGCCGGCGAGCGTCTGCTGCAGCACCTTGTCGGAAAGCTTCGCATCGCGCCCGAAATAATAGAATGCCAGCGGATGCGGGCGGCCGTTGATCTTCGCGACGGCATCGTCGACGGTCGCATAGGTTTCGATTGGCAGCAGTGGGCCGAAGATTTCCTCGCGCATCACGGCCATCGTGTCGTCCACGCCGACAATGAGCGCGGGCAGGAGCTTGCGTGAAGAAGGAGCCGGCGCCTCGTTGCCCGGATTGAGCGTGACGACGGTCGCGCCCTTTGCGCGAGCGTCTTCGATCAGCGCCGTCAGCCGCTGATAATGGCGCTCGTTGATGATCGCCGTGTAGTCGGGGTTGGTCGCGAAGGACGGATAGAATTTCGCCGCCGCCGCCGAGACTGCCGCGACGAACGACTCGACGCGATCCGTTGGCACGAGCGCATAGTCGGGCGCAATGCAGGTCTGGCCCGCGTTCAGCAGCTTGCCCGCCATGAGTCGCGGCGCACATAGCGCTAGGTCGGCGTCCGGAGCGAATATCGCCGGCGATTTTCCGCCCAGTTCCAGCGTGACCGGGGTCAGGTTCTCTGCCGCTGCACGCGCAACGTGCCGCCCCACCGCCGTCGATCCAGTGAAGAAGAGGTGGTCGAACGGCAGTCGCGTGAACGCCTGTCCGACGTCCGCGTCGCCCAGCACGACGGCAAATTCATCCTCGGCGAAGCGTGACGCGACGAGTTCCTGCAACAGCGCCGACGTCGCGGGCGTCAGTTCCGAGGGTTTCAGCATGACGCGGTTTCCCGCAGCCATTGCCCCGAGCGCGGGCGCCAGCGCCAGCTGCACCGGATAATTCCACGGGCTGATGATGCCGGCCACGCCGAGCGGTTGCCGTTCGATGCGCGCGCGTCCCGGCTGCAGATGCAGTGGCGTGGCAACGCGCGCGCGCCGCATCCAGCGCGCGAGATTGGCCTGCGCGTCACGGATCTCCGCGGCGACGATGTAGAGTTCGGCCAGGCGCGTCTCGTGTTCGGAGCGATCGCCGAAATCGCGATCCACTGCCGCGACGAATCGCGCCTCATTCTCGGTGACCAGCGCGTTCAGCCGCGCTAGTCGATCCTGTCGCGTGCGCAGGTCCGGATACCGTTCGCGCGCGAAGGCGGCGCGTTGCAGTGCAAAGAGCCGCTCCAGTGCGGCGGCGCTCATTGGGCCGCCGGCGCCGCGGCGCCTGGTACGGAGAGCACCGTCGCACCGGTGTCCTTGAGCAGCCGCTGGAATTCGGGCGAGTCGAGAATGATCTTGCCGGCCGCCGCGCGCAGCCGGTCGACCGCCTCGTCGCTCAGCACGAACGACGTCGGCAGATTGTTGAGATAGTCGAATTCCGCCGCGTCTTCGAGCGCCGGAAAGGACACGTCGATCGGATAGATCTCGACGTCCGGGACGTCAACGAGTTCCTTCAGGTTGCCGCTGGCGCCGATGTTGAATCCCTTGGTCTCGCGCACCTGCCGCAATATCTTCCAGCGCGCGACGATGTCCTTCAACAGTTCGACCGCCTCATAGGAGTTCCGGTCGATCGGAACGCCGGTCGCCTTGAGCAGGATGGCGACGTCATTCGGCGGCCGTTCGGACTGGTCCCAGTTGGTCTTGGGCACCGACAGCGAATTGACGACAATCACGACCATGCGGCGCACGTCGTCCAGCCGCGTCTTCTTGCGCATCCCCCGCACCGCCTCGAGCTCCTCCATCGACTCGAGCACGCCGCGCATGCCAAGGTTGTCGGAAATGCCGCCGTCGACGAGGTGGAGATAAGGCCGATTCGCGCCATCCTGCAGATTTTCCAGCTCCTTCAGCCGCTGCAGCGAGCGGCCCGCCGGACGCGCCTTCTTCACGGGATCCAGCAGAACTTGTGCCCAGCTCGGCCACTTGTATTTGCAGGTGCCGCCGTAGTTGTTGAACGTGACCGGCGAAAGCACCAGCGGCACCGCCGACGATGCAGCCGCGGCCCGCGACAGCGGCACGGCATCGAGGTTGGAGCAGATGAGGTCAAACTCGGACTGCACGAACGTGAAGCGCGATCCCGTGGATATGTCGGTGGCGGTGGCCATGATGAGCGGGCCGTCGCCGCGGTCGAGGTCACCGAAGGTTGCCCCGTTGAAGAGAATCTCGTCGTACATCTGCGCCGCCATTTCCGACCGGCCCCAACCATTGGACCATAGCGCGCTCCAGTTTTCCGGGTTCAGGAACCGCGTCAGCAGGTCGCCCTGGACATTGCGCTTCAAAAACCGCTGTTCATATTCATCGAACAGCTTGTCGCCATACAATCCATAGGCGAGCGCGGTGAAACTGCCGCCGGACACGCCGGTGATCACATCGACTTCGTCCAGCAGCCGCACCTGCTTCCCCTTGGCGCCGACCAGCTGCGTTCGTCGCAATTGCTCCAGCACGCCGTAGGAGAAAGCCGCAGCACGGGTGCCGCCGCCGGAAAACGCGAGGATGACGAGGTTTTCCTTGTCGTCGTCGTAGAGCTGGCGCGTCGCAAACCGGTAGCCGCTGTCCCGGTTCACTTCGGCAATGGGCGGATTGACCGGGCGGCTGGCGCAGCCGGCCAGCAGCTGCAGGATGACCAGGAACGGCAGGAGCGAAAGGCGGGCGAGTTTCATGGTCGCGACATTCGGAGTTTCAGGCAACGTCACATTCTACCGGCTCCGCGCACACTGGAATCGGGTAAATTGCCGGCATGGGTACAGGCCGGACGCTGCTCCTCAAGGATGCCACCCTCGTCGCCACCATGGACGACGTCCGCCGCGAAATCGTGGGCGGAGGCGTGTTCATTCGCGGCCATACCATTGTCGCCGTGGGCCTTCCCGACGAGTTGCCGGCCACCGCCGATGAGGTCATCGACTGCCGCGGCAAGGTGCTGCTGCCCGGTCTCGTCAACACGCATCATCACTTTTTCCAGACACTCACGCGTGCGGTCCCGGCGGCGCAGGACGCCGACCTCTTCGCGTGGTTGCGTGCGCTCTATCCCCTCTGGGCGCGCATCACGCCGGAAATGCTCAACGTCTCGGCAACTGTCGCAATGGCGGAGTTGATGCTCTCCGGCTGCACCACCGCCAGCGATCACCTGTACCTGTTTCCCAACGGCGGCCGGCTCGACGACACGATCGACGCGGCGCACGCGATCGGCCTGCGCTTCCACGCCTGCCGCGGCGCGATGAGCGTGGGCGAAAGCAAGGGCGGCCTGCCGCCCGATGCCCTGGTGGAAGAAGAGGAAGCGATCCTGCACGACACACGCCGCGTGATCGAAGATTGGCACGACCCGCGCCGCTTCGCGATGCTGCGCGTGGCGGCGGCGCCGTGTTCGCCGTTCTCGGTGTCGCGCGACCTGATGCGCGAAACCGCAGCGCTTGCGCAAGCCTATGGCGTCGGCCTGCACACACATCTCGCCGAGAACGACGATGACGTCGCCTGGTCACGCGAGAAATTCGGCTGCTCGCCGGCCGAATACGCGGAACGGCTGGGCTTCACCGGCCCGCACGTCTGGCACGCGCACTGCGTCAAGCTCGATGCGCAGGGTATCGGTCTCTTCGCGCGGACGGGCACCGGGGTCGCCCACTGCCCGTCGTCGAACATGCGGCTGGGCTCGGGGATCGCCCCGGTGCGCGCCATGCTCGACGCCGGAATACCAGTGGGCCTGGGCGTCGACGGTGCGGCATCGAACGACTCGTCGCACCTGCTGGCCGAGGCGCGCCAGGCGCTGCTGCTGCAACGCGTCGGTTCGGGCGTCGCCGCGCTGACTGCGCGCGAGGCGCTCGAACTCGCCACCCGCGGCGGCGCGAGAGTGCTCGGGCGCGACGACATCGGCCACCTCGCCCCGGGCATGGCGGCCGACATCGTCGCCTTCGCTCTGGACGACCCGGGCTACGCGGGCAGCGAACACGATCCGCTGGCGGCGCTGGTATTGTGCGCCCCGACGCGCGTCGACCTGTCGCTCATCCACGGCCGCGTCGTGGTGCGGGATGGACATCTGACGACGCTCGACCTGCCACCGATCGTCGAGCGCCACCGCGCTTTCGCGCGCGCGCTCGCGTGTGGCAGCTGACGCGGCGCCTGGCGCCGCCAAGTCATCGACGATCTCCCATGGAAAGATTCGACATCGTGGTCATCGGAGGCGGCGTCATCGGCGTTTCGATCGCGTACCACCTGGCACGGTTCGGCTGCCGCCGCGTGCTGCTTCTGGAGCGTGGACAACTGGGCGGTGGCACCACAGCCCAATCGTCGTGCATCCTGCGCACGCACTACACCGTGCCTGAAAACATCGCGCTGGCCAAGGCCGCCATCGCCATCTTCAACGATTTCCCGGCGTACCTCGAGGACCCCGAAGCCGAATCCGGCTACATCCGCTGCGGGTTCATGCTGGTGGCCGGCGAAGGATCCCGCGCCGCAGCGCTGCGCGCAACGCTTGCAGTGGAACGCCGCCTCGGGCTCGATGCGCGCGAAATCGCCGCTGACGACGCGCGTCGTATCCACCCGCTCGTGCAGTTTGGCGACATCGCGGCGATCGGTTGGGAACCCGAAGCCGGCTACGCGGATGCCTACCTCACGTTGAGCGCCTTCGCCCGCGCGGCGCGCAGGCTCGGGGCCACGCTGCGCGAAGGCGTCACGGTCACCGGACTCACGCGGAACTCAAGCGGTCGGGTGATCGGCGTAGGGACTTCCCACGGCGCAATCGACGCCGGGCTCGTGGTCAGCGCGCAGAACATCTGGTCGCAGGAAGTGGCGGCATGGACCGGCATCGCCTTGCCGCTCGCACTTTCCCGCCACGCAGTGTTCACGCTCGACGCGCCGGCGCCCTACACGCGCGAGCTGCCAGTGCTGAAGGACCTCAAGTCGCCCGGCAAACTCTACATGCGCAGTTATGGCGGCCGGCAACTGCTGGTCGGCGACGGCAACGAGGGCGAAGGCATGGCCATGCCCGACACCGAACAGGCGGATGTCCCGCTCAACTACGTGGCCGAAATCGGCGAGCAGGTTGCGCATCGGATGCCCGTCTTTGCATCGGCCGGGCTCGCATCGTCATGGACGGGGGTTTACGACGTCACTCCGGACTGGAATCCCGTGCTGGGTGCGTTGCCGGGCATCGACGGCCTGCATGTCGCGTATGGCTTTTCGGGCCACGGCTTCAAGCTGTCGCCTATTGTCGGCCGGATCGTCGCGCAGGGCGCACTCGGCCTCGTCCCGGATTTCGCGCTCGAGCCGTATTCGCTGGCGCGGTTCTCGGGCGGACGGCTGCTCCAGGGCCGCTACGGCACCGGCGCCGTCTCCTGAGTTGCCGGTGCCCGAAATCCGCTTGGCGGCGGTCGCAGGTTTTGGGCATACTGCATGCGGATCCTGCCCGCACTGTCCGCCCAACCGGAGGTTATCAACATGGCGTTCCGTCACCGCTCGTCCCGCTTTGGCTTAGCCGCCGCAACCGCGCTTGCCGCCGCCATCGCGCTGTCGTCCTCTTCCTTCGCCCAGGAGCGCGTGTTCTTCGGCATCGCCACCGGCGGCACCGGCGGCACGTATTACCCGCTGGGCGGAATGCTGGCGCAGCTCATTTCCAACAAGGTCACGATCAGCGGCAAGAAGCTCTCGGCAACCGCCGAAACGGCCGGCGCCTCCGTGGCCAATGCCCAACTGCTGGGTCGCAAGGACATCGAAAGCGCGTTCGTCGCCGCCGATATCCTCGACTCTGCATACAAGGGCACCGGCCAGTTCGACGGCAAGCCGCTCAAGAACCTGCGCGCGCTGGGCGCGCTCTATCCTGAACAGGTGCAGCTCGTCACGCTTGCTTCAGCCAATGTCAAGGGTTTCCGTGACCTGAAGGGCAAGTCGGTGTCCTCCGGCTCACCGGGATCCGGCCAATGGCAGTTGTTGGGCGATTTGCTCGAGACCTATGGCATGACGCGCAAGGACATCGGCGAGGACCTGTCGTCGTTCGCGCAGTCGGTCGACAAGATCAAGGACGGCAACCTGACCGCATCGCTCATCACCGCAGGCGCGCCCACATCGTCGATCGTCGACTTGGCCAATGCGCGCGAGATTCGCATCGTTCCTCTGGCGGGACCGGAAATCGAAGCCATGCGCAAGAAGCAGCCGTACTACGCGAACATCCAGTTGGCACCCAACACCTACAAGGGGCAGACCGCACCGGTGGACACACTGGCCGTGATGGCGATCTGGGCGACGCACGACGGCGTGACGGACGCGATGGCCTACGAAGTGACCAAAGCGCTGTACGAGAACACCGAGACGCTGGGCCAGGTCCATCCGAAGGGCAAGGAAATCTCGCTCAAGACCGCGCTGCAATCGGTCTCGATCCCGCTGCACCCGGGCGCCGAGAAGTATTATCGCGAAAAGGGCCTGATCAAGTGACGCGGATGTCCGAGCGCAAGGGGCAAAGCCCCGTGGCGATCGGAAACAGCCGCGTCATCCCCGCGCAGGCGGGGATTCAAGGACGTCGCGTTGGCGTCTTCCGCGCGCAGGCGGGGATCCAGGCACTTCGCGCCGGCGTCATCCCCGCGGACGCGGGAATCCCGCAACTTTGAAGCAAAGTCACTGGGTCCCCGCCTGCGCGGGGACGACAGCAATTCATTGTGCGGGAACGACAGCCCATGCACTTGGCGCGGATTCTGACCGCGGCATTGCTGTTTCCATGCCTGGCGAACGCCGCCTGCCTTACGCTGGGGAGCCACCCCGACAACGCACCGCTATTGCAGGTCGCCCTGCCCGCGGACGACCCGTCGTTCACGATCACGTACGTGCATTCGGTGACGCGCACACCGGTCATGGAGCGCTACGCAATCTCCGGCAGCGAAATCGTCGAGACGGAGATGCGCTTCGAGCAGCACGGACCGGGATTGCCGACGGAAGCGGACAAGGGCGGGACGTTCTCGCACGGCGATGGAGGCTTCGTCGTGACCATGGATCGTCATTTCCCGACCATCGTGATGCGCGTGCACCGGGACCAATCCCCGCGCCTCGCCACGGGGACGCGCTCGCTCGACCTCGCGCAATGGGGCAATCGCGCGCTGTTGCTCGGCGTGATCCCGGATCCCTGTACGGGCTCCTGAGCGGGCGGTACCCGAGCGCCGCACGATGACCGCTCCTTCCCATGTGCCGCACGGCGGCACGCTGACCGACCAGATCGAGGCGGTCTCGGCCGAGCAGCAGGCCAAGCTCATCCGGCGGTTCGACCACGAGTCCAATTTCCGCAGGCTCGCAGGTCCCGTCGGCATGCTGGTGACGACGATCGCCGTCGTCCTGTCGAGCTTTCATATCTACACGGCGGGCTTCGGCCTGCTGGTCGAGATCAAGCACCGCGCGTTTCATCTGGCGCTGGTCCTGGGCCTCATCTTCCTCGTGTTCCCGCGTTCGCGTCCTGCGCAAGGCACTTCGGGCATGGGCAAGGATTGGGGCTGGGCGCTGTCCTTCGCGGCCTTCTATGTCTACCTGGCATGGGATCTGGTGCAGCGACTGTCCGCAACCGGCGAACTGCAGCACGGTTGGGCCTTTCTCGTTCTGGTCGCGTTCCTTGCGGTGATCACGCTGCCGGTGAGGCAGTTCGGCGGCTACGACGACAAGCCGTCGTGGATCGACTGGCCGCTCTCGCTGTTCGCCGCCGCAGTGTCGCTCTACCTCATCGTTTTCTTCGACGACGTCTTCATCGCGCGGGTCGGGTCGCCGATTGCGCAGGATTACATGATGGGCGTGCTCGCCATCATCATGGTGATGGAGGCGTCGCGCCGCACGATGGGTCCGCTGCTGCCGGCCATCGGCATGCTGTGCCTGCTCTACGCGCTGCTCGGCCGGTACATGCCGGGCGTGCTCGCGCATCGCGGCTACAGCGTCGTGCGCGTCGTCAACCACATCTACGTCGGCACCGAAGGCATCTACGGGATCGCCGTCGGCGTGGTGGCGACCTACGTCTTCCACTTCGTGCTGTTCGGCATCCTCGCGCAGATGACCGGATTGGGGCGCCTGTTCATGGAACTCGCGACCATCGTCGCCGGCCGCTTTTCCGGCGGTCCCGCCAAGGTCTGCGTGGTGTCGTCGGGACTGTTCGGCATGATTTCCGGCTCGGCCGTCGCCAATGCGGTGACCACCGGGTCGTTGACGATTCCAATGATGAAGAAGTACGGCTTCAGCGCGCGCTTCGCCGGCGCCGTGGAGGCCTCCGCATCGTGCGGCGGCCAGGTCACGCCGCCGGTCATGGGAGCGTCGGCGTTCGTGATGGCCGAACTGCTCGGCGTGCCGTACAAGGAACTCGTGATCATCGCCATCGTTCCGGCGCTGTTCCACTACCTCGCGTGCCTGATGATGGTGCACTTCGAGGCCAGGCGACTCAAACTGAAAGGCGTGGAGCGGGACCTGATCCCGAAGCTGTCGCGCGTGATCGCGTCGAGCTGGCATCTGGTATTCCCGCTGGTGGCGCTGGTCACGATGCTGATGCTCGACTTCACGCCGTTCCTGTCGGCGTTCTGGGGCATCGTGCTGTGCTTCGTGTGCTCGTACATCCCGCTCTTCGCGCGTCACTTCGGCAACCATCGGCTGCATGGGCAGACGCTGACCTGGAAGCCGCTGATTGCGGGCCTGTCCGAGGGCGCCAAATACGCGCTCGCGATCGGCGCGGCCTGCGCCTGCGTCGGCCTGATCCTCGGCACGCTCACGCTCTCCGGACTGGGTTTCAAGTTCTCCGGCGCGGTGGTCGAGCTGGCCGCAGCCGCCGCGGACGCATTTCGCGCCATCGATCCGTTCAACCTGTTCACCGCGACGAGCGGGCAGGTTTTCTTCGGGCTGGTCTTCGTCGCCATCGCCTGCATCATGATGGGCACCGGCATACCGACGACGCCGACCTACATCATCCTGGCATCGATCGCCGCGCCGGCGCTGGCACTGCTCGGCGTGCCGCTGCTTGCGACCCACTTCTTCGTCTTCTATTACGGCGTGCTCGCCGATGTGACGCCGCCGGTAGCGCTGGCCGCCTATGCCGCGGCGGGAATCGCCGGTTCGGAGCCGATGCGCACCGGCCTGACGGCGTTCCGCCTGTCGATGGGCAAGGCGCTGGTGCCCTTCATGTTCGTGTACACACCGGCACTGCTGTTCATCGGCTTCACCTGGAGCGCCTTCCTGTCCGCGGCATTCTGCGGCGTGGTCGGTATCGTCGCGTTGTCCGCGGCGTACATCGGCTACTTCCGCGCCCCGCTGTCGCGTCTCGCCAAGATCGCGCTGTCGTTCGCGGGCCTCGTGCTCGTGTTCAACCAGTTCTGGCCGGACGTGGTCGGCCTCGCGGTGGTATTCGCGGTACTGGGCTGGAACGCATTCTCGGTCGGTCGGGCGCCGGCGCCTGCCTGACTTCGCGTCAACCGGCGCGCGCCTGCGCAATGGCGTCCAGCAGCACGTCGGGCTCCTGTGCGCCCGAAACGGCGATGTGCTGGTTGAAGATGAAGAACGGCACGCCCTGCACGCCGATTTCCCGCGCGCGGCCGTCCATCAAGGCAATCGCATCGATGCCTGCGTCGGAATCGAGCAGGATGCGCGCCGCGGCGGAATCGAGCCCCGCTTCACCGGCGATGGCAGCCAGAATGGCGTGATCGCCAATCGCGCGCCCCTCGCTGAAATAGGCGCGAAACAGACGCTCGACCATATCGCTGGCGTCGCCTTGCGCCTGCGCCCAGTTGATCAGGCGATGCGCGTCTCGCGTGTTGGGCTGGCGCTCGATGCGATCGAAGGCGAAGGGGATGCCTACCGTTGCGCCGGCCGCGGCAACACGCGCGTAGATTTGTGCCGCCCGTTCGGGTCCTCCGAACTTGTCCTCCAGATAGGTCTTGCGCGGCACTCCGCCCTGCGGCAGGTCGGGATTGAGCTGAAACGGATGCCAGCGGATCGGCGCACGACGGGCCGCGTCGTCATCCCGCAAGCGCGCAAGCGCCTGCGCCAGCCGGCGCTGGCCGATGTAGCACCACGGGCAGACCACATCGGAGATCACGTCAATCTGGAATTCGTCGGCCATCATTTGCGTTTCATCAAGTCCAAGGAGCACTGCGATTATGCCTGCCGGGCGACGCTTGCCATAATATGAACGGTGTCGGGTTCGCCACGGTCTCACGCCGGCCCTTGGCTGGACCCCAACCTGCCTACAACCCGGATCGATCGCGGCTACCCTGGACTGATCATGCCTCCATCACTGCGCTGGGACATCTTCTGCCGGGTGGTCGACAACTATGGCGACGGCGGCGTCTGCTGGCGCCTTGCGCGGCAGCTCGCCGCAGAACACGGGCTCGCGGTCACGCTGTGGATCGACAATGTCGCGGCGCTCGCCACCATCGAACCGGCGATCAATCCGCGGCGTGACGACCAGGTCGCACGCTCCGTTCGCGTACGGCATTGCAGTGCCGCGCACCCCGCCCCGTACCTGGATCCCGACGTCGTCATCGAGGCCTTCGGCTGCGGCCTGCTCGACGCCTATCGCGACGCCATGGCTGCAAGGCCCCGTCCCCCGGTATGGATCAACCTCGAGTACCTGTCCGCGGAAGCCTGGGTGGAAAGCGCGCACGCGTTGCCGTCCCCGCATCCGCGCCTGCCGCTCACCTGCTGGTTCTACTTTCCGGGGTTCACCGCCCATACCGGAGGACTGTTGCGCGAGAGCGGGCTGGCGGCGGCGCGCGATGCCTTCCAGCACGACCGCAACGCGCGCGCCGCGCTGTGGCGCACGATCGGCGTCGAGCCGGCCGCATCCGCGCTGACCGTTTCGCTTTTCTGCTACGCCAACAAGGCGTTGCCGGCGCTGCTCGACGCGTGGTCCGAGGGTGACGAAGAGATCGTCTGCATCGTCCCGGAAGGTGTGGCGCAGGCGGAACTCGACCGCTGGACCGCCGGGGCGGTACCGCATCCCGGAGCGCCCGCCGTGCATGGCCGACTCACCCTTGCCGTCGCCGGTTTCGTGGACCAGGACGCGTTCGACCGGCGGCTTTGGGCGTGCGACCTGAACTTCGTGCGCGGCGAGGATTCGCTGGTGCGCGCGCTCATGGCGGCGCATCCGCTGGTCTGGCATATCTACCCGCAAGCCGAAGACGTGCATCTGCTGAAGCTCGACGCGCTGCTGACCCGATTCGAAGCGGGACTTGACGCGGGGGCCGTGCGTGCCCGGCGCGCGTTCTGGCAGGCATGGAATTCCGGGCATCCCGACGCAACCGTCGCCGCGTGGCCTGCCTTCCGCGCGGCGCTGCCGGCCCTGAACGCGCACGCCCGCGTCCGGGCCGGCGCGCTCGCTCGCCAGACCGACCTCGCGAAAGGGCTGGTCGCGTTTTGCGAAAATCGTTTATAATTATAGGTTTCCCGGACTAGCCCGTGAAGGGCACCCTCATATCCGCGGTCGGCGCCCGAAGCCCGTGCGGCAGGCTCTCCACCGCCACAAACTCGCAGGAATTACTATGAAACTCGCTCAGGAAGTTCGCGCCGGCAACGTGATCATGGTCGGCAAGGATCCGATGGTCGTGCAGAAGGCCGAATTCACGAAGTCCGGCCGCAACGCCTCGGTGGTCAAGATGAAGCTCAAGAACCTGCTTTCCGGCAGCGGCACGGAAACCGTGTATCGAGCCGATGACAAGTTCGATACCGTGCAGCTCGAAAAGAAACAGGTGACGTACTCGTATTTCGCGGACCCGATGTACGTGTTCATGGACAACGAGTTCAACCAGTTCGACGTGGAGAAGGATAACCTTGGCGACGCGCTCAATTACCTGGCCGAGGGTCTCTCCTGCGAACTCACCTTCTACGAGGGCCGTGCCATCTCGGTGGAGCTTCCGAACTCGGTCGACCGTGAAGTGATGTACACGGAGCCCGCGGTCAAGGGCGACACGTCCGGCAAGGTAATGAAACCCGCAAAGCTCGCGAACGGCTATGAGGTGCAGGTGCCGCTGTTCGTGACCACCGGCGACAAGATCGAGATCGACACGCGCACCGGCGAATACAAGCGCCGCGTCTGACCTTTCACCCGGGCGGACTGAATTTCGCGCGTGCCCGCGCCACTTCGCCGCGAACGCCGCAGGCATGGACGTGGTCATTGACCAGGCCCATTCCCTGCATGAATGCATAGATCGTCGTAGGGCCCACGAACGACCAGCCGCGCTGCTTCAGGTCCTTCGACATCGCGGTGGATTCGGCCGACGTCGGCATCAAGGCCAGCGACTCTCGGGTGATCCTGGCCGGGCGCGCAACGGGCGCCGTCTCCCAGCGCCAGAAATAGGCGGCAAGCGACCCGAATTCGAAGGCGAGCTCCTGTGCCCGCCGGGCATTGTTGATCGTCGATTCGATCTTGCCGCGATGCCGGACGATGGCCGCGTTGCCCACGAGCCGTTCGACGTCCCGCACTCCGAACTGCGCGACGCGCTCGAATTCGAAATTGGCGAATGCCTCGCGAAAGCCCTCCCGCTTGCGCAGGATCGTGAGCCAGCTCAAGCCGGCCTGGAATCCCTCGAGGCAGACCTTCTCGAACAGACGCCGGTCGTCGGCGACAGGAAACCCCCACTCATGGTCGTGGTAGGCGACGTAGAGCTCATCGTCGCCGCACCACCAGCAGCGTCGCCGCATGGCGGGTGCGAGCGCAGTCTTCATTGGAGCATTCTAAGCCGGGCGCGGAACGATCACGGCACGCCTATAATGCACCGGACGAGCTGCATGCAAACGCGCAGCCCTCCGCTGGGCCCCGGTCCGCATTCGCTGAAAGTCCGCACATGAATCGATCACTGCTGCTCGCCCTCGTCGTCGTGGCGCTGGACATCGCTCCCGCGTTCGCGCAAGGACCGGTTCCGGGTGCCGTCGTCGGTACTGTAACGTATCGGCAACGCGTGGCGCTCCCTCCCGACGCGGTGGTCGAGGTGCTTCTGCAGGACACTTCGCGGGCCGATGCGGCCGCGCGCACCATCGGCCAGGCGACAATTCCGACCCATGGCGCGCAAGTGCCGATTCCGTTTCGCGTCGACTACGATTCCGCAGCGATCGACCCGACGCACAGCTATTCCGTTCGCGCCACCATCACTGTGGGCGACAGGCTGCTCTTCTCGTCCGCCACGATGTATCCGGTGCTCACGCGCGGCGCTGGCAGCGAGGCGGCGATCGAGGTGTACATGATCCTGCCGGCGGGCGCCGCGGCGGACCCGGGTGCCAAACCCGGCGCGTCGCTGGAAAATACGTTCTGGAAACTGGTCGCCATTGGCGACACGGCCATCGCACAGCCGACAGGGCGGGAAGCAAGCTTCACACTGCATTCCGACGGCCACCGGCTGTCCGGATCCGGCGGATGCAATCGCCTGCTGGGCAAGTACGAAGCAGACGCGGGCACGCTGACCATCGTTCCCTCGGGGACGACGATGATGGCGTGCCCGGAAGAACTGATGCACCAGGAAAGCGATTTCGTGTCCGCGCTCAAGATGACGACGGGCTACGGCCTGTCCGGCGACACACTCGAATTGCGCAATGGGGGCCGCGTGCTGGCGCGTTTCATGGCCCAGACCAATCGCTAGGCCCACAAGGACGACGGCAATCATGGCCACGGCATCGCACTATGCGCGTTTCGGCAGCGGCAGGTCGGTCCGCCGCGTCGAGGACGAGAATCTCCTGAAAGGTTCCGGCTATTTCGCCGACGACGCAACATTGCCCGGGCAGGCCTGCGTGTGCTTTCTGCGCTCGCCGCATCCCCACGCCCGAATCGCCGATATCGACACGACTGCGGCTGCGGCAATGCCGGGAGTCATCGCCATCGTGACGGGTGAGGACCTCGTTCGCGCCGGCGTCAAGCCGTTGCCGCTGTCGGCCGATTTCAGGCGCAGCGACGGCACGCCTACCGCTTCCCCGCCGCGCCAAGCGCTGGCCGTCGGCACAGTCCGGTTCGTGGGCG
>Ga0209048_10002002_pt1 | contig 20498 bp, 18 predicted proteins | sample FrelakmetCRP12CR_FD_187146 | JGI IMG/M metagenome (GOLD analysis project Ga0209048, IMG submission 187146) | Freshwater lake sediment microbial communities from the University of Notre Dame, USA, for methane emissions studies - CRP12 CR (SPAdes)... | ecosystem: Environmental > Aquatic >... | reverse complement strand
CTGCTGACGGGAGTGGACATCGCGAACACCCCAGGCGCGATCGACAAGAACGCAGTCAACGCGACCAGATCTCTCGGCCTGCTCCAGGCCCAGGTCGTCTTCTAAATGTCCTCTGCATTCAAGGAGAGTCACTCGATGTCGTACTTCATTCGGACCGCTCGTCTCGTGTCGGTCCTGACGCTGGCGGCGGCCATGCCGGCCCTGGCCCAGACCGCCCTGACCGGCGCCGGGGCGACGTTCCCCTATCCGATCTACAGCAAGTGGTTTGACGCCTACAGCAAGAAGACCGGGGTCCAGATCAACTACCAGTCGATCGGCTCCGGCGGCGGCATCCGCCAGTACACCGACGGCACCGTGGACTTCGGCGCCACCGACGGCCCGATGAACCCGACCCAGATGGCCGCCGTCCAGGGCGAGGTCATCCACCTCCCCACCGTGATGGGGGCCGTGGTCCTGACCTACAACCTGCCGAGCCTGGCCAGCACCAAGCTCAAGTTCGATGGCCCGACGATCGCCGACATTTTCCTCGGCAAGATCACCAAGTGGAATGACAGCCGGATCGCGGCGCTCAACCCCGGGGTGAGCCTCCCCAACGTGGACCTGATCGTGGTCCATCGCTCCGACGGGTCGGGCACCAGCTACATCTTCACCAACTTCCTGAGCAAGGTCTCGTCGGCCTGGAAGGACAAGGTCGGCAGCGCCACCTCGGTCGAGTGGCCGGTCGGACTTGGCGGGAAGGGCAACGAGGGCGTGACCGAGCAGATCAAGCAGGTCGAGGGCAGCGTCGGCTACGTCGAGCTGATCTATGCGCTCTCCAACAACCTGCCGTATGCCAGCGTCAAGAACGCCGCCGGATCGTTCGTGGAGCCCTCGCTCGAGTCGGTGGCGGCCGCGGCAGCCAGCGCCGACCTCAAGAAGGGCACCGACTTCCGGGTTTCCATCACGAACGCCCCCGGGGCTGGGTCCTACCCGATCTCCTCCTTCACCTGGCTCCTGATCCGGCCCAAGATGAAGGATGCGGCCAAGGCCAAGGCGCTGCGAGGCTTCCTTGAGTGGTACACGAGCGCCGAAGCGCAGCAGATGGCCTCGGGCCTGAAGTACGCGCCGCTTCCGACTCCGGTCGTGGCACTGGTCCAGGACAAGGTGAACAGCCTCAAGTGGGGCAAGTAGGGACCGCGACCCGGAAGACGCCCAGGGGTCGCCGGCCGACAGGCCCCTGAGTCGAGGCGGTACGGCAGGGCCGGGAATCCTGGCGCTATCTCGCTCTCCCTCTCTGAGCGCCCCCCGGTTCTGACGTGCCACCGTCCCTGCCCCCCCGCCCTCCGGACCCTTGGAGCGGCAGGGGGGCAGTGTGACATGTCCGTTACACGCACGTGATGGTGCCGGCTGCGAGGCGCGCTAGACTCCCGCCCCTATGGAAGCGACCGCCCCATCGCCATTGCCCGCCGACGCCCTGCCCGTGACGATCCGGGACCGCGTACCGACCGGCGACCGGATCTTCCGGACCGGGCTGACTCTGGCGGCGCTCGCGGTCCCCGTCCTGCTGGTCTTCCTGGCACTCGAGCTCTACCAGGGCGCCGGCCCGGCCATCCACAAGTTCGGCCCCGGCTTCGTGATCCACAGCGCCTGGGACCCGGTCGCGGAGAACTTCGGCGCCCTGCCGCTGATCTTCGGCACCCTGCTCTCCTCGGCGCTCGCCCTGCTGATCGCGGTGCCGCTCTCGCTTGGCGTGGCGATCTTCCTGACCGAGTTCTGCCCCAAGGCGCTGCGGCAGCCGGTGGCCTTCATGGTCGAACTGCTGGCGGCGATCCCCAGCGTGGTCTATGGCCTCTGGGGCATCTTCGTGCTGGTGCCGGTCCTCAAGAAGACGCTCTTCCCCTTCCTGCGCGAGGTCCTCGGCTTTCTGCCCTTCTTCCAGGGCCCGATCTACGGACCCTCCATGCTCTCCGCCAGCATCATCCTGGCGATCATGGTGATGCCCTACGTGATGTCGGTCTCCCGCGAGGTGCTGCTCGCGGTGCCCGGCAGCCAACGCGAAGCGGCGCTCGCCCTCGGAGCCACTCGGTGGGAAGCCGTCCGCACTGCGATCCTGCCCTATGCCAGGTCGGGAATCTTCGGGGCCATCATCCTCGGCCTCGGTCGGGCCCTCGGCGAGACGATGGCGGTCACGATGCTGATCGGCAACCGCCACGACATCGCCGCCTCGCTCTTCGCCCCGGGATACACCATGGCGGCGGTCATCGCCAACGAGTTCTCGGAGGCGGCCACCGACATGCACTTCGCCGCCCTGGCGTACGTCGCGCTGGTGCTCTTCGTTCTGACCCTGGCCGTGAACGCCGGTGCCCGCCTGCTGATCTGGCGGGTCAGCGGCGGCCAGGGCAGCGGGAGGGCCGGATGAGCCGGCGGACCTGGCGCCGGTTCACCGACCGGATGATGGTCGGAGTGCTCTACGCCGGGGCGGTGGTGGCCGTGCTTCCGCTGCTGCTCATCCTGATCAACCTGGTCATCAAGGGGGCGAGTAGCCTGAATTGGGCGTTCTTCACCAGGATCCCGGTCCCCGCAGGGGAAACAGGGGGGGGAGTCGCCAACGCGATCGTCGGATCGGGCCTGATCGTCGGCGTCGCATCGCTGGTCGGATTGCCGATCGGGATCGGGGCCGGGCTCTTCTGCGCCGAGTATCCGGCCAGCCGACTGGCGAAGGTGAGCCGGTTCGTGGCCGACGTACTGAACGGCACGCCGTCGATCGTGGTCGGTGTCTTCGCCTGGACCTGGATCGTGGCCAGGCAGCACCACTTCTCGGCGCTGGCCGGGAGCGCCGCCCTGGCAATGCTGATGATCCCGATGGTCCTCCGGACCACCGAGGAGGTGGTCCGCCTGGTGCCGCACGCGCTGCGGGAGGCGGCCCTGGCCCTGGGGTATCCGCGCTGGCGCACCGCGCTGGCCATCGTGGCCCGCACCGCGCTGCCGGGAATCGTCACCGGCAGCCTGCTGTCGGTCGCACGCATCGCCGGCGAGACGGCACCGCTCCTGTTCACCGCGCTGGGCAGCCAGTACCTGAGCTTCAATCTCGATCAGCCGATGGCGGCCCTGCCGCTGACGGTGTTCACCTATGCCACGGGGCCCTACGCGGAATGGCACCAGATGGCGTGGGCGACCGCCCTGGTCCTGATCCTCCTCGTGCTGGGCCTCAGCATCGCCATGCGGATCGCGACCCGCCGCCGCTTCACCGCCAATGGCTGAGGCGCCGGTCCGGCTGGCGACCGAATCGCTCACGGCGTGGTACGGCAGCAAGGCGGGAGTCCGGGACGTCTCGCTCCGGTTTCCAGCCAACGCCGTCCACGCCCTCATCGGCCCCTCGGGGTGCGGGAAGTCCACCTTCCTCCGTGCCCTGAACCGGATGCATGAGCTCTCCGAGGGTGGACGAATCAGCGGCCGGGTGCTACTTGATGGGGAGGACATCTACGCCCGCGGGACCAGTGCCATGGCGGTGCGCCGCCGGGTCGGCATGGTGTTCCAGCGGCCGACCCCGTTCCCGACGATGTCGATCTACGACAACGTGGCGGCCGGGCTCCAGATCGAGCGGCGCCGTCCCCGGACCGAGCTGGATGGCATCGTGGAACGGGCGCTTCGTCAGGCGGCGCTCTGGGACGAGGTGAAGGACCGGCTGCAGACCAGCGCCATCGCCCTGTCGGGGGGTCAGCAGCAGCGGCTCTGCATCGCGCGGGCCGTCGCCCCCGCCCCGGAGGTCCTGCTCTTCGACGAGCCGACGGCCTCGCTCGACCCGCTGGGGACCCAGCGCATCGAGGAGCTGGCCTTCGAGCTCAAGCGGGAGTACACCATTGTGATCGTCACCCACAACCTCCAGCAGGCGGCGCGGGTGTCGGACACGACGACATTCTTCTACCTTGGCCAGATGATCGAAACCGGGGCCACCAGGCAGATGTTCACGACCCCGAGGCAGGAGCAGACGGAGGCCTACATTACCGGGAGGTTCGGATGACGACCGTCATCACCACTCAGCCGGAGGCACCAGGCACGCCCATGCTGCGCCCGACGCTTACGAGCGCTTCCCCGGCGCGGCCCGGCCCGGCCCCGGCGGGGCCGCCCGCGGTGGAGGCCAGGAACTTCAGGTTCACCTACGGCGCGGGTGAGGTCCTGCACGGGATTACCCTGCAGATCCCGAGTCGCGCCGTCACGGCGATCATCGGCCCTTCGGGCTGCGGCAAGTCCACCTTTCTGCGGGCCCTCAACCGGATTCACGATCTCGAACCGAAGGCCCGGTACAGCGGGGAGCTGCTGGTCGAGGGGCGCTCGATCCTGGGCCGGACCGATCTCGTCGAGCTCCGGCTCAGGATCGGCATGGTGTTCCAGCGCCCCAATCCATTCCCCAAGTCGATCTACGACAACGTCGCCTACGGGCCCGTGCTCAATCGTCTCGTGGCACCCCGCGACCTCCCGGAGCTGGTCGAGCGCAGCCTGCGCCGGGCCGCCCTCTGGGACGAGGTCAAGGACCGGCTGGATGCCCCCGCCACCAGCCTCTCGGGCGGACAGCAGCAGCGACTCTGCATCGCGCGGGCCCTGGGCAATCAGCCGACGATTCTGCTGATGGACGAGCCCTGCTCCGCGCTGGACCCGGTCGCCACCCAGCGGATCGAGGAGCTGCTGGTCGAGCTGAAGCAGCACTACACCATCGTGATCGTTACGCACAACATGCAGCAGGCCGCCCGGGCATCCGACTATACCGCGTTCTTCTACAAGGGCGACCTCATCGAGTTCGGGGAAACCGCGCAGATCTTCACGAAGCCGGCCCGCGAAGAGACCGAGGCCTACATCACCGGGAGGTTTGGATGAGCCTCGAACCACATCGCCACTTCCACGACGAGCTGAACACCGTCAAGACCCGCCTCCTCACCATGTCGGGCGAGGCGGAGGCCGCCCTCGGCGCGGCCGTGCAGGCGTTGCTGCAGCGCGACCAGAAGAAGGCGCGCGCCGTCATCGCCGGCGACAACGTCATCAATTCGCTCGAGGTGGAGATCGAACAGGCCTGCATCAACCTCCTGGGCCTGCAGCAGCCGATGGGCCGCGACCTCCGGATGCTGACGATGGCGCTCAAGATCGCCAGCGACCTCGAGCGGGTGGGCGACCACGCCGTCAACATCGCCCAGAGCGCCGACCGCCTGACCCAGAGCCGCCCGATCACGCCCGAACCGGAGATCGTCGAAATGGCCCGGCTGGCGCAGGAGATGCTCTCGGACGCGCTGGAGGCGTTCATCCGGAGCGATGCCGACGAGGCCCGCGAGGTCTGCCGCCGCGACGACCGCGTCGACGCTTTACACCGCTCGCTGTTCCGGATCCTGCTGACCCACATGATGGAGGATCCCCACATGATCGGCACCAGCATGGAACTGCACCTGGTCAGCCGCAACCTGGAGCGGGTGGCCGACCTGGCCACCAACATCGCCGAGGACGTGGTCTTCCTCGTGGAGGGCCGGTCCATCAAGCACCATATCGGCGACGAAACGGCCAAGGCGGACGCCGCCGCGGGCGACATCAGCGAGGAGAAGCCCTGGTGACCGCCGTCCCGGTGCCGGAAACGCGCGAGCGCCTCGCCGCGATCGACGTCGGATCGAATTCGATCCGGCTCCTCGTGGCCGAACACGGCCCCGCCTCCGGGCTGACCGTGATCGACGAGGTCAAGGAGCAGCCCCGCCTCGCCACCGGCGTGGCGCGGACGGGACGACTGGACCCGGCCGCCATGGAGCGGGCCCTCGAGGCGCTGGTCCGGATGCGGGACGTCTGCGAGCGGCGGGGCGTCAGCCGGATCTCCGCCGTAGCCACCTCGGCCGTCCGCGAGGCCCGCAACGGCGCGGCCTTCGCCAAGCGGGTGCGCGAGGTGACCGGCTTCCACCTCCAGGTGATCGATGCGGAGCGCGAAGCGCAGCTCTCCTACCGGTCGGTGGCCCATCACTTCCCGCTGGAGGTGGGGCGGACGGTGGTCGCCGATATCGGCGGCGGAAGCCTCGAACTGATCGCCGCCGTCGACGGGCTGGTCGACCATGCCGAGTCGCTCCCCTTCGGCGCGGTCCGCCTGACCGAGCTCTACCTGCCCGGCAAGAATCCCCCCAAGGAGCTTCGCGAACTCCGCGCGTACCTGCGGTCCCAGTTCCGGCGCCGGCTGGCGATCCGCGAATGGTCCGCGCAGTCCGTGATCGGGTCGGGGGGGTCCTTCACCAATCTCGGCCGGATGGTGGCCGCGCGGCGCGGCGGCTCGGGCTCCGAGGCGGTCCATGGCGGCACCATCACGGCGGCCGAGCTGGAGCAGCTGCTGGAATGGCTGAGCGGGATGTCGCCCGAGCGCCGCGCCGAGGTGCCGGGGCTCAACCCGCAGCGGGCCGATATCATCGTTGCCGGCCTCGCGGTGACCGCCGAGCTGCTCGAGCGGATCGACGCGCGGGAGATCCGGATCAGCGCGTTCGGCCTCCGCGAGGGGCTGATCCTCGAGATGGTCGGCGGGGACGCCGCGACGGCGGCGGACGACCCCATGCGGCTGGCCCGGGAATTCGCCGAGCGCTGCCACTGCGACCGGCGCCACATCGAGCAGGTGCGCTTCCTCGCGCTCTCGCTCTACGACCAGCTCGGGCTGCTCCTGGGTGCGCAGCCGGAGGAGCGGGCGCTCCTCGAGGCGGCCGCGGTGCTGCACGACGTCGGCCAGGTGGTCAGCTACCGGAAATACCACAAGCACACGTTCGACCTCATCATGCACGCGGAGCGGCTGCACCTCGCCCCGCGCGAGCGGCTGCTCGTGGCACTCATTTCCCGCTACCACCGGAATCGCGGCCCACGGAAGAAGCACGAGGCCTACGCGTCGCTGAGCAGCGGGGACCGGGCCCTGGTGCGCCGGCTCTCCGGTATCCTCCGGATCGCCGACGGCCTCGACCGCGGCTATACCTCCGCGGTGGAAAAGGTGACGATCGAGGTCTGTCCCACCCGCCTGACCGTCCGCCCCGCGCCGCGCTTCTCGGGAGCCGACCTCGCCCTCGAGTCGTGGAGTGCCACCCAGCTGGCCGATGTGCTGGGCAAGGTGCTGGAGCGCGAAATCGTGGTCGAGCCCGCCGCCACCTAGCCGCGCCTTCCGCCCGCGACGACGATCCGATGGGTCAGTCGGGTGCCGACGTAGGGGCCATCAGCCCGGCGAGCGACGGGGCACCGGGACCCAGCGCCGCCGTCCACTGCGCGGCGGCCGAGGTCCCGATCAGGTCGGCGCCGGCGTGGAGCATCCTGAGGGCCTGATTGACGCTCCGGATGCCACCGGAGGCCTTGACCCGAAGCCGGCTCCCCACGACCTCCCGCATCGCACGCACCGCCTCGACCGTCGCCCCGCCGGCCGGGTGGAACCCGGTCGACGTCTTGACTGCGAACGCGCCAACGTCGCGTACGATGCCGGCTCCGGCCGTAATCGCCTCGGGCGCAAGCGCAGCGGACTCGAGGATCACCTTGACCGGCCGGCCGGAGGCAAGGATGACCGCGCGCAGGTCCCGCCCGACCGCCTCCCACTCGCCAGCCCTGAGGGCGGCCAGGGGTGCCACGATGTCGATTTCGTCGGCGCCGGCCTCGGTCAGCCTTCTGACCTCGTCCGACCGGGCGGCCGTGGTCCCCTCCCCCTGCGGGAAGTCAGCCACCGCGACCGTGAGGATGCCGGTACCGGAGAGCTCGTTCCTGCAGGTCGGAATCCAGCGACCGTGGACGCAGACGGCGCGGCAACCCAGCGCCCGGGCCTCCGTGCAGAGCCGTCGGTAATCCTCCGGCGCCGCGTCGCTCCGAAGCAGCGTGTGCTCGATGACCGCGCCGAGCCGGGCCTTGGCGGGCAGGAGGGCCAGCCAGGCAGGGAGGGTCCCGGGGCTCAGCTCCACGCCGCCAGACGGCGATGCCGGGCCACCAGTTCCGGGTCGCGAAACAGCCCGATCAGGAGCATTCCTGAAACAAACCCGCCCACGTGGGCCCAGAAGGCCACCCCGCCCGCCTCGACATCCGCGAGAAAGATTCCCAGGACCTGCAGCAGGAACCAGTAGCCGATCATGAACACCGCCGGCACCGTGAACCGGAACGGGTAGAAGACGATCAGGGTGAACATGTGCACCCGCACCGTCGGATAGAGCAGGATGTAGGCGCCCATCACCCCGCTGATCGCCCCCGAGGCGCCCACCATCGGCAGCACGGAGGTCGGCTCCACCAGCATCTGGGCACCCGCCGCCAGCAACCCGCAGAGCAGGTAGAACCAGAGGAAACGTGAGTGCCCCATGGCGTCCTCGACATTGTTGCCGAAGACCCAGAGGAACCACATGTTGCCCAGCAGGTGCGCCCAGCCTCCATGCATGAACATCGAGGTGAGCGGCGTGAACCAGCTGGCCGTCGTGCCCAGCACGCAGGACAGCTCCTCGCCATAGTTGACCACCTGGCCCGCAGGCACACGGTGCAGCACCTCACCGGGGATCAGCCCCAGCTCGCAGACCGAGCGTGCCAGTGCCGGCTGGCTTCCGGCACCCTGCACCAGGAGCCACACGGCCACATTGGCCGCGATCAGCCCGAGGGTGACCACCGGGGTCAGGAACTGAGGGTTGTCGTCTTTGTAGGGAATCATGCCTTCGGAATATAGGACGGGTGCAGCGCCTCGGTCCCCAGAAGTACCGGGCGCCGAGGGCAAGTCCCGTCAGATCGCCAGTGATCCGGTCCGCCACGTCGAGGCAGCCAGCACGGCCTGCCAATTCCCTGCCAAAACGGCGTAAATAAGGGGTATGTGGTTTGCCCCTGCGGACGCCGACTCATAGCGCCGGTTCGGTGCAATTCCAGTTTCCCGAAAGGAACCAACTGATGGCCTCAAAGATCATCGGAATCGACCTGGGCACGACCAACTCCGTCGTCTCGGTGATGGAGGGCGGCGACCCGGTCGTCATTCCCAACGCCGAAGGGGGCCGTACCACCCCCTCCGTGGTTGCCTTCACCAAGGACGGCGAGCGGCTGGTGGGCCAGGTCGCCAAGCGGCAGGCCGTCACCAATCCGAAGCAGACGATCTTCTCGATCAAGCGGTTCATGGGCCGGCGCACTGACGAGGTGAAGGAGGAGTCGCGCCGGGTTCCCTACAAGGTCGAGAACGGCCCCAACGGGCTCGCCGCCGTGGAGATCCAGAACAAGAAGTACACGCCGCCCGAGATCTCCGCGATGATCCTGCAGAAGATGAAGCAGACCGCCGAGGACTACCTCGGCTACAAGGTCGAGAAGGCGGTCATCACCGTCCCGGCCTATTTCAATGACGCCCAGCGGCAGGCCACGAAGGACGCCGGCAAGATCGCCGGCCTCGAGGTGGTCCGGATCATCAACGAACCGACTGCGAGTGCCTTGGCCTACGGCCTGGACAAGAAGAAGGAAGAGAAGGTCGCGGTCTACGACCTGGGCGGCGGCACCTATGACATCTCGGTGCTGGAGCTGGCGGAGGGCGTCTTCGAGGTCAAGAGCACCAACGGCGACACCCATCTTGGCGGGGACGACTTCGACCAGCGGGTGATCGACTGGCTGGTCACCGAGTTCAAGAAGGACCAGGGCATCGACCTGTCGAAGGACCCGATGGCGCTCCAGCGGCTCAAGGAAGCCGCGGAGAAGGCCAAGATGGAGCTGTCGACCACCCAGTCGACCGACATCAACCTGCCCTTCATCACGGCCGACCAGTCGGGCCCGAAGCACCTGAACTATTCCCTGACCCGGGCCAAGTTCGAGCAGCTGGTCGATGACCTGGTCCAGCGGACCATTCCGCCGATGAAGCAGGCGCTCAAGGATGCCGGCCTCGATCCCAAGGACATCGACGAGGTGATCCTGGTCGGCGGATCGACCCGCATCCCCAAGATCCAGCAGATCGTGAAGGACTACTTCGGCAAGGAGCCGAACAGGTCGGTCAACCCGGACGAAGTCGTAGCCATCGGGGCCGCGATCCAGGGAGGCGTCCTGGGCGGCGAGGTGAAGGACGTCCTGCTGCTCGACGTGACCCCGCTGTCGCTGGGCATCGAGACGCTGGGCGGCGTGACCACCGTGCTGATCCCGCGGAACACGACGATTCCGACCAAGAAGTCGGAGGTGTTCTCCACGGCGGAGGACAATCAGACCACGGTCGAGATTCACGTGCTCCAGGGCGAGCGCCAGCTGGCGGTGGACAACCGGACCATCGGCAAGTTCCAGCTGACCGGCATTCCGCCGGCTCCGCGCGGGATGCCGCAGGTGGAGGTCACCTTCGACATCGACGCGAACGGCATCCTCCACGTCTCGGCCAAGGACAAGACCACGGGCAAGGAGCAGAAGATCCGGATCGAGGCCTCGAGCGGCCTCTCGGACACCGATATCGACAAGATGGTCAAGGCCGCCGAGGCGCACGCCGGCGAGGACAAGGAGCGCCGGGACCAGATCGAGCGCCGCAACCAGCTCGACGGCCTGGTCTACAAGGTCGAGAAGGACAGCAAGGAGTGGGTGGACCGGCTCGCCGCCGACGCCAAGGCGCGGCTCGACACGGCGCTGGAGGCCGGACGGGAGGCCCTGCGCAGCGGTGACCCGGGGGCCATCCAGAAGTCCCTGGACGAGCTGAACGCGGCGTACTCCGCGGCGGGGGCCTCGCTCTACCAGAGCGCCCAGGCCTCGGGCGACGGGTCCGCCCAGGGCGGCTCCACGGAGGGGCAGTCCGCCCCGCCGAAGGAGGATGTCGTGGAAGCGGATTACGAAATCGTGGACGAGAAGAAGTCCTAGGGAAGAAGGGGCGAAGGATGAAAAATGAAGGTCGAAGGCATCCGCCTTCGGCCTTCATGCTTTGGCCCCCGTTGCGATCCCGGCCCGGACGTTTCCCCCTGCGACCCCGGGTTGCCAACCGGCATCTGTATTGGCATTAGATTGAAGGCAACGACCCGATTCAAGGAATCATGATGTCTGCGCGCACGCTCAACTGGCTCAAGTTTGGTGGTCTGGTGGCCCTCGCCTTCGCGATGGGGCTGTTCTTCGCCGGCCTCCTCAATCTCCCGACCCGTTCGTCGGCCCAGGAACGGACTCTCGCCTCGGCCGTCACGCCGGTGCAGGCGCCGGTTCCCGCCCGTTCCGCCGCCACCCTCGAGGATCTGAGCGCGGCATTCTCGAGCATCGCGGAGCACGTGAAGCCGAGCGTGGTCTACATCAAGTCCAAGCGGACCGAGCGGGCCCAGGCCCGCAAGGTCCCGCCAGGGATGGAGCAGTTCTTCCCGCGGGGCCATCCGGGGCCGCAGGTCGAGCAGGGCAGCGGCTCGGGATTCATCGTCTCGGCCGACGGGTACATCCTGACCAACAATCACGTGATCGACCAGGCCCAGCAGGTCACCGTCCGGCTCCTGGATCACCGCGAGTTCGTCGCCAAGGTTGTCGGCGCCGACCCGAACACCGACGTGGCGGTCCTCAAGATCGATGCGACCGGGCTGACCCCGGCCTCCCTGGGCAACAGCGACGATGCGCAGGTCGGCAGCTGGGTCCTTGCAGTGGGCAATCCGCTGGGTGAGTCACTGACCTTCACGGTGACCTCGGGCATCGTCAGCGCCCGTGGCCGCCTGCTGGACGGCCTGCCCCGCCCGACGGGGAGCATCCAGGACTTCATCCAGACCGACGCCGCCATCAATCCGGGCAATTCGGGAGGCCCGCTGGTCAACGTGCGCGGCCAGGTCATCGGCATCAATTCGGCGATCGCTAGCGAGACCGGCTACAACGTCGGGTACGGCTTTGCCATCCCGATCAACCTGGCGCACCTCGTCATGGACCAGCTGATCGCCACCGGGCGGGTGCTGCGGGCCGCACTCGGGATCGCCATCAATGACGTGACACCGACCGACGCTGCCTATGTCGGCCTCAAGGAGATCCGGGGCGTGAAGGTGGAAGACCTGCCGGACAACTCTCCCGCCCGGGCCGCCGGCATCGAGCCGGGCGACGTGATCATCGCGGTGGACGGGAAGCCGGTGAGCTACACCAGCCAGCTGCAGCAGGACATCGGCTTCCGGCGCCCCGGCGAGGTGGTGCAGGTCGAGGTCGCCCGGAAGGGCGGAGTGCGGAGGACCTTCGCCGTCAAGCTGACCGAACTGCAGGACCAGCCGACGCTGGCCAGCAAGGACCAGGGCAATGACAAGCCGGATGACGTGGCCGCCGGGGCAGCCATCGACCTGCTCGGCATCACGGCGCAGTCCGTGACTCCCGACGTTGCCCAGGAGCTGGACCTCGACGCTGCGGTGAAGGGGTTGCTCGTCACCGAGGTGGAGCCGAATGGCCCGGCCTGGGAGGTCCTGAGCGATGGCACCCGGGGGGGGTCGCCCGACATCATCCTGGCAGTGGAGGGGACTCCGGTCAGGACTGAATCGGAACTTCGCTCGGCCCTCAAGGCGGTTGGCCCCGGAGGCATCGCCACCCTGCGCATCTACACGCCGACCCAGGGGGGCGGGGTGCGGAGAATCGCCCGGGTCAAGCTGGATGGCGGGCAATAGACCACCCCGCCCGGCCCGAGCCTCCACCAGGCGCCCGCCCCCCGGCGGGCGCTTGTCGTTTCCCCACACAGGACCGAAGTTTCCACCGTCCCCGCGAGAGGAGTACCGCCATGCGGCACCCGTCTCCCCAAACGATTCCCCTGTTGCTGGCTGCCGGCCTTGGCCTCCTGGCCAACCCCGCCGGGGCCCAGGACCCCTGGACGGAAGCGGACAAGGCGATTCGGCGCCTGGCGCCGGTCTCCTTCAGCAAGGCGCCGCCGGCGGTGGTGGAGGCATTGGAGCACCGTCGCTGCCTGATTCCGCAGTCAGCAGGGGATACCCTGCCCCACAACGTGATCAAGGGCAGTTTCAGCCGACCGGGCCAGACCGACTGGGCGGCACTCTGTTCCCGGGCCCACGCCTCGGCGGTCGTCATCATCTGGGGCGCCCCATCCAGCTGTCCCGACGAGATGGAGATCCGGGAGGACCGCACCTTCCTGGTGAAGGGCACGGACGGCAAGATCCGATTCGAGCGGACGATCGAGGCCATCACGGCCAAGCGGATCAAGGCCCTGTACGACCGGTACGGCGGCGACGCGCCGCCCCCGCTCAGCCACGATGGAATCAGCGATGTGTTCGGGCGCGAGGGAGTGGTGCGGTACTGCTATGAAGGGAAGTGGCAGGAACTGACCGGAGAGCAGGGGACCTGACTGACTCGTTGATGGCCGCAGAGCGAACGTGGCGGAACTGGCAGACGCGCAGGACTTAGGATCCTGTCCCGCAAGGGGTCCCGGTTCGATTCCGGGCGTTCGCATTCACTCCTCCCTCGGTGCTCGACCCCCGGCGCTCGACTACAACTCGCCCCCCGCCCGGGCTATCTTCCCGCCCGGCAGACGGCAGGGTGCCGGGCCGACAACTCCAGCAAACAGAGCAGGATGTCCGAGATCACGATTCAGAAGACCAAGGAAGACGCCGCCTCGAAGTCACTCCAGGTGACGGTGCCGGCGGACCGGGTCCGCCAGGCCGAGGCCAAGGCGGTCCGGTTCTACGGCCAGCGTGCCCGTTTGCCCGGCTTCCGGCCCGGCAAGGCGCCCGAGACGGTGGTCCGCAAGCGCTTCAGCGACGCCATCCGGCAGACGGTGCTCGAGGAGATGATCCGGGAGAGCTGGGAAGCCGCCCGGGCCTCCGAGGACCTCAAGCCGGTTGCCGAGCCGCACATCCACAACCTGAAGTTCGAGGCGGACGGCCCGATCGAGTTCGAGTTCCACGTCGAGGTCCGGCCCACGATCGTCCTGAAGAAGACGGGCGGGTTCGCGCTCAAGCGGCAGGTGGCGCCGGTCACCCCTGAAGGGGTGGAGGAGCGGCTCCGGGACCTCCAGGAGCGGCAGGCCAGCTGGCTGCCGATCGAGGGCGCGAAGCCGGCCCCGGGCCAGATGGTGCGGGTGGAGGTGGCGCCGCTGGAGGACGGGGTGGCCCACACCTCGCAGCCGTACACCATGGTGCTGGGCGAGGGGCGGGCGATTCCCGACCTCGAGGAGCGGATCATGGGGCTGCGTCCCGGCGAGACGGTGGACGCGCAGGTCCGGTTCCCGGACGACTTTTCGGACGAATCGAAGCGGGGGCAGACCCGCCAGGTGCGGGTGACGCTCCACGAGGTGAAGCGGCAGGAGCTGCCGGCGCTCGACGACTCGTTCGCCCGGGGGATCGGCGACTTCGAGGGGCTGGACGCCCTCCGGGCGGCGCTCCGCGCCGACCTGGAGCAGGAGGCCCGGCGCGAGTCCGAGACGGCGCTCCGGCAGGGGCTGGTGGAGGAGCTGGTCAGGGCCAATGCGATCGAGGCCCCGGCCTCGATGGTGGAGCGGGTGGTCCGGGGCTACGCCAAGGCGTACGAGATTCCCGAAGCGCAGCTGGAGTCGTTCGCCGCGGAGTTCCGCCCGGTGGCCGAGGGCCAGGTCCGCCGCGACCTGGTGCTGGACGCGGTGGCCGAGGCCAACCAGCTGTACGCCACCGAGGCCGATGTCGACGCGCGGATCGCGGAACTGGCCGCGGCGCGCAACGTCACGCCGGCCCAGCTCTACGCCTCGCTGGAGAAGGCCAACCGGCTGCGGGAGCTGGAGCACGGCGTCACCGAAGAGAAGACCTTTGCCTTCCTGCTGGGCCAGTCCACCGTCGAGGAGACCGTGTCATGACGCTTTACCCGCCCTATGTCATCGAACGCTCCAGCCGGGGCGAGCGCAGCTACGACATCTTCTCGCGGCTGCTCATGGACCGGATCGTGTTCCTGGGCGCGCCGATCAACGATGACGTCTCGAATATCATCATCGCGCAGCTGCTGTTCCTCGAGGCGGACAATTCGGACCGCGACATCTACCTGTACGTCAATTCGCCCGGCGGCGTGGTGTCGAGCGGCCTGGCGATCTACGACACGATGCAATACCTCAAGGCGCCGGTCCACACGATCTGCATGGGCATGGCCGCCTCGATGGGGTCGTTCCTGCTGTGCGCCGGCGCCAAGGGCAAGCGGAGCGCCCTGCCCCACTCGCGAATCATGATCCACCAGCCCTCGGGCGGCGCCCAGGGCACGGCGGCGGACATCGAGATCCAGGCGAGGGAAATCCTCTACCTGCGCAGCAAGCTCAACGGGCTGTACAGCCACCACACCGGCCAGCCGATCGAGGCGATCGAGCGGGACATGGACCGCGACCGGTTCATGAGTGCCGAGGAGGCCCGGGAGTACGGCCTGATCGACCACATCATCAGCAAGCGCACAGACCTGCCCACGGCCGCCAAGTAGCTCTTGACGGTCCCCGGGGGCTGCGGCACTATTCGTGCAGCCCCTCACACCGGCCCTGACCCGGCGGCGCCATGTCGAGCGACAAGCATCTCCGCTGTTCGTTCTGCGGCAAGTCCAAGGACTCGGTCCGGAAATTCATTTCGGGCCCGTCGGTGTACATCTGCAACGAGTGCATCACGCTCTGCAACGAGATCCTGGCGGAGGATGAAGAGCGGAACGTCACCGAGGCGATCACCCAGGTCCCCACGCCGGCGGAAATCAAGGAAACGCTCGACCAGTACGTGATCGGCCAGGAGCGCGCCAAGCGCACCCTGGCCGTCGCCGTTTACAACCATTACAAGCGGATCAACGCCCCGGCCGGCCGGGACGGCGACGTGGAGCTCGACAAGTCCAACATCCTGCTGCTCGGCCCGACCGGCGTCGGCAAGACGCTGCTGGCCCAGACCCTGGCCCGGATCCTCGACGTCCCCTTCACCATCGCGGACGCCACCACGCTGACCGAGGCGGGCTATGTCGGCGAGGACGTGGAGAACATCCTGGTCCGCCTGCTCCAGGCGGGCGAATTCAATGTCGGGGAGTGCGAGCGCGGCATCGTCTACATCGACGAGATCGACAAGATCGCACGCAAGTCGGAGAACCCCAGCATCACGCGCGACGTGTCGGGCGAGGGCGTGCAGCAGGCCCTGCTCAAGATCCTCGAGGGCACCACCGCCTCGGTGCCGCCGCAGGGCGGCCGCAAGCACCCGCAGCAGGAATACATCCAGATCAACACCAAGGACATCCTGTTCATCTGCGGCGGGGCGTTCGACGGGCTGGAGAAGATCATCCAGGCCCGGACGGGGCGGCAGCAGATCGGGTTCAGCAAGGACGAGCGCGCCGGAGCCATCCCCGAGAACAAGCAGAATCCCTTCCTCGAGGTGGAACCGGACGACCTGCTCCGGTTCGGCCTGATCCCCGAGCTGGTGGGCCGGCTCCCGGTCATGGTGGCGCTCGAGGCGCTCGACGAGGAGTCGCTCATGCGGATCCTGGTGGAGCCCAAGAACGCCCTGACCAAGCAGTACAAGAAGCTGTTCGACATGGAAAATGTCCGGCTCACGATGGAGCCCGACGCGCTGCGGGCCGTGGCCAAGCGGGCGCTCAAGCGGGGCACCGGCGCCCGGGGGCTCCGGGCGATCCTCGAGACCATCATGACCGACATCATGTTCGACCTGCCCTCGCGCGACGACGTCCGGGAGGTGGTCATCACCCCCGAGACCGTGAGCGATGGCCGCCCGCCCCTGGTGGTCACCGAGAGGGTCCGCGCCAAGCGCGAGGCGTGACCTCGCCGCTCCGGGATCTTCCGGTCGAGTTCATCGGCAGCTTTCCCGACCCCCGCGCGCCACTGGCGCCGATCCTCCCGGAGATTGCCCTCCTGGGCCGGTCGAACGTCGGGAAGTCCAGCCTCCTCAATGCCGTCGCCGGGCGCCAGGGCCTCGCCCGGGTGAGTCACACGCCGGGCCGGACCACCGCGATGAACGTCTTCCGCCTCCCGGAGTTCTATCTCGTCGACCTGCCGGGCTACGGATACGCCAGGGCCTCGAAGACCGACCGGGAAGGATTCGCCAAGCTGCTCGAGGGCTACCTGAAGCGGCGGACGACGCTGGGCGGCGTGGTCTGGCTGCTCGACATCCGCCACGAGCCGTCGGACCAGGACCTGGCCCAGCGTGAAGTGCTGGCCGAGCGCGAGGTGCCGGTGCTGGTGGCGCTGACCAAGGCCGACAAGCTGGGCCTCGCCGCCCAGCGGGTGCAACTCGCCGCCATCGCGGCACGGCTCGAGATGCCGGTTTCCCTCTTCCACCTCACCAGCAGCCGCACCGGCCAAGGGATCGCCGATCTGGGCGAGAGCATCCTGTCCGCAGTGCGCGAGGCCGCCTGATGCCCGCTTCCCGACGACTCCTCGCCCGCCTCGGCCTGGTGCTGGTCCTGATCGTGGGCGGTGAACGCCGCGCCCAGGCCCAGGTCGATACCGTGGGCCTCCTGCCGCCCGGCTATGGGACGCTGGACCTCAATACGGTCACGATGGTGATGCAAACCCCCGTGCTTGAGATCCGGTTCGTGCCGATGGACAAGCGAGTGATGCGCCTGGCCAAGCCGTCGGTGGACAGCGCGATGGATCAGCTGGTGACCCGATTCAAGGCCCAGATCAAGGACGCGGCCGACCGGGCGGGGGTGAGTTCGCCGGGCCTGGCCATGGTGACGTTCTTTGCGACCCAGCCGGGCTCGCAGTTCACGCCCCAGGACCTGCGGGTGATCATCCCGGGGCGCGAGCTCACGCCGATCGGCATCCTGCCGTTCAACGCCAATTTCAACTCGGGCCAGCTGCAGCTCCGGCAGCAGGCCTCGGCGCTCTACGTTTTCGAGCAGCCACTGCCGGTCGAGAACAGCTTCGGCATCGGGTACGGCCCGACCAGCAGCCCCGACGCCTGGACCCCGGTCCTCGAGACATTGAACCGCGAGAAGAGCCGGGTGCAGGCCCGGGCGTCCCAGGCCCGGACCGCGTCCGACTCCACGCAGCACTGAAGACCTGACGGCCGGTCCCGCGCACGCGGTGCCGCGGGCGGCCAGCCGGGAGCCATCCCTCTGAACCAGCCGCCCGCTCCCCCCTCGCGACGGGATTCCGTCGACGTCATCCTGCCCATCGGGGCCGGCGTGGTCGGCGTCGCGGCCGCGGTTGGCGCCGCCGTGGCCGGCGCGCCGGCCTGGTTTGCCGCCATACTCGCCGTTGCCAGCCTCGCCCTCCTGCTTCAGACCCTGGCCCGCCAGCGGCGCCTGCTGCGGCGGCAGGAGCGGGAGCGCGAAGTCCTGGCGCTCCAGCTGGAGCGCCGGATCAATGAACTCTTCTCCCTCCAGGAACTCAGCTACGTCCTCGCGGAATCACTGCAGCTGGAGCGGATCGTCCGGCAGGTGGTGCGGTACGCCCTCCGGTTCCTCCGGGCGGACGGGGCGGCCCTGCTCCTGATCCACGAGGACGAGCGGGGGCTCCGGATCACCGCGGCCGAAGGAACCCTGGCGCCGCTCGACGGGCAGGTGGTGGACGAGGATGAACGCTCCATCCTGCTGCAGGCGATCCGCCATGAGCGGATCGAGGCGGGGGAGCGGAGCGGCGAGACCCGGGTCCACCTGGCCGGCGAGCTCTACGGCGACTCCGGCGCTGCCGCACCGCTCCGTGCCCACGGCCTGACGATGGGCGCCCTGCTGGTCGCCGACCGGCGCGGCGGCCCGTTCTCGACCGAGGACCTCTGGCTCCTGTCCACGATCACCACCCAGGTGGCGGTGGTCATAGCCAACAGCCGCCTGTTCGAGATGATCCGGCAGGCCAAGGAAGAGTGGGAAACCACCTTCGACGCGCTCGCCGAGGGGATCGCCGTCGTGGATGGCCGTGGCTGCTTCCGGCGGACGAACCACGCCCTGGCCCGGATCGTCGACGTGCCCGCGCCGGCGCTCATTGGACAGCCCTTCTGGGAGACGGTCGTGGGCACCGGCGAGGCCAGCGATCCCATCCGGACGGCGATCCGGGAGGGGCGCCGGCATCCACCGGTTGTCCTCCAGAGTTCCGCCCTCGATCGCACCCTGCGACTGGCGGCCGCCCCACTGCGCGATCCGGGGCCCGGCGAGGAGATGGTCGTGCTGGTCGAGGACGTGACCGAGCAGCAGGCGCTCGAGCGCCAGCTGATCCAGAGCGAGAAGCTGGCGGCGGTGGGGCAGCTGGTCTCCGGCATCGCCCACGAGCTCAACAACCCGCTGACCTCGATCGCCGGTCTGTCCGAGCTGCTGCTCGAGCGGACCCCGGCCTCGGCCCCGGACCGGGAGCACCTCCGCGTGGTGCACGAGCAGGCGGGACGGGCCGGGCGGATCGTGCAGAACCTGCTCACGTTCGCGCGGAAGGGGACGCCGCAGGCCGCCCCCTGCGACCTGCGCGAGGTGGTGGACAGCACCGTCATGCTGATCGCCCACGAGCTCCGGATCCGGGGCGTCTCGCTGGAGCAGGAGACCGACCCGCGCCCGCTCACGGTCCTCGGAGACCGCTACGAGCTGCAGCAGGTCCTGCTCAATCTGCTGACCAACGCGGTGCAGGCGGTCAACACCCTCCCAGCCGGCCAGCCCCGCCTGATCCGGATCTGGTCGGGGCGCGAGGACGGCCGGGTGATCCTCCGGGTCCGCGACAATGGTCCCGGCGTGCCCCCGGACCTGGCTCCCCAGCTCTTCGCGCCCTTCTTCACCACCAAGGAACCTGGCCAGGGCACCGGACTCGGCCTGTCCATCAGCTACGGGATCGTCGCTTCGCACGGCGGGCAGCTCCGGTACGCCCCGGTCGCGTCAGGGGGCTCCGAGTTCACGGTCGAGCTTCCCTGGCACCAGGGCGGCCGGATCGAGCCCGCCGAGCCCCGCAGCGAAGGGTCCGCGGCGCGGGGACGGATCCTGGTCGTGGGGGATGATGCCCTGGTCGCCCGGACGATCGCGGCGCTGTTCGGTCCGCGGGGCTACGAAGTCGAAGGAGTGCCCGGAGGGGAAGGCGCGCTGCAGAAGATCCTGGAGGGCCGCTGGAGCCTGATCGTGGCCGACCCCCGTGCCGCCACCGGAAGCGCCGTGCCGGTCGCGGAAGCGGCCCTGGGGGCCCTGCCGGCGCTGCTGCCCCGCCTGCTGATCACACCTGATCGCAGTGACCACGGCGAAGCGGAGCGGTGGCGGGCCCGGGGGGCGGCCATCGCGGAGAAGCCGTTCCAGTTCCGCGACCTCCAGGAAGCCGCCAGCCGGATCCTCGGCGGGGAGGCCGCGCCCTCCGGCGCCTAGAAGCCGGCCGCCGAGGCAGGGCGCCAGGGCAGCAGATTGATCCGGCCCCGCACCCGGGCCGCCGTGGAGTCCACGCCGCGGGCGGCCCAGTAGTTCCCCCCTGCATCGAGCACCGGCGCCTCGATGAACCAGTTCCTCGCCCGCAGGAAGACGTTGCCCACCACCTCCGCATCACTGGCCGCGGAATCGGCGACGACTCCGGTCTCCACTTCGTCGAAGACGTTGCCGCGCAGGCGAGCCCGGTGGGTGCGCGAGAGGATGATGCCCTTGCCGGCCCGGGCGATGGTGTTGTCGTCCACCCGGTAGTCGGCGCTGGCATCATCGCCGTCGTGCGGGGCGAAGAGGCGGATGCCGACGCCGCCGCCGACGAT
>Ga0209048_10002001_pt1 | contig 20505 bp, 17 predicted proteins | sample FrelakmetCRP12CR_FD_187146 | JGI IMG/M metagenome (GOLD analysis project Ga0209048, IMG submission 187146) | Freshwater lake sediment microbial communities from the University of Notre Dame, USA, for methane emissions studies - CRP12 CR (SPAdes)... | ecosystem: Environmental > Aquatic >... | reverse complement strand
CGTCTGCGGCGCGACGCAGCAGGCACGCCGGCCAGTAGTGCTCCATTCCATGGAGCTGCAATGTGAATACGCCACGCGCGGCCCCGCGCAACATCGCTTCGCGCACCTTCGCCAGGCGCGGATCGGCCAGCGTGACGCGATGATAGGCGCGACAGCTGTCGGCGCGGATTTGCTCGGTATCGGGCCCCGCGAGCACGATCCCCAGCGTAGTGACCGGATGGTGTCCGAACGCGTCGCGAAAGCCGGCGAGCAGGTCCACGATCCGATCGAGCCTTTCCGCCTGATGCAGCGGGCCGTATCCCCAATCGTCGCTTTCGAGAATAAGTACGGGTGCACGCAGAACCGGCTCCCGCCATGCGGCGGACAATGCACGGCGAAAGGCGAAGGCCAGCAGGGCGCTGCTGGCAGCGAGCCAAACGACGATCGCAGCTATGAGCGCCATGGCGCGTGGCAATTGCATCTTGGCGTCCAACCAATTTCCGGCATCGATCGGCTCATAGGCAATCAACGGCTCAGAAACGTGCCTAGCGGCGCTTGCACGCAAGAAGAAAGTCGGTCATGGCGTCGATCGACCCCAGGTTGTCGATGTTGATGTCTTCCTGCCTGAGCGGGAAATCGTAGGCCTGTTCGTACCATACGATCAGTTCGAGGATCGCCGACGAGTCGAGGTAGCCCGTCGCTGGGATGATCTCGGCATCACCGAGCGCGGTGGCATCGATGTCCAATGCCTTGGCCAATTCGATCACCTTCGAACGAATGGCTGCCTTGATTGCGGTTCGATCCAGCTGCATGGCTTGTCGATCGATCCCGAGGGATTCACGCGGGCGGTTGTGCAAGTGCACGCAGCACCTGCGCGGCGTCGAAACCGGAGAGCAGCCGATGATCATAGCTCGCGCCAAGCACAGCAGAGCCCGACGCGCCGGGCGCGGCATGCGAGACGATGAGGCTGGTATAGGGCGGGAGCACGGGAATGTGCCGGGTCACGTTCCACCGCGCCATGCTCGAAAACGCGAGCGTGGCGCCTGACGATTCGGCAGGGCGCAGCTTGTGCGCCAAAGCATGGCGTTGCACCTCGCCGAGGGCGTCGATGAAGCGCGCTGCGCTCATCTCCTGCACCCCCTGCACGACACCCAGGTAGAGTGTCTGTCCGGCTTGAACAGTGAATCCAAGATTGATCGAGTGGTATTCATAGCGTTGTTCGTTGATGATGGTGGCGTTGACGCGCGGACTGGCTTTGGCAAGCTCGACCAGCCGGAAAGCCAGCAGCGGCAGCAGCGGCGACAGCATCAACTTGTTTTGCATGGCGTAGCCCGCGGCGTAGTCGGCCCACGGTCTGGGGTCGTATTCGAACTCCAGGTAGCCGTGCACGGCACTATCGCGGTGCCAAAGCACGGTCAAGAGCATGCCGCGTTCCTCGCCGGTCAGTTCCCGGAATTCCCCGGGAACGCTCGGGGGTTGTTCCGGCGCGGCCGGCGTGGCCGTGCCGGCCGCGCGCGGCGGATGACGTTGTGTTGCCAGCCATGCCTCGATGTCGGCGACAGTCAGCCGTTTGCCGGCAGCGGGGATCGCCGCGGCATCGAGATCCAGCTCACGCAGCATCGCGCGTGCCTTCGCAGTGGGCTGCTCGGTTCCGCCCGCAGCAACCACGACGTCCGCTGCCATCGCCTCCTCGCCCATCGGCTCATCCGCAGTCTCGCCCAACCACAGCAGCACCGAACCGACGCCCGCCGTCTCGCCTGGCGGTCCCACAATTTTCAATACGAATCCGTCGCGCTCGGCAGCCACGTCGAGCACGGCCTTGTCGGTCTCGACCGCGCCGAGAATCTGGCCACGTTTGACGAAGTCACCCTCCTTGACGCGCAGTTCGACGATTCGAACGGTGTCGTCGTTGTTGTTCACTCGGGGTACGTAGACGGGATTGGGCATGTCGTTCCTCAGAACATGTCCAGGACCTGCTCGACGATCTGCATCTCGTCCGGCAGAATCTGTCGCTCGAGGCTGCGCGCCGAGGCGATCGGTATCGGCGGTGCGCCGATGCGCAGCAGGTTGCCACGGTAACCGTTCTCGAGAAGGCAGGCGGCGATTTCTGCCGCCACGCCATAATGGTGCTGCGACTCTTCCACGACGACGATGCGCTTTCGAGTCTTCAGGTGCGCGATCAGCGTGCGCGTAGGCAGGGGCGCCAGCAACGCCGGTACGACCACTTCCACCGCGAGCTCCTCTGCATCCGCGAGCTGCTTCGCCGCAGCCTCCACGACGGGCACCATGCCGCCGTAGGTCAGCAGCGTGATGTCTGGATCGTCGGCGCCTCGGCGCAGGATCGGGAAAAGATGAGCCGCGACATCGTCCCCGTTCGCCGCCAGTTGGACATAGTCCGCCGCGTCCTGTTTTTCCGCATAGAGCAGCTTGTGCTCCAGAAAGAGGACGGGGTAGGACCAGCGCAGCGTTGCATCGATGAGCAGCTTGCCTACATCGTGCCGGTGGCTGCCGTACACGACAGTGAGACCAGGCACCGACGCGAAGAGATGCTCCGGACTCTGGCTGTGCGTCGCACCGTAACCGCGTCGGCCCCCACTCGGCGCGCGGATGACCAGCGGCACCGCCATGTCGCGGAACATGCCGGGAAACTTCACCGCGTGGTTGTAGAGCTGATCCATGCACAGCGTGAGGAAGTCGGCGAACATTACTTCCATGATCGGCTTGAATCCGGCAAGCGCCAGGCCGATCGACGCGCCGGTGACGCCCGCCTCGCTGATCGGCGTGGAGATCACGCGGCCGGGGAAGTCGGTGGACAGGCCTTGCGTCACCTTGAATGCGCCGCCGTAAGGGTCGTGCAGATCCTCTCCGAGCAGCAGTGTCTCGGGAACGCTGTCCAGGAGCTGCCGCAGGGCCGCATTGATCGACTGGCGCACGTTCTGGCCCGCGACTGGCACGGGGTAATCGATGCGAGCGTTGCCCGATGCCGCTGTGCCGAAGATGTGCTCCGGCACGTCGCCGTAGCGGGCCTCGGGCGATGCCTCGGCAAGCGCCCTGATCTCGTCGATGAACGCGGTGTTGCGCGCTTCGATCCGCTGCCGTTTCGCTTCGGCCAGGCCTCGGCTGACCGCGGCCAGGGGATCACGGCCGCGAATTCCCGCCATCTCTTCGCTGGGGCGCAGATCATCGCCTTTGCTGTGCGGACCCATCCGGCGCGTATCCAGCACCAGATAGCCAGGCCGCCCGGACGCGCGCACCGCGGCGACGACGTCGGCGACCTTTCGACACAGATCCGGGTCGTCGTCGGCCAGATGCCAGGTCGCGAGTCCGAAGGCGGCACCGCGTGCCACGATGCTGCCGCCGATGGTCTCGCGCGTGTAAGTCGTCTGCGCAATGCCGTTGTTTTCGACCACGACGAGCAACGGTACCTGCCACACCGCCGCCAGGTTCATGCTCTCGTAGACCAGGCCCTGGCCGAGCGTGCCGTCGCCGATCATCGCTGCCACCACGGCACCGCTGGCCATCTTCTTGCGCGCCAGGGCAAGTCCCGCGCTGATGCCCGTCATGCCGGCTTGCACGCCGTTGCTGTGGAAGTGCCGCCACGCCAGATGCTGGCTGCCGCCGTGCCCGCGGCAGACGCCCGCCTCGCGCCCCATGATCTCGGCGACGAGGCCGAGAAAGTCACCCGAATAGGTCAGAAAGTGACCGTGGTTGCGATGGTTCGACAGCACCGCGTCCTCGGCGTGATCCAGCGCGCGCACCACCGAGATGGCGGAAAGCTCCTGGCCGAGACAGGTATGCGTGGTACCCGAGACCAGTCCACGCGAGAACTGGTCGAGGATGAGTTGTTCGGCCAGACGGATGAGATGGCCGTAGGCATAGACGCTCTCCGGATCAAGCCCGATACGAGGTCTGCCTTGGTCGTCGCGCGTGAATCCGGGCAAGGCCGGCATGCCCGAAGCAGCCGGCGCGTGAAGACGGTGTTGAACGGTCTCGGCCATCGTCACGACGGATGAATTGGAAGAACCCAGAATCCGCATCCTTACCGCAAAAGGTTAATTATACTTGGGGCCACTCTGCACAACCGCTGCCCGCCATGCTTGGGCGTCATTGACGAAAGCAATGAGCTTGCCAACTCTCGAACCGATCCGCGATGAAGACCTGCCCGAATTCGGCAAATTCCTGTTCGAGAACCTGAGTCGCGAGCGCAGTGCAGAGGAGTGGGCCGACGCGTTTAGGCAAGACTGGTGCCCGAGCAAGCCGAACAATGGCTTCGTGATTCGCGACCAAGGCCGCATCGTCGGCGGCATCGGCGCGATCTACGCCGAGCGAACGGTCCGCGGTCGTGCCGAGCGCTTCTGCAACATCACCAGCTGGTGCGTTCTCGACGCATTCCGTGCCCAAAGCATGCGCCTTGCGATGGCGGTGACGGGACAGCCGGGACTTCATTTCACCGACTTGACACCGACCGAGGTAGTATCCAAGACGCTGCAGTTCCTCAAGTTCAAGCCCATGAACGAGCGCCACGCCGTCTGGCCCAACCTGCCCTGGCCAATCGGCGGGCGCGATGCGATACGCATAGTGTACGATCCAGCGCAGATCGGGCAACTGCTCGCCCCCGATGACGCCCGCGCTTACCGCGACCACTGCCACCTGCCGTGGCTTAAGCACCTGGCAGTGGGCAAGACGGGCGCGTGGTGCTACGTGGTGTGGAAGCCAACGCGATTGAAGGGTATCACGGGCGCGATGGTGATCGCGCTGAGCGATGCCGAGTTGTTCCTGCGCTACCGACGGGCACTCGGCAGCTACTTGCTCGTTCACCACGGTTTGTCGTACACACGTGTCGAATCCAGGCTGTTGCCGCGCCTGCCGACGCTGTGTGTCGAGTTGTCCGGATATCGCAGCAAGGTCTTCAAGAGCGATACACTGACCGCGGCTGACATGAGCAATCTGTATTCGGAACTCGTTGCCCTCGACCTTTGACCGGTTCAATGGATCACAGCGAATTGCAGCGCGAGCTCATTCACCTCCCGGCAGATACGCGACCTATCCTCACGGTGGTCATCCATACCGAGGAGGAGTTCGACTGGGGCAAGCCCTACGATCGACGCGCGACTGGCGTGGAACACATGCGCCACATCGAGCGGGCCCAGGCGATCTTCGATGAATATGGCATCGTACCGAACTACGTCATCGATTATCCGATCGCGTCCCAGGACATCGCCATACGTCCGCTGAAGGCATTTGCCGACGCGGGGCGGGCCCTGATCGGCGCGCATCTGCATCCCTGGGTATCACCGCCATACGAGGAAGAGGTCAATGTCCGCAATTCCTATCCCTGCAACCTCCCCCGGGCGCTGGAAGCCGACAAGCTCGGGCGATTGACGGAGAAAATCGTGGAGTCGTTTGGCACATCGCCGCGCACCTACCTCGCAGGGCGCTATGGATTCGGATCCAACACTGGGGCGATACTCGAGGAACTCGACTATCAGGTGGATATCAGCCCTGCGGTACCGATCGACTTTTCCGCCGACGGCGGTCCGGACTACTCGGGCTACTCCAGCCATCCGTACTGGTTCGGGGCAGAAAGAAAGCTCCTCGGGCTCCCCGGCACCGGTGGCTACGTGGGCTGGCTTCGGGCCGGCGGCACTGCTTTCTACAAGGCGGTGACCACGCCCTTCATGAGGCGCATCGGCGCAGGGGGCGTGTGCGCCCGGCTCCGGGCGGTCGAGCGCATTCGTTTGTCCCCCGAGGATTACAGCGAGCCCGAGATGCGGCGCCTGACGCACACCTTGCTTCGCGATGGCGTGCGGGTATTTGTATTCAGTTTCCATTCGCCTTCGGTGATGCCGGGGGGAACCCCGTACGTGCGTAGTCTGGGCGACCTGGAGCGCTTCCTGGACAAATGCCGGCGTTATTTCGATTTCTTCATGAGACAACTCAACGGCGCCACCATGACACCGATCGGGGTGAGAGACATGCTCGGGAGCGATTATCCTTCGGGTTCAGTTCACCCCAGAGTCACAATCGCCTGACCACGGATCGGTGACGGGACTGCGTTGACGAACGCTGAGCCGGCAGGATCTGCTTCGATGCACACGTAGGCTTCATCCATGTTGAGTACAGCATTGCGTGTGTGGAACAGCGTGCGATTTGTGCGCAATTGCGCCGGTTTCGCGAGCAACGCTTTGCATGACGTCAAGTCTCTACGGTAAACTGCACTCGCATCATTATTCCCGCTGGCGCTGATTTACCGAAGTCGATCGATGCGGTGACATCGATCGTACCGATCTTGATTTTGGGTGCCCCGGGTCTTCGCCGAAAAGGAATTGAGCGTGCCTATTACCGACGATGTCCGCATAGGGAGTCAGGTCAGGATCTTCCATCGCGAGTTGGTGAACCTATATGGTTGCACTCTGGGCGACGGCGTGAAGATCGGTGCGTTCGTCGAGATACAGAAGAATGCAACCGTCGGGGCGCATTGCAAGATTTCCTCGCACACCTTCATTTGCGAAGGAGTAACGATCGAGGAAGGGGTGTTCATCGGGCACGGGGTCATGTTCACGAATGACCGGTATCCGCGGGCGACGAACCTGGACGGCACCTTGCAGACTGAAAGTGATTGGAAAGTCGAACCAACGCGAGTGAAGGCGCGCGCCTCGATTGGCTCGAATGCAACGATCATGTCCGGCCTGACCATTGGGGAGGGGGCGCTCGTCGGCGCCGGCGCGGTCGTCACCAGGGATGTGCCGGACTATGCGGTGGTTGCTGGCGTTCCTGCTCGAGTAATCGGCGATACTCGGCAGCGCCTGGAGAGCAGGTAATGTCAATCACGGGTTTGCTGCTCGTCTCGCTCACTGCCGGGTTGACGATGGCAGCGAATCTCATGATGCGCGGTGGCATCGATTCCGCAGGCGGGTTCGCTCCGCAAACCGTCTTCGCCGTCGTTACGTCATTCATCAGGCTACTGGGTCAGCCGCTTTTCGTGGCCGGTTTTGTCATCTATTTCTTTGCCAGCCTGATTTGGCTGCGCGTCGTCGCGTCCGAACCGCTGAGCGTTGCATATCCGGTGCTCGTCAGTCTCACGTTCACATTGGTGACCGCGGGGGCGGTAATCGTCTTTCAAGAACCGTTGTCGGTCCGCAAGGTAGCCGGCCTGGCGGTGATACTCGGCGGTATTCTATTGATTTCTATGGAGAAGAACACGACATGATCAAGCTAGGAATCATTGGCTATGGCTACTGGGGGCCGAACCTCGTGCGCAATTTCGCCGAGCTGCGGGACGCCGCGGTGCATACCGTCGCCGATCTCGATGCCCGTAAACTGGAAGTGGCGAAACGCCGCTACCCCTCGGTCAATACGACCTCCCACTTCGTCGACGTGCTGAAGGACGCGGGCATCGACGCGGTGGTCATTGCAACCCCGGTCAGCACGCACTTCGAACTGGCGATGGCGGCCCTCAAGGCCGGCAAGCACGTCTGGGTCGAGAAGCCGATGTGCGAAACGTCGATGCAGGCCCGCAAGTTGATCGACGAAGCGGAAAAACGCAAGCTCACGCTGATCGTCGACCACACATTCGTATACACCGGCGCTGTGCGCAAGATGCAGGAGATCGTCGGCAGCGGCGATCTCGGAAAGGTGTATTACTACGACTCGATCCGCGTGAACCTGGGTCTGTTCCAGCACGACGTAAGTGTGATCTCGGACCTCGCCGTTCATGATTTTTCGATACTCGACTTTCTCCTGGGCGAACATCCGACTGCGGTGTCGGCGAGCGGCATGACGCACTTCGCGGGAACGCCGGAGAATCTTGCGTATGTCACGCTGTTCTACGAGTCCGGCGCGATCGCCCATGTAAACGTCAACTGGCTCGCCCCCGCGAAGGTGCGGCAGATACTGCTGGGCGGCAGCAAGAAGATGATCATGTACAACGACCTGGAAGCTAGCGAAAAGGTCAAGGTCTACGATTCCGGCGTCAGCTTCACCGACGATCCGGCGCAGATCCAGCGGCTTCGCGTCGGTTACCGAACCGGCGACATGTGGGCGCCCAAGCTCGACGGTACCGAAGCCCTATCCGTGGAGGGCGAGCATTTCCTGAAATGCATCGAAAGCGGTAGTAAGCCGATCACCGATGGGCGGCTGGGGTTGCGCGTGGTGGAGCTCATCGAGGCCGCCACCAGTTCCATGCGCGGGCGCGGAGAGACGGTCTATCTCAATCGACCACCGAAGGCCGCATGATCCGTTCGTGAATTTCAAGGCACTACGCAGGCATCAAGGCGGGAGGTGAACGCGGCGCTCGGGCGCGCCCTTGAGGGCCGCCGGTTCGCGTCGGCAGGCGAGGTCCTGGCATGCGAGGACGAATTCGCCGCGTATTGACGACGCGCGGCACTGGAGCGTAGCCAGCGCTGTTGATACTGGGTAAACGTGACGCCGGCGCACTCGAACCGGTGCGAAGGCGCCGGTTGGCCGTGACTGCGACGTCATGCTTCACTGCGCCGGCCAAAGATGTGGGCGCCGACGTCCTGACATCCGCTTCCCTACAGCACGGCTACGCAGTTGAAAGTACCTTGGTTGCCGCAACAACACATCTTGAGAATTCTTCCTCGCTCAAGGCCGGATAGATTGGCAGTGAGAGCGTTTCCCGGAACAGCTTACAAGCAATCGGAAAATTTCGCTCGTCCGCGCCGGAAACCCGATGCAATAGTTCGTCGACGCCCCGGCGGACGATAACACCGTGACTTGCAAAACGCTCTGCATAGTAATCGAAGCCACGCGCAACCCGGAGCACGAAACGAAAGTGCATGCTGCGTTCGAATGCCTCGCCATTCAACGCTCCCGGCAGGCAGGCGTCGATTGCCTGCCGGTACCGCAACGCGAATTGCTTTCGCTTCGCGAGCATGTCGCCATAGCGACCAAGCTGCGCAATGCCGAGAGTGGCCGAGAGATCGGAGAGCGGCGAAAACAACCGCGGCGCGAGATGATGTTCCATGCCATCGCGAATTGCGCGGAGCCGCGCGACGATTTGAGCGTCCCTTGCCGTCGCCATGCCACCTTCACCCGTAGTCAGGCATTTGGTCGGATGAAAGGAGAACACCGAAACATCGCCTTGCATTTCGCGGGTGGAGCCCGGGAACGCTTGTGCGCAATCTTCGATGATCGCAATTCCGAAAGTCCGGAATGGGGCGAGATCTGCGAAGATGCCATAGAGATGAGCAACGATGAGTGCCTTGGTGCGACTGGTCAACATCCGCTTGACCGCTGCAGGGGACAAGAGCCAGTCCGCGCGGGAATCGGCTAGCACCGGCGTCGCGCCGCTGGTGAGGACGGCCTCATATACCGAGCGGCAGACGTAGGTGGGCAAGATGACCTCGTCGCCCGCGCGCACGCCCAGCCCGAGCAAGGCGAGTGTCATGGCGCTCGAGCCGCTTCCGGTCGCGACGGCGCCATGCGCGTCGACCCGCGCCGCTACCTCTGCCTCGAAACGAGCCACCCGCTCGCCCTGTGCCAACATGGAGGTCGAGAGCACTTGGGCTACCGCGGCCCGATCGGTGTCGGTGATCCACGGCCGCGAGTGCGGTATCAAATTCATGATTCGGAGCCTAGTTCTCGAGTGGGTTGGCCGCGATGCGCCGGGGCCCGTTCGATCGGTCGCGGATCGCAATCGCGCGGGGGGAATCAATAATGCTCTTTGTCATGACGGTGGCGGCTGGTCCTTTGTCAGCCGCGGGCCAGGTGATCTGTTCGGGCCTGGAGGACATTGGCGGCAATCGTCCCGGGTCGGCCGGGGTCGCAACGCGCGAGCTCCAGGGACGTACATGATCGGGCGGCAAAATGCTTTGTCGAGGCAACCGTAGTGATTACAATAATATTCTTCATCCGTCAATTCTGGTCGCGAGCGGCTGCGTCATACGTTCGGTTTTGCCGATGCCAGCTGAAGAAGCAGTAGATGACTGGACGCGTGTTCTTGCACACGTAGACAACGATTGTTCACAATGAAGAAGTGCAGTCGACATCGGCACGCTTCTTAACTACGAGTGGAATGCATGAACTCCAAAGCCTTATCGATTGCGTTGTTGACCGGGACCGACAAGTCCTTTCTGCTGAAATCGCTTGTCGAAAGTGGCTTGAGCGTTCGCGCGTTGATACTTCCCGCGACAAGCCAGCGCGAAGACCGGTTGATGCCGGTCATGGCGCTCGCTGCGAAACTGGGCATTCCGGCGCTTCGACCGCGGCGCGCGGACTTGGCTGCCGCTCTTCGTCGTGTTGCCTGCGATACCCTTCTGTCGGCGGGTTATCCATTCCTCCTCGACGCCGAGCAGCTCGGGGTCTGCAGCCATAACATCAATGTCCACCCAGCGCTCCTACCGCGCTATCGCGGCGCAGCCACAGGATGGCACGTTCTGGCATACGGAGAGAAGGAAGCTGGGGTGACGGTGCACTTCATTGACGCCGGCGTGGATACCGGCCCGATCCTGGCCCAGATTCGCATGCCACTTAGTCCGTTCGACACGTTGCTCAGCCAAACTCGCAAGATCAACGCGTTGGAGCCTGAGGCCGTCCAGCGTGCCTTGGCGCGAGTGTGTGCGGGCGACAGGGGGGATCATCAGGCCGAGGCGCTCGCCACTACGTTCACCGAACGCAGAACACCTGAGGATTCCAGGATAGACCCTGACCGCTCATTGAGAGATCTCTATAATTTCATTCGCGCCTGTGATCCCGAACGCTTCCCGGCGTACTTCGAGGTCGAGGGGCAGAAGGTTGGAATAAAACTTTTCAGACTCGATCGACCGGCGGGCGAGGAGGACATGATTTGACGCTGGGAAGCGGCTCCAGAAATCCGCACAAATCAAATAGAGCAGCCGTCGGCGCTATCTCCGAACGAGATGGAGTCTGCGCGGGAGGCGCGCGAGGAACGCTATGCGAGGCGGCGTGAACGCGCTCCAAGAGCACCGTATTGCACAACTTGATCAACACAATTCGACCACTCTCGCTAGGCACAATTTGTTGTGTCAGTACACTCCCGAAATGCGTTGCGACTATTGTTCTTGGGCGAAGGCGTGAGATGATCAAGTTCTGAACAATCGGACTGTCATTGAAGTCGTCGCTTTGTGCGGGGCTTTGCCGAGCCGCACGGAGCGACGTTTCGGTACGCCGGAAAACCGGGCCTATGCTATCCTGTTCGACGTCATCGGCATGCTTTTCCATGAGTCCCGCGCGATTGGCGATGGCAATTGGATTGACGTGGTCAAGAGGCGACGGTCTGTGTTTGGCAAACGCAAGAAGATAGTCTTGGATGCAACCGTCAAAGGGTCAAGGTCTTGCGACCGAAGCATCACTTTCGCGGACGATGCGCCGATGATATTTCACTTCCCGATTGCTGCCGAAGCGGCGATATGCGGGCACCAAAGCTTGAGATGACCGAAGCGCTGCGGATCGGCAGTGAGGATTTCGTGGAGCGCGTGGCAAGCGGCTGGACGCCAATCGCCCTGGATTGCCTCTGCTTGCAGCGCGACGAGTCGACCGAGGCTGCCACAAACCCCATGCGTCAGCGCGCTAAAACCTTTCACAGTCAACGCCAGAAAGCAAGAACATGATTCCATTTGTCGACCTGAAGGCACAGTACGCGACGATCAAGGATGAGATCAACGTCGCGATTCAAGGTGTGCTCGACTCTTGTCAATTTACGCTCGGAAGCGAAGTCGCCGCGTTCGAGCAGGAGTTCGCAGCCTACTGTCAGTCCGCGCACGGTGTGGGTGTCAATACGGGAACAAGCGCCTTGCACCTCGCTTTGCTTGCAGCGGGGGTTGGCCCTGGCGACGAGGTCATCACCGTCCCGTTTACTTTTGTCGCGACTGTCGCTGCGATTTACTACACGGGTGCCAAGACTGTATTCGTTGACATCGACCCGCGCTCATTCACGATGGACGTGAACGCGATCGAGGCGGCTGTCACCAAGCGGACCAAGGCAATCATCCCGGTCCACCTCTACGGGCACCCCGCGGACATGGATCCGATTCTCGAGATTTCCAGGAAGCATGGCTTGATAGTCGTCGAGGACGCCGCGCAGGCTCACGGTGCCGAATACAAGGGGCGACGAACGGGCAGCATGGGCGATATGGCTTGCTTCAGTTTCTACCCCGGGAAGAACCTCGGCGCGTATGGCGAGGGTGGCATGGTAGTAACGAATAGCGCTGAATACAATCGTACCATCCGCATGCTGCGCGACTGGGGCGCGGAAAAGAAGTACCAGCACGTACTTAAAGGTTACAACTATCGCATGGAAGGGATCCAAGGGGCCGTGCTTAGGGTCAAGTTGCGTCACCTGGAGGCCTGGACCAAAGCGCGACGCGCTGCGGCAGCGCGCTACGACGAGTTACTGGCTGGCAGTCGGTTTGTGACTCCGCGTGCAATGCCGGGCACGCGTCATGTGTACCATGTCTATGCGGTCCGTTCCGCAAAGCGGGGGGAGCTGCAGGCGGCATTGCAGGCCCGGGACATTCAAACCGGGATCCACTATCCAATTCCGGTCCACTTGCTGCCTGCTTACTCGGATCTAGGTTACAAAGCTGGACAGTTTCCACATTCCGAGCGGGCGGCGAATGAGGTGCTGTCCTTGCCGCTTTATGCCGAAATCCCGGATGCGCACATCAAGGCCGTGGCTGCGGAGCTTACCAACAGCGTGGCCCAGCTGGCGTGATGGGAATTGCGGTAGAGGAGCTGGGACGCGAGAACGATGCGGAACTGACCGCATTCCTGGATGCCGTTGGTGCAAGCTCGACGTCGATTCTAGGATATCACTACCCGTTTTACCGCGACATGCTCGTCGCGATCGATATCGGCGAGCCCCTGTGTCTAGGTGCAAGGTGTGGAGGTCGGCTAGTTGGCTATTTGCCGGCCTTCGTAAGGAAGACCGGCGCCGGGACGGTGGTGAGCTCGCTGCCATATTTCGGACCCAACGCTGGAGTGCTGTGCGTCGATGAGAAACGGCAAGAAGTCCATGACGTGCTACTTGCGGAGATCGCGGATCGCGCGCGTCAAGAGAACGCGCTAGGCTGTTCGATCTACACACCATTCCGATTCGAAGACTTTGACCTCTACGATCGGGCGCTGGGAGCGTGGACTGTACTTGAGAAATTCACCCAATATCGGCTGTTGGGAAACGACAGCCACGATTCTGCGGTGGGCTGGAGCCTGCGCAAAGCACAGCGGCTGGGTGTGGAGGTCTCGCGCGACGTCACGCCCGAGCGAGTGGCCGCCTTCTACGCAATCTATGAGCGCAATTGCGAGGAGTTCGGCATTCCACCCAAGTCGCGGGCATGTGTGGAATTTCTGACGCAATCCGAACTTTTGGGAAAGCACACGCGCCTTTATACTGCACTTCGAGAGGGGAAGGTGTTGGGTGGGCTGCTGATGATTTGGTCGCCCCTCGTGGCAAGTTATTACATCCCGTGCTCGCTGACCGAGGCGCGCAACCTTCAGCCGACCACGATGCTGATCGACGCCGGCATGCGCGAGGCGCAGGAGCGAGGCTTGCAATATTGGAACTGGGAAAGTTCACCGGGTCGGGACTCCGGGGTGTACCGATTCAAGAAGAACTGGGGAGGAGCAGTCGAGAGCAATTACCGCATCTACGTCGAGTCGTTCGCGGGCAAGGACAAGCTTGCCGCGCTGGGGCGCGAGGGGCTCACGCGCGAGTTCCCGCAATTTTTTGTCTGGCCCTTCGACCGTCTATGACAGAGGATAGTCGACGTCCCAACATGGCGCCCGCGCAAGGACGACGTCGGCATATGCCCGGACGCTTGCGGTAGGTTGGAGTTGCCAGCGAGGTACATGTATGAAGATCTCGGTAATCGTTCCGGTGTACAACGAAGGTGAGTCAGTCCGGGTCGCGTACGACAGGATCTCGCACGTATTCGCCGACCAGTTGTCACAGCATGGCTACGAGATCATCTTCGTTGACGATGGGAGCGCCGACGACTCCTTCTTTCATCTTTCAACGCTGGCCGCGGCGCACAGCCACGTGCGCGTGATCAAGTTCGCACAAAACGCGGGGTCGCACATGGCCATCCGTGCCGGACTGGAACACGCAACCGGCGACGCCGCAGTGTTCCTTGCGTGCGATCTGCAGGATCCGCCGGAAATGATCCCAAAGATGCTGGATGCACTGCAGCCCCCAGTCCGGATCGTGTGGGCGGTGCGCGATACGAGACACGACAGCTTGAGTTCCAAAGTGGGGTCGCGCGCCTTCTTTGCTCTTGCGCGCATGCTGGTTTCAAAGAATCTTCCGCCGAGCGGGGCCAGCATGTTCCTGCTGGGCCCCGATGCGCTGCGTGCTGTCCCACTGCACCGCGAACGCAACCTGACTTTGGAAGGGCTATTTGCGACGATGGGCCTGGCCCAGGCACAGGTGCCATACGACCGGCGCGATCGCAAGTTCGGCAAGAGCAAGTGGACGCTCGGCAAGAAACTGAAGCTATTTGCGGATTTCTTTGTCGGATATTCGTACGCGCCGATCCGCCTGATGTCATACGTGGGCATGAGCGTGGCGGCGCTGGGATTCGTTTACGTCATCATTCTGCTCATAAACAAGCTGCGGATCGGGACGCCGGTCGAAGGCTGGACCTCGCTGATGGTGGTGCTACTTATCGTCGGCGGCGTGCAAATGACGATGCTTGGAATCATCGGCGAATATGTATGGCGCGGTCTGGACGAAACGCGCCGCCGTCCGCGCTACATCGTCGAACAGTTCCTGAACGCACCCACGTCGCGGCCTGGCTTGGAAATCGATCAAACAGAGCTGACGATTTTCGAATTTGACCGGAGAAAAGTCAGCAATGAAAATTGACGGTGCTTCAATCCTGGTAACCGGTGGTTGTGGTCTGATTGGGTCATGCACCATAGATCTGTTATTGCGCGATCACTCTCCCGGGCGCATCGTCATCCTCGACAACCTGAGCCGCGGGACGCTTGCGAATGTAAAGCAGGCATTGCAAGACCCGCGTGTGACACTCGTCCGCGGCGATATCCGCGACGCGGAGACGGTGCGCAAAGCGATGCAGGGCATGGATGCGGCGATTCACATGGCGGCAATCCGCATCACGGCGTGCGCGGCCGAGCCACGCGAAGCACTTGAGGTGATGTGCGATGGCAGTTTCAACGTGGTGGATGCAGCCGCCGCTGCCAAGGTGAAGAAGGTCGTCGCCGCTTCCTCGGCGTCGATTTATGGCCTGGCCGACGTCTTTCCGACGCGGGAAGACCACCACCCTTACAACGATCGGACCTGGTACGGCGCCAGCAAGATAATGTTGGAGGGCCTGCTGCGCTCGTTCAACGACATGCATGGCCTGCCCTACGTGGCGCTTCGTTATTTCAACGTTTACGGCCCGCGTATGGACATCCACGGCAAGTACACCGAGGTGCTGATCCGTTGGATGGAACGAATCACCGCCGGGCAGCCTCCGCTGATTTTGGGAGACGGCAGCACGACGATGGATTTCGTATTCATCGAAGACGTGGCGCGCTCGAATATTTTAGCTCTGCGGTCCGATTTGACCGATGATGTTTTCAACGTCGCGAGCGGCATCGAAACCAGCCTCAATCAGTTGGCAGCGGCATTGCTCACAGTCATGACCTCCGATTTGCGGCCGGAGTATGGCGCCGAGCGTAAAGTAAATCCGGTTTCGCGCCGTCTGGCGGACACCGGCAAGGCGGAGCGGTTGCTCGGCTTCAAGGCGAAGATTGGCCTAGAGGAGGGGTTATCGCGACTCGTGGACTGGTGGCGCGCGAACAAGGTGTCGGTGCAATCATGATTCCGATCATTAAGCCCGTAATGGGAGATCAAGAGGCGGATGCCGCGCGGCGCGTCATCCTGAGCGGCTGGATTACCCAGGGGCCGGAAGTGGCAGCCTTCGAGCGCGAGTTTGCGGCGTACGTCGGTTCTAGCCACGCGTGCGCAGTATCCAACTGCACCACTGCGCTGCACCTGGCATTGCTCGCGGTGGGGGTCCAGCCCGGTGACGAAGTCATCACGGTCAGTCACTCGTACATCGCGACTGCCAACGCGATTCGCTACTGCGGCGCGACGCCCATATTCGTAGACATCGAGAAGGATGGCTTCAACGTTGACCCGGCGCAGGTTGAACGGGCCATAACACAGCGCACGCGAGCAATTCTATGCGTGCATCAGATGGGAATGCCCTGCGACCTGGCGGCGATCCTGGAAATCGCGCATCGCCATTGTCTCCGTGTTGTAGAGGATGCCGCGTGCGCCATTGGCAGTGAAATCCTTTACCAGGGGCAGTGGCAAAGGATTGGCAGACCGCACGGGGACATCGCGTGTTTTTCATTTCATCCGCGCAAGGTGATGAGTACCGGCGACGGGGGAATGCTTACCACCGCCAACGCCGAATGGGATAGCCGGTTCAGGTTGATGCGACAGCATGGGATGAGCGTCCCGGACACTGTCAGGCACGACGCCAAGCAAGTGATGTTCGAATCGTATGCGGTGCTTGGCTACAACTATCGGATGACCGACATACAGGCGGCGGTCGGTCGCGAACAGTTGAAGCGTTTACCCGACGCCGTACGACTGCGGCGCCTCGGTGTACGGCGCTATCGCGAGCTCCTTGCGGATATGCCAGCCGTGCGCTTGCCGGATGAACCAGTATGGGCGCGCAGCAACTGGCAAAGTTTCTGCGTCGGACTGCCCGCGGCATGTGACCAGCGCCGCGTGATGCAAACCATGCTCGATCTGGGCATCGCGACGCGGCGAGGCATCATGTGCACCCATCGAGAGGCAGCGTACAAGGATTTCCCGTCGCGTCATCCCTTAGCGCTGTCCGAAATTGCGCAGGATCGCTGCATCCTGTTGCCACTGTATCCACAGATGACCGAAGATGAGCAGCGGCGCGTCGTCGAGGCGCTCAGGCAGGCAGTTGCGTCGGGATGAGATAGGCGGTCGCAAGACAGCCGCCTTGCGCGCGGAAACTGGTCCCGTGCACAGGTCCGTTGATCGGCTGAAGCTCGGCGTGCTCCTGGCGGCACTGTTCGTGGTGTACGTCATCGAGATCAATCATGGGCTCCCGAATCGGGACATCGTCTGGGGATACGACTCCAATCCATTGGTGCCTTTGATCGCCGCCAAGAAGATCTTCCTCGACGGGTGGAACACCGGTTGGCACACACCGTATCCGAATTTTCACTACTACGTCCTGCTGGTCCTGTTCACGCCGTACATGGCGATGCAATGGCTGCTCGGCAACCTGTCTGGGCTGCGGATGGAAGGTGGCTACCCGTACGGGCTTGCGGATTTTGACACCATCTTCATGCATCTGGCGATCATTACGAGGCTCGTTTCGGTCGCGATGGCGCTAGGCACCGCTTACTGGGTCTATCAAATCGGCCGGGTGTTGCACTCCACCAGGGCTGGCATGTTCGCCGCGTGCATCATCGGCCTCTCGCCGGCCGTCGTGTACTACGTTCACGTCGAGACGCTGGATGTCCCGATGCTCTTCTGGCTGTCGGCGGCGTTGTATTGCTATGTCCGTGTTCTGCAGTCGTTCGCGTTACGCTACTATGTTGGTCTGGCTGTCCTTGCGGCGATCGCGACCGCAACCAAAGACTACGCGTATGGCGCGTTCGTCTTGATGCCTGTCCCCATCGTCGTGGCACTGACCCGCCACAACTACGGCTCGATTGCGGCGGGGAACTTGGCGCGCGCCATCGTCGACCGGCGCCATGTCATCGCGCTCGGCGTTTTTGTCCTGTCGTTTGCAATCGCCGAGAATTGGATCTGGAATTTCAGTGGATTCCTGAATCACGTCAGGCTGGCCGGAGGCTTGGCGCCCGAGTCTGCGGACGCCGTCTACACCAGCCTGGGGCGGTTCGATGTGTGGTCACCGCTGCGTCTGATGTCCATGGCCCGAATCCTGGTATTCGTCCTCGGGTGGGCAGGATTTGCAACATGCGTCCTCGGCGTCTTGTACACGGGGTTCCGTGAGCGGCGAATATTGTGGATCCTTGGCTGGCCGATGGTCAGCTACTATGTGTTCACCATCTGCCAGGTGCTGCCGGCTTCGTCCCTGATCGAACGGCCGTACCTGCCGGTCGGCCTGATACTCGCGATCATGGGAGGAGTGCTTTTGGCTCGAGCGAGTAGTTCGCGGTTACTTGTTCCAAAGGTGCTCGCGGTCTGTGCCGTCGTCGCCATAGCCGTAAACGGAGTCGCGATGGATCTGGCACTCATCGCGGATCCTAGACATCAAGCTGAACAGTGGCTCAATGAGAACGTTACGGCTGGGGCAATGGTCGAGTTCTATGGTCTCAGATCGCAATCGCCTCGCTTCAATCGGCGATGGAAGACGGTTACGCTGAATCACTTCCCGTCACCCTCGAGCGATCTTCAGGTCGCCAAGCAATACCTGTCGCGCGAAGCGCTTGCTGCGCGAAATCCCGATTGGATTGTTGTCTCGGACGTGTACGCCGACGGCTACCTAGCGCCTGAAAACGCGTATACGGAGAATGCGCTGCGCACGTTCTTCCAAAGACTCCGGGACGGGGCGCTTGGATATGCGCCGAAAATGCAATTTGGCTCGGAAATTTCAAGAATCCTCGGTTTTCCTGACCGTCTTACGCCAGGGATTACCGTGTATTCACCACCACCCAAGTCGTAGCCACCTGCTGGTGACGGACCGCTGACATGCTGCGATTGTGGAGATCGGCTCGATGCGTGTGCGGCATCAAGCAGAAAATGGATGCGGTGCGGTGGCAAAGAAGCTCACCCATGGTGCTAGCGATCGCCGCGATCCGAAGTGTCGGCGCGCGAAGGATGCCCTCGCCACAGTTAGGGTACCCCATGATTGCCGGTCCTCGAGCACGTGGGCCGCGTCCGGATCCGCTCAACATGGCCACCAGCTGATTGCGGTCGATGAATACGCGACTTGAGACGCCGTTGCTGATGCTGACGGAGCTGTTCCTGCCGACCAAGGGCGGAACCGCGGTATCGTTCGACGACGACTTCCGCCGGCTGGGCGACAAGGAGATTCACGTCGTCACCGCTGACGTGCCCGGCGCCGCCGAATTCGACCGCGCGCATCCGAACACCATTCACCGCATCGCGCTCAAACGAGTGCCCTGGCTGAAGCCGGAGTCGCTGCTCATGTACTTGAAGCTGTTCGGGAAAGCTGGGAGTTTGGTCGCGACCCATCGATTCATCGCCATTTTCGCCGGGCGCGTGCTGCCCGAAGGACTGGTGGCATGGGCGATCGCGCGGCTCTCCCGGCGCCCCGTCCTGGTGTACGCGCATGGCGAAGAACTCACTAACTGGGGACGTGGAAAGAAGTTTGCACTGATGCGCTTCGTTTTCCAGCACGCCGACGCCATCCTCGCCAACAGCGATTTTACTCGCGACACGCTGGCCGGTTTGCTCGAGGTGGACCCCGGGCGTATAGCCGTCGTTTATCCTACGGTGGACGAGAATCGTTTCCGCCCCGGCCTCGCCGCCGCCGACCTGCGTGCGAGCGTCGGGGCCGATCAAGGTTCGCGCCTGATCCTCTCCGTGGGGCGGCTGCAGCGCCGCAAGGGTTTCGACAACGTGATCCGCGCATTGCCGCTCTTGCATCGGCACGGCATCGACGCGCACTACGCATTGATCGGCATCGGCGACGATCGTGAATACCTGCAGCGACTGGCGGCGGAGCTCGATGTGTCGGACCGCGTGCACCTGCTCGGCCACGTGAGTTACGACGACCTGCCGCGCTGGTACGCGGCTTGCGATCTATTCGCAATGCCCAACCGCGACATCGATGGCGACACCGAAGGTTTCGGACTGGTTTTTCTGGAAGCGGCCTGCGCAGGGAAGGCTGCAGTGGCCGGGACCGCCGGGGGAACGGGTTCTGCCGTGGTCGATGGCGTTACGGGGTTGCGGGTCGACGGGGAGCGGCTCGAAGCAATCGAACAGGGGTTGGCGCGCCTGCTTGCGAACCCTGCGGAGGCGACGCGGATGGGACAGAATGCCAGAAATCGTGTGCTCGACAATTTTACGCACCAGCGGCGGGTGGATCAGGTGCGTGAGATGGCCTTGCGCGGGCGTTATGCGGGAGCGGGCCGGGGAAAAGTGCGCTCGAGCCAATCGCCGACGGCTTGAAGAGTGGCGAACTCGATGCAATGCGGCGAGTGCGTTGATTCCGCACCATGCAACAACTTGATGTTGTAGCCGACACCAGCCGCGCGTCCGGCATCGATATCGGAATCCTTGTCACCGACCAGCACGGACTGCGACAGGTCCAGGCCCAGGTCGTCCCGCGCTCTGAGAATCATTCCCGGGTTCGGCTTGCGGTCGGGAGATTCCCGCCGGTATTCGCCGATGCCCTCGGTCGGGTGGTACGGGCAATGATAGACGCGAGCGATGCTGATCCCGCGCACGTTGAACTGATCGAGCATCCATTCGGTGAGCGTCTGGAAGTCCTGCTCCGTGTAATAGCCGCGGCCGATGCCGGCCTGATTGGTGACGACGGTGGGAAGCAAACCGAC
>Ga0209048_10002000_pt1 | contig 20518 bp, 17 predicted proteins | sample FrelakmetCRP12CR_FD_187146 | JGI IMG/M metagenome (GOLD analysis project Ga0209048, IMG submission 187146) | Freshwater lake sediment microbial communities from the University of Notre Dame, USA, for methane emissions studies - CRP12 CR (SPAdes)... | ecosystem: Environmental > Aquatic >... | reverse complement strand
CGCTGGCCCGGGCGCCGCCACAGCACGCCCCACGTGCGGCCCTCGCGCGCGGCGACCGCGAGCCGGCGCAGCACGCGGTCGTCGTGCTGGCCGAGCCACGCGAACGCGGCGCCGCACTCGGGTGCGCGCAGCGCCTGCTCGTACGCCCACAGCTGATCCGCGGGGCTCCTGCAGCGGACGATGAAGAGCCGCCCGAGGTCGAGTCCCGCCACGGCCAGCGCCGGCGCATAGGGAACGTGCGGCGGCGCGATCCAGACGACGTCGCGGCCCTGCGCCTGCAACCGCGCGAGCGCCGGCAGCGTGAGGCGGATCTCGCCGATGCCTTCGCGTACCAGCACGATCTCGGTCAATGCGCCTCCCGGCCAGCCGCGACCGGGCAGCACGGCGTCGAGCTCGGGGAAGCCGCTCGCTATCGCGGCGGGATCGGGTGCGCAGTCGCCGCCGCGCCAGATGGCGGGGTTCGACAGCACGGTGGCGAGGGCAGGGTTCATCGAAGGTGCGGATTGTTCGGAGGAGTCAGGCTGAAGCCCGACCCACGATGTTTGGAGGTGTGGGCTGAAGCCTGACCCACGAGCCGCCGGTTCCCGTGGGGCCGGCTTCAGCCGGCTTCTGCCGGACATGTCGTGGGGCCGGCTTCAGCCGGCCGTGCATCAATCTGCTCCCGGTCCCCCCATCGCCTTCGCCGCGCGCCGCGCGAGCTCGTCCGGCGGGACGTCCTCGACGTGGGTGGCGAGGTACCAGTGATAGCCGAACGGATCCTCGATGCCGCCGGTGCGGTCGCCGTAGAACTGGTTCGCGACCGGCCGCGTGAGCTTCGCGCCGGCGGCGACCGCCTGCGCGACGCGCGCGTCGACGTCCTCGACGTAGACCATCAGCGAAATCGGCGAGCCGCCGATCGTGCGTGCGCTGCGCGCGCCCATCTCGGGATTCTCGTCGGCGAGCATGATCGGCGAATCGCCGATCCTCATCTCGGCGTGGCCGATCTTGCCGCCGGGAGCCGGCATGCGCAGCAGCTCGACGGCGGAGAGTGCCTTCTTGTAGAACTCGAGGGCGCGCGTGGCGTCGTCGAGGATGAGATAGGGGGTGACCGAGTGATAGCCCTCGGGAATCGGTTTCACGGCCATCGGAATTCTCCTTCCTGGGTCTGGTTTCAGGGAGCAGGCCAGTGCTGCGCGAACACCGGGGCGACCTTCGGGTGCGCCTCGATGCGCAGCAGCGTTTCGTGGAACGCCGGTCGCGCCTGCCGCAGGTGCGCACGCGACCCCGACCACTTCGACACGACGGCGGCGAGCAGATCGAGCGCGCCCATCTGCTCGCCGCCCAGGTACGGGCGCGCCGGAAAGACGTCGGCGAACATTTCCCAGTGCCGGTGCAGCCGCGCCCGCGTGCCGGCGCGGATGCGCTCCTGCGTCGGCTCGTCGGCGTCTGCGCACCAGCGCTCGGGAAAGTCGATGATGCTGATCGCGGCGTAGCAGTTCGCCGCGATGAACACGAGACCGCGGATCGTCTGCGCGCGCACCGAGCTGTCGGCAGGCAGCAGCCCGCTCTCCGGGTGCACGCTGCCGAGGTGGATCAGGATCGCCGCGCTTTCGGAGAGCACGCTGCCGTCGGGCAGCACGAGGGTCGGGATCTGCCCGAGCGGATTGAGCTTCAGCAGATCCTGGAATGCCGCGTTGGGCTCCCACGACGCCGTCTCGATGATGCGGAAAGGCGCGCCGATGATCGCGAGCGCGGCCTCGGTCGATGCCGAGCCCGAGCCTTTCTTGCCGTAGAGCGTGTACATCGCGGACCTCCTGTCGCAGTTGCGTCGCGAGCGCTCGGTGGCGGCCCGCTCACCAGCCCTTGCCGCTGCGCACGAGCCCGACGGCCACGCCCTCGATCGTGAGCGGAGCCTTTTTCGGATCGACGACGATCGGCGCGAAGTCCGGGTTCTCGGCGACGAGCAGGAGCTGCCCGCCGCGGCGCCTCAGGCGCTTCACCGTGACCTCGTCGCCACCCCGCCCGGGAAGCCGCGCGACGACGATCTGCCCCGAGCGGGCTTCGGCGGTCCGGTGCACGGCGAGGAGGTCGCCGTCGAGGATGCCGGCGTCTCTCATGCTCTGGCCGCGCACGCGCAGCAGGTAGTCGGCCCGCGGCGTGAACAGCGCGGGGTCGAGCTGCACGTGCGTCTCGATGTGCTCGGCGGCGAGGATCGGGCTGCCGGCGGCGACGCGACCGACCAGCGGCAGGCCCGTGCCCGGCAGCTCCGGCATTTCCGTGAGCCGCAGCCCGCGCGACGCGCCGGGCGTGAGTTCGAGCGCGCCTTTTCTGGCGAGCGCACGCAGGTGGTCTTCCGCCGAGCTCGCCGTGCTGAAGCCCAGGCCCGCGGCGATTTCGGCGCGCGTGGGCGGCATGCCCGTGGACTCGAGGTGCCGGCGGATCCAGTCGAGGACCTTCTGCTGGCGGGCGGTGAGCGGAAGCGGCGACGGGGAGGGCGTCATGCGCCGGCCTCCGCAGCGAAACGGGAGCGACCGCTGTTCGCGACCACGTTGCCGAGCGGGTCCTTCACCGTGCTCCTCCTGCATAAGCCGTATGGATATACGGTTAACCGGATTATAGGCGGCCGGGCGCGATCGTCAACCCCCGGCTGGCGCAGGGGGCGCCCGCCGTCGCGTTGACCCCCATCAACATCGGGCCGCGGTGTGCTGCTACGATGGATTTTCATTGCAGAGGGCGGCCCTTTGGGAGCGACGATGCAGGCGATGGTGTGCGAAGGCGCGGGGCGACCGCTCGCGCTGCGCACGCTGCCGCGTCCCGAGCCGGGAGCGGGGCAGGTGCAGATCGCCGTGCATGCCTGCGGCGTCTGCCGCACCGATCTGCATCTCGTCGACGGCGAGCTGCCGCACCCCAAGGTGCCGGTGATCCCCGGTCACGAAATCGTCGGCACGGTCACCGCGCACGGATCGGGCGTCGCCGGCCCGGCTGTCGGCACGCGGGTCGGCGTGCCGTGGCTGGGCGGCAGCTGCGGGCACTGCCGCTATTGCGCGACGGGGCGCGAGAACCTCTGCGCGGACGCGCGCTACACCGGCTATCAGCAGGATGGCGGCTATGCCGAGTACGCGATCGCCGACGCGCGCTACGTCTTCCCGCTGCCCGCCCGCTACGACGACGTCCACGCCGCTCCGCTGCTGTGCGCGGGGCTGATCGGCTACCGCGCCTACGCGATGGCGGGCGATGCGCGCACGCTCGGGCTCTACGGCTTCGGCGCGGCGGCGCACCTCGTGGCGCAGGTCGCGCTCGCGCAGGGGCGCACGGTGTTCGCCTTCACGCGTCCCGGCGACCGCGACGCGCAGGCATTCGCGCGGAAGGTAGGCGTGCACTGGGCTGGCGACAGCGATGCGCCGCCGCCCGCGCCGCTCGATGCCGCGCTGATCTTCGCGCCGGCCGGCGCGCTCGTCCCGGCCGCGCTCGCCGCGACGGCAGCGGGCGCCACCGTGGTCTGCGCGGGCATCCACATGACCGACATCCCGACGTTTCCGTACCGGCTGCTGTGGGGCGAGCGCTGCGTGCGCTCGGTCGCGAACCTCACGCGCCACGACGGCGAGGCGTTCCTCGCTCTGGCCGCGACCCTTCCGCTCACCGTGCACACCGAAACGTATCCGCTCGCGCGCGCCAACGAGGCGCTCGCGAAGCTGCGGGCCGGCGCGGTTGCCGGAGCGGCGGTATTGACGCCGAACGCCTGAGAGATTGCAATGAACAGGAAATGCAGAATGCGTCGATCGAGGCCGGTGTCCCCGATGGCAACGGGGACGCGGCACCGGTCCGCAGCACGAGCAGCCTGCCGTCCCACCCGCAGCCAACCAGAGGAGCACTGACCATGGCCACGAAGTCCGCGCCGAAGAGCACGACCAAGCCCGCCGCCCGCAAGCGCGCGGTGAAGAAGACCCGACCCGCGGCGAAGGCCGCGCCGAAAGCCGCCCCCAGGGCGGTCGACATGTTCGCGATGCCGGATCCGGCGCAGCTCGCCAAGTACGCGAAGACGCTGACGCCCGAGCAGGCGTTCGAGCTCTACCGGGCGAATGCGAAGCTCGCCCTCGACGTGATCGACGCGGCGATCGAGAGCACGGCGAAGGTGCGCAAGCTGCAGTTCGAGGGCGAGGAGCAGGCGCGCTCGATGCAGAAGAAGGCTGCCCGGCGGGCCGCCGAGGCGGGCGACGTGCCGGCGCTCGTGGCCGCCGGCCAGAGCGTGACGCAGGAAGCCGTCGAGCAGTCGATGGCCTACTGGAGCCAGATGTTCGATCTCGTCGTCGAGATGCAGAAGCGGCTGTTCACGCTGATGGAAGACCAGATGGCCGGCGTGCCCGGCGTCAAGCAGGCGAAGGCGGCCATGGCGATGATGCCCGACATGACGCAGCTGCAGAACGTCGTGCAGGCGATGCAGGGCGTGATGTCGTCGGGCGGCTCGGCGTTCGAGTCGATGCAGAAGGTCATGGGCGACTTCGCGCGCATGTCCGGCATTAAGCGCTGACCGGACAGGTCATCAAGGGCGGCGGCGCGCACCGCCGCCCGCGTCGTGCGCGTCATCCTCGTTCCGCGCCACGGCCCGGTCGCGTTCACGGCCGGGCATGCCAATTGCTTCTCCCGGAAGTGCAAATTTGCCTTGCGGGCCGGCCTTGGAGCGTGTCGATGGAATCCCTCGAATTCAAAGTCTTTTCCATTTCCGAAGCGCGCGCGGAGCTGGACGGCCACCAGAAGCGCCATGCCGAAATCGCGCGCGGCCCCGCCGAGTCACGGCCGGAGAGCGCACTGCTTCTGGATACGACGATCCGCTGGATGGCCGGCCTTCCCGCCGACGTGCGTCCGTTCGGGCTGGCACAGCAGTTCCCGCGGATTGCGAACGCCATCGCGCAGTTGTGGCCGCGCGTTGCGCGATGCACGGAGTACCTGGACTCGCTCGTCCTCGATGATCGCGGCGGCCGCAAGGGGTTCGACTACGGGATTGCGCAGGAGCTGACTCGCCTCCACGGCTACTACGCCGACCTGCACCCCGTCACACGTTCGACGCCGGACGCGATCCAACGCGCCAGGTAGAAGTTCGCCGCATCCTCGGCAGGATGCCGCCGCCGCGACGGCGGGCCGGCCCCGAACTGTAGTCCACGCCTATGCGCGCCGATCGCGCGCCGTTCGATGCCGAAGGGGCGCGGCCAGTCGGACGGTCCGCGAGGGCGCCCGTCGAGCACGCGCCTTCGGCACTCGCACACCGGCTATTCCCGCGCAGCGGGACCGCGTCGCCGTAGCCTACACCGCCCTGCAGCCCACAAGCGTTGCGGCTCCATGGCATGGGTATTGCTGAAACCCCTGTGCAGGGGCATTGAACCCCGGTCCGGACATCCGGTGAGCCCCGTGACACCACCATGCAACGACCACGTCAACCCGAATCGCGCTCCCGTGCCGCCGATGCGCGCGTGCAGCGGCCTCGGGCTGCGCCGCGGTCCGCCGGCGAACGACTCCGTTCGCATCGCGGGTTCACGCTCGTCGAGATAGTGCTGATCTTCGCGATTGTCGCGGTCCTCCTCACGCTGGCGCTCACGACCTACCAGGGCTATCGCGACCGCCTCAAATTGAACCAGGCCGTCACCGACATCATGACGATGTCGGTGTCGATCACCGAATTCAAGGCGGACTACAAGCGACTGCCGACCGACCTCGCGGAAGTCGGGAAGAGCACGATGCTCGACCCGTGGGGAAATCCGTATCTGTACGTCAACCACGCGACGGAACCTCAGGGCCACTGGCGCAAGGACAAGAACATCCACCCGATCAACTCCGACTTCGATCTCTCCAGCGCCGGACCGGACGGACAAAGCCAGTCGCAGCTCAACGCCGCGAAAAGCCGCGACGACATCCTTCGCGCCAACGACGGCGCGTTCGTCGGGCTCGCTTCGGCCTACGATCCATGAGGATCGAGGGCACGTTTCTGCGCAGCAAGGTCGCCCGCCGCATCGTTTCGTTCTTCATCCTGTCGGCGCTCGTTCCGATCGCCGCGACCGCGCTGCTGTCGCTCGGCCAGGTGCAGAACCTGCTGATCGAGCAGGGACACGCCCGGCTCGCCCAGACGAGCGAAGGCTATGCGGAATCGCTCTACGACCGGCTGCTCTCCGTCGAGCAGCGCACGCACGAGATCGCGGCGCGCGCCGGAGCGGCCGCGCCGGACGACGGCGAGCGCCTCCGGTTGCGGCGCCAGTTCAAGGCGATCGGCATCGTCGACGGCGCCGATAACGCCGTCCCGATTCTCGGTGCGCTGACCGCGGTCCCGCATCCAGACGAGAGACAGGGCCAGCAACTGGCCACGGGCGGCTTCGTCATCACGCGCGCGCCCGGCAGCCAGGGCGACGGGAGCGTCTACCTCATCACGGCAGTCGATCCCGCCCGTGCGCGGGACGCGAGGGTCGTCGCGGAGATCGATCCCGACTACCTGTGGGGAGACGTGACGTCGCTGCCCGCGATGACCGGCCTGTGCGTGATCGACGACAGCGGCGCCGCGCTGTTCTGCTCGGACGATGCCGGAGCGGCGGCCGTCGCGGCACTCGCGGGCCGCTCGCGCGACTCCGCGGCGGGACGCTTCTCGTACGACTACGCGGGCGAGACGTACTTCGCCGACTTCCGCGAACTGTTCCTCAAGACGCAGTTCGGCGTCCGCGGCTGGACCGTCGTCGCGACGAAGCCGGAAGCCGACGTCTTCGCACCGATCACGGCGTTCAAGGCGGTCTTCTTTCCGGTCACCGGCCTCGCCGTGCTGGTCGTCGCGCTGCTGAGCGTCACGCAGGTGCGTCGCACGCTCGTGCCGCTGGAAAAGCTGATCGACGGCACGCGCCGCGCGGGCAACCGCGACTTCTCCACCCGCGTCGACGTTACGGCCGACGACGAATTTGGCGAGCTCGCGACCTCGTTCAACTCGATGGCGGCGCGCCTCGGCAGCCAGTTCACTGCGCTGCTGACGCTGGCCGACATCGACCAGGCAATCCTGTCCCGGCTGGACCTCGACCGCGTCATCGAGACCGTCGTCCTGCGCATGCGCGACATCGTCCCCGCCGACTTCGTAAGCATCGCGATCGTCGACCGCAACGCGCCGGCAATGCTGCGCGTCTACGCGCGGGACCAGCAGAGCTCGGGCGGGCTCGAGCTCGAGCGCTGCGCGTGCGCGGCCGAAGACACTGCCGTGCTGCTCGCGCATCCGGACGGCCTCTGGCTCGAGCGGGCCGAGGCCGGCGCGCCGTATCTGGCGGCGGTCGTGAAGCTGGGCGCGGCATCGCTGCTCGTGCTCCCGATCATCTGGCAAGGCGCGGTCGTCGGCTCGGTTGCGCTCGGCTTCCGCGGCCCGCCCGCGCTGACCGACGAGGAGAAGGCGACGGCCAGGAACCTCGGCGACCGCGTCGGCGTCGCTTTCGCCACCGCGGCCAAGGACGAGCAGCTCTACTACCAGGCGAACTACGATGGGCTGACGGCGCTGCCGAACCGCCTCTATTTCAAGGATCAGCTCGCACGGCGGTTCGCGCAGGCGCAGCGCGAGCCGCAGCAGTTCGCGCTGCTGTTCATCGACCTCGACAACTTCAAGAGCATCAACGACAGCCTCGGCCATGCCGCGGGCGACGAGGTGCTGCGGCAGACCGCGGAGCGGCTCAGGCAGTGCGTGCGCGAGACCGACACGGTCACGCGCCTCGGCGGCGACGAGTTCACGATCATCCTGGCGCAAATCCGTTCCGCGCGCGACCCCGAGGCGGTGGCCGAGCACGTTCTTGCGTCGATGGCGGCGCCGTTCGTCGTTGCAGGCAACGAGCATTTCCTGAACGCGAGCATCGGCATCGCGCTCTACCCGGCCGACGGCAAGTCACCCGAGGATCTGCTGCGCAACGCGGATACGGCGATGTATCGGGCGAAGGAGGGCGGCCGCGGCCGCTTCGTCTATTTCGAGGAGCGGATGAACGTGGCCGCGCTCGCCCGCGTGAGTCTGGAGCGCGAGTTGCGCCGGGCCATCGAGCGCAACGAATTCAGCCTCTGGTACCAGCCGCAGCTCGACCTGCGCAGCGGCCGCTACTTCCACGCGGAGGCGCTCATCCGGTGGGATTGTCCGGGGGGCGAACAGCGGCTGCCGGCCGATTTCATTCCACTCGCCGAGGAGACGGGACTGATCGAGCCGATCGGCGACTGGGTGCTGCGCGAGGCGTGCCGGCAGTTCCGGGCGTGGGAGGCCGAGGGGATCGGCCTGTCCTGCCTCGCGGTCAACGTCTCCCCGCGGCAGTTCCGCCAGAAGGGCTTCGTCAAGCGGGTCGGAGCGATCATGAGGGGCGCCGGCATCGGCGCGGACTGCCTCGAGCTGGAGATCACCGAAAGCCTGCTGATCGACGCGAACAGCGGCGTCGCGAGCATGCTCGCCGAGCTGCGGGCGATGGGCATTTCGATCAGCATCGACGATTTCGGAACCGGCTACTCGTCGCTCGCCTACCTCAAGCGCTTCCCGGTGGGGACGGTCAAGATCGACCGCAGTTTCGTGACCGAGTTGGACGGCGACGAAGACTCCGGAGCGATCGCCGCAGCCATCATCGCGATGGCGCACGCGCTGCGCAAGCGGGTGGTCGCCGAGGGTGTCGAGACCGAGCGCCAGGCCGCCATTCTCGACCGGCTGGGGTGCGACGAGATCCAGGGGTACCACGTCAGCCGTCCGCTGAGCGCGCCGCACTTCGCCCAATTCCTCCGGCTGGCCAAAGCCAAGAGGAGGAAGCCCGCGTCCCCTGCCAAGCGCAGCGCCCGCGCGTAGGTCGGGTCGCCCCTCGGGCCGGCATCGGATCCGCCCAAGGGGCCTGCCACCGCGCCTGGGTGATTCCCCGACCGAGCGGGCGCGGCCGGCGGCAGCGCGTTGGCACGTTGATTGCTTTCAACCTTGGTAGATCACGGGTTGTGCGATCAGGCCACGAGCGGAAACCCAATGTCCTTCTATCATGCACGCAGCAAGCGGCCGCCGGATGCCGAGGCGGAAGTGAACGTCCGGAACGGGGCCGTCCCCGCGCCCGCGACGACGCTGCCGTTCACGCCGCCTCCCCAGAACTGCGTGCAGCTGCGCAAGGCGAGGCCGGTCGAGCATCTGCTGCCGGCAAGCGTAAAGTGGCTCGAGAGCCTGCCACACGACGTGTGGCCGGTCGCGCTCGTCAACAAGTACCCGCGCATCGTCAATCTCATCGCGCAGCAATGGAACGACTACGACTCGTGCTGCGCGTATTTCGGCGTGCTCTTCACCGACCGCCGGGGCACCCGGCGGGGATTTCCTGCCGACGTGCATCGCGAGCTGCGCAAGCTTTTCGAGCATTACCAGCGCCTGCGGCTGGCGGCCGGCGGCAATCTCTCGCTGGTCTAGCAGGCGGGTCTCCCCGCTGCAGACGACAACCCCGCCACGCGGGCGGGGTCGGTGCGTGCGTTTCGGCCGAGGTGTCGCCGCCGGTCACCCTTTGCCGAATTGCGTGATCGTCAGGTCCGAATAGGGATCGAAGCGCTTCTGCGCGCGACGGTCCTTTTCGCCGGCCATGCGGGCCAGAACCAGCACGAACAGCACGCCGAGCGCCCAGGCGACGAGCGCCAAAAGAATCCAGCTGAGGTGCATGCGCACCCTCCCTGCAGGGCCGTGGGACGCGCATTCTGGCATCGCCGCACGGCGGCGGCAAGGACGGGGGGCCGGCCTGCATCCGGGAATTCGCGCTCCGCGCGCGTACCGCCACGAACCGCCGTGCGGCCGAGCCGGGCGACGATGGCGGCGCGTGGTTGCCCGCGCGGGCGAGGCGCTGGCGATCGGACCGGCACCGAGAACTGGTGCCCGGGGCCGGAATCGAACCGGCATGGCCTTGCGGCCGAGGGATTTTAAATCCCTTGTGTCTACCAGTTTCACCACCCGGGCCGATGCCGATTGTACCCAGCGGGCCCACGGATGGCACATTTCCCCTCGGCGTCTCGCCAGTGCGGGTCTTGCGCTTTGCGCGGTGCTTGGGCAGATTCCGGATGATGCTCCCGACGTTACCCCGGCGCGCGCTCTTGCGCTTCGCTGCCGCGCTCTTCCTGGGGTTGCCGGCGGCCGATGCGGCACACGCCGCGCAGGACGCGCCGCTCGTCGCCGCCGCAGCGGATCTTCGCTTCGCGCTGGACGAGATAGCGGCGGCGTTCGCTCTGGAGACGGGCCGATCCATCCGCATCGTCTACGGCTCGTCCGGCAATTTCCGGCGGCAGATTGCCGAAGGCGCGCCGTTCGAGGTGTTCCTGTCCGCCGACGAGTCGTTGGTGTTCGCGCTCGCGAGGGAGGGGCTGACCGTCGACGAAGGCGTCCTCTACGCGACCGGACGGCTCGCGCTCGTCGTCCCGGAAGGCTCGCCGCTCAAGCTCGATCCGGAACTCGCCGACCTCGCCGCGGCCGTGGGCGACGGGCGCGTGCGCAAGTTCGCCATCGCCAATCCCGAGCACGCGCCGTACGGACGGGCCGCGCAGGAGGCGCTGGAGAGCGCCGGCGCATGGGCCGCGATCCGCAGCCGCCTCGTCGTCGGCGAGAATGTCGCGCAGGCCACGCAGTTCGCGACCTCGGGTTCGGCGCAGGGGGGCATCGTCGCGCTTTCGCTCGCGCTGGCCCCGGGCGTGCTGGGAAGCGCCCGGCACGTGCCCGTTTCCGAAAGCATGCACAAGCCGCTCCGGCAGCGGATGGTGCTCCTGAAGCGCGCACAGGCGACCGCGCGCGAGTTCTACGCGTATCTGCGCCAGCCGGCCGCGCGCGCGGTGCTCGGGCGTCACGGCTTTGCCTTGCCGGGCGGCTGATCGAATGGATTCGACCGCCCTCCTGCTTTCGCTGAAGCTCGCCGCGCTGACGGTGGCGATCCTCGTGCCGGCCGGGATCCTGGTCGCGCGCTTTCTCGCAGCGCGCGAATTCGCCGGCAAGGCCTTCGTCGAGGCGCTGTTTGCGTTGCCGCTCGTGCTGCCGCCGACGGTGCTCGGTTACTACCTGCTGGTCGCGATGGGCGGCAGCTCGCCGCTCGGGCGGTGGTACGAGGCCGCCTTCGGTCACGCGCTGGTGTTCACGTTCGACGGACTGCTCGTCGCGTCGATCATCTTCAACCTGCCGTTCGCGATCCAGCCGCTGCAGCGCGCGTTCGAGGCGATTCCCGATGACCTGCGGCACGCCGCGGCGTGCTGCGGGCTGACCGGTGCCCAGAGCCTGTGGCGGATCGAGCTGCCGCTCGCCTGGCCCGGTCTCCTGACCGCGGTGGCGCTCACGTTCGCGCACACGCTGGGCGAATTCGGTGTCGTGCTGATGGTGGGCGGCAGCATTCCCGGGGAAACCAAGACCATCGCGCTCGCGATCTACGACCGCGTGCAGGGCTTCGACATGGCAGGCGCCGGGCTCATGTCCGCCGTGCTGCTTCTGCTGTCGGTGCTCGCCATCGGCGTGACCTTCCTGACCTCGTCGCGGCACCGCGAGAAGCGTCGCCATGCCGACTGATCGCCTGCACGTCGAGCTTGGCCAGGAGCGGCCGATTCCGCTCGCGGTCGAGCTCGAATGCGCGAGCGGCGAGATGCTCGCGCTCGTGGGCCCGTCGGGCAGCGGGAAGTCGACGGTCCTGCGCGCGATCGCCGGCATCTACACGCCGGATCGGGGGCGCATCGACGTCGACGGCGAAACCTGGCTCGACACGCGTGCGGGCGTCCGGCGCCCCGCCCACGAGCGCTCCGCCGGCTTCGTCTTCCAGCACTACGCGCTCTTCCCCCACCTCACGGCGCTCGACAACGTGCTGCAGGCGATGGGCCACATCGCTGCGGGAGAGCGGCGGGAACGCGCGCGGCGGCTGCTCGAGCGGACGAACCTCGGCGGCCTCGAGAGCCGCCGACCCGCACAGCTCTCCGGCGGTCAGCAGCAGCGCGTCGCGGTCGCGCGGGCGCTGGCGCGCGATCCCAAGGTCCTGCTGCTCGACGAGCCGTTCTCGGCGGTCGACCAGGTGACGCGCGAGAAGCTCTACGAGGAACTGGCGACGCTCCGCCGCGATCTCAGCCTCCCGATCGTCCTCGTCACGCACGCGCTGGACGAGGCGTCGATGCTCGCCGACCGGATGTGCATCCTGCACCGCGGCGCGACACTGCAGACCGACACGCCGCTGGTCGTGATGACGCGGCCGGCGAGCCCGCTCGTCGCGCGACTGGTCGGCCTCAAGAACATCTTCGAGGCCGACGTGGCCGGTCACGACGACGAGCGCAGGCTGACCCACATCCGCTGGTTCGACCGGGTGCTGGAGGCGGGCCACGCGCCGCGGTTCGCGGCCGGCACGCGCGTCGCGTGGAGCGTGCCCCCATCGCACATCGTTCTGCATCGGCGCGACCGGCCCTCGCGCGGAGAGCGCGAGAACCCCGTGGCGGGCGAGGTCATCCGCTGCGTCCCGATGGGAGCGATGACCGCGGTCGCGCTGCGCGTCGTCCCGGGCGAGCGCGCGGACCTCTTCTTCTCGGTGCCGACGCACGTCGCGCGGCGCAACGGCGTCGAGACGGGCGCGCCGGCGAGCGTCTCGCTGCTCGCCGACGGCATTCACCTGATGCCGGTCACGCGGGCGTCCTGAACGATCAGGGCCGACCCCACATTGTTCTGTGCCATGAGTCTGGCGACTTTGGCGACGGCGCGGTGACCGGGCTTCACAAGGCGGCAATTCCTTGCTTTGAACCGTCTCAAAACGGGGCCGACGTGGCCTGCCAGAAAAGTCCAATTCTTGCTGTCTACTGCGAGGGGGAGCTTACCGCTGCATGTTCAGCGCAAAGCGAGTTCGACCTTGGTGGACGACACTTGCGCCATCCCTCCGGCACCGCCCGGCGCATGGCCGATCCGGGGTGCGACCAGGAACAGCCGCTCGTCGGCAATGCCGGTCGAGCCGATCGCGTGCTTTACCGCCTCTGCGCGCGCATTCGCAAGCGCACGCAGCGCATCGTCGTCGGCCTTGGCATTGACGTAGAGCATTGCCTCCATCTCGGCGGGTGGCAATTCCTTCAGCAATCCGAGCACGTTGCGCGGACGGTCGGGTAACGGCGCTTCACGATAGGCCGCCGCCAGCCAGCGCGCGCGCTCGTCGACGCCAATGACGACTTCGTCAACCGTCGCCGGAGCCGTTCCCGCTGCCGCAAGCGATTTCATCTTCTGCCGCCGAAGCGTGGTTTCCACTTCTGCGCGACGCAAAGCCTCGCGATCCGCCACCGGGTCCGCGTGCCCGCCGATGTCGAGCTTGAGCCCGGGCCGGTCGGCAAGCGCCTTGCCAAGAGACTCGACACGCTGGCGCATGTCCGGTCCGAGTGCCGCGCTGCCTGCGGCAAACGTCAGTGTCGAGAGCTCCTCGCCGCCTCCGAAGACGGCGCCAAGCAGCGCAAACGGCGCGGTCGCCGCCTTGCCGATCAGGTTGACGATCATCTGGATGATGAGACCGCCGACCGAGAACTTCGGATCGTCGAGCGACCCCGAGATCGGCAGCCGGAGATCGATCACGCCGCGCCCGTCCTTGAGCAGCGCCACGGCGAGCAGCACGGGCAGCTTGGTCGCCGAAGGACTGTCGACCTGCCCGCCGAACGTCAGTTGGTCCAGTACCACGTGGTTCTCTGCAGTAAGTTTCCTGTTCTCGACCCGATAGTGCACGTCAAAGGCTAGCTTGCCCTTTTCGATGCCGTACCCCGCATACTTGCCCGAATAGGGCGTGAGCGGAGGCAGGTCCACGTCGCGCGCCTTGCCGACAAGATCCAGCGACAAATCCTTCGCAAACGGATGGATTCGACCCTGCACCTCGACCGGCGCAATGTGGTCGACTTTGGCCGTGATGGCGAGATCGCCCGCCCGCTCGGCCGACATCGTCGTCACGCTGCCGGCGACGTCCGTCAGGTTCACGGAGTAGTTCGGCCTGACGAAGAGATCCGTGAAGTTCACGTTGCCGCGTGCGATGTCGATCCGGTCGACCGAGATCGGCAGTGCGGCGTCGGCGTTCGCGTCCCGTGGGCGCGGACTGGCATCGGCCGCGGGCTCCGGGGCTGCGCCGGGCGTCATGAGCCTGACCACATTCAGGCTGCCGTCGGGGTACACGATGAGGCGCGCCTGAAAATCGTCGAGGGCGAGGCGGCCGACGCTCGCTCGAAACGGTTCGGTCGCAAGATCCGCGGACTCGAGCGCCAGTGATTTCCAGCGCGCGAGGCTCGACGACGTCGGCTTGTCGAGCGCAGCGAAATCGGTGATCACCAGGTCGCCTTTCCACGACGCGCGCACGGCGGAACCCGCGGGCGCCTCGACGGCCAGGCGTCCCCTGGCCTTCAACGTGCCGTCCGTGAAGACGACGTTGACGCGGGGCTCGACATAGGGCCGAAGCGCGACCAGTGCGAGCTCCGACGCGTCGAGGTCGCCGCTGATGGCGGGCGGATTGCTGGCGACCTGACCCGCAAACGCGAAGCGTCCGCGCTCGCCGACGCGCGCGCGCAGTGTCACGTTCGACTTCCCGCCGCGCGCGTTGGTGAGGTCGGTTGCCGTTGCCGAGAGCTCGCGCACCGCGAGCCTTACCGGAACCTCCGGCACGCGGTCCTCGAAGTCGATGGCGACGCGATCGAGCGAAAGCTTGTGCGCGAGCACGGTCCAGGTAGTCTCGTCGGCCGCCGTGCCAGTGCGCGCCGTCGTCTGGATCAGATGCTCCATTTCGAGCGTGCCGCCGGCCTCGCGCACCAGCCGCAGCGCCGCGCCGCTGCCTTGTGCTTCGCCGATGACGACCTTGCGCGCCTGCACGTCCGCATCCACATGGTGCAACGTGATTTGCGGGACGCGCCACAGCGGCTCGCGATTCCCCGGAAGCGCGATTCGCAGCTCGTTGATCGCGGCCTCCCCTCCGGCAAACGTCAGGTTGCCGCCCGGGCTCAGGGCAAATGCCGATGCGTAGTCGAGTGAACCCTTCTGCACATCGACCGCCAGCGCCGATTTGTAATAGGGAAACAGCAGGCCGAGCGAAAACTTCGACAGCGCGAATCGTCCGGTCGCCGCCGGTACCGCCGGCTCGACATCGGCTTCGCCCGAAAAGGACGCAATCCGGTCCCCGGAGACGAAGTCGATCTTGATGTGCGCCTTCTCGCCAGGCCGCGTCGACAGGTTCGACGCGTCGAGCGTGACATCGGCCAGCGTCGACCGGAACGTGGAGGTCTCGTCGACGAGCGTGATCACGCCGCGCCTGAATGCGAGCTTCGCCATCGAGAGTTGCCACGCCGCTGCGGGTGGCGCGACCGGGGAAGTGCCGCTCGGCGCCTCGGCAACCTGGCGGGCCCATTCGAGCGTACCGTCGGCGAGACGCTTGACTTCGACCACTGGCGCGTCGATCGTGACCGCCGCAATCCGGGCGTCGTGCGAAAGCATCTCAATCCGGTCGAGCGCAATGGCGATGCGATCGGCGGCCGCAAGGGTCGATCCATCGTGCCGCTTGAGCGCCAACCCGTCGATCCGCGCATCACCGCGCAATTCGAGCCGGCGTTCGCCGGGATTGCCGTCGATGAACACGACCTTCAGCTTTGTCGTGAGCACGCCGGCGGTGAGATCGAAGGACGGTTTCGCCGGCAGGTACGCAACGTACGCGGGCAAAGAGAGCGCATCGACATCGATGTCCAGCGACGCCTCACGGTGCTCGGCGAACGGAGTGGTCGTCCCGCCCAGCGCAATGCGGGATCCGTTGAAGGTCCCGTTCATGCGGGGCGCGACGCGGATGTCGGTGTCGTGGGGCAGCGACGACAGGAACGGGATGCCGACGTCGAGCGCGGCAAGCAGGTGCTTGCGGCCGGTGACGGCATCGTCGAACGCGATCGAACCGTCCTCGATCTCGATGTTGTTGAGCGACAGACGCGGCGGGCCGGGCGGTGCCGCAAGCACCTGGTCGATCAGGTCCTGGACGTTGTAGCGGCGGTTCCTGTCACGCGCGAGCGAGAGGTGCGGCCGCACGATATTCAGCGCATCGAGTACCGGTGCCCGGTGCCAGAGCGACGCTGGTGACAGGTCGGCGATGAGCGCATCGACCGTGAAGAGCGTGGCAGGACCCGTACCGTCGGCGACCGCGAGCTTGCGGATGGTGAGCTGCAGCCGGAACGGGTTGAAGGCGACCGCCTCGACTGTCGTGGGTCGGCCGAGCGCCGCGGTGAGCCGCGATTCGATCTGCGCATGGACGATCGGCGGCACCGCGAGCCACGCGATGACGGTGAGCAGCGCCAGCACGCCGGCAGTGCCGACGAGCCAGGGCAGTGCGCGGTGATGCGCTGCGGGGGATGGAGCTGTTTCGGACATGGCAGCCGCTATCGGCGGGTCCGCGCCAGGCCGCGCTAGCCGGGCTTCCGGCTCCGCCCGCGCCGGGGTCTTGCCGGCGACGACTGGCGTGCCGGTTGCCGTGGCGCGCTCGGGGCGGACCCCTTGTCCGCCGCGGTCTTGCGCGCCGGCGGGCGCGCGAGCTTCCCGACGTAATATTCGAGCGCCCAGCGCGTCTTGGTCTGCTGGCTCTTGTCACGCTCGGCACCCACCTCGGCCAGGAAGGCCATGAAGCCACCGACGGCGGCAGCGGCCTGCACCGCGGGCGCCTTGATCGAGACCTCCATCAACCGCTTTCCGTCCCCGCGCTTCCATAACTCGGCGGTAATCGGCCACGGGCAGCCGGGATCCTCGAATTGCCAGCGCTCGGCAATCAACGGCCCGAGCACGACCAGGCTCCCGAAATCGAGCTTGTGGCCCGCGATCGAGGTCAGGAATTCCTCCTGCTCGACAGTGAAGATTTCCGAGATTGCCTTCTTGCCGCCGGCAACCCGCTTGATATGCCCCTTGGCCACGGGCATCGAGAACGATGCGGATTTGACCAGGGACGTCTCGCTCGCGTCGGCCTCGATCTTGAAATCCTTGTACTTGCGCCACCTCGGGCCGACGTGTCTCGGATCGACCGGCCGGAACTTCACCGTGCTGTCGTGGGCATCGCCGACCACGCGGCGCGCGCGTGCGATGATTCCGGCGCCGAGCAGGTCGAGCTTGGGCGTGTCGAAGAAGTAGATGTAACGCTCCTCGTCGTTGCTGGCATTGAGACCGAAGCGCGCCAGTGCCTGCCTTATCTGGTGGTCCGGAATCGTGGCCTTGATCTCGATATCGTCGGCGCCCGCAATCGCCTCGGCGACCTTGCCGCGCGTTGCCGCTCCCCGTTCCATACCCTGTCCTCCGCAATGTGCTGGTTCAACACGCCAACGCGCTCCCGCGCGCCGCAACCAGACGGGAGTCTATCGCAGGTCGCTGGAGGCGACCCCGCAGCAAGACGGTTCGGTCTTGGGAGCGAGCGCCGCACCCGCCGGGCTGAGGGCAGGTAACCAGCTAGGGACTGAACGTAGGGCCACGGCATAAGCATAAGCAACCGGCAAGGGCGTCAGACCCGATGTCGGCGCGAGGGAGGAGGTGGGCGGCCAGATGCCGAGCAGGCGCTGAACTGGCGCACGAATCGGCGATCGATCAGATTCTTCCACAGCCATACCCAGCGACCACCAAAACTCCACGTGCCCCAGACGGCAAGCGCATGTCGTCCGCCAGTGCTAATCAGGTAAAGCGCTCGTTGCTGAGGCGTCCACAGTCGCAACGGGGTTCCATCGCACGCTGCCCGCAGGTTGTCGGCAAGCACGGGTCCGGCGCGAACCGCAAAAACACCGGACTTCGGACGTCCATCGTGGTACGCGGCTACGTCTCCCGCGGCAAAGATGCTTGGGTGCGAAATGCTCTGGAGCGTCGGACCAACGCGAATGAAGCCACTTTCATCCGTCGCCAGACCGGACTTCGCCGGCCAGCGTGGCGCCGCGGCGCCGGTGACGAGCAGACAAGCGTCGAACGGGACCGCGGCGTCCTCCGCGAATTCCAAACTCCCGGCGGTCACGCGCATCGCGTATCGCGATCCCAGCCAGCGAATCCCACGGGCTTGCAGCATTAGTGCGATCCGCCGACGAACCTTCGGTGGCGCACCGCTCAACGGCAATGCGTCGTTGCCGACCAACGACACCTGAACATGGGCCCCGTCGCTGGTTGCACAGCGGCGTTGCACTGCGAACGCCAGTTCGACGCCGGCCGCTCCGGCGCCAACGACGACCAGATCGAATTTGCCGCGCTGGGCCAGCATTCTGTCGAGCAGTGAGGGCCACGCGGCGATGAACCGCTCGATCGGCCGCACCGCAAGCGCGTGTTCGGCGGCGCCGGGCAACCCCTCGAGGGCCGGTTCGGGGCCCGTGTCGATCGAGAGCAGATCGAACGGAACGACCGATCCATCGGCGCACAACATCGTGTTGCCTGCCGGATCAAGGTCAATTCCGGCTGTCTGATGAAGCACGATGCCGGCGCTCGCGGCCAGGGTATCGAGCGGTAGCGCACATTCCTCGATCGAATAGTGTCCGGCGATCCAGCCGGGCAGCATTCCCGAATAGATTTGTCGTTGATAGGGGGTAATGAGCCGAATTTCCCAGCCACTCAGCGGCGACCTGGCCAGGCTTGTCAGTACCTTGACATGCGCATGACCGCCACCGAGTAGGACCAGGGACTTCATCGCGCGGCACCGAGCGAGAGGTCGCCGAGCCGGTCGACATCCCACACGGCTTTCGGTTCGCACCAGGTGGCGCCGGAAGCACTCAGTCGCGCGCGCGTGTCCGCCATGACTGACCCGGTGCCCCATGCGAAAAGACGCGCAAAGCGAAAATGCACAAGAAGGAGGTTTGGAGGCGGGGGTCGGAATCGAACCGGCGTAGACGGCTTTGCAGGCCGCTGCATGACCACTCTGCCACCCCGCCCGGGGTGACGGCCGGCGCACGGATCGCGCGCGGCCGATCAAGCGAAAAGGGAGAGCCGCATTCGACAGCTACGGGCTCTCCCTCGGGAAACTGGAGCGGGAAACGAGTCTCGAACTCGCGACCTCAACCTTGGCAAGGTTGCGCTCTACCAACTGAGCTATTCCCGCATAGGGCAGTCGGCAATTATAGCGAAATGCGCGCCGGTGTCAAAACGCGGGCTCCGGCGACCGATCGCTCGGCCCGCGTCGCCCGACGCCTTCGTTCCGATTCCGGACCGCGAAAGGATCAGCGAATCACGTTCGCGATCGCCCCGGCGACGTAATCGACGTTGTGCGCGTTGAGCGCCGCGACGCAGATGCGCCCGGTGTCGATCGCGTAGACCGAGAACTCCTCGCGCAGAACCTGCACCTGCGCCTTGGTCAGCCCGGAGTACGAGAACATGCCGCGCTGCGCCAGCATGTAGCGGAAATCCGCTCCGGGAACGCGCTCGTGCAGCCGCTCGACCAGCATCGCGCGCATCAGCTTGATGCGGTTGCGCATCGTGGCGAGCTCGGCTTCCCACAGCGCGCGCAGCTCGGGCGAGCACAGCACCGTCGTGATGATCTGCCCGCCGTGCGTCGGCGGGTTCGAGTAGTTGGCGCGGATGAGCCGCTTCAGCTGCGACAGCACGCGGGCCGCCTCCTCCTTGTCGGAACCGACGACGGACAGCGCGCCGACGCGCTCGCCGTAAAGGGAGAACGACTTCGAGAACGAGCTCGCCACGAGCAGGGGTCCGGGCGTCGCCGCAAACGCGCGCACGACGGCGCTGTCGGCGTCGATGCCGTCGCCGAAGCCCTGGTACGCGAGATCGACGAACGGCACGAGACCGCGATCGCGGACGACCTCGATGATCCGCGGCCACTGCTCGGGCGTCGGGTCGACGCCGGTCGGATTGTGGCAGCACGCGTGCAGCAGTACGACCGAGCCTGGCGGCATCCGCTCGAGCGCGACGAGCATGGCGGAGAAATCGAGTCCGCGCGTTTCCGGGTTGTAATAGGGGTAGGCGTTCACGGTGAACCCCGCCCCCTCGAACAGCGCGCGGTGGTTCTCCCAGCTGGGATCGCTGATCCACACGTGCGCACCCGGCGCGAAGCGGCGCAGGAAATCGGCGCCGACCTTGAGGCCGCCGGTGCCGCCGAGCGCCTGCACCGTCACGGCGCGTCCCGCGCTGATCACGTCGGCATGGGCGCCGAAGAGCAGCGCGCGCGCCTCGCGGTCGTACGCGGCGATGCCATCGATCGGCAGGTACGATCGCGGCGCCGCCTTGTCGGTCATCTCGCGCTCCGCGCGCTTCACGCACTCCAGCAGCGGCACTTTGCCGTCCTCGCCGCAGTAGACGCCGACGCCGAGGTTGACCTTGCGCGGGTTCGGGTCGGCGTTGAAGGCCTCGGTGACGCCGAGGATGGGGTCGCGCGGCGCGAGTTCGACCGCGGAGAGGAGCGAGGCAGCGATGGGGGCGTTCATGGGCGGGCGCCGGTATCGTGGTGACGCGACATTGTACCTTGCGCGCCATGACCGGTCTCGCAACCGTGCTCTCGACAACGCGCGCCGCGACCGCTAACGTGCGGCCTCCGCGCCGGTCAGTCCCGCGTGCCGCCTTCCCGGACCCGAAATGCCCGCTACGACCCCCGACACCGCCCCT
>Ga0209048_10001999_pt1 | contig 20521 bp, 17 predicted proteins | sample FrelakmetCRP12CR_FD_187146 | JGI IMG/M metagenome (GOLD analysis project Ga0209048, IMG submission 187146) | Freshwater lake sediment microbial communities from the University of Notre Dame, USA, for methane emissions studies - CRP12 CR (SPAdes)... | ecosystem: Environmental > Aquatic >... | reverse complement strand
GTCGCCTCGATCCACGACGCCGACAGCCTCGGGGAGGGCGACGTCCTCGTCGCGCACATGACTGCGCCCGACTGGGTCCCGCTGATGCGCCGCGCCGCCGCGATCGTGACCGACGCCGGCGGCATGACCTGCCACGCGGCGATCGTCTCACGTGAGATGGGAATCCCGTGCGTGGTCGGCACCGGCAAGGCCACCGTGACCCTGCGCGACGGCGAGCTCGTGACCGTCGACGCGACCCACGGCCTCGTGCGCGAGGGGATGGTCGCCCCCGGCGCCCCCGCCCCCCCGGCCGCTCCTGACGCCGCGGCCGGGCCGGTCCCGAGCGCCGCGACCGGCGGGCGCTTCGCCGTGCCGGCGGCAGCGGCCGCGCCGGTCACCGCCACGCGCCTGCTCGTCAACCTGTCCGAGCCCTCCCAGGTGGAGCGCGCGGCCGAGCTGCCCGTCGACGGGGTGGGGCTGCTGCGCGCCGAGCTGATGGTGCTCGAGGCGCTCGACGGCGCCCATCCCCGGCTGCTGATCGAGCAGGGCCGCAGCGACGAGTTCGTGGCGCGGATGGCCGACGCGCTGACGACGTTCGCGGAGGGCTTCGCTCCCCGTCCGGTGACCTACCGCACGATCGACTTCCGCACCAACGAGTTCCGTGGTCTCGAGGGCGGCGAGCGCTTCGAGCCCGAAGAGGCGAACCCGATGATCGGATACCGGGGTGCTCTGCGCTACGTGCGAGACCCGGAGGTGTTCGAGCTCGAGCTCGCGGCGCTGTCGCGCGTCTGGGACTCCGGTCACCGTAATCTGCACGTGATGCTCCCGTTCGTCCGCACGGCGGCCGAGCTGCGCGCGTGCCGCGCCCTGATCGCCGACGCGGGGCTGATCGACCGCGCGGGCTTCGAGCTGTGGATCATGGCCGAGGTGCCCTCGGTCCTGTTCAGTCTGGGCGAGTACGCGCAGATCGGGATCGCCGGCATCTCGATCGGCTCGAACGACCTCACCCAGCTGCTGCTCGGAGCCGATCGCGACTCCGAGCTGTTGGCCGACACCTTCGACGAGCGCGACCACGCGGTGACGGCCTACCTATCGCAGCTGATCCCGCAGGCGCGGGCGCTGGGCCTGCAGACCTCGATCTGCGGGCAGGCACCGTCGGTGCACCCCGAGTACGCCGACCTGCTGGTCCGAGCCGGCATCGACGCGATCTCGGTCAACCTCGACGTCGTCGACCGGACCCGCCGGCTGATCGCCGCCGCCGAGCAGCGACTGCTGCTCGAGGCGGCCCGCGACGCCCGGCCGATTCAGTAGTTCACACCGGCCAGCGGTCCTCATTACCACGATGACGCGGGGCGCCCGGGGTGGTGGACTGGCGGTGGGCGCAGCAACGACGACAGAGAGAACGGCCGTGGCAACCACCACACCACCCACCACATTTGCAGCTCCGGGGCAGCCGGCAGTCCAGTGGAGCTCAAGGAACGCTACGACAACTTCATCGGTGGCGAATGGATTGCCCCGACCACCCGCGAGTACCGTGAGAACCTGACCCCGGCGACGGGTCAGCCCTTCTGCGAGGTCGCTCATTCCGCCCCCGCCGACATCGAGCTGGCCCTCGACGCCGCTCATGCCGCCAAGGACGCCTGGGGGAGCCGCTCGCCGGCCGAGCGCGCCGCCGTGCTCGACGCGGTCGCCGACGCGATCGAGGAGAACCTCGAGATGCTCGCCGTCGCCGAGAGCTACGAGAACGGCAAGCCGGTCCGGGAGACGATCAACGCCGACATCCCGCTCGCCGTCGATCACTTCCGCTACTTCGCCGACGCCGCCCGCGCCGAGGAGGGACGGATCTCCGAGATCGACGACCAGACCTACGCCTACCACTTCCACGAGCCGCTCGGCGTGGTTGGCCAGATCATCCCGTTCAACTTCCCGCTGCTGATGGCGGCGTGGAAGATCGCCCCCGCGCTGGCCGCCGGCAACTGCACCGTGCTCAAGCCGGCCAGCCCGACCCCGTGGTCGATCCTGAAGCTGGCCGAGGTGGTGGGTGACATCGTCCCGGCGGGCGTGCTCAACATCGTCAACGGGCCCGGGGCCGAGATCGGCCGAGCGCTGGCATCGAACAAGCGAATCGCCAAGATCGCCTTCACCGGCGAGACGGTGACCGGCCGATTGATCATGTCCTACGCGGCCCAGAACCTGATCCCGTCCACGACGGAGCTCGGCGGCAAGTCGCCGAACATCTTCTTCGAGGACGTGATGGCCGCCGACGACGCCTTCCTCGACAAGGCGATCGAGGGACTGGTGCTCTACGCCTTCAACAAGGGCGAGGTGTGCACGTGTCCGTCGCGGGCGCTGATCCACGAGTCGATCTACGACGGCTTCATGGCTCGCTGCCTGGAGCGCATCCGCGCGATCAAGCAGGGCCACCCGCTCGACATCGCGACGATGATCGGCGCGCAGGTTTCCACCGCCCAGCTCGAGAAGATCGAGGGCTACGTGAAGATCGGGCGCGAAGAGGGCGCCGAGGTCCTGATCGGCGGCGAGCGTCCCTCGCTCGGAGCCGAGCTCGACGGCGGCTACTACTACGAGCCCACCGTGCTCAAGGGCCACAACAAGATGCGGGTGTTCCAGGAGGAGATCTTCGGGCCCGTGCTGGCGGTGACCACGTTCCGCGACGAGGCCGAGGCGCTCGAGATCGCCAACGACACGCTGTACGGCCTCGGGGCCGGCGTGTGGACGCGTGACGGCAGCCGCGCCTTCCGGATGGGGCGCGCGATCAAGGCCGGCCGCGTGTGGACCAACTGCTACCACCAGTACCCCGCGCACGCCGCCTTCGGCGGCTACAAGAGCTCCGGCGTGGGACGGGAGAACCACCGCATGATGCTCGAGCACTACTCGCAGACGAAGTGCCTGCTGGTCAGCTACGACCCCAACCCGCTTGGGTTCTTTTGATGGCGCAGGCGGTCACCGCGACCCCGGCGGCCCTCGAGGTGATCAGTCGCCTCGAGGCCGCCCACGGGCCGCTCGTCTTTCACCAGTCGGGGGGGTGCTGTGACGGCACCTCCCCGATGTGCCTGCGCGAAGGCGAGCTCCCGCCCGGACCCGGGGACGTCCATCTCGGGGACGTCGGCGACGTGCCGTTCTATATCGACGCCGACCAGTACGAGCGCTGGGGCCGGCCCGAGTTCGTGATCGACGTGGCGCCCGGCGCCGCGGACAGCTTTTCGCTCGAGGGCACCGTGCAGGTTCACTTCGTCACGCATACGCCGTAGGCTGGCCGGCGTGGGCGTCGGAGCATGAGCCAGACCGGCTTCCTCATCGAGCGCTACGACCTCGACGGGTTGTTCGACGCGCTCAGTGCTCGGGGTTACACGATCGTCGGGCCGACGGTGCGCCAGGAGGCGATCGTCTACGACGAGATCTCCTCCAGCGCCGAACTGCCGGTCCGCCTGACCGATGAGCAGGACGGCGGCCACTACCGGCTGCTCCCGCGCGAGGACGAGGCCGTGTTCGGCTACGTGGTCGGGCCGCACTCATGGAAGCGCTACCAGCTCCCCGCCGACGTGCGTCTGTTCCGGGCGCGCGTCGACGAGCACGGCGGGCTCACCCAGGTCGAGGAGCCGCCCCGCGAGCCGACGCGCTACGCGTTCCTCGGCGCCCGCTCGTGCGAGCTGCACGCGATGGGGATCCTCGGCCGCGTGCTGCTCGGCGGCCCGCAGCCCGATCCGGCCGAGCGCGCGCGGCGCGAGGACGTGTTCGTCGTCGCCGTGCAATGCGGACAGGCCGGCGGCACCTGCTTCTGCGTGTCGATGGACACCGGCCCGACCGCCGAGTCGGGCTACGACCTCGCGCTGACCGAGGTCCTCGATCCCGGCCGCCACTACTTCGTCGTCGACGTCGGCTCCGAGCTCGGCGCGGCGGTGCTGGCCGAGGTGCCGCACACGGCGGCGGCCGACGCGGCGCTGCAGGCGGCGGACGAGGCGCACTCCCGCGCCGCGTCGCAGATGGGTCGCGAGCTGGACCTGACCGACATCAAGGGCCTGCTGTACGGCAACTACGAGCATCCGCGCTGGGACGAGGTGGCCGAGCGCTGCCTCACGTGCGGGAACTGCACGATGGTCTGCCCCACCTGCTTCTGCACCAGCGTCGAGGACGTGACCGATCTCGCCGGCGAGCACGTCGAGCGCCACCAGCGCTGGGACTCATGCTTCACGATCGACTACTCGCAGATCCACGGCGGCGCCGTGCGCGACTCCGGGCGCTCGCGTTACCGGCAGTGGATGACGCACAAGCTGGCGACCTGGATCGATCAGTTCGGCAGCTCGGGCTGCGTGGGCTGCGGCCGCTGCATCACCTGGTGCCCGGTCGGGATCGACATCACCGAGGAGGCCCGGGCGATCCGGGAGAGCGATGGGAGGCCGGATGCGAGGGATTGAGGATCTGATCACCGACGCCCCCGTGTTCGCCGGGCTCGTACCCGCGCACCGGGAGCTGATCGCGGGCTGCGGCGTCAACCAGCAGGTCGGCGCCGGGACGTTCCTGCTGCGCGAGGGCGATCCCGCGGAGCAGTTCTTCCTCGTCCGTCATGGAGCGGTGGCCCTCGAGGTGCACGCCCCGGACCGCGGCACGATCGTGATCGAGACCTACGGCCCGCACGACGTCGTCGGATGGTCGTGGCTGTTCGCGCCCTACCGCTGGGAGTTCGACGCCCGCGCCGTCGAGCCGACCCGGCTGGTCACCTTCGACGGCGCCTGCCTGCGGGGCAAGTGCGAAGACGATCACGAGCTCGGCTACCAGCTGATGAGCCGGTTCGCCGCCTCGATGGCGGACAGCCTGCAGGCCACCCGGCGCCAGCTGCTCGACGTCTACGGACATGCTCGGGTGGGCTGAGGCGATCCCGGGACCGATGGTCCCGCTCCCGGTCGCGGTGCGCTCCAAGCGCCGCGACACCGCCGACACGTGGACGCTCGAGCTCGAGCCGTCCGGGCCGGACGGGTTCCCGTTCGCACCGGGCCAGTTCACGATGCTCTCGGCCACCGGATCAGGCGAGGTGCCGATCTCGATCAGCGGCGATCCCGGCCGGCCGGCCGTGCTCCTGCACACCGTCCGCGCCGTCGGCTTCGCGACCGAGGCGATCTGCGACGCCCGGGCGGGACAGACGCTCGGCGTCCGCGGCCCGTTCGGCACCCCCTGGCCGGTCGAGGACGCGACCGGCGCCGACGTGGTGATCGCCGCGGGTGGGATCGGGCTCGCGCCACTGCGCCCGGCGGTGCTGCACCTGCTGGGCAACCGCGAGCGCTACGGGCGCCTGGTGCTGCTCTACGGCGGCCGCACCCCCGACCAGCTTCTGTTCACCGGCGAGCTCGGGGGCTGGGCCGAGCGCGGCCTCGAGGTCCACGTGACCGTCGACAGCGCCGGCCCGGAGTGGCTCGGGCACGTCGGGGTCGTCACCCGATTGATCCGCCGCGCCAACCTCGACGGATCCCGCAGCGTCGCGCTGCTGTGCGGCCCCGAGGTGATGATGCGCTTCACCGCCGCGGCGCTGATGGCCGGCGGTCTCGCGGGCGATCGCATCCACGCGTCGATGGAGCGCAACATGCAGTGCGGGATCGGCCACTGCGGCCACTGCCAGCTCGGGCCGACGCTCGTGTGCCGCGACGGCCCGGTGTACCGGTGGTCGGAGCTGGCCCCGTGGCTCGCGATCAGGGAGCTGTGATGACGGCGTCGAAGCCCACGCTCGCGGTGTGGAAGTTCTCCTCCTGCGACGGCTGCCAGCTCAGCCTGCTCGACTGCGAGGACGAGTTGCTCGCGCTCGCCGATCGGATCCAGATCGCCTACTTCCTCGAGGCATCGAGCGCGACCGTGGAGGGACCGTACGACGTCTCGATCGTCGAGGGGTCGATTACCACCGCGCACGATGCCGAGCGCATCCAGGAGGTGCGCCGAAGGTCGCGCGCGCTGATCACGATCGGCGCCTGCGCCACCGCCGGCGGGATCCAGGCGCTGCGCAACTTCGCCTCGGTCGACGCCTTCACCAGCGTCGTCTACGCCTCGCCCGACTACATCTCCACGCTGCGCAGCTCAACCCCGATCAGCGACCACGTTCCGGTCGACTTCGAGCTCCACGGCTGCCCGATCGACAAGCGCCAGCTGCTCGAGGTGATCAGCGCCCATCTCAGCCGCCGCCGCCCGCGCGTGCGTGCCCACAGCGTCTGCATGGAATGCAAGCGACGTGGGACGGTGTGCGTCATGGTCGCGCACGGCACGCCGTGCCTGGGACCGGTGACGCACGCCGGCTGCGGCGCGCTGTGCCCGTCCTACGACCGCGGCTGCTACGGCTGCTTCGGGCCTCAGGAGTCGCCCAACACGCCGGCGCTCAGCCGCCGCATGAGCGAGCTGGGCTCAGGCGAGGTCGACCTGGTGCGCGTCTATCGCACCTTCAACGCGGGCAGCGACGCGTTCCGGAGGGCCAGCGAGGCCCACGAGCGCGATGAGGGCCAGGGCGAGGCACGATGAGCGACACACCCCGCACCCGGACGATCCGCACCGACTACCTGGCCCGCGTCGAGGGCGAGGGGGCGATGTACGTCAGGCTCGACGGCGAGCAGGTCGCCGACGTCAAGCTGCGCATCTACGAGCCGCCCCGCTTCTTCGAGGCGATGCTGCGCGGGCGCGCCTTCGGGGAGTCGGTGGACATCACCGCGCGGATCTGCGGCATCTGTCCCGTCGCCTACCAGATGAGCGCGGCGCGGGCGATGGAGGATGCCTGCGGCGTGGCGATCGACGACGGTCCCATCCGCGACCTCCGCCGGCTGCTCTACTGCGGCGAGTGGATCGAGAGTCACAGCCTGCACGTCTATTTCCTGCATGCGCCCGACTTCCTCGGCTACCCGGGGGCGATCGAGATGGCCCGCGACCATCGGGAGGTGGTGGAGCGGGGGCTGCAGATGAAGAAGGCCGGCAACCAGGTGATGACCGTCGTCGGCGGCCGCGAGGTCCATCCGATCAACGTCCGCGTCGGCGGCTTCTACCGCGCGCCCACCCGGAGCGAGTTGCGCACGCTGGTGGACCCGCTCGAGCGCGCGCGGGAGATCGCGCTCGACACGGTGCGCTGGACGACCGAGCTGTCGTTCCCCGACGTCGACCGCGACACCGAGCTGGTCGCGCTCAGCGACCCCGGCGGCTACCCGATCGACCTCGGCCGCATCGTCTCCGATCGCGGGCTCGACATCGATCCGGCGGGCTTCGACGAGCACATCGTCGAGGAGCACGTCGAGCACTCCAACGCGCTGCACGCCCGGATGCGCGACCGCGGCGCCTACCTGACGGGACCGCTGGCGCGCTACAACCTGGCCGGCGACCGGCTGCGCCCCACGGCGCTCGAAGCCGCCCGCGCCGCCGGCCTGGGGCCGCAGTGCACGAACCCGTTCCAGAGCATCGTAGTGCGCTCGGTCGAGCTGGTCGAGGCCTGTGATGACGCGCTCGCGTTGATCGCCGGCTACGAGCCGCCCGGTCGTCCCTGGGTCGAGGTCGAGCCGCGCCGGGCGGTCGGGCACGGAGCCACCGAGGCGCCGCGCGGGATGCTCTACCACCGCTATGAGATCGACGACGACGGCACCATCCTCGACGCCCGCATCGTCCCCCCCACCTCCCAGAACCAGCTCGCGATCGAGGCGGACCTGCGGGCCGTCGTCGAGACCCACATGCACCTGCCCGACGACCAGCTCGCCCACCGCTGCGAACAGGCGATCCGCAACCACGATCCCTGCATCTCCTGCGCCACCCACTTCCTGACGTTGACCGTCGATCGTGGGTGATGCCGGGCTCGGGGCTCGCCGGGCCGTCGCGGGTGGCGGGGTGATGGTGATCGGGGTCGGGAACCGGATGCGCGGCGACGACGGGGCGGGATTGGCGGTGGCGGAGCGCGTGCGTGCGGCCGGGATCGCGGGGCGCGAGCACGAGGGCGAGCCGGTGGGGCTGATCGAGCTGTGGTCCGAGGCCGGCGCGAGCGCGGTGGTTCTCGTGGACGCGGTGTCGTCCGGGGCCACGCCCGGGTCGGTGCACCGCTTCGACGCGTCGTCCGCGCCGCTGCCGGCCACCTGGAGCCGCTCCACGTCGACCCATGCGCTCGGCGTCGCCGAGGCGATCGAGCTGGCGCGGGCTGTGGGGAGGCTGCCCCAGCGTGTCGTGGCCGTCGGGGTCGAGGGGGCTTGTTTTGAGCTCGGGGCGGGGTTGTCGCCGGCGGTCGAGGGCGCGCTGGGTGAGGTGGTGGAGCAGGTGCTCGGTGAGGCGCGGGCGCTTCTCAGTTCTGTTGAGGCGCCTGACGCTGCGCGAAGTTGAACGGTGGCTGAGGAAGGGTGGATCTACGCGTGTGTGGGATCCGTCGGCGTGCTTAGCTCCCCAAATTGCCGCCGGCGACGGGACCCTGGGCAGATAAGCGTGCGTGTGGTGCTTATCTAGCCAAGGACGCTCTCTGAGCAGGTGGTTTGTGGACATAAGCAGGTCTGGAATCCACCGTGCCGTGGGCAGTTCGCGCCCTGCAGGCATCGTCGACTCAGGAGGCCGCGTTCCGACCGCACCCCCTCCCGAGCCGCCGTTGACCGCCCCGCAGCGCCGACCCGCACGACAGCTGACCAGGCCAGCGAGGCCAACCGGGCCCCGGAAAGCCCCTACGCCCCCAGCAGATCCCGCCGGCGAAACACCTCGACCGCCGCCACCGCCGCCACCACACCGATCCCGAGCATGACCGCCGCCGCGCCGCCCCGGAACGCCTGCACGGGGACGAGCCCGACATGGGCGAACGGCGTCAGGTCGACGAGCCACTTCGGCGCGCCGAGCAGGGACCCGAACAGCTGCCACAGGAACGCGACGGTGACGAGGCCGTAGGCGATCCCCGCGCTGGCCCGTGGGACGAGGGCGTAGGCCAGCGCCGCGATGCCGAGGAACAGGAGCGCCACCGGGAGGCAGTTGGCGCCCGCCTCGAGCATCTTCGGCAGCGACAGGCTGATGCCGACCGAGACCGCGCCCGCCCAGGCCAGCAGGCCGGAGGCGAGCGACAGGACGAGGGCGGCGCACGCCGCCAGCAGCAGCCGTCCGCCGAGCCAGCCGCGGCGGCCGACCGGCTGTGCGAGCAGGGTCTCGAGCTGCTCGTCGGCTTCCTCGTGCCGGGCCGCGCCGATCTGGGCGCAGGCGAACAGGCTGACGGCGAGGATGAAGAAGATGAACACGAAGGCGAGGTAGCCGATGGGGGTCAGGATCGAGCCGCTGCCGAGCTTCTCGAACTCCTTCTGCAGGCCCTTGGAGATGCCGGCCGAGGAGACGCTCTTGGCGATCACGCCGATGATGTACGCGAAGGCGCCGATGCTGAGCAGCCACACGATCAGGCTGGCGCGCTCGCTGCGCAGGGCCTGCGCGGTCGGGGAAGAGAGCAGCCGGTAGTTCGGATCGGCCGTGTCGCGGGCGGGGAGCAGCCCGGTGCCGATGTCGCGGCCGGCGGCGATCCGCTCCGCGGCCACGAGCAGCAGCACGGTGGCGGCAGCGGGGAGCAGCAGGACGGCGGGATGGGCGCCGGTGAACGGCCGCAGCTGCTCCGTCCAGCCGAGCGGGGTCAACCACCGCAGCCAGGCGACGCCGCTCGAGGTGTCGGCGATCACCCGCAGCAGGAAGGCGAGCGCAGCCACCGCCCCGCCCAGCTCCAAGGCGATGCGACGGGTGGGCGCGAGCTGGCTGGCGACGGCGCCCACGCCGACGAACACCGGCACCACGGACGCGGTCGCCAGCGCGAGGTAGGCCGAGCCCCCCGCCGGCAGGCCGGCGAGCACGGAGCCGGCGAAGTCGGCCAGCCACAGGATCACGACGCCCGCGGCGATCGCCACGAGCGCCGCCAGGTAGGCGCTGCGGCGGTCGATCACCGCCGAGAGCACGAGCTCCATCCGGCCCGTGTCCTCCTCGGTCCGCAGCGCGCGCACCGCCGCCAGCAGCCCCCAGACGGCGGCGAAGATGGCCAGCGTGCCACCGACGCGCCAGGCGCTGTAGCCGCCGACGGTGAGCAGATCGAACGGCTCGCCGTAGAACAGGCGGATCGCCTTGTTGTCGGCGAAGCTGTGGGCGAAGGCGATCCGGCTGGCCAGCGTCGGGTACGCGTGGCGATAGCTGACCGGCTGGATGTAGGCGATCGCCGCGAACAGGTAGGCGAACGAGATCGTGCGGATCCGGGCGTCGCGGAACGCCCGCCGGGCAAGCGCCCGCGCGGGCCCGAGGCCGACACCGGCGCGCGAGCCCGAGGTGCGCGGCGCCGAGGCGATGCCGCTAGCCGTCGACATTGCCGCCGGAGCCGGCGTAGTGGTGCAGGAAGATCTCCTCCAGCGACGGCTCGCGACTGGTCAGCGTGGCGACGGGATGCTCGGCCAGCGCCGCGATCAGGGGGCCGACGCTGCCGGTGACCTCGAACCGGAGCGCGTTAACGCCGGCGCGCGTGACTGCCACGCCGGGCAACTCCGGCAGCTCCGCCGCGGGGCCCTCGAACGTGACCTCCACCGTCTGGGCACTGAGGTGCCGCAGCTGCTCGAGCGTCCCCTCGTCGACGAGCTTCCCCCGCCTCAGGATCCCGACCCGGTCGCACACCGCCTCGACCTCGCTGAGGATGTGCGAGGACAGGAACACCGCCTGCCCGCGCGCCTTGGCCTCCTCGATGCACCCGCGGAAGGCCATCTCCATCAGGGGATCGAGCCCGCTCGTGGGCTCGTCGAGCAACAGCAACTCGGCGCGGGTGGCGAGCGCCGCGATCAGCTGCACCTTCTGACGGTTGCCCTTGGACAGCGCCCGGATCTTCTTGCGCGTGTCGAGCTGGAAGCGCTCCACGAGCTGGTCGCGGTAGGCCACGTCAGTCCCGACCACGTCGCGGCCATCCGGGCCGCGAGTCGGTGCCCGGAGCTTGGCCAGGAACTCGAACGTCTCCGCGCTTGTCATCGCGGGCCACAGGAACGGCTCCCCCGACACGTAGGCAACCCGACGGTGCGCCTCGACCGGGTCGCGCCACGCATCGACCGAGAACAGCTCCGCACGCCCCGCCGTCGGGCGGTGCAGTCCGAGCAGCAGCCGGATCGTCGTCGTCTTGCCGGCGCCGTTGGGGCCCAGGTAGCCGTACACCTCACCGGCCGCCACATTCAGGTCGAGGCCGTCGAGCGCGACGGTGTCGCCGTAGCGCTTCGTCAAGCCCTCGGTCGTGATCGCACGTGCCCCGATGCCGCTCACATTAGCCCAGACGAGGGCATCTCAAAGCGTCAAGTATCGGTTGGTACATAGACGCCCAAACCACGGTCAGGGCTGGGTAGTTGGCCACAGTTCGTGGTCGGCAAACGGCCGATGCCAGGTGACGGCCCGTATTCGAAGATCCTTCTCATGACCACTCTCGACCTCGCTCGGACCCAGTTCGGGGTCACGACACTCTTCCACTTCATCTTCGTGCCGATGTCGATCGGCCTGGCGGTCTTCGTCGCCCTGTGCCAGACCTTGCACTACCGGACGGGGCGCGAGGTCTACCTCCGCATGACCCGCTTCTGGGGCAAGTTCCTGCTCATCTCGATGGCCATCGGCGTCGTCACCGGCATCGTCCAGGAGTTCCAGTTCGGCATGAACTGGTCGCTCTATTCCAAGTACGTGGGTGACATCTTCGGCGCCCCGCTCGCGATGGAGGCGCTGATCGCCTTCTTCCTCGAATCCACGTTCATCGGCCTGTGGATCTTCGGCTGGGGCCGGCTCTCGCCGAAGCTCCATCTCGTGACGATCTGGTGCGTCGCGATCGGCACAATGATCTCGGCCTACTTCATCCTCGCCGCCAACTCGTGGATGCAGCACCCGGTCGGCTACGCGGTCAACCACGTGAGCCACCGCGCCGAGCTCAAGGACATCTTCGCGGTGCTCACGAACTCGACCGTGCTGCTCGCCTTCCCGCACACGATCTTCGGCGCCTTCGCCACCGCCGCGATGCTGGTGGTCGGCATCTGCGCCTTCCAGCTCCTGCGCAAGCGGGGCGGTGACGTCGTCGCCCGCTCGATGCGGCTCGCGCTTCCGATCGGCACCGTCGCGGTGATCCTGACGATGATCTTCGGTCACTTCCAGGGCATCCTGATGGAGACCCAGCAGCCGATGAAGATGGCCTCGGCCGAGGTGCTCTACAACACCAAGAACGGCGCCAGCTTCTCGATCTTCGCCACCGGCAGCTTCACGCGCTTCCCGGGCCACCTGTCCGCCGACCTGCGGATCCCGCACGCGCTCTCGATCCTCGCCACCGCGTCGTGGAACGGCAAGGTCGACGGCATCCGGCAGATCCAGGCGTCCGAGGTCACGAAGCACGGCCCCGGCAACTACACGCCGATCCTCGGCGTGACCTACTGGACCTTCCGGCTGATGATCGGCGCCGCCACGCTGATGCTGCTGCTGATGCTGGCCGGCTTCGTCTTCCAACGCCGCAAGAGCCTGGACCGAGCGCGCTGGTTCCAGCGCCTGGCCATCGTCGGCATCTTCCTGCCGATCCTGGCCAACTGGACCGGTTGGATCTTCACCGAGATGGGACGCCAGCCGTGGGTCGTCTATGGCCTGCTGAAGACCTCAGCGGCCAACTCGCCCAACGTGGCCAGCGGCGACATCATCGCCACGCTGGCCGGCTACATCCTCATCTACGGCGTGTTGATCGTGATCGGCGGCTGGCTGATGTTCCGCGAGATCAAGCACGGCCCCGAGCCGCCACCGCCGCCGCCGGCCGAAGGGGTGCTCGAGGAGCTGCCCCTGGCCCCGAATCCCGACCTCGTCCTCTCCTACTAACGAAACCGACATGCACACAGATCCTGATTTCCTCCAGACCCTGTGGTTCGTCCTGATCGGCGTCCTGTGGGTTGGCTACTTCACCCTCGAGGGGTTCGACTTCGGTGTCGGCATGCTCGTCCGCGGCCTCGGTCGCGACAAGGCCGAGCGGCGCGCGCTGATCCACACGATCGGACCCGTCTGGGACGGCAACGAGGTGTGGCTGCTGACCGCCGGCGGCGCGACGTTTGCCGCCTTCCCGTCCTGGTACGCGACCACCTTCTCGGGTTTCTACCTCGCCCTGTTCCTGGTCCTCGCGGCGCTCATCGTCCGCGGCGTGTCATTCGAGTTCTGGGGCAAGGTCGCCTCCGAGCGCTGGCGCACGACCTGGGAATGGGCGATGTGCATCTCGAGCGGTGCGGCCGCGCTCCTGTTCGGCGTCGCCTGGGCCAACTTCGTGGCCGGTGTGCCGATGGGCCCCGACCACGTCATCCACGCCTCGCTGTTCGATCTCCTGCATCCCTATGCGCTGCTCGGCGGACTGGTCACGCTGACCCTGTTCCTCACCCACGGCGCCAACTTCCTGCGGCTGCGCACCAAGGGTGAGCTCGCCGACCGCGCGACCACGGTCGCACACCGCGTCGCACCGGTCGCCGCCGCACTGATGGTCGGCTTCCTGATCTGGACCGCATCGGACCAGTCATGGGACGCCGTGGTGGTCGTGCTTTCGATCCTGGCCGCGGTGGCCGTGGTCCTGGTCCCGACCGTCCTTGAGCGCAACCCGACGCAGGCGTTCGGCGGCACGACGGCGGCGATCGCGTTGCTGTTCGTGGCCCTGCTCGCCGCGCTGTTCCCGAATGCGGTGCCGTCCAGCACCAACCATCTGTTCGACCTGCAGCTGTCGGCGGCCTCGTCCACCTCCTACACCCTGACCGTGATGACGGTCGTGGCAGTAATCTTCGTACCGATTGTGCTCGCCTACACGGCATGGGCGTACTGGGTCTTCCGTCACCGTCTTGGTCGCGATGACTTCGATGGCCCGATGACGCCGATCGCGGTGATGGAGCACAAGCTCGGAACGCCCGGCGCACCGTCGGCGGGCTCGGGCGCAAAGCCACCGACTGTCGTCTGACGTGGCCGCGCCCGTCGATCGCCGACTCGTTCGCGAGAGCCGGGCTGCGCGGACGCACCTGATCGTCGCCTCGGGCCTCGGCGTTCTCCAGGCCGGCCTGATCCTGGCGCAGGCCGTGCTGCTGGCCACGGTGATCGCGCGCTCGGCGACCCGGGCCGTCTCGCTCGGGAGCCTGAAGGGCGAGCTGATCGCGCTCGCCGCCGTGGTGGTGGCGCGCGCGGCCGTGACGGCCGGGTTCGAGCTCTCCGGTCGCCTCGGCGCGACGCGGGTGATGTCCGATCTGCGCCTCCGCCTGGCGCGCCGGCTGCTGCTGGCATCGCCGGGCGAGCGGCCCTCCGGCGAGCGCACCGGTGAGCTGGCCGCGGCGGCGGTCCAGGGGGTCGACGCACTCGAGGCCTACTTCGCCGGGTACCTGCCTCAGCTCGTTCTCGCGTCGGTCGTGCCCGTCGCGGTGCTGGCCTTCGTGCTCGCGGTTGACCCGGTCTCCGCTGTGATCCTCGCCGTCACCGTGCCGATCCTGATCGTGTTCATGGTCCTGATCGGCAAGGGCGCACAGGCGACCACGAACAAGCGCTGGCAGGCGCTGTCGTTGCTGAGCGCGCACTTCCTTGACGTCCTGCTTGGGCTTCCCACCCTGCGCGCCTACCGGCGCGAGCGCGCCCAGCAGGAGGCGCTGGCCACGGTCGGCGAGCGCTATCGCGTCGAGACGATGGCGACCCTGCGGATCGCCTTCCTGTCGTCCTTCGTGCTCGAGCTGTGCGCGATGATCGGCACCGCGATGGTGGCGGCGACGATCGGCGTACAGCTCGTCGGCGGCTCGCTCACGCTCGCCGCGGGGCTCACCGTGCTGCTGTTGGCGCCAGAGCTGTACGGCCCGCTCCGCCAGGTCGGACAGCAGTTCCACGCCAGCGCCGACGGCGTCGCCGCCTCCGAGCGCATCTTCGCCGCGCTCGATCAGCCCGTGCCCGTCGCGCCGCCCGCCGCTCCGGTGCCGCTGCCCGATCCGAGCCTCGAGCCGGTTCGCCTGCGCGCAGTCAGCTACGAGTACGCGCAACGCCCGGGCGCCGTGCTGCACGACGTCGACCTCGAGCTCGTGCCCGGCCGGATCACCGCCCTGATCGGCCCCAGCGGCGGCGGCAAGAGCACGATCGCCCGCCTGCTGCTGCGGCTTGCCGACCCCGCCTCCGGTGCCGTCACCTGCGGCGAGACCAACTTGCGCGACGTTGACCTGGACGCTTGGCGGCAGCAGATCGCGTGGGTGCCGCAGCGGCCGAAGCTGTTCACCGGCACCGTCGCCGACAACATCCGCCTCGCGGCCCGCGCGGCCGACGATCGCGCCGTGCGCGATGCGGTCGAGGCCGCGGGCGCGACCGAGCTCGTCGCCGGCCTCCCGGACGGTCTCGACACGCTCGTTGGCGAGGGCGCTCGCCGGCTCTCGGCGGGACAGTGCCAGCGGATCGCGCTGGCCCGGGCGTTCCTGTCCGACGCGCCGCTGCTCGTGCTCGACGAGCCCACCTCCCACCTCGACGAAGCGAGCGCGGCCGCAGTCGGCGACACGATCGAGCGGCTGGCCCGCGGGCGCACGACGCTGCTGATCGTCCACCACGAGTCACTGGCCCGGCGCGCCGACACGATCCTCACCGTCAGCAATGGGCACATCGCGCCGGCCGGCGCCCCGCCACTCGTGGAGCTGGCGGCATGAGGGCGCTGATCCATCTCTCCTGGCCCGGACAGGGCGAGCGCGGGCGCCTGGCGCTGTCGGTGCTGCTGGCGGCGGCCGCCACCGGCGCCTCGGTCGCGCTGATGGCCACCTCCGGGTACCTGATCTCCCGGGCGGCGCAGCGGCCGCTGATGATCTCGCTGATGGTCACGATCACCGCGGTCAGGGCGTTCGGGATCTCGCGGGCGGTGCTCCGGTACGGGGAGCGGCTCGCGTCCCACGACCTGGCGCTGCGCCGGCTCGCCAACCTGCGGCTGCATTTCTATGAGCGGCTCGCGCCGCTCGTCCCGGGGCAGGTCGGCGGCCGCAGCCGCGGCGATCTCATGGCCCGCTTCGTCGGCGACGTCGACACGCTGCAGGACAGCTACCTGCGCGTGATCATCCCCACCCTGGTCGCCGTCGTCGTGATCCTCGGCGCCAGCGTCGCCGCCTGGCTGATGCTCCCGGCGGCCGGCGCGGTCGTGGTCTGCGCGCTCGCGTTGGGCGCGACCCTGTCGCCGTGGGCGAGCGGCCGCATCGCCGCCTCGGCCGGCCGGCGCCAGGCCCCGGTGCGAGCCCGCCTGACCGGCCAGCTGGTCGAGGCGATCGACGGCTCGGCCGAGCTCGCGGTGGCCGGACGGGCGCCCGAGCACGTGCAGCGGCTGACCGTCACCGACGCGCGGCTGGCCACGCTGGGGCGCGAGGACGCCCGCGCCGGCGCGCTGGCCACCGGCCTGAGCTCGCTGCTGGCGGGTGCCGGATTGCTCGCCGTGCTGCTGGTCGGGATTCCCGCCGTCCACAGCGGCGCCCTGCCCGGCGTGCTGCTGGCGGCGCTGGCGTTCTTGTTCATGGCCGCCGGCGAGGCGATCGTGCCGCTGCCCGCGGCGGCCCGCCGGCTCCGTTCCTGCGTGGCCGCGGCGACGCGCCTGGAGGAGATCAACGAATTGGAGCCCCTGATCGTCGACCCGCCCGCGCCGCGCCGCGTGTCCGGCGGCGGGACGCTCGCCGTCGACGGCGTCCGCATGCGCTACGGCGCCGGCGAGCCGTTCGTCCTCGACGGCGCCGACTTCGAGCTCGCGCCGCTCGAGCACGTGGCGCTGGTGGGGCCCAGTGGCATCGGCAAGACAACGCTGGCGGAGCTGCTGGTGCGGTTCCTGGATCCCGACGAGGGCCGGATCACGCTCGACGGGATCGACATCCGGGAGCTGGCCCAGGATGACCTTCGTCGCGAGGTGCTGTTGTGCGGCCAGGACGCCCACCTGTTCAACACCACCGTGCGCGAGAACCTGCTGATTGCGCGTCGCGACGCAGCGCCGGAGGAACTGTGGGCCGTGCTCGGCGACGTCGAGCTCGACGGCTTCGTGGCCGGACTCCCGGAGGGGCTCGACACGATGGTCGGAGAGGAGGGCGCGCTGCTCTCCGGCGGCCAGCGCCAGCGCCTCGCACTCGCCCGCGCGCTGCTGTCAGACTCCCGCTTCTTGATCCTCGACGAGCCGACCGTCCACCTCGACGCGCCACTCGCCGCGCGCGTCATGGCCAACGTCCAGGCGCGTACCGCGGGGCGCGCGGCGCTGGTCATCACCCACGCCAGCGAGCATCTGGATGGCTTTGACCGCGTCGTGCGCGTGCATTCGGGAACACTCGAGAGTGAGCCCGTACCGGCCGGGGCCACCCGGTAGCGATGATCCTGATCTGCTACGACGGCTCGCCCGACTCCAAGACGGCGATCACGCTGGCCGGCGAGCTGCTCCAGGGCCATCCCGCGACCGTGCTCACCGTCTGGGAGCCGTTCATGGAGGTGATGACGCGGACCCCGTCGGGGTTCGGCATGGCCCCGGGGATGGTCAACGTCGACGAGATCGACACCGCCAACGAGCAGAGCGCGCACGCTCGGGCCGAGGAGGGCGTGAAGCTCGCCGCCGAGGCGGGCCTCAACGCGCAGCCCCGTTGCCGCAGCCAGATCACCAGCGTCGCGGACGCGATCCTGGACGAGGCGGAGGACGTCGGCGCCGACGCGATCGTGATCGGATCGCGCGGGCTCACCGGCCTCAAGTCCGTGTTGCTCGGCAGCGTCTCGCACCACGTGATCCAGCACGCCGATCGCGCGGTCATTGTCGTTCCGTCGACCGAGATCGCGGCCGCGCGGGCGCACCGCAAGCACTGACGCCGGGCCGGCCGCCGCGGCGCTCGCGGAGCTGGGCCCCGAGCAGGTCGGCGCGCTGCTGCTCGTTTCACCGCCGCGGCCTGGCCGCACGAGTACTTCGAGCGTCTGGACGAGCCCGACCCGCTCGCCGACGCCGCCTGACGCCCGCGCGGTTACCGCGCGGTTATCTACGTACGTGGAACGGGACGCCGTCCGGATGCCGGCGGTGGCGGCCGGTTCTAGTGTCTGTGGTGACCGGCGCTCCGCATCGCCGCGCGCCACACCGAGGAGGCACTCATGCCAGCCGCACTTCTCCCCCATCAGGGCAGCTACCTCACTCCCAGCCTGGAGCACGCGACGGTCGCCGAAGCGATGCACCCCGGGATCCTCTCGTGCCCCGCCGATGCTTCCCTGGTCGACGTGGCGCGGCTGATGGCCAGCCACCACGTCCACTGCGTCGCCGTGACCGGCATCGCCCCCGAGGGCGCCGGCCAGAGCGTCGTGTGGGGCATCATCTCCGACCTCGATCTGGTCCGCGCGGGCGTCCGCACCGGCACCGACCGAACCGCCGGGGCGCTGGCGCTGCAGCCGGTCATCTCGGTCCAGACCGACACGCCCTTGCTCGAGGCCGGCGAGTTGATGATCGCCCACGAGGTCAACCATGTCGTGGTGCTCAACCCAGTCACCCAGCTTCCGATCGGCATCCTCTCGACGCTCGACGTGGCCGGCGTGATCGCGTGGGGCCAGGCGTGAGTCGCTGAGGAACCGAGCTCGTGAACAGCAGGCCGCACCACCACGGAGGTCCGGTCGCTGGTCGCCGAGAGCTGCGCCGCAGCCTGACGGCGGGAGTCACGCCGAGGCTCCGGGGGCACCTGTCGCGCTGACTGCCGACGCGAGCTCGAGGCGGCCCGCGAGCGCTCGCCGCTCCGCCGGCGGTGAGCGGGATTCTGTCGGCGCTGACCAGCTTCGACACCGACACCCGGCACGTGGTCGCGATCGCGGACGCCGAGGCCAATCTGCTCTGGGTCGCGGGCAATGACGCGGCACTCGAGCCGGCCAGCGAGATGCGCTTCGAGGCCGGTGCGGCCTGGGGCGAGGCCGGCACGGGCACGAACGCCGTCGGGACCGCGGCGGCGATCGACCACGCCGTGCAGATCTTCTCCGCCGAGCACCTCGTGGCGGCGGTGCACGAATCGACCTGCTCGGGGGCGCCGATCCACGACCCGGTCACCGGCGAGCTGATCGGGGTCATCGACCTGACCGCCGAATTGCGGACCGCGCATCCGCACACGCTGTCGCTGGCCGCGCTGGCCGCTCGCCGTCGAGCCGTCCGGCGACGCGGTACGGTTGGGTGCGCACGATCGCCCGCCGGATGCCGCTCACTGCAGAACCCCCGCCGGATGCGGCGACCGCCCAAGCCGATCCGTGCTAAGCCCGGATGCGCGAGCGTAACCTCCAAGCCGATCATCTGGTCATGAGGATCCTCTGCCGAGCCCGCGACGCGATCGCCGCAGCGGTGCTCGGACTGATGGGAATCCTTCTCGGGCTGGCGAGCGCGGTCGTACTTGCCGCGGCCGCGATCGTCGGACCCGTGCTCGGCGCCATCAGCTTCGTGTGCGCGGCGCTGGTCGACTTCGGGCGCCGCATCCGACATCCCACGCGGCGTAGTAGCCCGCCCCAGGCGCGGGCAATCCCGCGTGGCGACACCTGGCTCCTGGGTGTCGCCACGCGGTGCTCTTCGCCGGCGCAACCCGAGTGCAACCCCGTCGCCCGCAGCGTCGCCATCCCGTCATTCGACCGAGGAGAGGATCTACACCCGGTCACCGGCGGCAAGCAGCTCGGCGACCGCGGCTACTTCGTCGCACCCACCGTGCTCGACGGCGCCGGAAGGGCAACAAGGCGAACGAGACCGCCGACGTCCGGGCGGCAGGCATCTGGACCAACGACCTGCGCAAGGCCCATCGGCTGATCCCGCAGCTCCGCGCCGGGACGGTGTGGGCGAACACCTACAACGTCCTCGATGCGGCGCTGCCGTTCGGGGGCTGCGAGCAGTTGGGTTGGGGTCCGGAGAGGGCGAAGAGGTGATCCACGAGTACACCGAGACGAAGTCGGTGTGCATCGGCCTCTGAGCCGCTCCGCTGGCTCACACCCGGGCGCGCTCGAGGGCCTCGATCTCGAGGCCCTCGGGTGCGTGCAGGGCCAGCATCTGGGCGCGGACGTCGGCCGGGCGCTCGGTCAGCAGGGAGACGCCGATCATCGACGCGAATGCGATCGGCACGGTGACGATCGCCGGCTGGGTGAGCAGCGCCGCGAGCGCGCCGCCGAGGTTCTGAGATCCGACCAGCAGGCCGACGATGATCGCGACGCTCGCGGTCACGCCGCCGGCGATCATCCCCGCGGCTGCGCCGGCCGAGGTGAGCCGGGTCCACCAGATCCCGAGCACGAACAGGGGGCAGAAGGTGCTGGCCGCCAGCGCGAAGGCCCAGCCGACGAGCACGCTGATGTCGATGTTGCCGACCGCGAGCGTGAGCAGCGCCGGCAGCACCATTCCCCCGACGGCGGCGATCCGGAACCGTCGGCGACGCACGGCCGGGGACGGCCGGGCCGGCCCGCGGCCCCACACGTCGAACGAGATCGTGCCGGCGATCGAGACCAGCAGCCCGGATGAGGTCGACATGAAGGCCGCGAACGCGCCCGCCGCGGTGAGCGCGCCGAGGATCCGGCCACCGGCGCCCGGCCACGCGAGCTCGGGCAGGCGCCCGACCGGGCG
>Ga0209048_10001998_pt1 | contig 20531 bp, 18 predicted proteins | sample FrelakmetCRP12CR_FD_187146 | JGI IMG/M metagenome (GOLD analysis project Ga0209048, IMG submission 187146) | Freshwater lake sediment microbial communities from the University of Notre Dame, USA, for methane emissions studies - CRP12 CR (SPAdes)... | ecosystem: Environmental > Aquatic >... | reverse complement strand
ATGTGAAAGCGGACCGTCGGCCCGCCCGGGTTCCATTTGGTAGCGGTTCGCATTTTGCTGCAATCGAACGGGATCGCGAGGCTCTCGAAGCCACCCCACGAGGCGCCGATGCCGAACAATTCCAGCCCTTCGACGAAAGCCGCGACGGCTTGCGGTGAGCAAGGCTTGAGAACGATGCTAAATAATCCGCACGCACCGCTGAAGTCGCGCTTCCAGATCGCATGGCCGGGATCACCTTCGAGCCCGGGATGCAGTACGCGAGCGACTTCCTGCCGTGTTTTCAGCCAGTGCGCGATTTTCAGGCTCGACTTCATGTGGCGCTCGAGTCGGATCGGGAGCGTTCGCAAGCCACGTAAACATAAAAACACGTCTTCGGGCCCGGGGCAGAGGCCGAGCGCCCCGTGGGTGTCCTTTAGCGCGGGCCAGCATTTCTCGATCGCTGAGACCCAGCCTAAATTCGCATCGGCATGGCCGCCGAGATATTTCGTTCCGGCCTCCAGCGATAGATCGACACCAAATTCGTGTGGTTTGAAATAAACAGGCGTGGCCCAAGTGTTGTCCATGATGGTGATAGCGCCACGTTTTTTTGCGATTCCTACGATCGCGGGCACATCCTGCATTTCGAAACTGAGCGAACCGGGCGCTTCGAGAAAAAACGCTCTCGTATTCGGTTTCACCAGTTTTTCGATCCCGCTGCCAATGGTCGGATCGTAATAGACCGTCTCGACTCCGAGCCGTGCGAGCACCGTGTCGCAGAAGTGCCGGGTCGGATTGTAAGCACTGTCCGTAATCAGAACGTGGTCGCCGGACCTCAAGACGGAGAGAAGGGCGGTCGTGATTGCCGATAGTCCGGAGGGTGTCAACACAACACCTGCACCGCCTTCGAGCGACTTCAATGCATTCGCGAGCGCATCCGTGGTGGGAGTGCCCCGTCGGCCGTACACATAGCGGCCCTTGTGGCCGAGAAATTGTTCTACAGTTGGGGAGAGCACTGTCGAGCCGCGAAAAATCGGCGTATTGACGAAGCCCTCGAACTCGAACGGCGCGCGTCCCGCTATTACGGCACCGGTTGCGATGCGGAAATTACGCCCGCGTGCGCCGTCTTTTCCATCTTTTGCCATGGCTTGCCGTCCTCCATGGCCTGATATCTGCCGCAGCGCGCCCCTACGTCAAGCAAGCGATGTCTTGCCGCAAACACTTGACCGACTTTCACTATTGGCTTGTGATGTCGCGTTTGGGGGACGGTTGATCTACTTCGCCGAAGGCCACATCGCCTCGGATATCCGCAAATGCTCAGTCAGGAAAGGTTGTTCAATGAAGCGTATCATCCTAGTGCTCAGCACGATTTTCGGCGCCGTCGATTTTGCATCTGTTGCCGCTGCCGCGACACTTGATCAGGTCAAATCCAAGGGCTTCGTCCAGTGCGGAGTGAGCCAGGGCATCATTGGTTTTTCCAGCCCAGACGATAAGGGCAATTGGACCGGCTTCGATGTCGATTTCTGCCGCGCACTTGCAGCAGCGATTTTTAACGATCCCACCAAGGTAAAATTCACGCCGCTCTCGACGAAAGACCGCTTCACTGCGCTGCAATCGGGCGAAGTCGATCTTCTTTCCCGTAACACCACTTGGACACTTGATCGCGATACCAAAATGGGCCTCAACTTTGCAGGCATCATTTATTATGACGGTCAGGGCCTAATGGTGAAAAAGGCAATGAAGGTAAATTCCGCGCTGGAACTTTCTGGCGCTTCGGTCTGCACTCAAACCGGCACCACCACTGAACTCAATCTTGCTGATTATTTCCGTAACAATAAGATGAAATATGAAGTTGTGGCCTTTGCGACCGCTGACGAAACACTCAAGGCCTATGAAGCCGGTCGTTGCGATGTCTTCACGACCGACGCATCTCAGCTCTATGCGCAAAAGCTCAAACTCTCTGTTGCCGACGACCATGTAATTCTGCCAGAAATCATCTCGAAGGAACCGTTTGGTCCAGTAGTTCGCCATGGCGATGACCAGTGGTTCGACGTCGTAAAGTGGACGCTCTTCGCGCTCATCAACGCTGAAGATCTTGATATAAACAAAAGCAACGTCGACGAAATGCTTAAGTCATCGAGCCCTGAGGTGCGGCGTGCGCTCGGCGTTGAAGGTACTGCCGGCGAGAGCCTCGGACTCACTAAGGATTGGCTGGTCCGCATCGTCAAGGCCGTCGGCAATTACGGCGAGATGTTCGAGAGGAATGTTGGCGCTAACTCGCCACTGAAAATCGAGCGCGGCCTGAACAAGCTGTGGTCGAAGGGCGGCCTGCAATACGCGCCGCCGATCCGCTGACGACGACGGGGCGTGTCCATTATCGTCCGGCTTTACGGTTCTGGAAGCCAAAGATGCGAGGGGAAAGTTGACCGACATTCTCCAGACCGCGCCTCTCAAACAAGGCTCGCTGATGACAAATCCGCGCGCCCGTTCGATATTAATTCAAGCGGCACTTCTTCTGGTAGTCTTTGTAGCGGGGTGGTTTTTTTTAGAGAACGCTCGCGCAAACCTTGCTGCGCGTAACATTGCAACTGGGTTCAGCTTCTTCCATGGAACTGCCGGTTTCGGCGTCTCGCAGGCACTCATTCCTTATAGCGAGACATCGACTTATGGACGCGCGTTTTTCGTCGGGCTGTTGAATACGCTCCTCGTCGCCACTCTTGGAATTTTTTTCGCAACCATTCTGGGCTTTCTTATTGGCATCATGCGTCTGTCCAAAAATTGGTTGCTCTCTAAAATGGCTGAAGTTTATGTGGAAGTTATCCGCAATCTGCCGCTTTTGTTTCAGATTCTATTCTGGTATTTGGCAGTGCTCGCTTCACTGCCTCCTCCGCGTCAGAGCATATCTTTGCTGGGTTTGGCTTATGTCAATAATCGCGGCATGGTCATTCCCGAGCCGATTTTTACAGAAGGAAGCGGCGTAATCGGATGGGCGCTACTTTCCGGTCTTGCTATCGCGTATCTGCTCCGACTTTGGGCATTGGATCGTCAGGCGCGAACCGGCCAGATATTTCCGATTGCCAGTGCCGCACTCGCACTGATCGTCGGCCTTCCGCTGCTCGCATTTATTGCGATGGGTTCGCCCATTTCACTCGTATGGCCTGAACTCAAGGGATTCAATTTCGCTGGCGGCATTCGAGTTATTCCCGAATTCGTCGCGCTATTGCTCGCACTCTCTACTTATACTGGAGCGTTCATTGCTGAAATCGTCCGTGCGGGTATCAGCGCGGTGAGTCGTGGGCAAATTGAGGCTGCTTATTCGCTTGGGCTCAAGCCCAGTCCTACATTGCGTCTAGTGGTCGTGCCCCAAGCAATGCGCGTAATCATTCCTCCACTGACAAGCCAGTTTCTTAATCTCACGAAAAATTCCTCGCTCGCGGTAGCGATCGGTTATCCAGATTTTTTTGCACTTTTTGCCGGCACCACTTTGAACCAGACTGGTCAGGCGATCGAAATCATTGCCATTACGATGGCTGTATATCTGGCAATTTCGCTCATCACTTCTCTCCTCATGAATTGGTACAATCGCAGCGTAGCCGTGGTGGAGCGGTGAGCGATTTTGCATCCCATACCGGCGTCTTCGTGCGCAAGGCGATAATTCAGAGCGCGCCTCCACCCTTGGCAATTCGCGGCTTGATGGGGTGGGCGCGTGAGAATCTGTTCTCCAGCTGGTTCAATATCGCGATGACCATATTGAGTGCCGCGTTGATCTTTTTAGTCGTGCCGCCGCTGCTGCGATTCTTGATCATAGACGCAACTTGGGACGGGGATAGCCGCGAGGCCTGCTTAAAATCGACAGGCGCCTGCTGGCCGTTCATCAAAGCCAAATTGAGCCAGTTCATTTATGGTTTTTATCCCGCCGCCGAACGGTGGCGGCCGAATATTATCTTCGCGCTCGGCGCTCTGTTGCTGGCTCCGCTCCTGATCCCAAGAGCACCATTAAAGAAACTGAACGCAATTTTGTTTTTTGGCTTTTTCCCAGTGATCTCGCTTGTCTTATTGACGGGCGGTAATTTCGATTTTCATCATTTTATTATTGGATGGATCATTCCGCTCGACTTGATATTTGGAATTACAGAGCTTCGGGCTCTTCGCCTAACTTTCTGGATCGATTATCTTCTTTCGGCGACTCTTACCGCCGGCATTGTCTACGCGATCGCGAAAGGTTTCGGATCGCAAGGCCGCCATGCGGCCAAAACGGTTATTTTGATTTTCGCGTTTGTCGGTCTTGCGCTCATCGCCACCGACATCGATTTCGGTCTTATTCCCGTGGAGACGCGTGCTTGGGGCGGGTTGCTTGTTACTCTGGTCGTTGCCATCACGGGCATAGTCACCTCGCTGCCGCTCGGTATTTTGCTTGCGCTCGGTCGCCGGTCGGAAATGCCGGCCGTAAGAAGTTTTTCGATTGTCTTCATCGAATTTTGGCGCGGCGTACCATTGATAACAGTTCTATTTTTCGCGACCTATATGCTGCCATTGTTTCTGCCGGGCGGAACTTCGATTGATGGATTGCTACGCGCTTTGATCGGCGTTGCGCTTTTCTCGGCTGCGTATATGGCAGAGGTGGTGCGCGGCGGGCTGCAAGCAATTCCGAAAGGCCAATATGAAGGCGCTGCGGCGCTCGGCCTGGGTTATTGGCAAACCACGAGCCAGGTTGTGATGCCGCAGGCCCTTACGCTTGTGATCCCAGGAATTGTAAATAATTTCATAGGCTTGTTTAAGGATACGACACTGGTTTTGATTGTCGCGATTTTCGATTTGCTCGGCCAGCTGCGTGCAGCCTTCACCGATCCGAATTGGGCGACGCCAACGACATTATTCACCGGCTTTGCGTTCGGAGGGATTGTCTACTTCATTTTCTGCTTCAGCATGTCCCGCTACTCGCAATATATCGAACGCTACGTGTCTGCTGGCAAGAGCCACTAAGGAGAATTGAAATGGCCGAAAACCCTATCGCGGTTCAGCTGATCGGCGTCAATAAATGGTACGGCGAATTTCATGCGCTGCGGGACATCGATCTTGAGGTGAGGCGCGGTGAGCGAATTGTGATCTGCGGCCCATCGGGTTCTGGTAAATCAACGATGATCCGCTGCGTCAATCGGCTGGAGGAGCATCAATCCGGCGAGATCATTGTCGATGGAGTTGAGCTGACGAATGACTTAAAAAAAATTGATGAAGTCCGCCGCGAAGTCGGCATGGTGTTTCAACATTTCAATCTGTTTCCGCACCTGACTGTAATGGAAAACCTCACACTCGCGCCCATATGGGTGCGTAAAATGTCCAAAAAACAAGCTGAGGAAATCGCGATGAATTATCTCAAGCGCGTGAAAATCCCAGAACAGTCTAAAAAATATCCGGGTCAGTTATCAGGCGGCCAGCAGCAACGCGTCGCAATCGCGCGCGCTCTCTGTATGAATCCGAAAGTCATGCTGTTCGATGAGCCAACTTCAGCGCTTGATCCCGAAATGGTGAAGGAAGTGCTCGATACGATGGTGGAGCTCGCTCACGACGGCATGACGATGCTCTGCGTCACGCATGAAATGGGCTTTGCACGCCAAGTGGCAAACCGCGTCGTGTTCATGGACGCTGGCCAAATTATCGAGGCGAACGCGCCGAACGAATTCTTCGCCCATCCACAGCATGAGCGGACGAAGCTATTCTTGAGTCAAATTTTACATTGATCGCCCGCGGCCAGTTCGAGTGCATTGAGAGTGGATTCGCCGGACGTCAACGTTACAGAAAACTTATTCTTTCCCAACGGATCCGCCGGCCTTTTTCCAAGCTTCGATGCCACCCTCGATGTGGCGGGCATTGAGTAACCCAGCATCCTGCGCGGCCTGGACTGCCATGGCCGAGCGCTCGCCGAAGGCACAGTAGAAGAGCAGCTTCTTGTTCGTAGATTTGGTGAGCTCATATAGCATGCCACCGCCGCCGATATTTTCTTGCAATGAGGCATACGGAACGTGCAGCGAGCCAGGAATGACGCCGTGGCGCTCGCGCTCGCCGCGCTCACGCAGATCAATGAGCGTGATATCGGATTGATCCATTAGCTTTATCGCCTGCGCAGCTGTGACCGCCCAACCGAGCTTCGCGATTTCTTCCTGATGCAATCCGACATGCACATTGGCGGGTACTGCTACGTCCATCATCTTTGGATTGGGGAGCTTTAGATTTTTCATCAACTCGACATATTCGTCGATCGACTTCACCTGTAGCCGTGGATTGAACGTCTTCTCTTCGCCAATGGTGGAAACGGTATCGCCCTTATAGTCATGGGCCGGGTAGACAAGTGTCTCTTCGGGAAGTTTCAGTAGCCGCCCGAAGATCGATTCATACTCTGCGCGGGGATCGCCATTCTGGAAATCGGTCCGGCCAGTACCGCGAATGAGAAGCGTATCGCCAGTGAACACCCGGTCCGGCATGACGAAACTGTAGGAATCGTCGGTGTGCCCGGGCGTATAGATGACGTCCAGTGCAAGACCGTCGATTGTGAGCTTGTCACCTTCGCTAAGTCGCATTGATACCACGTCAGCCTTGCTCTGCTCACCCATCACGGTGATGCAATGGGTGCGATCGCGCAGCGCACCAAGGCCGGTGATATGGTCGGCGTGAAGGTGCGTATCCACCGCCTTGACTAACTTCAGATCGAGCTCTTTCACGAGCTGCAGATAGCGATCAACCTTCTCTAGCACCGGATCAATGATGAGCGCCTCGCCGCCGCGTCGGTGGGCGAGAAGATAGGTGTAAGTACCCGACGCGCTGTCAAAGAGCTGGCGGAAAATCATAACGTATCTTTCATTTGCATGAATTAACGCTATTTTGGCCCCGTGGCGACCGGTGCATCCTCGCGCGAGCCCCAATCGGTCCACGAGCCGTCGTAAAGGGCCACCGGTGGTTTACCAATCGAATCGAGCGCAAGCCACAAGAGCGACGCCGAAACACCCGAGCCACAGCTAGTTATGATGGGCTTTGACGGATCGATGCCAGCTTTCAAAACCGCAGCCTGGATTTTTTCCGGCGAGGCGAGCACCCCATTCTCGACCAATTCGCTGTAGGGAAGATTGAGACTTCCCGGCATGTGCCCCGAGCGAACACCTTCGCGCGGTTCGGGTGCTTCGCCGCGAAAACGATCCGCAGGGCGGGAGTCGACGACTTGTGCGGTTTTATCCGCAAGCGCGCGCTCGACACGTTCATAATCGGCGACAAGATCTGCGTTGAAGTGCGACGTGAAATGCGCCGGCGTCAGCGAAGGCATGCTGGATTCGATTGGGCGGCCTTCCGCGCGCCATTTGGGAAAGCCGCCGTCAAGAATGAATACGTCTTTCTCACCGAATAAGCGCAGTGTCCACCAAACACGCGGTGCGGAAGATAGCCCCATGCCGTCATAGACAACGATTTTCATGCCATTGGAGATGCCGAGCCGGGCCATGTGCAGATCGAATGCATGCGATGGTGGCACCATGTGCGGCAATCGTGAGGAGTGGTCAGAGATCTCATCAATATCAAAAAAAACCGCGCCAGGAATATGGCCTGCAAGATACTCCTGAAATCCGTCCCGCCTTTGTACGGGTAAATACCAGGAACCGTCGACAATCGCGAGATAGTCGGATTTGAGTTGCGATGCGAGCCAGTCCGTCGAAACCAGCCAGCGGCTTTTGTTGCCAATCTCTCTCATGCCGTGTCTCCAAATAGACATCCGCGCCGGGCACGGAAGTTCGATGCTTGATCAACCTCGGGATCTTCGTGGACAACATCTGGATTTTCGATGACCGCGGCACGCAGCCCAAAGTGTAGTTCAGTACCAAGTATGCTTGGATTCAAATTATCCTTATACATGGCTTCTGTCTTTCATTTTGGCCCTCCAGTAACGTGTTTTGTCACATCTTTGGCAAGAGAATGAAACCGCAGCATCTTGGCTGGGAAAAGAGCCCGACCACAGCCAACGACAGCGTTTAATCCCATCTAGAAAAAATTGCGCTACTGCGACATAGTATGTTTGGGCTAAAGACGCAGCTCCGTCGGAGATTAAAAAAATTGCGTCGTATTGGGAGAACATCATGCGTTTCGTTCCACTGGCTGCATGTTTCTGCGCAGTTTTCATGTTGCAGTCGCCTGCCTCGGGGCAAGCGCCGACGGCAATTAGGATCGGCATCCTCAATGATCAGGCCGGTCCTTACGCGGATTTTGGCGGTAAGACGTCCGTCACCGCCGCGCAGATGGCAGTCGAGGACTTTGGAGGGAAGGTGCTCGGAATGCCGGTGGAGATCGTCGTTGGCGATCACCAGAATAAACCGGACGTCGCGACTGGCATCGCACGTCGTTGGTTTGATCTCGAAAATGTCAGCGCAATTGCCGAGCTGACGAACTCCGCGGTCGCATTAGCGGTTCAGAAAATTGCCGCTGACAATGGAAAAATCACGCTGGCGGTCGGTCCAGCAACGACGCGGCTAACCAATGAAGATTGTTCGCCTACCGGATTTCACTGGGCATTTGATACTTACTCCCAGGCGGTCGGAACCGCGCATGCGATCGTCGAGCAAGGTGGCAAGAGTTGGTTCATCCTGGCGGCCGATTATGCATTCGGCCATCAGATGGCGACCGATCTGGCTCGCGTCGTGAAGGAGAATGGTGGTACTGTGCTTGGCGAAGTGTTTGTTCCGCTGAACACACAAGACTTCTCTTCATTTCTACTTCAGGCTTCCTCATCAAAGGCGCAGATTATTGGCCTCGCCAATGCCGGGGCCGACACGATCAATTCGGTGAAGCAGGCGGCTGAGTTTCATATTGCGGCCGGCGGACAGAAGCTCGCGGGTCTTGTCGTCGTGTTAAGCGACGTTCATGCGCTCGGCTTGCCGGTCGCGAATGGCCTGATCTTCACGACCGCATTTTATTGGGACTTGAATGACCAGACGCGCGCATGGTCCAAGCGCTTCTTCGATCGTACAGGTCGCATGCCTGGCATGATACAGGCCGGTACTTATTCAGCCGTGATGCATTATCTCAAGGCAATTGCGGCCGCCGGAAGCACCGATGGCAAAGCCGTGGCGGCGAAGATGCGCGAGATCAAGGTGGATGATTTCTTTGCAAAAGGTTTTGTCCGCGAAGACGGCCGCATGGTTCATGACATGCTTCTCGTCGAGGTGAAGAAGCCGGACGAATCGAAGGCCGCGTGGGATTATTACAAAGTTCTGCGGACCATTGCGGCGAGTGACGCGGTGCAACCGCTCAGCCAGAGCAAATGCGCCTTTGTAAAAAAGTGAATCATAGGAAGTTATCGGATTTAGACGCAGCTCCGCTGTTTCGGCTCGCTAGTCTCTCGCTGCGGCTCTATGGTGTTCGGCTATGAACATTCTTCTCATGCCGCATCATGAGCGATCCGCGTCGGCAATGGGATCCCGGTAAGAAAATTCCTTTGGACAATTTACCTAATCGGGTTGCTAGGTATCCTGCTATTTGCCGGATTGAGCCAGAACAGAATCCCGCACCTCATTGCCTCATTCATTGTGAGCTGCCGTTTTTGCAGCCATTTCACGACCATCGCCGTGAAAATGATGCCGCCAGCGCAGTCAAATAGACCCCAGACCCAGCCGGTCGGGCCGGTGCTGAATTTCGTACCTGGCAACCGCGATTCCTCCGCCTGCGTGAGAGACTGTAGCCAGCGCAAAGGCAAAGATCTTCGATGTTCTCATAGCGCCCGCCATTTGTGATCCAGCCTTATCTTCACTCTATCGCATCTAAAATTTTTGATTTTCGTTCCATCCAGGTTGGCACCGGCAGCTTTTTTTCGCGCAGGAATGCCGGATTGAACAGCTTCGATTGATAACGAGTGCCGTAATCGCAAAGGATCGTCACGATCGTATGGCCGGGACCAAGGTCTTTCGCAAGGCGGATTGCGCCGCTGACATTAATGCCGGTCGAGCCACCCATACAAAGTCCTTCGTGTTCCAGCAATTCGAAGATTACCGGCAGCGCTTCTTCGTCGGGGATCAAATAAGGTTTGTCGACCTTGATATCTTCGACGATTCGCGTGACGCGGCCAAGACCGATGCCTTCAGTAATGGAGTCGCCGCTAGTAGTCTTCGCTTCCCCCTGAGCGAAAAAATTGAACATTGCTGCTCCTCGTGGATCGGCGCAGCCGATCACGATGTCTCTCTTTTTTTCGCGCAAATATGTGGAGATACCTGCGAGCGTACCCCCTGTACCCACGGAGCAGATGAACGCATCCACTTTGCCGTCGGTCTGCGTCCAGATTTCGGGGCCCGTCGAAAGATAGTGCGCCTTGCGGTTATCGAGATTGTTCCATTGATCGGCGAAGAGTACACCGTTGGGCTCACTGCTTCTTAGCTTCTCCGCCAGCCGTCGGCCCACATGCTGGTAGTTGTTTGGATTACTATAGGGGAGGGCCGGCACTTCCAAGAGTTCAGCGCCGCAGAGCCGGAGCATATCCTTTTTTTCCTGGCTCTGCGTCTCCGGAATAACGATCAACGTTCGATAGCCCCGTGCGTTGGCAACAAGGGCAAGACCGATGCCGGTGTTACCTGCCGTGGCTTCGACCACCAGCCCGCCCGTTTTCAGATCGCCGCGCTTCTCCGCCTCCAGAATAATTTGCCGGGCAGGGCGGTCCTTCACAGATTGTCCTGGATTCATGAACTCGGCCTTGCCGAGAATATTACAGCCGGTCGCCTGCGACGCACGCGAGAGCCGTATCAGAGGCGTGTTGCCGATCGCCTCGACGATGTCGTTACGAAAATCCATAGGGAATTTACAGTGTGAGATTGGTGTTTCGAAATTCAACGTAAATCACATGGCGAACGGACGCAATGCGCTAATCCTTCGTCTCCTTGAACGCTTTCAGTGCCCGTTCTCGCGCTTTTGTGTGATCCACAATGGGCTTGGGGTAGTTCTTTCCCAATATGACGCCAGCGGAAGAAAGTGTCGCCGGCGGTGTAGCCCAAGGTTTATAGATTTCGCCGCCACGCAAGTTGGCCAGTTCAGGTACGAACTCACGCACATATTTTCCCTCCGGATCGAAGTTCTCGGCCTGTGTCACCGGATTGAATATGCGAAAATAAGGCGCAGCATCGGCACCGGAGCCCGCCACCCATTGCCAGCTCGCCGCGTTATTTGCGAGGTCGGCGTCGACGAGTGTATCCCAGAACCAACGTTCGCCCTCGCGCCAGTCGATCAGAAGGTGCTTCACCAGAAAGGACGCGACCACCATGCGGACGCGATTGTGTATCCATCCTGTGCGCCAAAGTTGCCTCATCCCGGCGTCGACCAGCGGATAACCGGTCTCGCCGCGCTGCCAGGATTTCAATGCTCCCAAATCTTTACGCCAGGGAAACCGGTCGAAACGCGACTGTAAGTTTTTCGTGCCGAGGTCAGGATAATGATGGAGCAAATGGTAGGAAAATTCGCGCCAATAGATTTCCGAAATAAATTTATCCACGTCGCGCGTAGATGGTCCACTTTTGCGCCCTGCTACCGAATAAGCGGCGTGACATACCTGTCGGGGACTGAGTTCGCCGAACCGCAGCCGCGGTGAAAGTCGGGAAACATGATCTTGATCTGGTCGGTTGCGGCCCGCTGCATAGCCTTTCAATTCTTCATCGACAAAATTCCGCAATCGCGCGTGCGCGCCGTCTTCGCCGCGCGTCCACGCGACAAGCATATCTTTCGCCCAGTCGGGCTTTTCCGGTTCCAGTTTCCAATCCTCGAGCTTGTCGCTACTGATTCCGGTTACACCGCGTAGCTCCTTCGGAGCTGGTAAAGGGAATTTTGAGTCGCCCTTTGCCTGCGCTGCTCGCATGTAAGGTGTGAATATACGAAACGGCCCACCCGCTTTTGTCTCCACATCCTCCGGTTCGTGAAGTAGGGAGCTGCTGTAGACGTGCACTTCGACACCTTCGGCGCGCAACCTTTCGGCAAGCGCCCGGTCGATGGCTTCTTCAGCTTTGCCGTAACGCCGGGTCCAATGAATGCGCACCGTCTTGGTCTCGCTCACGATCGCGGGAATGATTTTTAGAGCCTCACCGCGTCGGAGTACGAGCGAAGCACCGAGCGATTTCATTTTTTTCGCGTGTTCGCGCAACGATCCCGCAAGCCACCAGCGTGCCGCTCCACCGAGCACCCGTGTGCCGCGGCTTACCTCATCGAGCAAATATAAGGTGATGATCGGCTGACCGGTCTTTGCCGCGGCTGAAAGGGCTGGTTGATCGGAGACCCGCAGGTCATTGCGAAACCAAACAAGAACGGGTGCTGCGTCCATTTATAGGCAAATGTTTTAGCGAGCATGCAAGAAAATGCCGCGGAGCATATTAAAACAAAACATCAATAATACCACGCGTGTCCGCGATTTGGTCACGCTTATAAGGAATCTAGCGAGTGAGTACGATAAAGTCGGTTTCCTGACCTGTTTCGTCGCTGATGCCGTAGTCGGAAATCATCAGAGTGGAGCCGGGAGTGAGGATCTCGGAGACCCGTTCCACCACTTCCTTTGGAAATTCAATGCGATTTAGCGCGTTCGCTGCCGTTTGTGGTTCGTTGTTCAAGATTGGCATATTCGAGAGATCAGCGACAACCCTGTCACGTGAGTTCTTTTTTGGAACTGCGGGATCACTTGTGGACGACGTCGCGAGTGAGGTCACAACCCAGCGTATTGCCTTGACTTCGTTGGTCGTTTCCATCGCCGTAAAGACATGAGTGCCGATGAGTTGTTCAGGGTGCTCGATTTTCACCGGCATTTCGAACAACGGCGCGTAGGCATAGCGAACATGGATCTTGCCGGTCTTGCGGCTGACGAAAACCGATACGGGGCCATTGCGCGGCACCGACAAGAGTGGCTTGAAGTAAACCGTTTTGCGCCACGCGTCGTTGCTAATTGGGTTTGCCTCAAGTTCAGTTTTCTCGGCCGTGCGCGCCAACCGTTTGGCTTCGCTGATGGCGAGCTTGGCGAACGCCGTGCTTGATGTGACGTGTTCCGTAGGATTTCTCACCGATTTGAAAAGCTTTGGACTTGAAATTTCAATGGGGGCGGGCGGATTATCATAAGCGATGATCACGCGCGCGCCGATTTTGGTAGTTCTCCAGAGAAATTGTGCAAATTCGCCATTCATCCGGATGCAGCCGTGCGACGCTGGATAGCCAGGAAGCACGCCTTGATGGATCGCGACACCGGACCAGGTAATGCGCTGCATGAGCGGCATGGGTGCGTTGCTATAGATGTTCGAACGGTGAAAGAGTTCCTTGCCGATGACGGTAAAGACACCGGTCGGTGTTGAATGTCCCTGCATGCCGGTCGATACAGGGGCGGTCCGGATCAACCCGTCAGCGCCGTAGAGCGAAAGACGCTGATGCTTAATCGAAATAGAGATGTGATAGGGGCCCTTGGTCGGAGCGTCGGTGACGTTCTTTGCATCGGCCTTCTTCTCGATTTCGCGTTCTAGCTTGCGGGATTGAACGTCGTCATCATTGTCGCGGATAGCAGGACGGCGGTCGCGCAGGTACGAGTCGATATCGCGGCGAAGCGCAGGACGGCGTATGTAATCATAATCGTCGCGACGGTCGTAGCCGTAATAGCGGCCGCCATAAGGATAATAATACTGCGCACACGCGGTGTCGGTGGCTAGAACGAGGGCGGCAACTATGGCGGCCACTGCATAACGCAAATCTCGCTTGGAACGGTTACGCATGCCTACCTTCAACGGGTCCGAAAATCAGGGCACTCGATTCTTGCCAAGGTACAGTTAAAGAAACCACCTTAGCCGCCGATGAAGCCCGCATTCTTAGCAAGGAAATTGCCGAAAAAAAGATGGTTCCCGAATATTGAGCGCTCTGCGTTTTTATAGGTTTGCTGCTAGCATTCCCATCAAGTTCCAATCTACGATCTGTCCTATCTTCCTATTTGATGCCCGAAACGTAGGATTCATAACATGAAAGGCCGATCGATCGGACTGCAGAGCATTGGTTCCGGACTGATATTGCTGATCATTACCAGCAATATTGCGAGTGCGGATGCGATCGATGGAGACTGGTGTCGGGCGGATGGCAAGCGCATGTCGATTCATGGCCCGACCATCATCACGCCGGGTGGACGGTATATTCGCGGCGAATATAGTCGACATGCGTTCTCTTATGTTATTCCACAGGGTGAAACAGACGCCGGCGAACAAGTATCGATTACCCTTTTGTCCGAATATCTTGCCCATGCGCGACAGGGAAAAGAAAATGCGCCAGTGCATGTTTGGAACCGTTGTCAGCCGGGTGTGAGCTGAATTACTGCCGGGCTATCCGCGGTCGAACGGCGGGTCCAGGGTAAAGGCCGCACACAGAACCAATAGCGCCTGTCGCTGCTTTAGATTATCTTTGTTCTGAGCCACTCAATGCGGGGCTCGTCTGGAGCGCAGGATGAGCGACGCCGACAACACGGTTCCGATCGAGGCGTGGAACACGGTTTTATTCGAAAAGTTCTGCCGTTTCAGATATGTCCTGACCCAGGGCCTGTCGGGTCACAGCGACGAGCTATTTCGGCGCAAGCCTTACCCAGAGGGCGCCCGCGTGCTCGATGTGGGATGTGGTTTCGGCGATACGACCCAGGGCATCGCGGCACAGGTGAACCCCGGCGGCGAAGCCGTAGGTGTCGATTGCGCGCAGAATTTCGTCGACAGCGCGATGCGCGAAGCGGCCCAAGCATCGGTAAAAAATGCGTCGTTTTTTGTCGCCGATGCGCAAACCGACAATCTTCGCGGTCCCTACGATCATGTCTTTTCTCGTTTCGGCACTATGTTTTTTAATTTGCCGGTGCTCGCGCTGCGTAACATACGGCGCGCACTGGTGCCCGGCGGCGAGCTAACAATGATCGTGTGGCGGCGTCGCGAGGATAATCCCTGGATGCATGAAGCCGAGTTGCGCGTGAAGGAAATCGTCCCCGTGGTCTCCCACGATGAAACCGAACAGGTGCACTGTGGGCCGGGCCCGTTTTCTATGGCTGGTCCTGACATGGTAAGTGACATGCTGCAGGGTGCAGGATATGAGCGCATCGCTTTTACGCGCTACGATACCGAAGTCTGCATCGGACGCACGTTGGACGATGCGATCGAGTTCGCGATGGCGCTGGGACCGGCGGGGGAGATCATCCGACTTGCGGGAGATGAAGGCGAAAAACGCAAGGGACAGGTCGTCGCGGCGCTACGCGAGACCTTTTCCACGCATCAGCGCGCCGATGGCATCTGGGCCGGTTCGAGTACTTGGTTTGTCACGGCAAGGAATCCCGCGAGCTAATTCGGCGATTTGCTGTAACAAACGTTTGACGGGTGCGAACTAAGTTTCGATCGAAGAGTTCATTGCGGCGGTTCGAGTGCGCGCCGCAAGCTCCGAATGATGACACCTCGTGCGCGATCGTCGGCGGCTGCTTCGATCCGTTCGTTGATATCGAGGATCAGTTTCGACATGTCGTTGTGCCAATCGAGAGCAACGACTGCCTCAGGTGCTAATCGGCGGCGGCCTGTAACGTCGATAGGAGTGGGAGCTGACGTTGAAAGCTCATAAACGTCATCCAGAATGGGGCGGAAGATCTGCGCGGCGGGAATGGTCCGTTCGGTAATACGGTCCGCTAGCCCTAAGAGTGCGGGTTCTTCACCGTGAACCAAGAACACTCCTCTGTGGACAGGACGGCGTGCCGCAATCCAACGTGCCAGTTCAGGACCGTCGGCATGACCTGAGTACTCATCAATGTAGCGAATATGGGCGGCGACCTTAATCTCGTCGCCCTGGATACGGACCGCTTTGACTCCGTCATGGAGGAAGCGTCCGAGCGTGCCTTGAGCCTGATAACCAACCAACAATACGGTCGCATCGCTGCGCCATAGCCAGCGCTTGAGATGATGCCGAATGCGACCGGCATCGCACATACCGCTCGCAGCGATGATGATGTGAAAGCCAGACAGTTTCGCAATCGCCTTACTCTCTTCGACCGTTTCAGTGAAGCGTAGATGCGACGAACCCAATAACCGATCGAGGTCGATATCTTCCGCAAGACTCGAAGCATGTTGTCGAAATACCTCGGTGGCCCGTATGGCCAGCGGGGAATCGAGAAAGATAGGTGCGGTCGGTACTTCACCACGTTCCATGAGATCGACGAGATCTACAATCAATTCCTGAGTACGTTCGACGGCGAAAGCTGGGATGAGCATGGCACCCTTGGCGGCGGCGGCGTCGCGAACTTCGATAGCGAGTCGGTGACGTCGCGCCTCGCGCGTAGTGGGTGGTCGATCAACGTTTCCGTACGTTGATTCAACAATGACATAGTCGAACTCAGTCGGCGCTTTAGGGTCGGGCTCGAGCAACTTGGCGTCGGGGCCAATGTCGCCTGAGACGAGGATCCGCAGGGGCTGACCACCCTCCGCTGCGAATTCCAGCTCGATGGACGCAGAGCCAAGTAGATGGCCAGCATTCCAGTAACGCGCACACACACCTCGCATCGCCTCGAACCATGTATTGTAGTCGATAGGCCGGAATGCATCGAGTGAAGCGATCGCGTCGGCTTGCGTGTAGATCGGACTGACCTGAGATCGTCCGCGCGCTGTATTGCGTCGGTTGAGCGTCACGACTTCCGATTCTTGTATGCTTCCTGCATCGGGCAAAAGATAGGAGCAAAGATCGATGGTGCCGCGTGTAGCGACGATCCTTCCACGGAATCCTTCGCGCACTAGCTTTGGCAGCAAGCCGCTATGATCGATATGGGCGTGGGTGAGAAGGACGGCATTTATGTCGACGGGATGAAATGGAAATGCGCCGTAATTTAGTGCTTTTAGCGTCTTCGAACCTTGGAACAGGCCGCAGTCAACAAGTAGGTGTCCAGTTGGCGTTTCGAATAGGTAGCAGGCACCGGTCACGGTGCGTGCTGCCCCGCAGAATCGTACGCTGACGCTCATGATCTCTCCGTGACGCTGCCGGCATCGATCTCTCGTTGTAACGCGACGGCGAGCACGGCATCGAGAAGGATTGCGTTGGTCGGGTGCGATACGCTGTTGGTCGATCGGATGGAACGAATACCAGCTTGGGCGAACCCACGGGTCAACTCTGGTGGGAAGAGCGCGTGAGTGACGATCGCATCTATCGATTTTGCACCGGCAGCCACGAGTGTCTTAGCGCAAGCAATCAATGTGCCGCCCGAGGAAACTATATCGTCGACTAACAAAACCGGTCGGCCTTTGATTAACTCCGCTGCGGGGAAGATAATATCGACCGAACGGTCGCCGTGCCGCGTCTTTTTGCCAACTGCATGAATTAAACCAAGTCGACCCGCGAGTTCACTCACCCACTGCACTGACTCTGCATCGGGACCAACCACGACTGTTGCGGGATCTAGGGCACTCTCACACATGGCATCTGCAATTGCCGGCATGGCTGAGAGATCATCGGCCTCAATGCCTGGAAAGACACTACAAATGTCGACGGTGCGATGAAGATGCGCATCGACGGTAATGATACGGTCAACTACATCTGCCAGGAGCTTTCCAATGACTCTCTGGCTGATCGCTTCACGCGGGTGAAAGGCCGTATCCTGACGCATGTAACAGAGATACGGCGCAACCAGAATGACCCGTTCCGCTCCGTTACGGCGCAGGGCTTCGGTGGCGAATAATATAGCAAGCAGTTTGTCGTTCGGTCGATCAAGTGGCGCATAAATGATCGTGACTGGCGCGACTGGTCCTATGGTCACCCGGAGTTCCCCATCGGGGAACCTGTGTATCTCTATCTCATGGGTCACGATGCCGAGCCGTGAGGCGAGCCTACCTGCATCGCTTGCGACTGATTGCAAACTTTGAATCGCGACTTTGGTCACGGCCTAATTTCGTGATCCGACGATCCCTGTCCATCAATCAGATATCCTGCATCGATTTTGGCCGCGCCCAACGCCAGATCATATTCGGAGCGCTCCCATGAATAGATGCGATATAGTGGCTCGCCTTTCTCGACACGATCACCAATTTTCTTGAAGATCTTGATACCAGCTCCTTTGTCGATGGGGGCTCCGGCGGCTCGCGCGAGCCGATTGAGGCGTAGACAGTCAATTCCGGAGACGACACCATCGCTCGAAGCGAGTATGTCGTTCGTCAGCGTTCCAAGATCGGTTCGACATATCGACGGGCCCTGCGCATCAATAATCTTCTGCATCTGCTTAAACGCGGCACCACTGTCGAGCAATTTGCGAGCGCGCGCATACCCCATTCCACCCCTCAACTTTGGATCGTATTCGAGCAGATGAGCGGCAAGCCTTAGCGATTTCTCTCGCAAATCTACTGGCGCTCCAGGATCGTTAGCCAGCACTGCCATGACATCCTGGGCTTCCAGCACTGGGCCAATTCCACAGCCAATCGGTTGGCGCCCGTCGGTCGTGATTACCTCCACCGATATGCCAAAGTGATCACCGACGAACTCAAACAGCTTTCGCAGACGCATCGCCTCAGTGGCATTCGTAAGTTTGGCTGCCGGGCCGACCGGTAAATCGATCAAAAGATGGGTCGAACCTGCGGCAAGTTTCTTCGACATGATCGACGCGACCATTTGTTCACGCGCGTCAAGGCTGAGTGGTCTTTCGACGGAAATGAGAATGTCATCAGTCGGCGACAAATTTACGTGGCCGCCCCAGATCAGGCAGCCGTGACAAGCCGTGACGACCTCCTTCATCTCGTCAACACTAAGGTCGACGCGCGTCAACACCTCCATCGTGTCGGCCGTGCCCGCCGGTGATGTAATCGCACGTGAGGACGTCTTGGGGATGGTGAGCCCGTGCGCCGCGACAATCGGAACGACAATCATAGAGGTCCGATTCCCCGGAATTCCGCCGATACAATGCTTGTCGACCACAATCGGTTGATTCCATGCGAGCTGGGTTCCGGCTTGGGCCATCGCATGAGTGAGAGCGAGAAGCTCGCTGCTCGTCATGAAACTGGCGGAACCAATCAAAAACGCGGCAATCTCCATGTCGGAATAGCGATAATGCGAAATGTCATCGACGATTGCGTCAATTTCCGACGTGTTGAGTGTGTGACCCTGGATTTTGGCACGAACGGCATCAAGACTGTTCGGTGGAGCAGATGGAGTGACCGTCACCAAAGCTCCAACTGGTTCGGCAAATCGGCGAAGCGCCGGTTCAGCTAGACCGAGATCATCGGGGCCGACGAGAACGTCATCGTCCGTGATCAGCAGAGTTGCGAGCAGTACTTTTGAATTGCAACGCAATTCGACACGGCTGAATCCGCGAAAGAGTTCAGCCCGCAGCGCCTTAGAATGGCGCGAGATCACGGCCACGTTTTCGCGACCCGTATCTAAATTTATCCGGCGGATCTTCAGTTGCGGACGCGACGTATCGGCAGCATTCATTTCTTATAATAACAAGTCTGTTTGGTAGAACGAACCCAAATTCAATCCGTTGTTCGATCGTTCGCTGATTCTTTTGCGGCGACATCGAGTCTTTAGACCCGAAGAATTTAGACACGATTGGACCTGCTTCTTCGACTTAAGCCGCATTTGAAAAAATTTGTCGCATTTGTGTAAATTGTTGCACTGCATCACACGCGGGTAAGCCATGCAAAATAACCGTCACATTCTCGATCGTACATACGCGTGACCGCTTCGAAATCATTTTGAAGTTCGGTAAGCCATTGATAAATATTGTTTAATATCTGGAACCATGCATACCCGGGACGTCCCTCTTGCCCCAATCTATGCCTTTCGATCACGACGTCTTCACGGCGAAGGCAAGCTTTTGTGATTGGCATGTTGCAGCGCAATACAACTAGATGCGCATTCCAAGGGCTCTTCTCTCACGAGGCACATGATGCGTCGATTGAAGTTTCCCATTCAAACTTGAAGGAGATTACTATGACCAAGATCACCAAACTCGCTCTTATTGGCGCATTGCTTGTTTCGACGCTCTCAGCCGCTTCAGCTCAGAGCTTCTCGGGCTCGCATGACAATGATCTGGCGTACTCGCTGAACGCTCCGCAGAGCGATCGGAACAAGACCGACGTTGGCGAAAACGGCGGCGCGTAAATAAAGCGTCGATTAAAATTGATAGACGGCCGGCTCACGCCGGCCGTTTTCTCTTGGGTGGGGGAGGCACACAAGCGAAATCCATGCCGCCCCGCGGTGTCATGCGAAGTCAAAACGAACTGGTCAGCCTTGCTGCGCTCCTGTCGTACGCGGTTATCGCGTCTGCCGGATGCATGGTGCACGAGGCGGTGCCACAACCGGAAAGGAAACTATCGACATGGCGCCAGGTCGCAGGAGACAATTCGCGATCTCCGTTTCATCAATATGGCGCGACTAAGAAGTTTGCCGCGAACAACGATGCCTCATTTCGTCAAATATACTTCCCAACGAATTTGCGGCAGTTCGTCCTAGTCGCTGACCTCAAAATGAAGCCTGCAAAATGTTGCCCAGACAGTTTTTCAGGAGCGAAAGCGTGCTAGAAAGTGGCTCCCCGGGCAGGA
>Ga0209048_10001997_pt1 | contig 20534 bp, 17 predicted proteins | sample FrelakmetCRP12CR_FD_187146 | JGI IMG/M metagenome (GOLD analysis project Ga0209048, IMG submission 187146) | Freshwater lake sediment microbial communities from the University of Notre Dame, USA, for methane emissions studies - CRP12 CR (SPAdes)... | ecosystem: Environmental > Aquatic >... | reverse complement strand
CCGTCGCCGCCGGCACGGCCCGGCGGTCTCCGCCGCGCGAGCCCACACGAGCCCACCGCCGGAACTCTCGCCCGCCGGCCTTGCGCTCGGGCGGCCCCCGCTCGCGCTCGCGGGGATCGGCACGCCACGCCAGGACCCGCTGCAGCTCGTCTTCCACACACCGCCGCGGGCCGGGCTGCTGTTCGACCTCGACACCGGCCGCGTGCTGTGGCAGCGCAATGCGACCAGGCGCCTGGACATCGCGAGCCTCACGAAGATGATGACCGCATTGATCACCGTGCGGTCGGCGCCGCCGAACGCCCCGGTGCTGGTGACCAGGCAGGCCATCGACTCCAACGGGTCGAAGGTCGGCGTGCTGCCTCTCGGCAGGCACGTGCCGCTGGAGAGCATGCTCTACGGCCTCATGTTGCCCTCGGGCAACGACGCCGCCGTGGCGCTCGCAGAACACGTGTCGGGCAGCGTGGGCGCCTTCGTCGTGCGGATGAACCGGGAGGCGGCGAAGCTGGGGCTGGGCTGCACGCGCTACGCCTCGCCGTCGGGCTACGTGGACCAGAGGAACTTCTCCTGCGCGGCCGATCTCGCGGTGCTCGCCCACGTCGATCTGCAACAGCCGCGCCTCGCGCGCATCGCGCGGACCTTCAGGGCGGTCCTGCCCTTCCCGATCAAGGGGGGGAAGCTGTTCCTCAACAACAACAACCCGCTGCTGATCTACGGATATCCGGGCGTGACGGGGCTGAAGACCGGCTACACGATGGCCGCGGGCAGGTGCCTGGTGGCGACGGCCCATCGCGGGCACGTGCGCCTCGGGGTAGTGCTGCTCAACTCGCCCGACCCCGCCACCCAGGCGCGCCAGCTGCTGGACGACGGCTTCGTGCGGGTGTATCACCGCCCGCGCCTGACCGACCCGCCGATCCCCGCAGGGGCCTGAAACCCCGCACGCACGACGCGCCGGTGCACGGTGCAGTACCGTTTGCCTACGGGGATTGACTGGCCAGTCAGCCAAAGGAGAAGCCGTGGATCTCGAAGACACACCCGAGCAGAGCGCATACCGCAGCCAGCTGCGCGGCTGGCTCGAGGAGCACAGGTCGGAGGCTCCCGTCCTGGACGGCCCCGGGGCGCTGAAGGACGAGGATGAGATCGTCAGGGCGCGGCGCGCCTGGCAGGGGAAGCTCGCCGAGGGCGCCCTCGCGGGTGTGACCTGGCCGAAGGAGTACGGCGGACAGGGGCTCGGCCCCATAGAGCAGGTGATCTGCAACCAGGAGATCGCCCGCGCGAAAGTGCCTGGGATCCTCGACGCCATAGGCGTCGGGATGCTCGCTCCGACGATCATCGCCCACGGCAGCGAGGAGCAGAAGACGCGCTACCTCGGCCCGATGCTCCACGGCGACGAGGTCTGGTGCCAGCTGTTCTCCGAGCCCGCCGCGGGCTCGGACCTCGCGGCGGTCCAGGCGAAGGCGCGCCTGCAGGACGACGGCAGCTGGCGGCTGACCGGGCAGAAGGTGTGGACGACGAACGCCCACTTCGCCTCCTACGGGCTGCTGCTCGCGCGCACCGACTCGGACGTCCCGAAGCACAAGGGGCTGACGATGTTCATCGTCCCAATGGACGGCGCGGGGGTGACCGTCCGCGGCCTGCGCCAGATCTCCGGCGAGGCCGAGTTCAACGAGGTCTTCTTCGACGACGTCGCCCTCGACGCCGACGCGGTCGTTGGAGGGGTGGGCAGCGGCTGGGGCACGGCGCTCACGACTCTCATGTACGAGCGCGTCACGATCGGGCTCGGCGGCGAGGGTATGGGCTACAACTCCATCAGGTTCGCCTCCGCGATCGCCCGCGACGCGCACGCGAGGCGCGACCCCGAGGTGCGCCACCAGCTCGGCGAGATCGCAAGCGAACTGCTGGCGGTCCGGTTCACCGGCTACAGGACGCTCACGGCGCTTCAGAAAGGCCAGATCCCCGGCCCGGAGGCGGGCCTTGCGAAGGTCACGATCGTCAGTGGTGCCACGCGTGCCGGCGACCTGATCGCGGACGTGCTCGGCCCCGATGCGCTGGCGGACGACAGCGAGTGGGCCTACATGATCTCCTTTCTTCCCGGCCTGAAGTCCGCCGGGGGCACCGAGGAGATCCTGCGCAACACGGTCGGCGAGCGCGTCCTCGGCCTGCCGGCGGAGCCGCGCCTGGACAAGGGCATACCCTTCTCGGAGCTGCGCTCCAAGGAAGGAGCGGCGGCATGAACCTCGCACTGACCGACGAGCAGGTGTTCCTGCGGGAGGCGGCGCGCGGAACGCTGTCGCGCTTCAAGACCCTCGAGGCCGCTCGCGAGGCGCTCGACGAGGGGGGCGCGGAGCTGCCCGACATGTGGCCGGCCGCGCGGGAGGCCGGGTGGCCGGGCCTGCTGATCGAGGAGGCCCATGGCGGGGCGGGCCTCGACGCGTTCGACGCGATGCTCGTGCTCGGCGAGTGCGGCCGCGTGCTCGCCGCGATCCCGCTGCTCGGTCACCTGCCGGCGACGGCGATCCTCAACGACTCGGCGAACGGCGGCGAGCTGCTTGGAGCGCTCGCGACCGGCGAGCGCCGCGCGGCCTACCTGCCGGCGGGCCCGCCCACCGAGGAGGGCGACGAGCGCTGGACCGTGGACCCACCGAGCGGAGCCGCGCGCCTGAAGGCCCCGATAGCGGTGCGCTCGCAGGCAGGGGCCGACGGTGCGACGGTGACCGGCGAGCTGTTCTTCGTGCCCGACGCGCCCGGTGCCGACGTGCTGGTCGGCGTGGCCCTGCTCGACGGCAAGCCCACCGGCGTCGCGATCGAGGTGGCGAGCTCTTCCGGCGTGACCGTCGAGGCGACGCGGCGCTACGACGCCACCCGCTCGCTGGGGCACGTCTCGCTGAAGGACGCGCCCGCGACGCTGCTGGACGCACCCGAGGCTACGCTCGCGGCCGCGTGGCACCTCGCACAGGCGCTGATCGCGGCCGAGTCGATCGGCAGCGTCGAGACCGCGCTCGAGACGTCGGTCGCCTACGCGAAGGAGCGCCACACGTTCGGACGGGCGATCGGCTCCTATCAGGCAGTCAAGCACTCACTGACAGAGGTGCTGCGCCAGCTCGAGAACGGCCGCTCACTGCTCTACTACGCGGGCTGGGCGCGTGTCGGAGCGCCCGGCGAGTTCCCGCTCGCGGCGAGCGCGGCCCGCTCGGTCGCCGGTCGCGCCCTCGACCATGCGGCGCGCACGATGATCTCGGTGCACGGCGGCATAGGCGCCACCTGGGAGCACGACGCCCCGCTCTACTTCCGCCGGGCCCAGCTCTCGCGCCGTCTGCTCGGCGGCACCTCGGGGGCAACCGACCGGGTCGCCGGCGAGCTGATAGCCCAGGCGGGCACCTCCTAGCGAAGGCCGCAGGCGGCGCTCGCCCCTGGGCGCCGCCCCCGGCGAGGGTCGCCATCTGACGGGTCAGCGCTTCGTACGCGAGGGGCCGGCGGTGCGGTGCGCCACGCCGGCCGCCCGACTGGCCGCACCGGCCGCCGGATGCGCCACGCTGGCCGCCGTGGCCGCCGTCAGGAGCTCGAGGACCGGCGCCCCGTAGGCCGCATGCACCGCTTCCACGAGCGGCTGGCGCAACCCGCAGTTGATGCAGAAGCCGTGCTGTGACCAGCCGATCGCCCGTGCCAGCACCTGGTCGGCGTAGGTCACGCCGGTGACGTCGTGGCCGTAGTAGTCGTATGCCGCCGCCCATGCCGCGCCGTCGAGCGCGTATTCCGCGCCGTCGGCCGAGAGCAGGTGAGCGGCGGCCATGATCGAGTCGAAGTCGTCATAAATCGACGGGTGCGAGGCAGTCATGTGGTCGTAGGCCGCCGGGCGCCTCCCATACCTGTAGGAGTCGCTCACGAGCCGCCATGTGCTGACGGGTCCGTTGGTGACGTTGAACTGCATCGGCCCGCCACAGCAGCCGGCGAAGTTCAGTCCGTGGTATGTGCTGGGCGCCGTCGAGAATGCGCTCTCCTGCATGTGGATCGACGCGAGCAGCAGCCAGTTGACCCCGAATGTGCTCTGGGCGACCCCGTAGATCGGGTAGAAGCCTTCCATCCAGCGCGTCAGGATGTGCGTTTCCGTCTCCCCTACGAAGCGCCGTGCATCCAGACTCTGCTGCGCGCTCGACGGCCCAGCGACGATCGCGGCGCCCAAGGGTCCACCGACGCGGCGGCGGTCCTGCGGGACGCCGCCGCGCGCGGCGGCCAGCACGCCCGCGGCCTGCGCGCTGCCGGGCGCAGGTATGGCGGCGGCTTCCAACACCGGGGGAGGCGCGGCAGAGGCAGGGTGCGCAGCCGGACCGATCAGGCCGGTCAGGACCGCCGCGAGCACGGCCGCTCCGAGCACCCCCAGCGCGCCTGCGAGCAGCCACGCTCCGCGTTCTGAGGGCGGGGCCGGGACGTTGGCCTCGTGAGCAGTGGGTGTAGAGCAACCGGCCATCATCGGCCGCGACACGGTAACTGAGCCGCATAAGGCTCGATAAAGGATCAGGGCGGGCGGGCGCCGGTCACGGTGCCGGGCGCGACGACGGGTCCGCTGCCGGGTTGAAGCTCTCATGGTCAGACTCCTACTCATCCTCTCGGCGCTCGCGCTCGCGCCCCTGACCGGCTCTGCCGCTGCGGCGCCGCCGAGCGGACCCCAGCGCCACTACCTCTCCCTGGCGCGCTCGGGCGCCGTCGAAGCCGAGCGGCGCTTCCGCGATCGCCGTCTCGGCTGGTACGACGCGCGGCTCGGCGATCGTGACCGCTACCCGCTGGCCACCATCTGGGACATCGTGCCGCTCTTCCAGGCGCTTGACGCGATCGCCATCGCAGAACCCACGACGGCCGCCAGACGCGCGGTCACGAGCTTCGCCGCGGGTGCCGAGCGCTACCTGAACCGGGGCCTGCGCCCACTGCCGGGCTATTCCCCCTACCCGGGCGACCGCGCCGCGGGAACGCAGACGTGGTTCGACGACAACGGCTGGTGGGGCCTTGCGTTCGTGAACGCCTATCGCGCGACGGGCAGGCGGCGCTACCTCGCCGACGCTCAGCGTGCGCTCGATTACGTCGCGGCGGTCGGCTGGGACGCGCAAGGGGGTGGGATCTGGTGGAACACCTCTCACCCCTACAAGGCCGGTGAGGCGCTTGCCTCGAACGCGCTCCTGGCCACGTTGCTCTACCAGCAGACCCACTCGCCGTTCGACCTCGCGGAGGCTCAGAGGCTCCTCGGCTGGGCCAACACGACCGGGTTCAGCGCCGCCGACGGGCTGTACGCCGGCAGCAGCCTGGATCCGACGCCGATCGACTACATCGAGGGGCCGCTCATCTACACGGAGGCGCTGTTGTGCCATCTGACCGCCACGCCCGCCGACTGCTCGCGCGCCGAGCGGCTGAAGACGACCGCGCTCGACCGCTTCGGCACTCTGCTGAACTTCTCGCCCCAATACGACGCTATCTACCTGCAGTGGATGCTCGCGCTCTACTCGCTGGACCACGACCGCGCCCTGTACGCGCTCGCGGCCGACAACGCGCGGGACGCCCAGACGCGCGCGCTGAACGGCGACGGGCTCTACCTGCTCTCGTGGAACGGCGAAACGCTTCCACGCCAGTACGCCATGCCGAACATGCTCCAGACGCAGGCCGCAACCACGAGCCTGTTCGCGTGGCTTTCGGTCTACCCGCCGCCATAGGATCATCCCGGATGGCTCGGCCGCTGGGCATGCGCGCGATCGCCACACGCGCTGCCCCGCTTGCGCTCGCGGCGGCCATCGCCGGCTGCGGTTCGGGCGCCGGCAGGAGCTCGACCGGGCCGGCGAGCGCCGGGGCCGGCCGCTCGCAGGCGACGACCGGCGGCTGCGCCGCGACGGTGCTGGAGGCCCTTGGCCACGTGGCGATGCGCGTGTACCACGAGGGTGTCTCAAGCGAACGGACCGGCGCCGCCCTGCACTTCACCAAGGCCTCGCTCCCACTGCGCGAGGCGGTGGAACGCGATGACCCGGCCGCGGCCCGGGCAGCCGCCGAAGGGCTGATCGCGGGCGGGCACATGACGAGCCTGCGGGTGACGCGCGGCGCCACGGTGCTCGCCGACGTCGGGGCCCGCGACGCGGTGGCTCCCCTCAGCGGCACGATCACGAACGCCGCAGGCGCTCGGATCGGCAGCTTCGTGACGACCGTGTGGGCCGACGAAGGCCTGCTCGCCGAGACACAGGGGATCGCCGAGAGCGTCGTGGCCCTGCGCGCGAACGGGCGGAGCCTCGCCGGGTCGTTTCCCATCAGGAGCGGCGAGCTCCCGGCGACCGGCACGCTCCACACAAAGGGCGTCGCCTACCGGTACACGTCCTACCCGGCGGAGGCCTTTCCGTCGGGCCCGCTGCGGGTGTACCTGCTCAGGCCGGTCCGCTCGACCGCCCGGCTCTGCGGAGCGACCGCCGAGGACACGGTGTTCAACACGATCAGCAGGGTGGCGAGCCTGATCTACGATGGCGAGACCGGCGGGCGCGCCGAGGTCCAGGTGCAGCGCGTGCAGCGGGACCCCGGGCTGCTGGCCGCCGTCGCGCGACGGGACGCCTCAGTGGCGCGTCGGGCGGTGGCTCGCCTGCTGAACCAGCACATCGTCCGCCTGCGGGTGAGCACGGCAGCCGGCGTGCTGGCGGACGTAGGTGGGCCATACGTGCTCGCCCCCGTCAGCGCTCCGCTGCGCGCGGGCGGCCGCACGATCGGCAGCATCGTGCTCTCGATCCAGGACGACGAGGGTTACCTGCGGCTCGCCAAGCGCCTGGCCGGGCTCGACGTCCTCATGTACATGGACGGCCGGCTGGTGAAGAACAGCCTCGGTCCGGCACCTCCCACGGTCCCCCGCCGCGGGCTGGTGCACTATCGGGGCCGCACCTTTCGGGTGTTCACGCTCGACGCCCGGGCGTTCCCTTCGGGCGTGCTGCGGATAGCCGTGCTGATCCCCATCCCCTATGCGTGAGCCCCGCGGGCTCGAACCGCCCTGTCAGGCCGGGGCCAGTGAGGAGCGCTTCTCATCGAGGCCCGCGACCAGCCCGTCGAAGGCCTCCGCGAATTTCTCGACCCCCTCACGCTCGAGCGTGTCGGTGACGTCGGTGTAGTCCACGCCCACACGCTCGAGCTCGTCGAACACGCGGCGCGCCTGCTCGATGTCCCGCTCCAGGCGCGCCTGCGGGCGACCGTGATCCTGATAGGCCTGCACCGTATCCTCGGGCATCGTGTTGACCGTGTCCACTCCGATCAGCTCCTCGACGTAGAGGGTGTCGGGATATGCGGGGTTCTTGGTCGACGTCGACGCCCAGAGCACCCGCTGCGGGGTGGCGCCCTTGCGCGCCAGGTAATCCCAGCGCGCCCCGGAGAACACCTCCTTGTAGCGAAGGTACGCGAGCTTCGCATTGGCCACCGCCAGCTTTCCCATCAGCTCGTCATGCCCCCCGATCTCCGCGAGGCGGCGGTCGGCCTCGGTGTCGATACGCGAGACGAAGAAGCTCGCGACCGAGGCCACCGCCCCCGGGTCGCCGCCCGCCGCTATCAGGCGCTCGATGCCCCGCACGTAGGACTCGGCCACCTCTGCATAACGGCGAAGCGAGAAGATCAGCGTCACGTTGATCGAGCGGCCCGCCGCCACGACGTCCTCGATCGCCGCCAGCCCGGGCTTGGTGGCGGGGATCTTCACCATCAGGTTCGGGCGATCGACGGCCTGGTGCAGCCGCATCGCCTCGCGGAAGGTCTCGAGCGTGTCGTAGGCCAGTCGCGGGTCGACCTCGAGCGACACATAGCCGTCGCGGCCCTGGCCCGCGTCCCAGATCGGACGGAACAGGTCGCAGGCATCCTGTATGTCGCGCTCGGCGAGAGCCCAGAACGCCTGCGCCGTTGACGAGCTCTCGGTCGCCTCGTCGCTCCGGGCAGCCGCGTCGAGCTCGCGCAGCTGCGCGTCGTAGGCATCCCCCGAGCTCATCGCCTTCTGGAAGATCGAGGGGTTGGACGTGGCGCCGACCACCGAGTCGCGGTCGATCAGCTCCTGCAGATGGCCGCCGTGGATCGAGTCGCGTGAGAGGAAGTCGATCCACACGCTCTGCCCGATAGCCGAGAGGCGCTGCAACGGTGAGGCGCTCTGGACGGACATGAAGGCTCCTCTCAGGCTAACAACACTCAGCCCATGCGCTCGAGCAGCGCCTGGGCCCGCGAAAATATTCCCTCGGCCGAGAAGCCGAGCTCTTGAAGCACGGTGACGCCCGGTGCGGAGGCGCCGAAGCGGTCGAGGCCGAGAACCTCGCCGTCGCTGCCCACCCACTTCCACCAGCTCATCGTCGCCCCGGGCTCGACGGCCAGCCGCGCGGTGACCGCGCGAGGGAGCACCGCTTCGCGGTACTCCTGCGGTTGGGCTTCGAACAGCTCCATGCACGGCATCGAAACGACCCTCACCTTCGTGTTGCGCTCTGCGAGGGTCCGCGCCGCCTGGAGGGTCGGCGCGACCTCGGCGCCCGTGGAGATCAGGATCGCCTGGGGATCCCCGTCGCCGGGCGAGTCCCACAGGACATAGCCGCCGCGCGCCAGCTCCTCGGCGGGCGCCACCTCGTCGCGATCGAGCACGGGGATGTTCTGACGGGACAGCAACAGTGCGACCGGGCCGTCCTCGCGCTCGAGCGCGATCCGCCATGCAACGGAGGTCTCGTTTGCATCGGCGGGACGAATCACCCACAGGCGGGGGATCGCCCGCAGCGCGGCGTAGTGCTCGATCGGCTGGTGGGTCGGTCCGTCCTCGCCGAGGCCGACCGAGTCGTGCGTCCAGACCCAGATCACCGGCAGACCCATCAGGGCGGAGAGGCGCACAGCCGGCCGCATGTAGTCGGAGAAGATGAGGAACGTCGAGCCGTACGGCTTGACGATCCCCCCGTGCGCGGCCGCGCCGTTGACGATCGCGCCCATGGCGTGCTCGCGGATCCCGAACGGGACGTTTCGTCCCACATGCACATTGGAGAACACCCCGGCGCCGTCGAACACCGTCTTGGTCGACTCCACGAGGTCGGCGGCCCCGCCGATCATCGTGGGGCCGAACTCGGCGAAGGCAGCCATCGTCTTCTGACCGGCCACGCGCGTGGCCAGCGACTCGCCGGCCGCGAAACGGGGCAGCGCCTCGCGCCACCCGTCGCGCAGGCGCCCGGCCCACGCGCGATCCCAGTCGTCGGCCATCTCGGGGAACCTCTCGCGCCACGAGCCGAGGCGCCCGGTCCAGGCCTCTCTCGCGCAGGCGCCGGCGTCGCTCAGGGACATGTGCTCGTAGACGCGCTCATCGACCCAGAAGTGGCGGTCCGGGTCGAAGCCCATGACTTCCTTCGCAGCCCTCACCTCGGGCTCGCCCAGCGCCGAGCCGTGGGACTTGGCGGTGTCCACCGCGTTCGGCGCCGGGTAGGCGATGTGCGAGCGGATCGCGATGAACGACGGCCGCTCGGTTTCCGCCCGGGCCATCCCGATGGCGTCGGCGAGCACGCCGGTGTCCTCGGAATCGGCCACGCGCTGCACGTGCCAGCCGTCCGCCTCCAGGCGGGCCGGGTGGTTCTCGCCGTCGAAGGAGATCGCCGTGGTGCCGTCGATCGTTATGTGGTTGTCGTCGTAGCAGACGATCAGCTTGCCGAGCCCGAAATGCCCCGCGATCGACGCCGCCTCCTGGCTGACGCCCTCCATCAGATCGCCATCCGAGCAGATGACGTAGACGTGATGGTCGACGATCTCGTGCCCGGGCCGGTTGAAGCGCTCGGCCAGGAAGCGCTCGGCGATCGCCATGCCCACGGCATTGGCGAAACCCTGCCCGAGGGGTCCGGTGGTGACCTCGATGCCGGGAGTGTCTCCACGCTCCGGATGGCCGGGCGTGCGCGAGTCCCATTGGCGGAACCGCTTCAGATCGTCGAGGCTCAACTCATAGCCGGCGAGATGGAGCAGCGAGTACTGGAGCACGCAGGCGTGTCCGGCGCTCAGCACGAACCGGTCGCGGTCAGGCCATGCCGGGTTGCCCGGGTCGATCCGCAGGAAGCGCTTGAACAGCGTGTACCCCAGGGGCGCCAGGGCCATCGCCGTCCCGGGATGCCCGGCGTTCGCCTTTTGAACCGCGTCCATCGCCAGGCCGCGGACCGTGTCGATGGACAGCTTCTCGATCTCCCGGTCATGCATCGGCTCGATCCTAGCGGTGGCCGCTAGAGTCCGTAGGTCATGTCTGAGCGGCTCTGCGATGTGGGGAGGGGCATAACCCTCTGCTATGAGACCTTCGGCGACGCGTCGGACCCGACGGCGCTGCTGATCATGGGTCTGGGCACGCAGATGGTGGCCTGGCAGGACGACTTCTGTCTCGCGTTGGCGGGCCGCGGGCTCCGGGTCGTTCGCTTCGACAACCGCGACATCGGGCATTCGACCCACGTGCAGGGCCGCCCGCCGACGATCCCCCAGCTTCTGATGCGCAACAAGCGCGCCGCCAGCTACACGCTGGCAGACATGGCCGAGGACGCCGTCGGCCTCCTGCGCGAGCTCGAGCTCGGGCGAGCCCATGTGATCGGCGCCTCGATGGGCGGGATGGTCGCCCAGACCCTCGCCGCGCGCCATCCGCGGCAGGTTCGCTCACTGGTGTCGATCATGTCGAACACCGGCAGGCTGCGATGGGGACAGCCAACCGCCCGCATCTACCCCCTGTTCATGCGCAACGTCGTGCGTGGGCGCCATGCCGGGGCGTTCGAGCGGGACGCGTTCATCGCGTCGGCGGAGCGCGTGTTCGCGACGATCGGGTCGACCGGCATTCCGCGCGACCCCGACGACATCCGCCGGCTGGCCGCGCTGAGCTACGACCGCGACCACGACCCGCACGGCACGTCGCGCCAGCTTGCTGCTTTGATCGCCTCGGGCGACCGGACGGCCGAGCTCCGCGCCATCACGACCCCGACGCTCGTCGTCCACGGGACCGCGGACCCGCTCGTCGCCTACTCGGGCGGACTGGCGACTGCGCGCGCTATTCCCGGCGCCGCCCTCATGACGATCGACGGGATGGGCCACGACATGCCGCGGGCCGTCTGGCCGCGGCTGATCGACGCCATCGCCGCGCACGCCGCCCGGGCGGATGACCTGCCCGAGCGTCACCTATCCCAACAGGCCCAGCCGACGCCCGTGCCGGGTCTGCTGGGATAGGTTCTCCCCCTTCAGCGTCCCTCAAGCGCCGTGGGGCCTCCTGCGACGCGCCGGCAGGACTGCGACGGAGTGTGCGCGGCCGGTTTGGCACCAGCGCCTGTGTGGCTGCACGCGCACCAACCAGTGCAGGTCGTGACGGCAGTGGGAGCGGCGGTAGGGCCAGCGGCCATGGAGCGCGCGGAGCATTCGTTGCTCCTGGCAAACGAACAGTCTCATCTCCCTATGACCTGTTCGCCTCTCTCGCGGTCTCGCGTCCTGCTTGACCTTAGAACCATGACCAGGCCCCTCTATCCCTTTCTGACTCTCGTGCCACCCGATTCGACCTCCCATCGAATGGTCGCGAGCCCTCTCCCGCCGACATATAAATCACGTTTTACGCAGAATGTCAACTTCCGAAAGACAAGTGCCGTCCGGGGGTCCCCCACCCTCGTCGCGCGCGTCGCCGACGGCCCGCCCGAGGCGATGTCAAGGGGTTGGTAGGTTTGCGCAGGTTGTGCCTGCGCGGCGTTTAACTTCGGTTGACGGCCTCTCGTGAAACCGTCGGTGGAAGGGCGTGACGACGGTCTATGACGCGCTGGGAGGCGCTCCCGGGCGGCCTGCGGCTGATGCTGAAAGTGCGCCCGGCGGGAATCGAACCCGCGGCCTGCGGCTTGAAAGACCGCTGCTCTTTGACTCCCCGAAGAGAACCGTTGACCACTGAGCTACGGGCGCGCGCTGAGATGCTGGCGTTCAGGTTTCGTGCAAGAGCCTAATCTAAGCACGCCTTCGGCGCAGCCGCGGCGCGGGAGAGCCGCCGGCCACCCCCTTCGCGCGCATCATCAGCGTCGGCGAACTTACACCAGGCCATCTCGCATTGGGAGGTGTCGGGATGGCTCACGCCCGCGAAGTGGTCTCGGCCCCGCGAGCGCAGTGCGCGGGAGAGCCCGAATTTGGGTGCATGACGGTGAACATCCCCGCCAAGGCGACCCCGACGATGGCCTGCAGGTGACTCGCCAAGCCGGGTGCGTTACCTCCCCGAGCCCGTCGACGCCTTCGAGGCCGTCGGGCTGGACAGGTAGGCCGTCAGACCGCGGGTTCGGTTATCTCGACCGCTCCGAACCCGTCGAGCGGGCCGTCGACGAAGAAGATCTCCATCGTGATGTCCGGCTCGACATGAGCCTGGCTGAGGAACGCGAGGACTTTGCGGCCGGTGAGATCCTCGATCACCTGCTTGTAGCGCGAGGCCATCACGCGCTGGAAGTCCTCGCGCATGGCAATCACCCGCTCGGGCTCGCCGCTGTCCATGATCGTCTGCTCGAGCGGGGTGAAGCCGCTGCCGCGCATCACCACGACGATGATGTCGTCGAGCGCGTATGTCTTGGCCTTCATCGGACCGCGCCCATAGTGCTCGCGGAGGATGCCGACGATGCTGGTCGAGATCGCGGCCAGCAGATGCCCGCCGGCAAGCGGGGTCACGCTGGCATCAGGTTTCGCGCCCACTTCGGCGACTCCGCTCCTGGCCGGGCGGGGCCGCCGGGCCCCTCTCCGTCCAATTGTCGTTCATGTTCAGGCCGCAGCTTCGGGGTGTCTGCGACCTCGCAACCTTGGCGTCGCGAGAACCTAGCGCACGCTCCCGGGTGCGTCAAGCGGCGTGGAGGGCCACTGCCGCAGATCTCCAATCGCCCGTCGGATGGCGCTAGGCGATGGTGCTCTGCACGAGCGCTACCACCATCGCAAGCCGGTGACGGCCAAGACGCGGATGCTGGGCGATGACCTTCTGGCATGCGTGCTGGGCGGGGTCTACACGAACGTCGAGAAGACCATGATCGAGCTGCAGCGCAGCACGATCGTCGAGGAGACCCGCAGCGCCTTTCAGACCGCGATGCAGCAGAGGTTCATCGACCAGGTGGAGCGCATCTCCGGTCGTGACGTCATGGCGTTCATCTCCAACCACCACGTCGGGCCCGACATCGAGGTCGAGGTATTCATGCTGACGCCTCCCGCGCCGTAGGCTCTGCCGGTCGACCGGACGGCGAGCGTCGGGATCTGTCGCGACGCAGCATCAGGTCCCGATCGCGAGGACGATCTTGCCGCGCACGTGTCCCGATTCGCTGAGCTCGTGCGCCCGTCGGATCTCCGACAGCGGAATCACCTCAGCGATCTCTACGCGCAGCTCGCCGGCCGCCACCAGATCGGCAACCCGGGTCAGCTGCTCGGAGCTCGGGCTCATGATCAGAAGCTCGGCGCGCACGCCGCGGGCGCGAGCGGCCTCCTCGGGAGCCGCGCCAGCGATCGTCACGATGATGCCTCCCTCACGGACGGCCGCCAGCATCGGCTCGGTGGTCGCTCCCCCCACCGTGTCGAAGGCAACGTCGACGCCGCTCACCGCCTCGCCGACGTCCTGGCGGGTGTAGTCGATGTATTCGTCGGCGCCGAGTCCAAGCACGAAGTCGCGGTTGCGGGATGACCCGATACCGATCACCCGCGCCCCGGCGCGACTGGCGAGCTGCACCGCAAGATGACCAACGCCGCCCGCCGCGCCGGCGATCAGGGCGGTCTGGCCGCACTGAAGCCCTCCGCGGTCGAACAACGCCTGCCATGCGGTGAGACCAGCCACGGGCAGGGCCGCCGCCTGCTCGTGGGTGACCGCGGCCGGCTTCTTCGCGACCATCGCTCCGGGGGTCGTGGCGAACTGCGCGTAGGCGCCGCTCGCCGCAAAGCCGAATACTTCCTCTCCCACCTCGAAGCCCGCCGCGCGCGAAACGTCAACCGTCCCCGACACGTCGCTGCCGAGAACCGTGGGCAGCTGCTTCGGCATGAGCCCTTGCCTGTACTTCCAGTCGATCGGGTTGACCGACGCAGCGCGCACCCTGATGAGCAACTGACCCTCGGCGGGCTCGGGCGGCTCGGCGTCCTCCACGCTGAGGACCTCGGGGCCCCCGGTTTGATGTACCAATACGAGTTGCATCGGCTCTCCCTCGATCGTGGGGCGCTCAGCGCGGCTGGGGCCGGACGGCCCCCACCGGGGCGGTGTGAAGTCCGCCTGTCCCAGCATACGCCGCCACTTGCCCACGTCCGGCTCTCTAGTCCCGGACCCCTCCGCGCGGCGCCGCGCCAAGCAGACCCCCCGCCGCCCAGGACGCTTGCGCGTAACCTTCCCAGTGCTGAAACCGCTAGTCAACCTCCCCGCTTTCGACTCCCGAGTAGCCGGCCGTCACCAAGGCCCCCCCTCACCGGAGCCGCAGGCGACCGTGGTGATCCCCACGCGCAACCGCTGGCCGATGCTGTCCCGCACGCTGGGAACCGCGCTCGCACAGGACGTCGCGCTGGAGATCGTGATCGTCGATGACGCCTCCGGAGACGAGACGCCGCAGCGCCTTCGGGAACTCGCGGATCCCCGCGTACGGAGCATCCGCCACAATCGCCGCGAGGGCGCGGCGCGCAGCCGCAACGACGGGATCGTCGCCGCGCGGGCGGCGTGGATCGCGTTTCTCGACGACGATGACCTCTGGGCGCCCGACAAGCTGCGCCGGCAGCTCGCTGCGGTGCACGGGGAGGGCGCGGACTGGTGCTGGTCGGCATACGTCGCGGTCGACGCCTCCCTGGAGACGGTGTACCTGAGTCCGGCGGCCCGACCGGGGCATCTGGCCCAAGGCCTGCTGCGCGAGAACGTGCTCGGCGGCCCGTCGGGCGTGCTGGCCCGCACCGATCTTCTGTGCGCCCTCGGCGGCTTTGACACCGCACTGAGCGGGACCGAGGACTGGGACCTGTGGATACGCCTGGCCGCCGGCGCGAAGGGAGCGGCCGTCCCCGAGGTGCTGTGGGCGTACGTCGAGCACGGCACGAACATGCTCGCGGGGACCAGTAGCGTCGAGGCACATCGGCCCGACTTCGAGCGGTTGGCGGCCAAGCATGGTGCGGCGGCCGAGCGCCTCGGCCTGCACTTCGGCGCGACCGGGTGGACGGGCTGGGCGGCCTCGCGGCACCGGCAGGCGGGCCGGCGCTTTCGCGCCGCCGCCACCTACCTGCGCGGCGCGATCAGCGAGCGCAGCCCGGGCCAGTTGGCGCGGGCCGTGCTCGCAATCGCGGGCGCAGGCGTCTGGAAGCGCGCGCATGCGCTCGTCGTCGGGCCACCGGAGGCGCCGCCCTGGCTCGCCGAACTCGCGGCGCAGCCGAGCGCGCCGCGCTCGGCTGACCGCGGCGCGGCCTGACGCCCGGCTTGCGGGGCTCGCCGATCAATCACCACCTCCGTCCCGACCGCCGTGGCTGAGCGCCAGGGCGGGGCGTTGCGGAGGCGGGGCGTCTTCCGCCAGGAACGGCAGCAGCTCGCTCATGCCCGCATGCTCGAACGCGCGATGGACCGACGGTGACCCGGGGATCAGCGCAAAATCGTATCCCCGCCTTTTGCACAGGTCGCTGCGGAACGCGATCACCGCCACACCGATCGAGTCGATGTAGGTGAGCTGGCGGAGATCCAGGGTGATGCCCGTGACCCCTTCCTCGCAGAGACGCTCGATCTCCGCTTCCAGAGCATGGGCCGAGGCGCGGTCCAGCTCGCCGGTCAGGACCAGCGTGTGCGTCCACTCCCTAACGCTCGCAAGCGCCGGTATGGCGTCGCTTGAAGCGGGCTTTCTGCGTCGCTTGTTGCTGAAGACAGTCAGCGTCTGAGCTGCCACGCCCGCCAGCCCGCTGCCCTCGTTCTCTCTGTTGAGACTTGTCGCCGGCGCCAATTGATGGCGTTTCATCGGATACAGCTCCTTCCCAAGAAGCCTCGAATTGATTCCAGAGGCCTGGATCACGAGATCCAGCGCCAGGTGAACCGACCGGGAAGGAGCTAGCCGGGCCGCTCTGGAACCAGAACGAAATACGCGGTGAGCCACGGCTCACACAGGAGCCGCAGTCGGCGCATAGCACGGGGGCCCCCACCCAGCAGGAGGCCAGCGAGAGTGAGAAAGCCCGAGAGCGCGAGACCCGACGCGCCCGATGCCGAACCGGAGCTCCCACCGGGCCCGGAACCGGGCGGGTCGGCCGGGGGGTTGCCAACCGCAGAGCCCCCATGGGCACCACGCACCGACGTGACGGCCGTCGGGGCGCCGGCCAGGGAGGCGGCCGCGACCGCGAAGCTCATCGACGGGCCTGAGAGCACGTGCGCGGAGTTCAACCAGCCCCCGGCGAGGTTTCCAATCGCACCTGGGCCCAGCGGGGAGAGCCCGCAGCCGAGCCCCTGGCTCAGGAGCGCCGCAGCCGGCCCCCCCGCCCCAGGCCCACCGCAGCTCGCGCCGACTTCAGGTCCGGGACCGCCCGCCGTAGAAGCCCCTGTCAGCGTGCCGATCAGCGCGGTTGGGATTTCCGGTGCCGCTTCGCCGGCGGCTTGACCGGACGCGACGGAGTCCTGCAGAGCGACGGGGAGCGACAGCGGCGAGCTCTTCGGAGCCTGTTCTGTCAGTCCGATGGAAGGCGGGCCTTTCGCCGGCTGTTCTGTGACCGCGGCCGGCAGCACAGCGGCTTTCGGCGCCGGTTCCGTCGGGGTTGACGGCGGGGGTACGGGAGTGGGTTCTGGGAGAGGAGCAGCGGGGGCCGGTTCTGGGGCAGGTGCCCGGGGCGGAGCCGGGGGGGCCTGTTCTGTGACCGGGGCGGGAGCGGGCGCCTGTTCTGTGACCGGGGCGGGAGCGGGCGCCTGTTCAGTGACCGGGGCGGGAGCGGGCGCCTGTTCAGTGACCGGGGCGGGAGCGGGCGCCTGTTCTGTGACAGGAGCCGGAGGCGCGGCTGCGGGAGCCGGTTCGGTGACCGCGGTGGGTTGTTCAGCCGGGGGGGCCTTTTCCGTGACGGGAGCCGGTTCGGTGACAGGGGCGGGCGGCGCGGCCCCCGCCGGTTCTGTCGATTCGGGCGTTTCGGTGGCGGGCGCGACCCCGGAGCTCGCAGTCCCGCCGGCGCTCTGCATGACGGCCCCGTCCACCGGAGCCGCCTTTGCGCCGCTGGCCAGACGAGAAGTCTCTGCCGCGGCACTCCCGGCGAGCACGAGGGCGCCGAGCAACGCCAGGATCAGGGGCCTCAACAGGAGGAGGCCTTTGGACACAATCCGCGTCGAGGGATTCTGGGCTATCCCGAGCATGTTTCCCTTTTCTTAGCTTCGCGTACGCAGATCATAGGCGCAACCTCAAGCTCGCGCTTGGAAGCCGCCTCGTTGAGTGTCGGGTGGCAGCTCTTCATCTGCGAGGGCCGCGGCGTCGGGCGCAGGGGCGGTGCCTGCACCGACCGCCTGGTTCCATATGTCGGCACGAGAGCGATCGCTCACCGCCGCCAGGCGGCAGATGGCCCACGCGAAGAAAAGGACCGCCGACCAGGCGGCTGGGATTAGGAGGAGGAGCACCGTCTCCGCTCTCAAGGATGCGGTCCCGAGCACGATCCCCGTTCAGGGGGCGCCCCGGATCAGCTTCGTTCCGACGTTAACGCACGCGGACGACGCGTGCGGCGGTTCTCCGGAGCATTTGCTGCGTAGAACGAAGATCGGCTCCTGCCGACCCTCGCGATGCCGAGTCGCCGGGCGCCTCTCAGTGGTCGGCGGCAGTCCCCGGCAGCGTCACGCCGAGCCGCTCGAGCACCTCGGCGGAGTCCGTCCCGTGCGCCCACAGCACGCGGTCGAAGTCCGCACCGTAGACCTGCATCACGGCCACGAACACGTCGCTCGTGCCGATGGTGTGTGCGCCGCGCCGCCCTGCGGCGCGGATGGCTTGCGCCGTAACGGCCGCGACGACGCCGCGGCCGTCCAGCCTCGCCGCGTCGGGTCGCGTGACTTCAGCGTCCTTGGCGAGAGCTTCGAGTGGGGCCTCGCTTACTCCGAGCCCCTGCAGCGCAGTGCCGGCGTCGCCGTAGAGGCGCAAAATCCGCAGCCAGCGCTCGGCCTCAGCGTCCACGGAGGGAGCGAACGGCATCGCGGTGGCCGCCATGCCCAGGACCATCGCGGTGTCGGTATCGGGAGCGAGCGGCGCATCCACCTCGACATCCTCAGAACTCACGCCGTCGCGTGAGATGTGGCGGCCGGGACGCTGGGTTCCACTCGCCATCAGCCCGCCGCCGTAGTGTTACCTCGGGCGGACTCGAGCGCGAGCTCGAGAGTCGAGAACAGTTCGAAAGTGCCAACCAGCCCTGTCAGCTCGAAGATCCTCAGCACGTTGGCGTCTGCGCAAACGATCGGGAGCCCCGTTCCGGCGGCCAGGCGGCGCTGGACTCCGACCAGCACACCGAGCGCGGTTGAGTCCAAGAAGGTGACCAGCGAGAGATCCACGACGACCTGATCGCTCGCGTCGAGTGCGTCGGCCAGCGCCCACTTCAGGTCCGGGGCAGAGGAGAGGTCGAGCTCCCCGGCGACTGCCAGGACGCTCGTGCGCCCGTCGAGCTCGCGCCGGCTGATCTGAAACGCCGGCGAGCTTGGGGGCGAAGCGCCTGATGCGTTGCTGGCGACGTGCATCGTGCTCCTGACCTCGACGGTTTTTGGTTTCTCGGAGCGCGACTCGAACACTCCGCCTACCATGCTTGACCAGATAAGTCTCGGCGCGGGAGCCCCGTGCTCTTAACCGGCTCGCCCGGTGTTCGAACAGGTGTCCACGTCCTGGCCGGCGGTCCGGCGGGAGACGCGACCGCTCTCATCCGGCGGCCAGTGCCTCGAGGAGCGGCTGATCGGCTGCATGTGCCGCGCGTGGGGACCGGCTTCGCGGACCGGCCGAGCCCGGTGCGAGGGCTGTGGCCGTAACGCTCGTGGGGCCGAGCTCGACCCGCAGCAGAGCGGTGCCGGATGAGGCCGCGATGGCGCTCGCGAGCTCGATGGTGCGCGCGATCTCCTGCTGCGGGACGAGACACTCCTCGAGAAAGCGCCGGACGTCGGCTCCCTCGAGCGCGGTCCTATCCGCCTCGAGCTCCTCCACGCGGTGGCATTGATCGCTCGCCGTGGACTCGGGCGAGAGGACGCACGCGACCATGTCGTCGGGCGCCCCCTGGGCCGCCGCCCGGATCCTCTCGAGCAGATCGCGGGCGTCGGGCCCGGAGCCGAGGCCGGCGACGATCTCCTTCAGACGCTCGCGTCCGAGCAGCTCTCCGCCGCAGCGCGCCTCGATGAGACCGTCGCTGAAGAAGCACGCCCGCGCCCCGGCCGGGAGCGAGATCGTCGTCTGGCGACGTCCGGTCGGCATACCCCAGCCGATCGGAGGGGACGAGCAGATGGTCAAGGGCTCGCGCGCCGGGAAGCCGAGCAGGATGGGCGGGGGATGGCCGGCGAGCGCAAAGGTGAGCTTGTTCGTCTCGGTCTCGTACAGGCCGACCGCGACCGTGGAGAAGCGCTCGCCCGTAGGATCGGCCAGGACCTGTCCCGCAAGCGCGATCGCCACACGCGGCTCGAGGCCGGCCTGCAGATAGGCACGCAGTGTGTAGCGCGTCAGAGCCGCGTGCGTGAGGGCCTGGTGGCCGTGTCCGGCTACGTCGCCCAGCATGACCGCGACCTTTCCCGGCTCGGGAACGAACATGTCGTAGAAGTCGCCACCTGCCGCGGGACCCTCGGCGGGCCGGTACGCCACGGAGACCGCAAGGCCGCCGAGGCTGGCGGGGAGCTCGGGCACGAGCGCTGCCTGCATGGCGCCCAGATCGCGCAACAGCCCCACGCGCTGGCGCTCGAGTCGGCGAGCTCGCAGCGCGGCAACGCGAGATCGGACGCCGAACCAAAGAGCCAGCAGGAACAGCGCCACGATGATCGGCTTGCTCCAGTCGGGGACCGGCACCGGAAGGGGTATCTGGCCGCCGATCTGCTCCAGGGGATTGCTCGACGCGTGCACCCGGGCGCGAACGGGAGAGACGACCGCATGGCTGGTGCGTGGAGGGTTTGGTTGGGCGGCCGGGGCTCCCCCCGAAAGAGAGAGCCCGGCGATCGCGCCGCCGCCGACAGCAGCTCGGCGAAGCCGCACCTGCGCCGAGCCACGTCTCGTCGAGCGTCGAAGCCCAGTGGTGGCTCCGGATGGTTGCGCGGCGGTGGCCCCGATCTTCGGCGCGGGCGCGGGGCCGGCCGGAGGGGGAGCAGTGGGCCCGGGGGCCGAAGCGGTCGCCGCCGGGATGGTGGCCGCGGGGAACGCCACGGCCGGCGCAGTGCCCTTGGAGCTCGCTTCCTTCCCCGGCGAGGAGCCGGGCGATGATCCCCCGTGTTTGCCGCCGGACCCTTCGCCCGGTGGCGGCACGCCTGGGCCTTTTCCGCGGGGCGGGCGTTTGCGGTGCGGGCGGCGGGCCTGGGCCGATTGCAGCTGCTGTGAGGATTCCCCCAGCAGCGCTGTCTCGTTCTTCGTGGAGCTGCCCTGCGACGAGGGTTCGCCCTGACCGGACCCGCCATTGGC